>Ga0334898_1000017_pt1 | contig 369616 bp, 332 predicted proteins | sample GraSluR3_MG_10_FD_207228 | JGI IMG/M metagenome (GOLD analysis project Ga0334898, IMG submission 207228) | Sludge microbial communities from methane-producing bioreactor in Wageningen University, Netherlands - Granular Sludge_3_08-R3 | ecosystem: Engineered > Bioreactor > Anaerobic >...
AGGGGCTCCTTCGTCAATAGGTTTTCTCCAAAAACAATATTAACGAAAGTGTCCTGCTGTGGGCTATTCTTTTATCATTAAATCTTGTAAATCTTAGCCCCGTTGCACTTGTAGTTTACATCTAGCTTTTTTTGCTTCGGAAGCATTTCTTTCTTTTTTTTCGAGAAGGAACTGGTATGATAGAAGCTCGATTGTGTGTCAATTCTCGAAAGCTTTTTTGCGGAGTATGGGTTTTTCATGGTGCATTATACGGTTTTCCCCGAAGAAAGCCCATGCCGTTTTCAAGAGAGAGAACAAAGAGTGAGAGAGATTTCGGGTGTTTGAGAGAAAGGGTGAAAGTGTGATACGATTTACGAAAGAGAGTACTGTAATAAAATCGAAAATTTTCATGAAGAGGCTTTTTGTGAAAAGAGCTTGTTTTCTCGGGATCTGTTTTTCGTTTTTACTATGCCCGTCGATCCCTCCCGGCTTTGCTTCGGGATATTCCATCGCCGCCATTCAGGAGCGGGGAGTTCTCCGGGTGGCTCTGGAGAATGACGATTGGGCCTATTTTCTCCGGTGGAATCAGGACACCCCTTCGGGGCTCTGCGTGGATCTCGCCAGAGAGGTGGCGGAGGCGCTGGGGGTTCCCCCGGTCTTTCTCCCCGTTTCCTGGGGAGGTGGAGAGGGAGGAAGCATTGCGGGCATTCTCGGAGGCTTTCCCTGGGGAACTTCCTTCGATATGATCGCCTCGGCGGTTACGGTAACTCCGGAGCGGAGCGCCCGGGTTCATTTTTCCGAACCCTATGCTTTCGTGGGGCAGATGGTGCTCTTCCATGGAGGAAATGCACAAATTCTTTCCCTCGAATCTTTCAGGGGGAGGCGTGTAGGCTTTCCCCAAGACACCACCAGCGAACCCGCCGCCCGGAGCCTTCCCTCGTCGAATACGCTGATACCTCTGGAAAATGCTTCCGCCACCTTTCGGGCTTTCGAAGAAGGTGGGGTGGATACCATGGTGATCGACAGCCCTCTGGCACTCCTTTTCCTGAAAGATCACCCCGAGACGGAGGTGCTGGACAAGCTTCTTACCCGGGAGGTCTACGCTCTGGTACTTCCTCTCTCTTCGGATCCGGAGCTTCAGGATCTTGTGGATCGGGTGGTTTTGGAGCAGCGGGAACTTCTGGAAGATCACTGGATTCCCTGAAATATCTTTCCGAGTACCCGAACAAGCCGACGTTCTTCATGTACCATGATGTTGTAGCCACGTAGCAAGAATTTCCGGAATTCCTCGGGAAGGTCTTTTTTGCGGGAATTCCGTATCCAGGGAGGTTCTATGTTGGGTAATCCCGTACCCCTTCGCAGACGTATCCTGTTCCGTTTTTTCCCCATCTATGCAGTTATTGCGCTGGGGCTTGTGCTCTACCTTTTTTGGGGAGGCATCACGCTCCAGCGTTGGTTTTCTTCGAGAATAGAGGATCGCACGAACCATTCGGTGATGCGCCTTCTCGACTCCTATGCCAGAACCATCGGAATTCTCCAGTCCCAGTATCAAATGGTGGCCCATACGGTACTCGACGGACTGCAGCGGGTGTTCGTGGCGGATACCTCCGCCACGGATATACCCAAGATGGAGCTGGATTTTTTCGTGCGCCGCATGGAGAGAAGGCTTTTTCCCCAGGGGCGGGACATCCCCGGAAATGACCGTTTCCTTTCTTCCTTCACTCTGGATGCCCAGGGGAAAGTTCGGAATTCCTCTCTTCCCGAAGGGTTGCCCCCGGTTCCCCCCTTGGGAGGCGAGCCCCTTTTCAACGCCCAGAGCGGCGAATTGTTCGTCCTTCCCCTTTTCTGGTCTCCCGAAAAACAGGGTTTTTACGAATACGGCTACTGGATCTTTCCGGACCGTACGGTTCTTGGTGTGGCGGTGGCGGTGGATCGGGAGATCCTTTCTCAAGTGGAACGCATGATCGGAGAGCTTCGGGAGCTTCCCTTCGTGGCGGAGGTACATCTCTACTCCCTCAGCACCGGAGAGCCCATCTGGGAGGATGGGGTGCGCATGGAGCAATCCCTTCTTGCCCGCATACAGCGAAACGTGGTGGAGGATTCCATGCTGCTCCTCCGGGAAGAGGGCGTTCGGGGAGGAAGTCTCTACTCTCTTTGGCAAGCTCCCAGGGAGGAGGGCATTCCTCTGGAAGACGACGCCGTGGTGGTGCAGATACGCATGGATTTCTCCTTCCTCATGGATGTGCTCTACCGGGGCATATGGGGAGGCATTCTCCTCCTGGTGGTTGGAACCTCCTGGATGCTCTGGAGTGTCTCCCGGACGTCCCTGGAAATTGTGCATCCCTTTCACGTGCTCATGAAAGGGATGGACGATTTCATGGCGGATCCCACCTCCTTCGCCCTCGCGGAGCCCCTGGAGGAGGATGCCCCTCTGGAGGTGGAGGAGCTTTCTCGATCTTTCCAGAACATGGGACGGGAGATCGCCGCGGGCATGGAGGAGCTCAAGGCCATGAACGAGGAGCTGGAAGAACTTTACATGAGCCGGGAGAAGCTTGCGGGAAGGCTGGAGCATGTCATTTCGCTGGCGGTTTCCCTGAGTGCCGCAAGAAATATGGGGCGGGAACGGTACATGAATCGCATCCTTGCGTTGGCCGTGGACATGCTGCCGGGAACGAACACGGGAATCGTGGGAGTTCTCGAGGGAGACGAGGTGCGTATTCTTTCGGGAGTAGGAGTGGATGTGAGGCTTCTGGCGAACCTTCCTCTCAAATCGGAACATGTGGTTTTCCGGGGTGCCACGGTCTCCTTTGCTCTCATGATGGACCGGTGGCCCGAGGAACTTCGGGAGGCCTTCTCCCGCATCTGTCCGGATATCTCCGAGGGGCTCATGGTAAACCTTCGGGCGGGGGGCCGGGTTCTCGGGTTCCTGGTGGTGGCTCGGGGAGAGGAGGATGACGAGCGCTTTTCCTCGGATGCGGGAAGAATTATGGACGCCTTGGGGAGTTTGGCCTCGGGCTTTTTGGGAATGCAGCAGCTCTTTGCCATGCGCAGCCGTTTCCAGGAGGATCTTCTCCGATCCATCATCTCTATTCTCGAAATGTACGATGCCTATACCAGCGGCCATTCGGAGAACGTGGCCCGGATCTCCCGTCGGGTGGCTCAGGCCATGGGGCTCACTCCGGAGCAGGTGGAGCAGACCTACTGGGCGGGATTCGTGCACGATGTGGGAAAGCTTCTCATTCCCACGGAGGTGCTTAACAAGATCGAGCCTCTCACTCCGGAAGAGCGGGGCATCATTCAGACCCACCCTTCCAAGGGGCGGGAAGTGCTCTCTCACTCCTCGGAGCTTCGGGAGATCGCCACGGTGGTGGAGCATCATCACGAGCGCTGGGATGGCCGGGGATATCCTGCGGGGCTTGCGGGAAGAGAGATTCCCCTGCTCAGCAGAATTCTCTCGGTGGCGGACGCCTACGATGCCATGACCAGCGACCGGGCGTACCGGAAAGGCATCTCTTCCGAGGAGGCCCGGCAGGAATTGCGCAGGCACGAGGGTACCCAGTTCGATCCTCAGGTGGTGGCGGCCTTTCTTGCCTTGAAGGAGGAGGAGTTCGTCCCTCCCGAGGAGGATCCGAAAACCTCCTGGCGGGACGGAAGCGTTTGGGATCAGGAATAGAAACGGATTCTAGCCCTGGAGATTGGAAGGGGCGCTTTGGGAAGCTTCCAGCTCCTGGTCCAGAATCTTCCCGGTAACCATGAAGTAGCTTCGGCGAGCCATGTTCACCGCCTGGTCCCCCATGCGCTCCAGATAGCGGGCGATGAGCACCAGGTTCATGGCCTGCTCCAGGTCCGTTCGGGAGGAGAGCCCTCTTCGAGAGATCAGAAGAAGAACGTCTTCGAAGATCTTGGCGTAGAGATCGTCCACGCGATCGTCCATGGCGTAGATTTCCATGGCGAGGCGGGGATCTTCGGTCTCGAAAGATTGCAGGGCGAATCTCGTCATCTCCTGGGCGATTTTACCCATTTTCGGAATGTCCTCCAGGGGTTTCAGAAGGGGAGTATCTCCCAGGAGAATCACCTTTTCCGCGATATTTACCGCCTGATCTCCGGTTCGCTCCAAATCTCCCGCCACCTTGATGAGGGAGATGAGAAAACGCAGGCTGTCCCTCACGGGCCTGCGAAGAGCCATGACATGAAGACACTGGCGTTCCAGTTCCAGCTCCAGATTGTCGATCTGAACGTCCTGAAGAATCACCTGATGTGCCGTTTCAATGTTCCGTTCCTCCAGGGCCTGCATGACGAGATCCAAAGAAAGATCCACCGCCATGCCCATCTCGTGAAGCATTTTGAGAAGGCGTTTTCGGTCTTCCGAAAAAAGAAACTCCTCCGCCGACGGAGTCTGTTCTTTGTTCATGAGACTTCTGAATTTCTGGAAAGGAATCTTCACGGTCTTCACGCTTCCTTCGTATGGGATATTTGGGGCGAGCTTTCCCGGAGAAAGGAATCCATTTCTCCCATGGAACACCTCTGGACGAGGCAAAAACAACGTTGCGCCACGGAACGTATCGTATGGAGGAGCTCCCACAGACGGAGGTTTTCCGGGGTATGAAAGAGTCCCCGGGTGGTTTCCAGGGTAGCCTGGAGTTTTTCCAGAGCATCCGCGAGTTTTCGGTACTCCTCGAGAAATCCCTTGGCAGGTCTGGAATCTCCCAGGGCAAAGGAGCCGAAGCTTTCATTCAGAAGCAGAAGAAACCGGTGTTCGATCTCTTCCCACTCCTCTCCCGAAGGAGTGCCTGTTTTTCGGGAAAGCTCTTTCCAGCTCCGGTATTGGGGGAGAAAGTTTCGGAGTACCAGATAATGCAGCTCCCTCATACATCCCAGACTGTGGGCGAGGCAGGCGTATTCCCCCGGGGTTTCGGAGTTCTCCTCCACGGGAGGGGGAAGAGCCAGAAGATACTCCGTGCAGCTTTCCACGAGTTCCTCGGCTCCCCGACTGATTCTGGAGAGCCGCTCAGAAGCCCAGGGAGTTCGAAGGGTTCGGAAAACGCACTCCTCCACGAGGTTTGCCGTACGTATCATCTCTTTGGAGAGAAGTGAAAGGGCCAGGTTCGTAAAAGGAGGCGGGGGCGATTCCAGGTAGAGAGGTTCCCCCGGATCTTCCCTGCCGAAAAGGCGTGCCAGAAGAGTTCCGCCCCGGGCGAGGATTTTTGCGAAGGGGAGCAGAAGGAAGGCGTTGCCCCAGATGAGAACGCTCTGGATGAAGGCCACGCATCCTTCGGTGCTGGTGAAGAGGGAGGCCCCCCAGGCGGGGAGAATTCCGTAAAGGGGAAGCAGCAGCACCACCCCCGCCAGCTTGTAGAGAAAGCTGCTCCATGCGAGGGCTCGGGCATGTTTTTTGGTGCCCATTCCCGCGAAGAGCACCATCACGGAGGTGCCCACGTGGGATCCGAGAACGAGAAAGAATACCGCCTCCAGAGGCAGGAGTTCCGAGGATGCCAGGGCCATGGAAAGCCCGATGACGGGAACGCTGCTCTGAAGAACCGCAGTAACGCCGAAGGCGGTGATTGCGGAAAGAAAGGGGCTCTTTCCCAGGGCGAGAAGAAGTGAGCTCAGGGAGGGAGAGGTGCTTAAAGGCAGCACTCCCTGCTGAATGAAGAGCATTCCCGTAAGAATGAGAGAAATCCCCAGCCCCAGGGCGCCCCACTTCTGGAGAGAGTGACGGGAGCTTCGCAGCAGGAAGGCGCTTATCCCTACTCCCAGGGGAGCCCACTGAACCACGTTCAGTGCCAGGATGAAGGTGACGAAGGTGGTTCCCACGCTGGCTCCGATCATGACGATAATGGCGCTTTCCAGGGATAGAAGCCCCGCGCTTACCAGCCCCACCGCGAAGGAGGTGGCGGCGGTGCTGCTCTGGGCGAGGGCGGAGAAGAACGCTCCGATAAAGAAGGAGAACCCCCGGTGCTGCAGGAAGGATCCCAGAAGGGTATCCGTGCGTTTTCCGAGAACCCTTCGAAAGGCCTCGGTGCCGTAGGTGAGACCGTGAAGAAAAAGCCCTATTCCTCCCAGGAGAAGAAAGAGCGAGGAGAAAGAACTATCCATAGGGGTACCTCCTTTCGAAGATTTTTCGTATCTCCCGGAACGGCATGGAAAGGTGTCGGGAAAAGTATCCGGGCGCCGATCCGGGGCAGGAAAAGCCTAGACTATCACATATCGGAGCTGTGTGCCCTGAAAAACATGATAAAATATACCCTGAATACAGAAGCGATATAGGGGAAAAAAGAACTACCTGCTCTTCATAAGGAGGATGTCCATGGAAGCGTTCCGTTTTTTGTCGCGTTCCCTTTTCTGGGGGGCCATGCTCGTCGTTTTCCTCTGGGGATCCCCTGGAAAAGCCTCGGAGAATCTGTCTTCCATTCTTCGGGGGGGAGAGCTTCGGGTGGCTATAGAGGCCCAGGATTGGGGGTTTTTCCACTTCCGGAGCGGGGATAGTTTCGAAGGATTCGAAGTGGACCTTGGAAAGGTCGTGTCGGAGGCTCTGGGGGTTTCCTGCGTCATGGTCCCTCTTCCCTGGGGAGAGGGTGAAGAGGGGAGTATTACGGGAATTCTCGAAAAGGGGCTCTGGCCCGACGATGTGCATATGGGCCTTGCTGGGGTGGCGGTTACCGAAGATCGCATGAAGCGCGTGCTTTTTTCGGATTCCTACTTTACTGCGGGCCAGGCGGTGCTTCTTCCCCAGGGAAGCGGCATCTCCTCTCCCAGCCAGATGCAGGGCATGGTGATGGCTTTTCAGTCCGGCACCACCAGCGCCGCAGCGGCGGCAAAGATTCCGAACATCCGGCCCCTTCCTTTTACCACATGGCCCGAGGCATTTCAGGCCCTGCGACAAGGAGAGGCTCAGGCGGCTATCGTGGATAGCCCTCTGGCATTCCAGGTTATGAAAGAGTACGAAAACTACACCATTCTCGATGTGCTTCTCACGCGGGAATATTATGCGGCCTTTTTTCCTCAGGACGCGGACCCTCTTTTCATCGAGAGGGTGAACGAAGTTATTCGGGAGAAGGCCTGGGAGCTTCGGGACCGATGGCTACCCTATCGGTAGATCATCTCTGGCCCCGGAGCTCCCGAGATGACGGATCCTTTGAAGGAGCGAAAAACGTGGCTGAAGATATGGAGGAGAGAATTTCGGGAAATCTCCGGGATGAACGAACGAGAGCCGTAAAGGGGCAGGAACTTCTTTTGCAATACCTTGTGGAGGTGGACAAGGCGAAAACGAAGGAAGAGGCCTGTTCTCTGGCGGCGGAGATCATCGCGGAAAAGACGGGTTTTTCTCGTCCCGCGGTATATCTCTGGAATTCTCGGGAGGAGTATCTCGAACTTGTAGGATTTGCCAATCACGATCCTTCGGTGCAGCACATCCGAGCCTGCGAGGGGATCTGCGGACGCTCCTACCGGACAGGACAGGTCCAGGTAGTGAACGACGTTACCCGGGATTCGGACTATTTTCCCGACATGGCTGACACCAAGGCGGAACTTTCGGTTCCCATCGTGTGGCATGGCCGTATTTTCGGTGTGCTCGACGTGGAGGCGGCGGAGGCAAATTGCTTCGACGAAGGAGATGTACGTTTCAGCACCCTCCTGGTAGGCATTCTGGCATCGGTGCTTTCCCACATAGATGGAGAGATGGAGCTTCAGGAGAGCCTTGAACGGAGTCGGGCGAACCGACGTAACCTTACCCTGGCTCAGCAGGCGCTGAACCGTTCCCTGGAGACTCTTTTGGAGAGCAAACGCGAGGTGGAGGCCTACTCCCAATTCAAACAGATCCTCCTGGATGCCTCGAACGAGCTTTTTCAGTGCAAAACCTCGGATGCTCTCTACGAAGTGGCGGGAAGCGTGCTTAGGGAGCGTTTCGGCTACCAGCGTTCCTTCATCTTCGGACGGTATCGCCGCTCCATGCCCATGACATCCGTTTTCGCCCACGGAGGAGCAGCTATTTCCCAGGTGGAGGAGCAGGAGTACGTGTCCCGAGGAAAGGGCATCATCGGCAGGGTTGTGGAAACTCTGGAACCCTATGTCTGCAACGACACCTCCAGGGATCCCTATTTTCGCCCCGATGTTTTCGGCACTCTTTCGGAAATCGCCTTTCCCGTGGCTCATGAGAATTTCCTCTGGGGAGTGCTGGTGGTGATCTCCAAGGAGATCGATGCCTTTTCCGTGCGGGATGTGGAAATTCTCACCATTCTCACGAATTCCATGGCCCTGGTGCTGGAAAATATCGCCAACGTGCAGATGCTTCAGCGGGAGCTCCAGGGCATGCGGTTTCTTCACGACATGGCGAATGCCCTTTCGGGAGAGCGGAACAACGTGGAAATTTCCCGGAAGACCGTATCCCTTCTTACGAACCGTTTCCCGGATACCTCCATCTACATATGGCTCAAGATCGAAGAAGGGTGCCGCATGGTGGCCTCTTCGGTGTTTTCTTCCGAAGAGCTTCCCCGGAAGAGCAGAGAGATCCTCTGGCAAGGGCGCGGGCTCGCGCTTCGGGCTTTGGAAAAGGGTGTGGTGGTGAATACGCCGGATGTGCGACAGAGCCCTGACTATGCCAAGGTAGATCCCTCCACTCTTTCGGAGCTTGACGTGCCCATCTGCCATCAGGGAGAGCCTCTGGGCGTTATGGCTCTGGAGCGCAGCAGACTCGGAGCGTTTACCCCCGAGGATGAGGATCTTTTTCACGTGCTCTCCCGGCACTTGGGAGCTCTTTTTTCGGTAAACCGGCTTCTGGACGTGGAGGAGGAGAAAGCCCGCCGGGACGGCCTTACGGGAATCTGGAACCGACGCTTTCTCATTCAGCATCTTCAGGAAACCGTGGAGCCTCTGGCGGCTCGGGGAGAGCCCTGCTGCGTGGTCATGGTAGACATGTGGAAGTTCAAAAACATTAATGACACCTATGGCCATGGAGTGGGAGACGAGGTGCTCATTAAATCCGCCCGAGCCATGTCCGCGGCGGTGGGGAGCCGGGGCGTGGTGGGACGTTACGGGGGAGACGAATTTCTCGTAGTGCTTACGGGAGTATCCTCCGCCAAGGTTCGCCATATCATCCGGGAGCTGGAAAAATCCGTGGAATCCCTGGAATTTTCCGTTCCCACTCTTCGGGCGTATGCCAACTTCGGCATCGCCTTTTTCGGAGAGGACGGGGACACCGGTGACGATGTGCTGGCCGTGGCGGATAAGCGCATGTACGAAAGTAAAAGAAAAAACCTCGGAGAAGCCTGAAAAAATTGATTCTCCCGGAGGAGAACGCATGCTTCTCTTCTTTGGGAATACCTTTGTGTATGGAGGCGGATCCAGAAAATACGCCGTGGAAACAATCGGGGTATGTTCTTTTTTGTACGCCGGGGGAGAACGCTTTCAGGGGTGCCGAAGCACCCCTTTTGTCGTTTGTTAAGGAGAGATTTTCATGATCTGTGGCTTTTTTGACGGAGCTTCCCGGGGAAATCCGGGAGAGGCGGGAGCGGGGGCTCTTCTCAAGGATGAAGCTGGGACTATTCTTTGGGAAGACTGTCTTTATCTCGGCAGTCGTACCAATAACGAGGCAGAATACGAAGGACTTCTTCTTCTGCTTCGGGAAATCTCCCGACGGGATGTGCGAGGAGTACACATTTCCGGAGACAGCAAACTCGTGATTTCCCAGATGAAGGGGGAGTGGAAGGTCCGGCAGCCCCATTTGCAGCTTCTCTGGAAGGAGGCCCGGGAGCTTGCCCGGGGGCGGAACCTTCAATATTCCTGGATTCCCCGGGAGCGGAACTCCCAGGCGGATGCTCTTTCGAACCGGGCTCTGGATGAGCCTCAAGGCTCCGGGAACCTTCAAAAAACCGACTCCGGGGAGAATGCGGAGTTCATGCCTCTTCCCGAGGGTTTTCTGGAGGTGGGAGGCTCCGAGAAACGGGTTTCCAAGGAGAAGAGCTCTCCCGTTGCTTCCCCCAAAGGAAAGGAGCCCGTGCTCTTCACCAGGGTGGGAGAACATATCTACCTTGCCCGGGGAGGCGAGGAATATGCGGTGGATCTTCTTCACGGAGCCTGTACATGCCCGGGATTTCAGTTTCGGAAAAAGTGCCGGCACCTGGAGGAAGCACAAAAACAGTTCGGTGGAGGTGATAGCACATGATGTGCCGCGATGCTCTGGATTGGCTGCGCATAACCGTGATCGCCGAGGATACGGTGCCTCTGGACAGCCCGCTCCTGGGACAGCACGGCCTGGCGGTCTGGGTGGAGGCCCCTCGGGGAAAGGACGTTTTCCGGGTTCTTTTCGATGTGGGGCAGCATACCCATGCCCTGTGGCACAACTTCGACTGCCTCCGTATCGATCCCTCCCAGGCGGATGCCCTTCTTCTCTCCCATTGCCACTACGATCACACCCGGGGAACTGCGGAGGTGCTTCGGAGAATCGGCAAAAGAAACTTTCCTCTGGTAGCGCACCCGGATATTTTCCGCCCCCATTTCGAAATGTTCCCCTCCCTTCTTTCCATCGGCATGGACTCCGAGGATTCCCGGGAAGCTCTGGAAGCTGCCGGAGCGGCCCTGATTCTTTCCAGAGACCCCATCTCCTTTCTTCCGGGTCTCATGACCACCGGAGAAGTTCCCCGCCGCAGCTCCTACGAAAAAACTCCCCCCACCTTCCGGACCCTTCGAGAGGGTGTTCTGGAGCGAGATCTCATGATGGACGATCTTTCCCTGGTGGCTTCCGTGAAGGGAAGAGGACTGGTTATTCTTACGGGATGTGCCCATGCGGGAATCGTCAACATCGTCTCCCACGGCATGGAGCTTTTTCCGGGGGTTCCCCTGGAGGGGATTATGGGAGGATTACACCTTGCGGAGGCCGGGGAGGACGTGCTGGAGAAAACTTTGGAGGATCTGAAAAAACTCGCTCCCCGGTGGGTGGCTCCGGGGCACTGTACCGGAAGGAGGGGTGTTTTCGGGTTCTTCCAGCATTTTCGTGAAGAACTTCGTTCCTTCACTTCCGGAAGTAGAATCCTTATTTCTGCGGAGGGGGTGGAGATAGCATGAGGCGTTTTCTTTTCGCTGCGATTCTTGGGGCACTTTTTCTCACGGCTTCCGGGAGCGGGGTTTGGGGAAAATCCCATGCTTCTCCCGGAGTGCTCTATACGCCTCGGGGGCCTTCTCTCTTTCCGGTGATTTCCCTGCGGCAGCAGATGATACACGGTCCCCGGATCGTTTTCTGGAATACTCCGGAGGAAATCACGGCTCTTCTGCTTTCCGGGGAGGCGGAGTGCGCCCTTCTTCCGGTAACCCTTGGAGCGGCTATTCATCAACGGGGGCTGCCTATGGTGCTGCTCGGAGTGATTCAATGGGATCTCTTCTCGCTTCTCGTTCCTTCGGGAGAGTCCTTCGCCTCTTTGAAAGACCTGGGGGAGGGGCCTCTCTACCTTCCCTTCGGCCGGGGAACCACCGCGGATGTGCTGGTGCGCTCCTCTCTGAGGAAGGCGGGAATAGTGCCGGACGTGTCTCTGCGGCTTCTCTACGCCCCCCCCCAGGAGATCGCGGCGCTTCTCGGAGCGGGAAAGGCCCGGTATGCGGTGCTTCCGGAGCCCTTCGCCTCCCTGGCTCTCTCGAAAGCCCGGGTGGAGCGGGGTTTGCCCCTTCGCCGGCTCTGGCAGGATGAAGCGGGAGAGAGGTTGCATCTTCCCGTGACGGGACTTTTCGTCTCCCGAAGGAGCTTCGACGCAAAACCCGATTTTTTCCGGGATCTGGAGCGTCAGTACCTTCTCTCACTCAAGTGGGGGGAATCTCATTTTGCCCAGGCGGTGGATTTTCTCCGCCAGGATTTTCCGTTTCCCCGGGAGATTCTGGAAGCGGCTTTGAGGGAGTGCGATTTCACCTACCGACCTGGATCTTCCGTATGCAAGGAACTGCGGATTTTTTACGAGTACCTTTGTGAAAGAGCTCCCGAATCCTGCGGCGGGGTTCCTGAGAAGGATTTCTTTTATCCATGAGCCGGGGATTTTTGCTCGGAGGAGGGGCGGTGCTCCTGGGGTGGGAGATCGTGGCCCGGGTGCTTCGGGTGCCCCTGATTCTCCCTTCTTTGCTGGAAACGGGAAGCCGCCTCCTGGAGTATCTTCAAACGCCCCTCTTTTGGTTCGCCCTGGCCCGGTCCGCCGGAGAGGTGGGGCTGGTGCTTCTTCTGGTGCTTTTCCTGGGCCTTCCCCTGGGGGTGCTCTTCGGAGTGCGTCCGGGAATTTTCGCCTTCTGCCGGCCTCTTTTGGGAATAGTGCAGGCGGTGCCCGTCATTTCATGGCTGGGGGTGGTGATTTTTTCCCTCGGCATAGGCTGGCGGGGCCCCGTATTTATCTCCACCCTCTCTCTTCTTCCCATGGCGATTCTCACCACCGCTTCGGGGGTGCGGAGTCTGGACGGAACGCTTCTTGAAATGGCCCGGGTCTACCGGGTTCCCCGGATACGGCGGATGCGCTGGATCTACGGCGGAGCTTTGCTCCCCTTCGGGGAGGCGGTGATGGAGGTGGCCCTGGGGAATGCCTGGAAGGTGGTGCTGGTGACGGAGTACCTCTGCGGCGATGCGGGGCTCGGAGTGCTTCTCGCCTGGGCCCGGCAGGGAGTGGATACTCCGGGAATCTATGCTCTTTCCGGAGTGGCGGTGTTTCTGGGAATCTTTTCGGAGCGCCTTTTCCGAGGCCTCGGAAGGATTTTCCGACTTTCCCGGGGAGGACGCCCGTGTCTTCCCTGATCCGGGTTGCGAATCTCGGGGTACGTTTCGGAGAGCACCGGGTACTGGAGGGGTGGAGCATGAAGATTCGCTTCGGCGAGCGGGTGGTGCTCCTGGGAGAGTCCGGATGCGGCAAGACAACCTTTCTCAAGATTCTCGGGGGACTTCAGAAGCCTTCCGAAGGAGATGTTACGGGTATGCCTTCCAGGGTGGGTTTCGTCTTTCAGGGATCCCGGCTCATTCCCTGGGCCACGGTGGAGAAGAATCTGCGTTTCGCAAATCCCGCCTGCTCCGTGGAGGATCTCCTGGAGCGAGTGCATCTTTCGGGGTGGGAGCATGCCTATCCCCGGGAGCTCAGCGGAGGGATGCAGCAGCGGGTGAATCTGGCCCGGGCCCTTGGAGTGGAGCCGGAGCTGCTGCTTTTGGACGAGGCTTTCGGCTCCCTGGATCTCCGGCACAAGTTCTCCATCATGCACGATCTTCTGGAGTTCTGGAAGCGCCGGCGCTGTACCATCCTCATGGTAACCCACGATATCACCGAGGCCCTCTTCCTGGGGGACCGGATACTCTTTCTCCGGGGGTCTCCCTCTCGTATTGCCGGAGAGATGGAGGTGGGGCTTCCTCCGGATCGGTCTCCCTGGTCCCCGGACTTCCTGGAGCGCCGGGGAACCATTATCCGCCGTCTTCTGGAATCTTCGGAAGATCAGGAATCGAAATCCAGGGATTGCAGAAAAAGCTCCTGAAACCGGGAGGAGTTCTCCAGAGGACAGTGTTCCACCCGATCTTTCAGGGCGGCAATCTCACTCCATGCCCCGGCCCCTTCGAGAAGAACCAGAGCCCCCCCTCGGGCGGCGGCGTTTCCCAGGGGGATAATCCGGTTTGCCACCCTCCGGGGAAAAAGTCCCGTTTCCAGGGCCGCCTCCTTTCGGATAAAGGTGCCCAGAGTTCCCGCCAGGAGCACCTCCTCCAGATCCTCCCAGGTCAGTTCCGCTCTTTCCAGAAGCAGTTCCATCCCCCCCCGAAGGGCTCCCTTGGCGAGCTGAAGTTCCCGGATGTCCTGCTGGGTAAGTTCCAGGGGCTCCCCCTCCCGGGAAAGGGCGAACCGAAAGCTCCTCCCCCGAGAAGACTCCCGCAGTCCCTCCCGTAAAGCCGGGTGCAGGGCCTCCTCCGGTGAGGCGAGGCGCCCCCGGCGATCCATGCCCCGCCCTTTCAGCAAGACCTCCAGAAGATCCAGCAGGCCGGAACCGCAGATCCCCAGGGGAGGAAGATCCTCCAGGGTTTGCAGGGCCATTCGGTTTCCCCGGATCCGCACTCCCGAAACGACCCCTCCCCGGGCGCCGGTGCCGCAGGATATCTTGCCCCCTTCAAAGGCGGGCCCCGCGGCGGCAGAAGCTCCGAGAATCCGGTTTTCCCAGAGAAGGCCCATTTCGCCGTTGGTGCCGAGATCTACCACAAGCCGGGGTTTTCGGGAAGGGCGGTCTTTCAGAGAGTAGAGAACCCCCAGAAAGTCTCCTCCCAGAAAACCCTCCACCAGAGGAAGGCACCGCAGCCGGGCCGCCGGGAGAAGGCGTCCTGCCAGGGGGCCTCCGGGGGGTTCCTCCAAACCCTCCCGGAGAAGGGGGGTAAAGGGAGGCTTCAGAAGAGAAGCCGGGGGGAGCCCCAGAAAGAGGTGGTGCATGCCGCTGTTTCCCAGGCAGAGAAGCTCCACGCAGTGTTCCCGGGGGATTTCCCGCTTCCGGAGTATTTCCAGGAGAAGTTCCCGCACGCTCTCCACAAGCATCTCCTGGAGGGCTCCCTTCGTTTCCTCGGATTCCTCCGCCAGGGCAAGCCGGGTAAGGAGGTCCGCCCCCCGGGATCCCTGGGGATTCGGAGCGAAGCCGAAGCCTTGGAGAGTTCCCTTTCGAAGATGATAGAGAAAGCAGGCCAGGGTGGTGGTTCCCAGATCGAGGACGGCTCCGTAGAGATCCGGCGGAGCCTTTCCGGAAGAAGCATCTTTCGATGTTTCCGCCGGGTATGTTTGTAGAGTGAACTTCGAAAGATTGCCCGGAAGTCCCTTGGTGCCCTTTTGCGGCGAAGGGGGTTCCAGCCATACCGTGCCGTTTCCGAGAATTGTACAGCGGCAGGCCAGGCGGAATCCCCGGGCGAGAAGCTCCTCCCCCAGAAAACGGGCCTCTTCCGAATCCGGAGGTGAAAAGGCCCCCCGGACCCGGACCCGGCATTTGCCGCAGAGTCCCTTTCCTCCGCAGGGAGTGACAAGGGAAAATCCCCGGTTTTGCAGAATCCGGGCCAGAAGATCTCCCTTCCGGGCCGGCACCTCCCGGCAGCTTTGTTCGCAGTGAACCCGCAGAAGAGGGCTCCTCGATATGGTCATTCTTTCACGCCTCCCAGGTATTTCCTCCCCGGAAAAGTCCCGTTTTTCGGGGAAACATGCCGTGCTATACTTTTTTCCGGAGAGTTACCGAAGAGGATAACCCTTTTCGGAGATGCCGCATAGTTCGAAAGGAATCCCATGCCCATAGAAGAGCTGTCATGTCCGGACATTTCCCGGGAGCTTCTCCGGAGGCTCGGAGGATCTCCCGGGCCATTTCTCGAAGAAACCGCCCGAAAAATGGCCCGCCTTGCCCGTGCCCTGGGAGAACCCCGGTTTTCCTGGAAACTTTACCATCTTTCTCCGGCAGGAGAAAATCAGGATACGGTGATTCTTCTCCGTCGGGGAGAACCTCGGGGAGAGCTGCATCTCCGAGAGGGGGTAAGGCATCTTCGGGAGGCTTCCCGAGGTTTCGTGGGGATATGCACCCTGGGGCCCTTTCTGGAAGCCGAAGCGGAGGATCTCCAGAAAAAGGAGAAACTTCTTGAGGCCTATCTCCTTACCCTGGGGGGCAATCTTCTCCTGGATGCGGTGAGCCGCAGAGCTCGGGAGAAAGCTCGGGAGATCGGGCAGACGGAGGGAGAGCGTCTCGGACCCACGCTCCTGCCGGGTTCTCTCCTGGGATGGGCCGTGGAGGAACAGGAGCGACTCCTTTCGCTGGGGGAAGCCGAAAACCTGGGAGTCCACCGTTCTTCGGGAGGAATGCTCTCTCCCCTTCAATCCCTCTCGTTTCTCATCGGCCTGGGAAACTATTCTCCGGAAACCCCCGAAACTCTCTGCCAAGAGTGCCTCCGAAGAGAAAGCTGTCCCTGGAGAAGGGAGGAGTAGAATGGTTTCCCCGTGCTCCCCCGGAACTCGCCATGCTTTTTTCCCGAAGGATCGTCGTGCTGTTGCCTTAAAAGAGAAAAAAAGATATCCTATTGCCCGGATCTTTGGAGTGCCGAATTTTAGCGGATTCTCTCTTCTCTCCGGCTTGCCCGGAGAGGTTCATCTCTGAAGAGAATACATAAAGGAGAACGTCATGTACCACGGAAAGATGCGGTTGCTGCGCCGCTGAACACGTGTATCCTGGCCGGTTCGGCCATGGAGTATAGGCACCGCCGCACTTCCGGACGTCTCCCGAGTCTTCTAGGATTCCCTTTCTCATGGAGCGGGTCCGCAGTGCGTGCGGATAAATCCATGAGGAGGGATAGCATGTCTCAAGAGTATCGAAAGATGTGGGAAGATCTCAATCTGAATCTGGATGCCCACGATGCGCTGCTGGGGGTTCTGGGAAAGGTCTATGGAGATATCTATATGACCCAGAAGGAACGTCCCGGAGGAATGGATTATTTCAACTTCGTCATGACCGAAATTCACGGTCTTCGGATCAAGGAGCTTCTGGAGGAGAAGAAGCAGGGGAGAAAGATCATCGGATCCTATTGCGTCTTCGTTCCCGAAGAGCTTGTGCTCGCTGCGGGGGCCACGCTCATCGGTCTCTGTTCCGGGGCGGACTTCGCCACCGAGGCGGTGGAACAGATGCTTCCCCGAAACACCTGTGCTCTCATCAAATCTTCCTTCGGCTTCAAGCTGGGCAAGGCCTGCCCCTATCTCGAAGCGGCGGATATGGTGGTGGGAGAGAACACCTGTGACGGCAAGAAAAAAGCCTATGAAAGCCTCAAAACCCTGGTGAACAACCTCTACGTTATGGATCTGCCCCAGATGAAAACCCCCCAGGGGCGAGAGCTCCTGAAAAGCGAATTCCTCCGCTTCAAGGAGGCCCTGGAAACCTTTACGGGAAAACCTATCACTCCGGCGAATCTCAAACAGGGAATTCTCACGGTCAACGCCAAGCGCAGAGCTCTTCACCGTCTTTCCTCGCTCCGCAGGGCGAACCCTGCTCCCATATCGGGCCTGGACGCACTTCTGGCGAATCAGGTCTTCTTCTACGACAATCCCGCACGTTTTACGAAATCCGTGAACGCTCTCTGTGATGAATTGGAGGAGCGAATTCGGGAGAAAAAGGGAGTGGCTTCGGAAAAAACTCCCCGTATTCTCGTATCGGGGTGTCCCATGGCGGTGCCCAATTGGAAACTTCCCTGGATCGTGGAAACTTCGGGAGCCGTCATCGTGGGTGAAGAATCCTGCGTAGGGGAACGAGGTACCCGGGAACTTACGGAGGAATCCGGCAATTCCCTGGAGGAGCTTATGGAGGCTCTGGTGGATCGCTACTTCCGGATCGACTGTGCCATTTTCACTCCCAATCAGGATCGGGAAGATCATATCCGGGAGATGGCCAAGGCCTATAAGGCGGACGGAATCATTCATTACGGACTTCAGTTCTGCCAGCCCTATACTGTGGAAGCCATTCCCCTGGAGAAGGTTTTCGAGAAGGAAGACCTTCCCTTCCTCCGAGTGGAAACCGATTACAGTATGGAGGATGTGGGGCAGCTCAAGACGCGGATCGAGGCTTTTGTCGAGCAGCTTCGGCAATAGCTCTTTCCTGTGTGAAAATGCCCCGGAAGATCTCGTTTTCCGGGGGGATATGCATCACGAGAACCAGAAACGAGGAATGCCATGCGTTGTGCCGGTATTGACATAGGATCCCGCTCCATGGAAGTGGTGGTACTGGAGGAGGGAGAAGTGGCGGCCTTTCGCCAGGCCGAAACGGGGAGTGCTCCTCTGGAACAGGCGGCATCTCTCCTGGAGGGGCTTTCCTGGGATCGCCTTCTGGCCACGGGATACGGAAGGGAGCTTGCGGCCCACGCTTTTTCCTGTTCCACGATTACGGAGATCAAGGCCTATGCCCGGGGGGCTCGGGAGCTTTATCCCTCGGCCCTTACGGTGCTCGATATCGGAGGGCAGGACTGCAAGGTTATCTCCCTCCGGGAGAACGGAAGAGTGAAGAAGTTCGAAATGAACGACCGCTGCGCCGCGGGAACGGGAAAGTTTCTTGAGATCATGGCGGCCACCCTGGGGTTTGATATCGAGAATTTCGGAGAACGGGCCCTGGCGGGAAGGGATGTTCTGAAAATTAACAGTATGTGTACGGTCTTTGCGGAGTCTGAAGTGGTGTCTCTCATCTCCCGGGGAGAAAGCCCCGGGGATATCGCCAGGGCCCTCCATACATCGGTGGTTCTCCGGGCGGTGAGTATGCTCCGGCGGGTCGGTTTTTCGGGAAAGCTCTTCTTTGCGGGCGGGGTGGCACGCAACCGCTGTATGAAACATCTTCTGGAAATTCATCTTCAGGAAGAGGTGGCGGTGCCGGAGCATCCCCAGAGAGTGGGGGCCTACGGAGCGGCTCTCCTGGCCCGAGAGGAGCCGTAAAAAAAGAGATCTTTCGAGGCTCCGGGAATTTCCGTTGACGGAACTCCCGGAGCTTTCTATACTTGAAGGCGATTTTCAAAGAGGTTTTTTCGATTGCGCGAAGAGAGGCAGGAAGCCGGTGCAAATCCGGCACAGCCCCGCTACGGTGAGAAGGACAACGTGCACGCAATCCCACTGGTTTCTACGGCCGGGAAGGGGTGCACCGCGGAAGAATTCGAGTCCGGATACTGCACTTTTCGTGAGAGGCGGACCCGCGAGGGCGGGGAAGCACGAAAGATTGTTCCGGCGGCGCTCCTGCCTCCGGAGCGAGATGGCGTGCATACGGGTCCTGGAAGGGGCCCGTTTTTTCGTGGCCCCGGGAAAGGAGAGAGATGTATGGCGTGCAGAATCTGGCGATATGCGGGAAGAATTTTCCTGCTGGGAGTTCTGGTGCTCCTGGTGCCCCTGGGAGCTTCGGGGGATCCCGGAGCGGTCTTCGTCACCGTGGGGGCGGATTATTCCTCCGGGGCGGTGGGCACCGCGGACCTTGCGGAGGAAAAGGGAATAACCGCCCCGGTAATTTCGGGTCTCCGGGGAGATCTTTCCCTTTTCGCCAACGACCTCGGGCTTTTCGTGGCGGAGCACGGCTCCGAAGGAACTCTGGACACCATCTCCCTCTATGACGGAATTTCCTGGGAGGCTCCCCGCTGGAACGTTCACAAGGGGAGCATCGTCTACGGTATGGAATACCTTCAGGGCTCTCTCTATCTGGCCAACTACGGCACCAACCGCATTACCCGGCACACCCCGGGAGAAAATCTTGTTGAAACGGGCTTTCTCTCCCTGGATTGGGATAACGGCGAAGGTTTCGAAGAGCACGTCTGTGCTCTCAAGGCTTACGGAAACAAGCTCTATGCCCTTGTTTTGAGCTATAATCTCGATATCTGGCCTCCGGAACACAAGGAGGGAGTTCTCGTCGTCCTGGATCCTCAAACCATGGAAAATATCGGAGAAGTGCGGGTGGGTAAAAACCCCGTGGCCCTGGACGTATGGAACGGAAAGCTCTACGTCGCCTCCTTCGGGGGCCCCATCGGAAGCCCGGGAGAAGAGCCTCGACTCTATCGCATCGACCCCGTTACCCTGGAGAAAGAGCTTCTGGATGACGGCTCCGCCCTGGGAGAAGAGTACGGCTACAGCTTCATGGGAATCGGCAACGAAGGAACCCTCTTCGTACTGGCGTATAAAAACGGCCTTACCTGGCCGGAGCAGGAGAACCGGGTTCTTGCGGGAAGCCTTGAAGGCGTCACTCCTCTGGGGGGATCTTCGCCTCTCTCCTTCCGGAAGCTTGGAAACTTCACGAGTTCCTGGAATCGGGGCCTTTCCGCCCAGGAGGTAGGATTGACCCCTCTGGAAATTGCCTCGGCCTGGCTCAATGCGGGGGCGGTGGATAGGGAGAACGGTCTTTTCTGGGTCTCCAACCGGGGAACCGGTGCTGGGGACGCGGCGCTGGAGGTTTTTTCTTCCGCCACGAAAACTCACTCCTTCGGAGAAAGAGAGCTTAAAAGCCTTCCCTACGGGGTGGTGCCTTTTTCCTTTACGCCTCCTCCGGCCCCTTCCGGGGGCGGGGGCGGATGCGCTCTGGGGAACGCTTTTTCGGGAACCCTTCTTCTTGTGCCCCTTCTGGGATCTTTCCTGGGGAGGAGAAAGAAATAGCGTTTCCTTTCTCGGAGGAAAGATTTTTCAGGGCGGTATAAACGCTGTTGTGTCGTATGGGGGCGGGTTCTCCGTATCCGCCCTCACCGTTTTTATCCATACGAAGCGAAAAGAACAGGAAAGCAGATGACCTCGAAAAACCGCAGTTTTTTCCGGAAATGTTGTTGTGTTTCGACCCTTACGGCCTTGTTCGGAGGGCTTCTTTTGCCTTCCCAGGGGCTTTCCCGGGCCGCTTCGGAGACCCTTCCCCAGGTGCTGGTTACCGCTTCCCCCCTGGAGGAGGAAATTCTCGAACTTCCGGGATCTCTGGAGGTGCTTTACCCTGAGAAAAACGCCGGGGAAGGAAAGAGCCTGGGGGATCTCCTGGAGGAGGCCGTGGGAGTTCAGGTGGTGCGAAGCTACGGAAGAGGAGGATATACGGTGGCTTCCGTTCGGGGGAGCACCTCTTCCCAGGTGGTGGTCTACCTGGACGGCATGCGGATGAATCTGGAGAGCGACGCCGCCTTCAACCTCGAAGAAATTGGGGCGGACCAGGTGGAGCGCATCGAAATCTACCGGGGGCACGTCCCCGCCATGTTCGGCATCTCCGGCATGGGAGCGGTGATCTCGGTGATTACCAAGGCTCCCGGAAAGGAGCCCCGGGGTTCCGTGGGGATCCGCCTGGGCTCCCTGGGAGAACGGGGAGCTTCGGGATCCTGGACCGCCCCCCTCGGGAAGGGACGTTTTCTCGGCAGCCTTTCCCTGGAGGAATACGAGGGGAATTTCTCCTATTGGAACGACAACAACACCGCCTACAACCCCGGAGACGATTACGAAGCCATCCGGCAGCACAACGGATACAGGGCGGAAAATCTGCTCCTGCGCTGGGAAGACGACCTTTGGAAGGTGCGTTTCGGCTGGAATGCCCGGAACCAGGATCTTCCTCTTCCCGCTCCGGGAAACGACAAGGGGCCCTGGGATGCCCTCGGAAATCCCCTGGGAGCCCGGGTGGAATCCTCCCGGATGGATCTGGGGATCGTCACGGAGCGCCTCTGGGGAGAGGTTCTCGCCACCTGGCGCATGGAATGTTCCTCCCAGGTGCGGGAGTTTTTCGACCCCTGGGACCAGGTGGGCATGTACAACCAGAAATACAACCGTTACGATACCGAACGTACCGCTCTCTCCGGAGCCTTCAAGGCTCTGGCGGGAGACCGGCATGCCCTGGAGTTTCGCATGGATTGGAGCTCCGAGCGTTTGGATATGGAGGGGGACGTACGTTCCTCCATATCCGGAGAATCAGGATCCTACAGCCGAAATCGTTGGAACTACGTGCTTCAGGACAGCATTTTCCTGCTTCCGAACCAGAGCCTGGTGGTGGAGCCCCTGCTGCGGTGGAACCAGGTAGATCGGGAGGGGCACCTCTCCTGGTCCCTGGGAATGTCCTGGAACTTTCGGGAAAACTGGTACCTCAAGGGATCCGGAGGATACTCCCACCGGGCTCCGAATCTGTACGAAACCTATGGGGACGGCAGCATGATCGTTCCCAATACCGATCTGGCCTGGGAAGAGGGTTTTCAGTGGGATCTCGGAATCTACTGGGCTCGGGAAGGAGAGGGGTGGTCCTCCCGGGTGGGGATCACCTCCTTCGTGCTGGACATGGAAAACCTCATCGAGTTTGTCATGATCAACCCTCGCTACGGTGTATACGAGAACATCGGCAAGGCCTTTATCTCCGGGGTGGAACTGGAAAGCGCCTTCTCCTGGGATCATTGGAGCCTGGTCCTCTCCTACACCCGGATGGACGGAGAAAACCGGAGTTCCGGCTACCGCTACGGCAATCCTCTGCCCAACCGGCCGGAACATGCCCTTTACGCCCGGCTTTCCCGGAGCTTTTCCCCGGAGCTTCTCGTTTTCGGGGAGGTTCTTCATTCGGGGGAAAACTACTTTGACGATGCCGGAAGCATTCTCTACGGAGATTGTACCCAGTGGAACCTGGGGCTCAAATGGCGGTTCCGGGAGGATTGCACCCTTGCCCTGGGAGTGCGGGATCTCTTCGACACCACCTCGGAAATCTCCTTTCAGCCCATAGGGTACGGTCCCGAGCGTCTTACATGGTATCCCCTGCCGGGGCGCACATGGTATCTTTCGCTGGGATGGAGCTTTTGAGATACCGCCGGGGTTCAGGTGAAACGCAAACCAAAAACAGAGGCCAGGGCATGAATTACGGACAATACGGAAATTCGCGAAAAGGCAGCCCCATAACGGGAAGAATTCTCGCGTTTCTCCTGCTGGGAGGCATGCTCCTGGCGCCTTCTTCGGGCCTGGGAAGAGACCGGGAAGCCTATATCCCCCGGTATGCCCGGGGATTTTCCGCGAAACCCGCCGGGGAGGGGTGGCATCTTGCCGTGAGGGATCCCGAAGATGCCGGGAGAGAGTGGAACTATCTCCTGGTTCCCCGGGAACGAAAAGGAGATGTCCGGATTTCTCCGGATTGGCAGGAGATATCCATTCCCCTGGAACGGACGGTGCTTCTCGCCACTCCCTACGTGTCCGGGCTGGAGGATCTGAAAGTGCTGGATTCCGTGGTGGGGGTGGCGAACGTCCCGTACCTGCACTCTCCGGAGCTCCGGCGCCGCCTCGAAGAAGGGAGAGCCCTGGAGGTGGGAAACGACCTGGCCCTGGATCTGGAGCGCCTGGTGACCCTGCGTCCCCAGGGGGTATTCTGGTATGCCCCTTACGAGGAGGTGCAGAGGGATTATCAGCGCATGCAGCGGCTGGAACTCCCCCTGGTGGTGACCACGGAGCACCGGGAGAGCCATCCCCTGGGACGAGGGGAGTGGCTGGTCTTTCTCGGTTTCTTCTTCGGAAAGGAAGAGGAGGCCCGCAAGCTCTTCGAAGAGCGGGAAAGACGGTACCGGGAGCTTGCGGCCCGGGGAGCTTCGGCATCGTACCGCCCCGGGGTTTTCGGAGGATATCCCTTCGGGGATACCTGGTACATGCCCGGAGGAAAGAACTTTCAGGCCCGGTACGTGGAAGATGCGGGAGGGCGCTACCTCTGGGAGGATCTTCCGGGTTTCCGAACCTGGCCTCTGGACTTCGAAGCGGTACTGCACCGGGGAAGCTCCGGAGAGTTCTGGATCAACGCTCCTTCCTGGAACTGCCTTGAAGAGGCCCTGCGGGAGGATCCCCGATACGCCCATTTTCGGGCCTTCCGGGAGGAAAGAGTCTACAGCAACGGGGGGCGGACGAATTCTGAGGGAGGGAACGACTATCACGAAAGCGGGGTGCTGCACCCCGAGAAGGTGCTGGCGGATCTGCTCCATATTCTGCATCCCGAACTTCTGCCGGAGCACGAGCTCTATTACTACCGAAAGATACCTCTGAAGGAGAAAGCCCCATGATGCCGAAAAAAACGGAAAAAGGAAGGCCTCTTTTTCTTCTGGCACTTCTCGCTCTTCTCGGGGGAATTCTCTTTGGAGGAGAGCTCTTTTTCGGCTCCGTCAACATTTCTCCGGGGAGCACCCTGGAATTCCTTTTCAAGGGAGAAGGGCTTTCTCCCGAGGAGGTGGTGATTCTTCGGGAGCTCCGTTTTCCCCGGGGCTGCACCGCCTGGCTGGGAGGGGCCTGCCTGGGAGCGGCGGGGCTTCTCATGCAGACCTGGTTTCGCAATCCCCTGGGAGGGCCCTTTCTCCTCGGCACCAGCTCCGGGGCGAGCCTCGGAGTGGCTCTGGCTCTTCTCGGGCTCGCTCCGGCAGGAAGAAGCCCCGCCTTCGGCTCCGCCCTTCTTCTGGGGGCCTCCTTTCTGGGAGCTTTGGGATCCTTGCTGGTGATTCTCCTGGGAAGCCGGCGCATCCGGGGCAATACGGGTATTCTTCTTCTGGGAGTTCTGCTGGGATATCTCGCCAATGCGGGAGTGACGGTACTCCTCTCCTTCGGCAGCCTCTATCAGCTGCGATCCTATCTCGCCTGGAGCTTCGGCACCTTCGGAGGGGTCTCTCCGGAGAACCTCCGTCTCTTCGTGCCCGCATGTCTTCTCGGTCTGGGGATTTCCCTCGGGCTTGGAAAATCTCTGAACGCCCTTCTTTTAGGGGAGAGCTACGCCGCCAGCATGGGACTCTCCCTCGGCAGGGTGCGCCTCCTGGTCTTTCTCTGCACCGCCCTCGTTGCGGGAAGCGTTACCGCCTTTTGCGGCCCCGTGGCCTTTCTGGGGGTGGCGGTGCCCCATCTCTGCCGGGGACTCTTCCGAACATGGGACCACCGGGTGCTTCTTCCCGCATGCCTTCTCGGAGGCGGAGCCCTTGCCCTGGGGGCAGACCTTCTTACCCGCCTGGGCCCTGGAGGAACCCTGCTTCCCCTGAATGCGGTCACCGCTCTTCTCGGGGTTCCCGTGGTGCTCTGGGTGCTCTTTCGGCATCCTTCCGGGGAGGAGAAGCCGTGAGCTCTCCTCTTCTCCGGGCGGAAAATCTTGCCACGGGGTACGGATCCTCCTCGAAGAATTCTCCGAAGATCACCCGGGATTTTTCGGGGCAGATCCTTCCGGGAGAGATGGTCTGTCTTCTCGGGGCGAATGGATCCGGCAAATCCACCCTTCTGCGGACCCTGGGAGGTTTTCTCGCTCCCCTGGAGGGGAGGGTTTTTCTGGAGGAGAGGCCTCTGGAAACCTATTCCGCCCTGGAACGGGCGAAGAAGATCGCCGTGGCGCATACCCTGCATCCTTCGGTGCCCTACATGACCGTGGAAGAGCTGGTCCTCGCGGGGCGGCATCCTCACACTCCCTGGCACGGCAAATCCTCCGGGAGAGACCGGGAGGCCGCCGCCCGAATTCTCGCCTTTCTCGGGCTGGAACATCTGCAAAAGCGCCTTCTGGAAAATTTGAGCGACGGAGAACGCCGCCGGGCCTATCTGGGGCGGGCTCTGGCTCAGGAAACCCCGGTGCTTCTGCTGGACGAACCCCTGGCTTTTATCGACCTTCCCGGAGGGGCGGAAATTCTGCACCTTCTCCGCCGTCTGGCGGCGGAAGAGGGGCGGGGGATTCTCTTCTCATCCCACCAGATTCAGGGAGCTCTGAGCATGGCGGACCGAACCTGGCTTCTCACACCCTCGGGAATATGCCTCCAGGGAGTGGGGGAGGATCTACTTCTCCAGGGGGATCTTGAGCGAGCTTATCTTGGGTTGGGAGAACATTCCGGGAGGGTGCGTTTCTCCCGGGAAGAGGGGATTTTTTTCTGTCCCCCCTCGGAAGAGACGGCGTTGTTGCTCGAAGGGCCTCCGGGGGCGGCCCTTCGATGGACCCGGAGCGCTCTGGAGCGCCAAGGATTTCACCCGGTTTCCCGGGGATCCGCGGAACTTCCCCGGGTGCTGCTTCGGGGGCACCTTTCGGAAGAGCCTCCGGTATGGCACTGTTTTCTGGGAGAGATGGAGCGCCGCTGTGAATCCCTGGAGGAGGTGCTCCGGTTTCTGGAGCCCCGGATGCGGAAGAAGGAGAAGAATCATTCATGGAGAATCTGCGGGAAGTAATCCAGGAGTTTTTCGCCCTGGGAGGCTGGACCATGTACGCCATCGGGGGATGCAGCGTTCTCGGGGGAGCGCTCTTCCTGGAGCGTCTTTATGTTCTCTGGGGGGAGCATCGCTTTCTTGCCAAAATCCTCCGGGAGTGGCGGGGAGCTTCTCCCTCCCTGGAGATTTTGGGACAGTTGGAAAAACGGACCTCCAGGCGTCCCCGGTGGTTCGGAGAGATTTTGGGGGCGGGGCTCGAGGAGTGGCGGTATCTCTCTCCCGAGGCGCTTCGGGAGCACCTGGAACAGTTCCGTTCCGGAGCGCTGCACACCTGGGAGCGCGGGGTGGGGCTTCTCGGCACCCTTGCCCGGATTACCCCTCTTCTGGGGCTGCTCGGAACGGTACTCGGAATGATCCAGATTTTCCAGAAGCTCCCCCGGTCGGGAGGAGGAGATTTCGGCATCCTTGCGGAAGGTATCTGGAAGGCCCTCTTCACCACCGCCGCGGGGCTTTCCGTGGCGATTCCCCTGGTGCTGGCCCAGGCCTTTCTTCTCTCCCGGGTGGATGCTTTGGAGGAGCAGCTTCAGGAGCTTCTCCGGCTTCTCTGGCGGGGGCTTTTGCGGGCTTCCCGAACCTCTCAAGCCTCCCGGATCGACGAGGCGGAGTAATGCGGCGCTCCCGGAGAAACGCCCTGCCGGATCTTACCCCTCTGGTGGACATTCTCTTTCTGCTCATTCTCTTTTTCGTGCTCACCACCACCTTTTTGCGGCAGGGTCTTTCGGTGAGTCTCCCCTCGGGAGAGGGAGAAACCCGGGAAGACTCGCCGATTCGGGTGGTACTTACCGCCGAGGGAGATCTTTATTGGGATCGGGAGCTCCTTCCGGAGAAAGAACTCCGGGGGCGGCTCTCCCGGGAAACTCCGGCAAGCGTCTCCCTCGAAGCGGATCGCCGGGTTCCCTACGGCGGGGTGGTTCGGATTTTCTCCCTGCTGCGTTCCGCGGGGGTGGAGACGGTGCTTCTTGTGGTGGAGGAGGAGGGGGAATAGATGCGTTCCCTGGGATTTCTGCTTCTCTCCCTGGGAATCCACGGCATGCTCCTCGGCGTGTTGTTGCAGCCTCTTCCGGATGATTTCCATATGCAGAACGGCTCTCCCCTCCGGGGGGAGGTACTTTTTCGTGTCCCCTCCGCCCCTGAAACGGAGAAGGGTACTCCGGAAACTCCGAAAGCCCTCGGAAGCCCCGAAGCTCCCCAGCCCCGGGATAGTTCTCCGGCCTCCCCATCCCGGGCTCTTCAAGACTCTCGCACGTCCTCTCCGGAAATCTCTCGAGAGCAGAGTTCTCCGAAAAAAAACGGGGCTTCTTCCGGGGCGATCTCTCAAACCGCCGCATCCCCCTGGCCCGAAAGCCCCTCCTCTTCCGGCGCCGGAGAGCAGAACCTTTCCAAACCCTCCCCGGAAACCCTTTCGCCCCGAAGCCCTTCCCCGGAGCTCCAAGCCTCGAAAGAATCCGCTCTTCCTCCGGAGAGCACTTCCGGAACCTCCTCCCTTTCGGAAATGTTGCGGGAAAAATCCCGAAATTCTTCGCCGGAAGCCGCCGCAGATTCCGGAGGCTCCCGTTCCGAAACGCCCTGGCATGCCACTCCTCTCCAGGCCCCGGAACCGGCATATCCGAAAATTGCCCGAAAGCTCCGCCGGGAGGGAGAGGTGCTTTTGGAAATCCGAATAGCCCCTTCGGGGAAGGTGGGAGGCGTGACGGTGCTGGAACCCTGCCGGTGGCAGGAGCTCAACGAGGCCGCCCGGGAGGGGCTTTCCCGGTGGGAGTTTGCTCCTCCGGGAAGAACCGTAACCCTCCGGGTGCCCGTGATCTTTTCTTTGGAGGATTGAGGGCGGCGTATTTTCCCCCCCGGATCGTTTTCCACAGTACCAGATTGCCCCGCAAATTCTCTTTCTTTGCCCCTGTTCGCTTTGTTCTCTCCGGGAGTATCCTTGACTAAACCAAGGATTTTCAAGGAGGTCTTGCCATGCACATCTTCGGCCCCGTGCCATCCCGGAGGCTGGGGCGCAGTTTGGGGGTCAATCACATTCCCCCCAAAATCTGCACCTACGCCTGTCGTTACTGCCAGTTGGGCAACGCCATCACCATGACCGCCGAGCGGCGTTCCTTTTTCGATCCCTCGGTTCTGGAAGCGGAAGCGGCCCGCAAGCTGGAGGAACTTGCCGCATTGGAGAAATCCGTGGATTATATAGCCTTTGTCCCCGACGGAGAACCCACCCTGGATGCCCGGCTGGGAGACCTGGCACGACGCCTCAAACCCTTCGGCATTCCCCTGGGCATTATCTCCAACGCCTCTCTCGTAGATCTTCCTTCGGTACGGGAAGATCTCGCCTGTTTCGATTGGGTCTCCCTGAAAATGGATGCAGTACGCCGGGATATCTGGAGCGCCCTGGACCGACCTCACAAGAATCTTTCCCTGGAGAAAATTCTTCGGGGCGTCGAGGAATTCGCCCGAACCTACCGGGGGCATCTGGAGACGGAAACCATGCTCGTCAAGGGGAGCAACGACGGAGAAGATCACCTGGAAGAGCTGGCCTCCTTCCTGGAGCCTCTGGCCCCCGCGGTCTGCAGGCTCTCCTCTCCCACCCGCCCCCCCGCATGTCCCGGGGTGGCCCTGGTGGACGAGGAGCGTCTCACCGCAGCCACCGCCATCTTTCAGGCCCATAATCTGGACGTGCGCATTCTCAACGCCTACGAGGGGAACGATTTTACCCGTACCGGGGATCTTCGGGAGGCCTTGCTCGCCATTCTTTCGGTGCATCCCATGAAAGAGGCTGCGGTGGAGCGTTTTCTGGGAGACCAGGAGTCCGCCTCGGGGGAGGGGAAAGCCCTTTTGGAGGAGCTTCTGCGGAACGAGGATCTTATCACCACCCTCTGGAGAAAAGAGCGCTTCTACGCCCGGAATCTCCGGAAAGCCTTCCGGGAGGAGAAGTCCTGATGTCCAAATTCTGCCGGAATGTGATGGAACGGGCGGTGTATGCCCCTCTTGCCAGACAGAAAGAGGATCCTTCGGTGCTTCTGGGAAGCCTCTTCGGAGAGGATATCGCCCTGGTGGATACGGGATCCGGGCTTCTCGCCTCTCATGTGGATCCCATCGTGGGGGCCGCCGAAGGATTGGGGCGCCTGGCGGTGCACGTGGCCTGCAACGACCTCGCCGCCAGCGGCGTGCCTCCCCAGTGGCTCCAGATTCTGGTGCTGGTCCCCTCGGCGGAGGATACGGAACAGCTCCGGAGCATCATGGAAGAGGCGGTGGAGGCCGCCGGGCAGGCGGGAGCGGTCATCGTGGGAGGCCATAGCGGCTACTCCTCGGGGCTCTCCCGGCCCCTCGCGGCGGTAACCGCCTTCGGCAAGGCCCGGAAAGAAACCCTGGTACGCACCTCCGGAGCCCGGAAGGGGGACGTGATTTGTCTCACCCGGGGCATGGGGCTGGAAGGAACCGCCATCCTCGCCTGGGACTACCCCGAGGAATGCCGTCGCCGGGGACTTTCGAAGGAGGACGTGGAAAAAGCGAAAATTCTTGCGGAAGATCTTTCGGTGGTTCCCGAGGCCCTTCGGCTGGCGGAACTGGGGGCCACCGCCATGCACGATCCTACCCGGGGAGGAGTGCTGGAGGCTTTTCTCGAAATGGCCTGGGGAGCGAAAACATGTTTTCGGATTCAGAGGGAGCAACTCCCTCTTCTTCCGGTGGTGCGGAACTTCGCCCGGGCCTTCGGCTTCGATCCTCTTCGGATGATCTCTTCGGGAGCTTTGGCGGTAACCCTGCCCCGGGAAAAGGTGGCCCAAGCCTCGCAAACCATCGCTCCCTGGGCATCTCTCTATCCCGTGGGGATAGTGGAAGAGGGCAGAGGAGTGCGGATCTCTTCGGAATCCGAAGAGGTTTTCTTTTCCGAGCCGGAGCCGGAAAAGGACGAGCTTGCCCGGCTGCAACTTCTTCTGGGAGCTCCGGGGGGAGAAAAAGAGAGCCCCTGATTTTTTATTTTTCCAGAGAAAGCGAGTAGATGGATATGCCCGGAACGAAACGATCCAACGTAAGGCCCGGAATGAAGGTCAGCGTGGTGCAGAAACAGGACCAGCGTTCGGGAGATCTCACCCAAGGAGTGGTACAGAGCCTGCTGACGAAGAGCTCCTATCATCCCCACGGCATCAAGGTGCGCCTTGAGAACGGCATGGTGGGCAGAGTGAAGGAAATCATCGAGGAGTGAGGCGTGGCGGGCCTTCCGACCCTTATTTCCCCGAAGAAGAGACTTCTTTTTCCTACTTTTGCCTAAAGCTTTTCGCTTTTTCGGAGGAGCATGCCTCTAGGCTCAACATCTCTGCAAAAACCCTCAAAAAGGCACGGGAAAATCTTTTTCCTCTTTGCCCTTGTAGTAGAGGATAGGGTAAAATAGCGATTGAAGTTATTTCTATGGAGGAGGTATGAAGCATGAGAAAGAGTTTTGTCGTGGCGTTTGTGGCGCTTCTTTGCTGTTTCTGCGCAGGCGTGGCCTTTGGCATGGAGGCGGTGCCCGTGGAGGAGCTGAAGCCGGGGTTTGTCTACATCGGTCCCGTGGGAGACGGGGGATGGACCTTCATGCACGAAAAGGGGCGGCTGGAAATGGAAGAGGCCTTCCCCGGGCTCAAGAGCACCATCGTGGAAAGTGTTCCCGAGGGCCCCGATTCCGCCCGAGTGATGAATACCTTTGTGCGGAACGGCTCGAAGCTCATCTTTGCCACCTCCTTCGGGTACATGGATTTTGTACAGGAAGTGGCGGCGCGCCATAAGGACGTCTACTTCATGCACTGCTCGGGGTACAAGCGGGGAGACAACGTGGGAACCTACTTCGGCCGCATGTACCAGGCCCGGTACCTTTCGGGGCTCGTGGCGGGAAGCATGACCGAAAGCAACGTCCTCGGCTACGTGGCGGCCCAGCCCATTCCCGAAGTTATCCGGGGAATCAACGCCTTTGTCCAGGGAGTGCGGCACGTCAATCCCGAGGCCAAGGTGAAGGTGGTATGGCTCTTCTCCTGGTTCGATCCTGGTAAAGAAAAGGAAGCCACCAAGGCCCTTATCGATGCGGGGGCGGATGTGATCGCCATGCATGCCGATTCCGGCGCCACTCCCCAGACTGCCGAAGAGGCGGGGGTCTACGTGGTGGGATACAACAACGATATGAGCCATTACGCACCCACCAAGCACCTTACCGCTCCCATCTGGGACTGGGGGCAGGTCCACATCTACACGGTGGATAAGATTATAAACGGTACCTGGGAGAGCGAGGATATCTGGTGGGGCCTCAAGGAGGGCATGGTGGATCTGTCGCCCTTCGGTAAGGACGTGCCGGATTCCGTGAAGGAGCTGGTGGCGGCGGAGAGGGAAAAGATCATCTCCGGAGCCTGGGATGTCTTTACGGGGCCCATTAAAGATCAGAAGGGAGAGGTTCGGGTTCCCGAAGGAGAAGTCATGTCCGACGGGGATATGCTCTCCATGGGCTGGTTCGTGGAAGGCGTGGAGGGAGAGGTTCCGAAATAGGTTCTTTTCCGGTTTTTTACGGATGAACGAAAACAAGACGGCATGAAAGAGTCCGGGGTTTCTCAAGGGAAATCCCGGACTCTTTCATGCCGTCTTTTCGCAGTTTCAGGAAATCTGGAGAGGAGAGGGCATCAGCGCTGCAGCACGAAGCCGCTTCCGAGCTCGTCCTCTTCCGTAAGAACCAGGTAGTTGAATCCCGTAACGTAGGCCTTTCCCCGGATGGTGGGGAGGATGGTGTCGAAATCTCCCACCTTGGGGCCCGGTTCGTAGCTTCCCCGGAAGAGGCTTCCGGTGATGCTGGAGTAGTTGAACATCTCTCCCGGATCGAGCTTTCCCTTGGCGGCGAGGGTGGCCATCTTGGCGCTGGTGCCGGTGCCGCAGGGAGAGCGGTCCAGGGATCCCTCGCCGAAGATCACCGCGTTGCTCGCGGTGTTTCTGTCCTTCTGGGAGTAGAATTCCACCAGCTCCACCCGCTTGATGTGAGGTTCCGTGGGGTGAGCCACCGGAACGCTCTGGTTCAGGCATTCCCGAATCTCCAGACCCAGGGAGATGAGCCTGGAGCTGTCCTTGGGCTCTATGGAAAGTCCTACGGACTCTGCAGGGAGAAGGGCGAAAAAGCTTCCCCCGAAGGAGATGTCCAGAAGAATTTCCTTTCCCAGGGAGGGCACATGGAGGGAGACGTCCTTTTTATAGAGAAAGCTCGGTACGTTGTGAAGGGCCACCTCTCCCACCTCGCCGTTTTTCACCTCCACGTAGAGCTTTACAAGCCCTGCGGGGGTATCCAGCACCACTTCGGTGAAGGGTTCGGTCTTGGAAATCCATCCCAGCTCCACCGCCGCCCGGGCCACTCCGATGGAGCCGTGGCCGCACATGGTGATGCCCCCTCCGGTTTCCAGGAAGATGATGCCGAAATGGGCTTCTTCGTGAACCGGGGGAACGAAGAGAGCCGAGACCATGTCCCCATGTCCCCGGGGTTCGCAGGTGGTGTATATCCGGAAGTCGTCGAAGTTCTTGTGCACGTTCACCCACTTTTCGCTGATGCTCTTTCCCGGTATATAGGGAGCCCCTCCGATGATAAGCCGGGTGGGTTCGCCTCCGGTATGGGTGTCTACTACTGCGGTTGCACGGGTAATCTTCATGGTGCCGCCACCTCCTGTAAAGAGTGTTCCCCAGGAGATGTGCGTAAGGAATATTGTGGACAACCCTGGGTTTTAGGGCACATTATACCTACTTTCGCTTTATTTTTCCAGCGAAAGTGTACGGCATTGTATTCTTTTGAAAAAACCGTCCTAAAGAATGCCCGGATGCCAGTTGAGCTGCCGGATGGTGAGGGAGTCCTTTTTCCCGTTTTCCAGTACGTGGATGCCGCAGTAGTCCTGCCGGAGAGAGAAGGTCGTTTGAAGGGGGATTCCCAGAATCTCCTGGAGAATCACCAGAAAGACTCCTCCGTGGGCGGTGATGACCAGGGGGGAGGAGAGGTTTTCGCCGATCAGGCTCCGGAATGCGGGGATCACCCGCTGCCGAAGATCCTGGAAGCTCTCGCCTCCGGGGCTCCGGAAGGTTTCCAGGTGGCTCCATCGTTCTTCGAAGGCCATGCGATCTTCTTCTTTGACCTCCTGAAAAGTGCGTCCCTCCCATTTTCCCAGGTCGATCTCCCGAAAGCTCGGCTCCACCCGGTAGGGTTTGCCTGGAAAGATGAGCTCCGCCGTATGCTGGGCCCGACGCATGGAGCTCGTTATCAGGGTGCCTTCCCGAAGATGCTCCAGGGATGTTTCCAGGGATACCGCATGTTCCCGCCCCTCCCGGCTCAATTCGAGATCCAGGGAGCCGTAGTACCGGGGCCCCTCGGGATCCCGGGTAACCCCGTGGCCGTTGTCGAATTGGGGTTCCGCGTGTCGAATGAGATAGATCATGCCCATGGGTGTATGCCTCCAAGTATGGTTTCCAGGGGTTTCCCGAGCTTTTTCTCCAGGGACTGCTGTATTTCCTGGGCTCGCTGCATTTTTCGTTCCATGGCCTCCAGAGCCTTGGGCCTTCCTTCGAAGCAGGCCCTTTTATGCTCCCGGCGCTTGTCCAGGGGCATGTAGGAAATGTCCTCCACCAGCTTGTCCACGCAGTAGAGGATTTCCTCTTCCAGGGCCGTTTCCGGGGAGAGTCTTTCCGGAAGTTCCATGTGGTGGGCCACCAGGGGAGCTATGGATTCATAGCCGTGGCTTTTCAGAAAGGCGGCTCCCTCCTCCGCATGAGAGGGGTGTCCCTTGCGAAGATCGTGGAGCAGCGCCGCCGTGGCGAGGCGCTCCACCTTGAGGGGATATCCCCTTTGAAGAAGCTCCATGCCGAGGGCTACCGCTCCCGCCTGTACCGTACGGCAGTGGAGTCGGGCCTTTTCCGGTGTTTCCGCCAGATCCCAGAGGGCGAGGCACTCCTCTTCCGTGGGGAGCCCCTGGCGTTCGGCGTAGACCTGAAGCTGCTCGTAGTCTTCCGGGGTGTCCATATCCAGCAGAATTGCCTGATCCGCCACGGGAACCAGCAGGGGCTCCGGAGCGAAGGCATGGAAAGCTCCCCGAAGGCCTCCTTCGCCCTTCCAGCCGAGAATGGGGGATGTCAGGGAGGCGTGGAAGAGCGGGGGGTGTCCCGTCTTTCCCCGGAAGGAAGGGATCAGGAGAGGCTGTTCCGGCCTGCGGGAGTCGAGAAGCTTTCGGTAGGTGCTCTCCTTGACCAGAGGAATGTCCCCGGGCAGAAGGAAACAGGCCTCCACCGAGGTCGGCAGAGCCCGGAGCCCCGCCAGAACCGAAGAGAACATGCCTCGATCGTATTCGGAGTTGTAGACCGAAAGAGCTCCCAGGGCTTCCACGGAGGGGCGCATCTCCTCTTCATAATGGCCCGATACCACGATAATGTGCTCCACTCCGGCGTGTTCCAGAGTAGTTACCGCATGTTCCAGGGCGGTGCGTTCCTCCAGGGGAAGGAGGAGTTTGCACCGCCCCATACGGGAGGCGTATCCTCCCCCCAGGATAATGGCCCCCAGGGAGGGGGATGCGGCGGAACTTTTCATGGCTATTCTCCCTTTCGCTTCGCCGCCTTGCGCCGCTCTTCCGCGTTCAGGAGAGACTTGCGGATCCGGATGCTTTCGGGGGTTATTTCGATAAGCTCGTCCTGGGCGATCCATTCCAGGGCCTCTTCGAGCCCCATCTTCCGGGGAACGTTGAGCACCACCGTGCTGTCCTTGTTGGCGGAGCGCATGTTGGTGAGGTGTTTTTTCTTCGTGGGATTGCAGGGTATGTCTCCGGGGCGGCTGTGTTCTCCCACCACCATCCCCTCATAGATGCGATCCATGGGGGAGACGAAGAGCACCCCCCGGGGCTGGAGATTTTCGATCTGGTAGGCCGTGGCCTCTCCCGCTTCCATGCTCACCATGGAGCCCCGGGTACGGGAGGAGACATCTCCCCGCCAGAGATCGTACTGGAGGAGCCGGGAGGACATGATTCCCAGTCCCTTGGTGTCCGTGAGAAAATCGTTGCGATATCCGATGAGCCCCCGGGTGGGAATGGAGAATTCCAGCCGGATGGTTCCGGTGTTTCCCACGTGAACGCTCAGCAGCTCTCCCTTGCGCCTCGCCAGCTTTTCGATCACCGCCCCCTGGAACTCCTCGGGGATATCCACGATGAGCTGTTCGATGGGTTCCAGAAGATTACCCTGGTCGTCCCGGAGGGTAATCACCTCCGGGGGGGAGACGCAGAACTCAAGTCCCTCCCGGCGCATTTCTTCGATCAGGATGCCCAGGTGCATCTCTCCCCGGCCGGAGACCTTCAGGCCGTCGGGACGTCCCAGATCTTCCACCCGGAGCCCCACGTTCACCTTCTGCTCCCGATCCAGCCGTTCCCGGAGCTGCCGCAGGGTGATGGCCCGGCCTTCCTGCCCCGCGAAGGGGCCGTTGTTGACGAGAAAGAACATGGAGACCGTGGGTTCCTCGATATCCAGGGGAGGCAGGGTGGGTTTTTCGAGAGCGGGGGAGGCGAAGGTGTCTCCTATGCCGATCTCCTCGGGGCCGGCGATCCAGACGATATCTCCCGCATGGGCCTCCTGTACCTCGGTACGTTCCAGTCCCAGGGTGGTCCAGAGATGTACCGCCCGCTCCGACCGGCTCTGCCGGGGCTCCCAGGTTTTTTCCGCTTTATTGATCCAGGCGGTCTGGTACTTGGTAAAGGTCTCTCCCAGGGCGATGCTTCCCTGAAGGATCTTGCCGCAGCCGATGCGCCCGATATAGTCGTTCCATGCCAAGGTACTGATCTGCATGAGAAAGGGTTCTTCAGGCTTTACCTTCGGAGGCGGTACGTGGGCGATGATGGCCCGGAAAAGATCTTCCATGGATTCCTTGTCTTCGGGGTTCGTCTCGTTGGAGGCCCATCCCCGCAGGGCGGAGCCGTAGAGCACGGGGAAATCCGCCTGGGCGTCCGTAGCTCCGAGCTCCAGAAAGAGGTCGAAGGTTTTGTCCAGGGCGAGATTCGGATCCGCTCCCCGGCGGTCCACCTTGTTGATAAACACCATGGGACGGTATCCCATGGCGAGGGCACGCATGAGAACGTACCGGGTCTGGGGCATGGGGCCCTCGCAGGCGTCCACCAGGAGGAGCACCGAGTCCACCATGGAGAGCACCCGCTCCACTTCGCCGGAAAAGTCCGCGTGCCCTGGGGTGTCGATAATGTTGATCTGATAGTCCTCCCACTGGACGGTGCAGTGTTTTGCTCGAATGGTAATGCCCCGTTCCCGCTCCAGGGCGTTGCTGTCCATTACCCGTTCTTCCACCCGGGCATTTTCCCGGAAGGTGTGGGAAGCCTTGAAAATGGCGTCGATAAGGGTGGTCTTGCCGTGGTCGATATGCGCCACGATGGCCACGTTGCGAATGCGATCTGCCTGTATCATGAAGTTCCTGCCTTTCGTATCTGTCCTTTGCCTCTCTGGGCAGGGGACATTATACTGCATAAAGAAGAAAAGAATAGCCGGGAAGAAAAAAATTCTGGAAAAACCTTTCTTTTTCGGAGAGAGGATATTTCGGAAAGATCTTTCCGGTAGATTCTCAAGAAATGGGGCGGTAGGTATGCTGGTACAGGTAGTGGTGGATAACTATACGGAAAATCGCAATCTTCTGGGGGAGCATGGACTTTCCCAGCTTATCCGGACACCTCGGGGAACTCTGCTCTTCGATGCGGGGCAGGGCAGGGCTCTGGAGCATAATCTCGCCATGCTGGGTATTTCCGGAAAGGATCTGAACGGCCTCGTATGCAGTCACGGCCATTTCGATCATGCCTGGGGCATTCCGGTGCTCCTCCGTCAGGGGTGGAACATCCCCATCTACGGGCATGTCTCCTGCGGTGTGGAGCGCTTCGGCCTTCGTCAGGGTCGGCGGGTACCTCTGGGGTTTTCCCTCGCCCAGGTGAATTCTCTCTTTTCTCCCCTCCGGGGAGACGAAGAGCTACTGCCGGGAGTGTACGCCCTGGTGGTTCCCCGAGAGAGACGGGATCCTTCCTTCGTTCCTCACACCCCGTCTCTCCAGATCGTGGGCGAGGAGGGAGAGGTGATGCCGGATCCCTTCGAAGACGATCTTTCCCTTTTGGTGGAGGGTCGTTTCGGATGGTCCCTTCTTTTGGGATGTGCTCATTCCGGAGTGGTGAATATTCTGGAGGAGGCGGCTCGTCGCACCGGGAGCCGGGAGTTTTACGCAGTTCAGGGGGGCATGCATCTCAAGGGGCAGTCTCCGGAATTTCTCGAAAAAGTTCTGAATGCTCTGGAGAGCCGATTTTTCGTGGAAGAGTGGCGGCCCAATCACTGTACCGGGATAAATGTAGCCCTTGCCCTGGGCAGGCGTTTCGCTTCGGTCTCCTGGGCCGGAGCGGGAAGCTCCGTGGAGCTGTAGGGAGGAGTGGGGCGAAGGAGAATTCGCTTTACCCGAGAAATAGAGAAATAAAAAGAAAAGAGTACCTGTACTCGGATAGGATTTGTCGGTTTTTCCAAGGGTTGTTCGTGAAAAAATAAAGCAAAAAACTTTGAAGTCACTGAAAAAGCTGTACAATAAAAGTGTTGTCAAAGCGTTTTCCCCTGGCTGCAGCAAGAGCCTCCGGCGGGCTTTCCCCGAGAAAGGTCGCTTTCTTTCGGCATGCCATATTTTGAGAAGCCTTTGTTTTTTGAAAAATTTTCTTCCGGGAGGAGGTTCCCATGTTCCAGAAAAAATTTTTTTCAGGCATCACTCTGCGTTGCCTTCTCGTGGGCACCTTTCTTTTTATCGCTCTCTTTGTGGCGGTATTCGTGGGATATATAGCCCATCGGCACGGAGAAAGAACCGTCCGCGAAATGGCCCTGTTACTGCAGAGAGAAATGGGGACGCGCATTGCGGAACACATCGCTTCCTTTCTCGATGTCCCCCGCCAGATTAACGAAATGAATTTTCGAGAGTTTGCCCAGGGGCACCTCCGGGCAGAGGAGGCGGATCTGCTGGAACGCCATTTCGGAGAGCAAATTCAGGTTTTTTCCTCCGTATCCAGCATCTACTTCGGCAACCTCATGGGAGGACTGGTGAACAGCGGCCGAGAGGCGGAATCCCATGTACTGTATGCCATTGTTACCGAGGATAATCGGGCGGGAACTTTTCAAAAGTTTTCCCTGGATTCCCGGGGGAACCGGAGCGAGCTTCTTGCATCGGTAGAAAATTTCGATGCCCGGACCCGGGAGTGGTACCGCCGCGCCTTGGAAGAGGAGGGAACGGCCTGGAACAAGCCCTACGTTCTTTTTACGGGGCAGGATATGGCCATCGCCCTGAGCCGTGCTGCCTTCGGAGAGGACGGTTCCCTGGTGGGAGTTCTTTCGGTGGATGTCTTTTTCTCTCATATTGCCGCATTTCTGCGAACCCTCTCCATAGCCTACCGGGGCCGGGCCTTTCTCATGGATTCTCAGGGATTTCTCCTGGCTTCCTCGGTTTCGGAGGATCTTCCCTTTGCTGCGGAAGGATCTTCTTTCCGGCACCTGAAGCTTCGAGAGAGCCGGGATCCCTTCATCGCCCTGGGGGGAGAATTCCTGGAAGAAGAAATTCCGGTGGAAATGTTCTCCGAAATTCTCCCCTTGTACAGGGTTTTCCAAAGAAACGGAGAAGATTATTTTTTAACCCTCCTTCCCCTGGGAGACCCTTCCGGGCCGGATTGGCTGGTGGGAGTAATCATTCCCGAAAGAGATTTTATGATGAGCCTGGAGCAGGGAAATCGCTGGGCCCTCTCGTTTCTCCTGCTGGTACTCTTTTTGGCGGGAAGTTTCGGGGTCTTCGCGGCTCGAAAGATCAGCGTTCCCATTCTGGATCTGAACAGGGCCGCCGCGGCTCTGGCACGAGGAGAAACTCCCGGAGGCCTTCACTCCTCCAGTGCCATTCTGGAAGTGCGCCAGCTTACCCGCGCTTTTCACCGTATGTCCATCCGGTTGCGCCGAACCATTTGGGGGCTGAAGGACGAGGTGGAGCATCGCCGGAAGGTGGAGGCGGTTTTGCGGGAAAGCGAGGAGCTGCTCCGCACCCAGGCTACCCGGGATTACCTTACGGGGCTTCCCAACCGGCAGGTTTTTATGGAGGGTCTGGAGTCGGAGCTGAAAAAAGTGCGCCGGGGAGATGCCCGGGCGGCTCTGCTGATGATGGATTTGGACCACTTTAAAAAGGTGAACGACCATTATGGTCATGCGGTGGGGGATCGGGTGCTTCAGGATTTTGCGGTACTCCTGCAGGAAAGCCTGGAATCTTCGGATTTGCCGGGGCGTTTGGGAGGAGAGGAGTTCGGCGTGCTCCTTCCGGGAAGGGATATGATTTCGGCCCGGAAATGTGCGGAGGAACTCTGTGAAAAGGTGCGCCGAATGCGGGTGGAAGCCCCATCGGAGTTTGTGGCCGTCACGGTGAGCATCGGAGTGTCGGAACTCCTCCGGGAGGATCCTCATGCGGACATTCCCCTCAACCGGGCGGACCAGGCCCTTTACCGGGCCAAAAAAATGGGGAGAGATCGGGTGGAGTAGCCTTTTCCGGCAGGAACCCTTCAAGTTCTCTCAGGAGCCTTCTTTCGGAATTCATTCTGAAAGAAGGCTCCTGTTTTTTGTGGAGATCAGTTTCCCGAGGCGGCCCTTTTCTTTGCCTCTTGCAAGCTTTCTTCCGCGAGATCTCCCAGGGCGAGAAGCGCTCTTTCCAGGAGTTCTTCCTGCCGGAGATGTTCTCCGCCGAGATGTTCCTTAAGAATTTTTTCGGTCCATCGGGCTCCTTCGGCAAGGCGCAGGAAACCGAGGCTTGCGGAGGAGCCCTTCAGGGAATGGGCGAGGTCGCTTCCCCGGGACCACGCTTTTTCTGCGGCGGCCTTTCGGAGCTCCCCGGCTTTTTCCCCGTGGGTTTCCGTGAAAAGCTCCAGAAGTTCCACGAGAAAGAGAGCATTTCCCTCCGCTCCCTCAAGCCCCGTTTCTTTACGGAAGAGGGGGAGTTCTTTCCAGGAGGGACTTTCATGAGGGGATTGTTTTGTTCCGGTATCTCCGGAAGAATGCGGGGACGGGGCCGTTTTTTTGGAATCGGAATCCGGAGATTTTTGGGGATCGTCGTTTTCCGAACTCCGGAGCTCCTTTCCCTGAAGGTGGAAGTCCAGGGCTTTTGCAAGTTCCCTGGAGGATATGGGCTTGGTTACGTAATCGTCCATACCTGCGGCGATACATTTTTCCCGGTATCCCGAGAGAGCGTGGGCGGTCATGGCGATAATCGGAAGGGGGCGTTCTCCTTTCCGGGCTTCCCGGCTCCGGATCTGCCGGGTGGTTTCGAAACCGTCCATTCCGGGCATCTGAATGTCCATAAGAATAAGGTCGTAGATTCGTTCCTTTGTTCGTATCAAGGCTTCCATGCCGTTCTCCACCACCTCGGCGGCATATCCCATCTTGAAGAGCATGGCCAGCGTTACCTGTTGATTTACGGGGTTATCCTCCACCAGGAGAATTTTTTCCTTCCGAGGCTTGGGAGCCTGCGAGGCATGGCTCTTCTTTTCTCCCATATCCTTTCCACTCTCCGGGGAAAGCTTCCGGGGCTCCCTTCTGGGAAAGGAGAGAGAGAACCAGAAGCGGGATCCCTTGCCCTCTTCGCTTTCCACGCCGATCTCTCCGCCCATGAGCTCCACCAGTCCTTTGCTGATGGCCAGCCCCAAGCCGGTTCCACCGAACCGACGGGTGGTGGAGGAATCCGCCTGCTCGAAAGCGTTAAAAAGTGACAGCATGGCTTTGGGGGAGATGCCGATTCCCGTATCCATCACGGAGAAACGAAGGATATCGCGCTCTTCGGTTTGAGGAGCTCGCGTAACCTGAAGATCCACCCTTCCGGAAGAGGTGAACTTTATGGCGTTCCCCACGAGGTTGATAAGCACCTGGCGGATTCGAAGGGGATCCCCCACGAGATACCGGGGCACCTCGGGATCCAGGGAAAAATCGAAACCGAGTTCCTTTTCCCGGGCTCGAGGAGCAAGTATTACCATGACGCTTTCCAGGAGGCTCGGAAGGGAGAAGGCGAGTTGTTCCAGCTCCATACGCCCAGCTTCGATCTTGGAGAAGTCCAGAGTATCGTTGATCTGGGCGAGAAGCGCGTCGCCGCTGGTCCGGACGATTTCCGCATAATGCCGTTGTTCCTCGTCGAGATCCGTATCCAGAAGAAGTTCGATCATGCCGAGGATGGCGTTCAGGGGAGTGCGTATTTCATGGCTCATGTTGGCGAGGAAGGTGCTTTTTGCCTGATTTGCCTCCCGGGCCTCCTCTGCCAGGGATTGAGCCCGATTTTTTTCCTCCTCCAGAAGAAGATTCGTTTCTTCGGCTTTTGATCGGGCGGCACGCTCCGCTCGTTCCGCAGCGTGTCGTTCCCGTACCTCTTCCTGAAGTTTATGAATGAGCTGGTTTGTCTGAATATGGCGCAGAAGGAGCAGCAGAGCGATAAGAGAGAGGAGAAGATAGAAGGAGAAAAGTATCCGGCGGTAGCGGAGGACCGGTTCCGGTGAGAGGATTTTGGTAATTTCCCAGGTTCCTCCGGGGAGGGGAAGGGAGACCGTCAGGGGAAAGGGGTTCTTGAACCCCCCCGGGGGAGTGCCGTGGTCTATTTTTTCGAGGGTTTTTCCCATGAACTGGGGAGGGCCGAAGAAGATTTCGCTTCCCTGGTGCATGACGATCCTGTTGGTGCGGAAAAGATCGCCGAAGGAGGGAAGGAGGTCTATCTTTACCACCCCCACCCCCGTGATCTCTCCTTTTTGATTGACCAGAGGGCGGGAAAAGTAGCCCCCTTCGGTTTTACTCAGGGTGCCCCGGGCGTAGAGAAGAGCGCTCTTGCCCTCCAGGGCTTCCTGAAAGTAGGAGCGGAAGGAGAGGTTTTTTTCCAGGAGAGCAGGCTCCGAAGAGGAGATAACTTTTCCCTGGTTATCCAAGATAAAAATGATATTTGATCCGAGGCGTCGATTCAGCAGCCGAAGCTGGAGATCCAGAGAAAAGGACTTTTCCGGCAGGCTTTCCCCCGTAATCGAGGGATCCGATGCTACAGTTTTCGCCAGAGTGGCCCCGGTGGTTTCGAAAAAGGAAAACTTGTTCTGTGCCAGTTCCAGGTGGGTGTATCCCTCCCGGAGAATCTGGCGTGTATAGCTTTTTTCCATGCGGACAATGCCGGAAATTCCGAAAAGAGAGAGAAGCGTATAAAGACAGAAAGCCCCGCCTAAAAGCATTCGGGTGGTTTTGGAAAAGCTCTTTTCGGAGATAAGCGTGTACACGAGAAGAAAAATCCCTCCGAAGATCCCCGAAGCAAAAAACCACGGGGAAAGGGCAGGAGGGGGGACGAGAAGGCGGATTCCCTCCCCCAGAAAGAGGAGCCCCCCCGCGGAGAGGAAGCATCGTTCTCCTCTTTCTGGAAAAGAGCTCCGGAGTTTTCCTATCCCGAGGCCCCGGATGAGGAGGTAGCTTCCTCCCAGGGCAAAGAGTATTCCCGAAGGAACTTTTCCTTCGGAAAAGGGAGAGCACAGGGCTCCCGTAAGAAAGATAAGAAGCAGAACCTTTTGCCCCTGTATCTTTTGAGGAATCAGCCAGCAAAGAAGCCCTCCTCCCAGAGCGATTCCCAGGGCGTATAGAATCTGTCCGCAGCATGAAGGAAGCGGAAAGGTTCGGGAGAGAAGCGCAAGAAACCATCCTCCGGAGAAAAGGAGCAGAAAAAACCTGAGCCCCTTTCGTTTCGGAAGAAAGGAGGGGGGTGAGGGGAGGAGGATGGCCAGGAGACAGGGGAAAAGTGAAAGCCCCGATGCGGTAAGGCAAAAAAGATTCATGAAGGGCTCCTTTGCATGGCGGAGAATACTCTCGGGCTGTCCGAAGGCCTATTCGAGAAAAATATCCACCACCGCCGTAAATTCCTGGGGAAGCGAGAGTTTCAGTTGCTGCATTCGGCTCCTGTTGATGGCGATGAGAGAATTTCGGGCGTTTTCGATGGGAATATCCCTTATGGGGTGTCCTTTCAAAAGCTTCGCTCCCATAAGGCCTGCCTGGAACCCCATCTGATAAAAGTTTACGCTCACGCCCCCGTAAAATCCGAGTTCCGCAAAGGAGACGTTGAGAGCCAGGTCGGGCTTTGCAATTCTTTCCGTCAGGGGTTTTGCAAGATCCGCCATGGTAAGAAATCCTTTTTCGGGAGAATTCGGTACCGACATGGTTACGGGAACCCACGCATCCAGATCCGGATCGTTTCCGATCTTTTCGGCGAGTTCCAAGGCCTCTGCCAGGTTGTTGGCCTCGTAAAAGCGAATCTTCTCACCGTAAGGGGTAGGTTGCAGCTCCTGGGCGATCTGGTTTTTCAGAATACGTCCCACGGGGTCGGCGGAATAGAGAACCGCCACATTTTTTACCGGGCGTTCCAGCAGAACTTCCAGCATTTCCATCTGTTCTTTCATGAAAAGGTGCTCGAAAACTCCGGTGATGTTCGCGGAGGGAAGGCCCTGGGAGTCGAGAAAGGGAGCTTGGGCGTGGTATTCCTCTACGAAACGGTTCAGCCCCGTAAAAACGAGATACATCCGGGGGTGCCGAAGCACTTCCTCGTAGAGGGCCGCAAAGGCGAGATCGTCCACGGTGAGTACCAGGGCAGGTTTGCGCTCCCGGATGTCCCGAATGATTGTCTCTATCTCTTTCTGGATCTCCTCCCCCGTACGGCGGCGGGAATCCAGATAGTATCCCCGGAAGGAAAGATTCGGAAGGGCGCTCTGTTCCAGAGCTTCCATGGCCGCATCGTACTGGGGTTGGCCGCACATATCTCCCTGGTGATAGCTCGCCACGAAAAAGACCTCTTCCCCGGAGCAGGGCGGAACGAACATGATCGAAGCGAGGAGAAGGAACGTTCCGAGAATCCCCATGTTCCTGATGCCGCATTTTCTCGTCATGATGAAAACCTCCTTTGTATGGATCTCTCCAAGTGTGCTCCCCTCTTTTGATTCTCAGGGCAAACAAGGATGGGAAAAAGGGTTCTTTCAGACGTAGAGTTCCCGGATGTTCTCCCGGAGGGAGAGGAAGAGATCCGTCAGAGCGGGGTCGAAATGGGTTCCCCGCCCCCGGGCGATCTCCTGAAAGGCTTCTTCCGGAGTCCAGGCGCTCTTGTAGGGGCGTTCCAGAAGCAGGGCATCGAAAACGTCGCAGAGCGCCACGATTCTTCCGCAGAGGGGGATGTCCTCGCTTGAGAGCCCCGAGGGGTACCCCGTGCCGTCCCACCGTTCGTGGTGGGTCAGGGCGATCTGGCGGGCTACCTGAAAGAGAGGGGAATCCAAGCCTTTGAGAAGATCCCCCCCGATAACGGGATGCCGTTTCATGGTGTCGAATTCTTCCTTCGTGAGCTTTCCCGGCTTCAGGAGGATGCTGTCGGGGATGCCGATTTTTCCCACGTCGTGGAGAATGCTTCCCGAGGAGATTTCCTCTGCCGTTTCTACGTTCATGCCGAGAGCGAGGCAGAGGAGGTGGGATACCTTGCGTATTCTGTTGAGATGTGCCCCCGCGTAGGAGTCCCGGTATTCCGCAGCCATGGCCAGGCGCCGGAGAAGCTCCATCTGTGTGGCCTGAAGCTCTTTGGTTCGCCTGCGAACCTGGCCTTCCAATTTGTCCCGAAGCTCCTTGAGTTCGAGATGAGCTCCGGTTCTCGCCCGGAGCACCTCGGGCTTGAAGGGCTTGGTCACGAAGTCCACCGCTCCGGAGGAAAAGGCCTGGGTTTCGGCGTTGTCCTCCTCCATGCCGGTAATGAAGATCACCGGAATTCCTTTCGTCTGGGGAAGGGCCTTCAGTTTTCGGCAGGTTTCGTAGCCATCCATTCCCGGCATTCCTACATCGAGCAGAATAATGTCCGGAAGTTTTTCCGCCGCCAGCCCCAGGGCGGAGGTTCCGTTAGAACAGGTGAGAATCTCTCCCATTTCCTTAAGATGCCAGGAGAGAAGGCGAAGGCTTACGGCGTCGTCGTCGGCGATGAGAAGAACCTTGGTTTTCGGAGAATCCGAAGAAAAATTGTCCTGCATGAAGAGCCTTCCTTCCTCGAGAAAAGCGACCGGGGGAGAACATGGTTTCCCCCCGGTCAACAAAAGAGGTCAGATTTTACTCAGAGCCTCCTGGAAGTCCTGAATAATGTCCCTGATGTCTTCAATACCTGTGGATATGCGTACCAGCCCGTCCTTGATACCCCTGGCCTGACGCTCTTCGGGGGAAAGCCCTCGGTGAGATGTCCGGGCGGGAGGGCTGATGGTGGTGGAGAGGCAGGCGAGACTCGGCACGAATTCCACCAGCCGAAGCTCCTTGATAAGGGCATCCACTTCCCGGAGGCCTCCCCGAAGCTCCACGCTCAACATGCCTCCGCAATCTTTGCCGAACTGGGCCCGGGCAAGGTCGTGCTGGGGGTGTGAAGAGAGTCCCGGGTAGTGAACTCGAGCGATTTTTTCGTTCTTTTCCAGAGCCTCCGCCAGGGCGAGGGCGTTTTTCGAATGCTGTCGCATGCGGAGCGCCAGGGTACGGGCTCCCCGGAGGGTGAGCCATGCGTCGAAGGGGCTCATGCAGGCCCCCCGGAGGGTTCTTCCCCGGCGCAGAATCTCTATGATCTCCCGGGAGCCCGCTGCGAGTCCTCCCGTTACGTCGCTGTGTCCGTTGATGTACTTGGTGGTGCTGTGAAACACCAGGTCCGCGCCGCACTCCGCGGGACGGCAGAGCAGGGGAGAGGCGAAGGTATTGTCCACCACAAAGAGGGCTCCCTTTTCCTGAGCCAGAGCCCCGAGCTTCGAAAGAGGGGCCACTTCCATAAGGGGGTTGGTGATGGTCTCGGCGTATATCAGGGAGGTGTTGAAGCGGCAGGCCTTGCGCACCTCCTCGGGGTTCGTGGTATCCGCAAAGGACACCTCCACGCCGTTTCGGAGGAGCTCATCCTTGAAAAAGGCGAAGGAACCCCCGTAGAGAACCTTTCCCGCCACCACATGATCCCCCGGCTTGAGCAGCGAGAGTATCCCCGTGGTGATGGCCCCCATTCCCGAGGCGAAGGCCACCGCATCGTCACAGCCCTCCAGAAGGGCAGCAAGCTCTTCCAGCTGACGTACCGAAGGATTGTCCATCCGGGAATAGACGTATCCCTCGTGATGATCCCATGCCCGGTCCAGCTCTTCGAAGGAATCGAATTTGAAGACCGTGGTGGCGAAAAGAGGAGCTACCTTGGGTTTGGCCACTCCTTCATCCACCTGGGAAGCCCCGTGCACCGCCAGAGTTCGCGGAGAAAGACGTTCTTTGCTCATGACTGGTTTCTCCTCTTCCATTTCAAGCGTTCTTCCAGAATGCCCGATAGGCATCGAGACATGCCAGGAGATCTGCCTTGCTTACCAGCTCCCAGGGGGCGTGCATGGAGAGAAGGCAAGGGCCCATGTCGAGGACGTCCATGCCCAGGTGTGCCAGATATTTGGCGATGGTGCCGCCCCCGCCCTTGTCCACCTTTCCGAGGCTTGCCACCTGCCAGGGTACTTCGTCTCTGTCGAGGCGCTCCAGAACCTTGGCGAGAAATTCTCCCCGGGCTTCGCTCCCCATGTACTTTCCCCGGCTTCCGGAGCCCTTGAGAAAGGCGATGCCATCCCCCGCCACGGGAAGCTGCCGGGGATCGTACGCATCTTTGTAGAGGGGGTTCACCCCCGCATCCACGTCGGCACTCAGAGCCTCCGCGGCGGCGCAGCTTTTGCGGAGCGCGCCGTAGGAAGGCGCACCGGCACCGGTTTTTTCGAAGAGATCCGAGAGGAAAATGTCCAGAAGGGGAGCCTGGGCCCCCGCCACGCCGTCGCTGCCGATCTCCTCTTTATCCACGCCCATGAAAATGGAGGTGTATTCCGGAATATCCAAAGAAATGAAGGCTTCCCAGCTCAGCCATGCGCAGATTCGATCGTCCAGGCCATAGCTGGTGAGAAGAGAGCCGTCCAGCCCCGCATTCCGGGCGGGGCCCGCCGGAACCAGGCAGAGATCTGCCGATACGAGAGCCTCCTCGGGGATTTTCCAGGTATTTTCAAGGAGCTGGAGAACCTGGGCCTTCACGTGATCCTTCTCCGCTCCCAGAAGCGGACGGTGCCCCGCGATGGCATCCAAATTTTCTCCAAGGATGGTCTCCGAAGCCTTGCGTTTTTCCATGTCTCTGTCGAGATGGGGCTCGATGTCGGGAATGAGAATCACCGGATCCTCCGGAGCCTCTCCCACCGCAAGCCGGAGGGTTTCTCCCCCCTTGAGGTGCACCTCTCCGTGGAGAGCCAGGGGAATGTTGGTCCACTGGTATTTTTTTATGCCTCCGTAGTAGTGGCAGTCGAAAAGGGCGAGTCCCGAATCTTCGTAGAGGGACTGTACCTTGAGGTCTATTCTCGGAGCGTCCAGGTGAGAGCCGATAAGGCGAAAACCCTCCGCAAGAGGGCGGGTTCCTATCCTGGCGGCGAGAAACGCACGATTTTTCCAGGGCATGTAGAGCACATCCCCGGGTTTTACGGAGGAAGGCTCTTCCAGGGGCGAGCCTATTTTACGGGCTTCCTCCAAAAGCCAGAGCACCGCCTCCCGTTCGGTCTTGCAGCGGCTTATGAAGACGGCAAGATTTGCGGCACAGTCTTCGAGCCGCCGGTCCTCGGCGTAGCGTATCCATGCCTTGTGGCGGGGCTTGGAGTTTTTCTGTTCTTTTTCCACGGAATGTTCTTCTTTCGGCAGCGTCATATGCGCGTACCTCCTCAAAAAAGAGATGGTCTAAAATTTTCGAATATCCACGTATCTTCCATTGTAGCAAAGAGCATCAAAAAATTCCTCTTTTCCCGGAAGAAGTCTCTTGGGAAAAGAGGAATTTTCGCAGACACGAAACATCATATGGTGGGAGCGTTTCTCAGGAGAGGCTGCAAAAAGCCTCCTTCTCGAGCACCGTTCCCTTGGAGATGCAGCAGGCACTGCTGTAAAAGGAAATGTGCCGGGAGTTTCCCTGCCGGGAGAAGCACAGAAGTTTTTCCTCCGGAGCTGAGACGATACGGAGGCGCTCTTTTTCGGGGTGAAGGGCGTGGTGTACCACCGCACAGGCTACGGCTCCCTCGGAGGAAGATCGGCTGAGACGATTTTCCTCGCGCACGTACGTACAGATTTCCAGGCGGTCATCCTCGGCGGATTCGATAAAACTCACGTCTCCCCCTTTGGGGAAACGCAGGGGGTCGTTAGCCAGAATCTTCGCGAGAAAGAGAAGCTCCGAAGAGTGGAAGATGCCAGGATACTCGAGAAGAATCACGCCGTGAGGACTGGGAAGGTTGAGAGAGTAAAAACATAAGTTTTCCGTGCCGTAGCGGAAGAAAGAAGGAGATCGGGGGAGATCGAAATCCTCCAAAATCTGGAGGGCGGTTTTTTCGGGAGCGCTTTTTCGCTCGTAGCGAACCGGAACATCTCCTGCAAAAAATTTCCCCGAGTCGAGGGGAATACCCAGGGATTCCGCAAAGGCCACCGCACAGACCGCTTCGTCCAGGAGCACCGCCTTTTCACATCCCTTCTCGGAGTAGAAGACGGCGGAGAAGTCCGTATCCTTCTCTGCGGAAGGGGAGAGAACGAGAAATCCCCGAGCTCCCATACAGGTGTATTGAGAGTGAAAAAGCGAGGCCTCCCGAGCCATGAGATCCGCATCGTAAGGGGTGTGATGTGTGTGGTTATCGAACATGACGTATCGTTTTTCGTTGGTTTCCATAAGGGTGAAGTACATGGCGCATCCTCCTTTCCGAAGAGGGGTGTCTTGTAGAGGTATCGGACAAAAGATTCAAAAGATTATGTTTTTCCCGAGAAAGGGAACGACTTTTTTTACTTTTTTTCTTGAAATGTCCCAGGGTATACTATACGTGCAGGATCGGAAAAATGTCAAGCAATCAAAAAGTTATTTCTTGCCATGCAAGGGTTACGCCGTAGAAATTTTTTGGAAAAGAGCCTTTTTTGCCACGAAAAGAAGAGGAATTTTGCGAGGTTGCGCGAAGTTGTACGCATATCAGAAAAATCCCTTGTTTTTCGCCTCTTATCCTTTCTGAAGGCCTCTCAGAAAGGTTGTTTCTTTCTCCGAAAGCTTCTATACTTTATCTCAAGAGCTTCGCCCTCCCTGACAGCGGTTTTCGGGTTTGTGCACTTTCGGCGGAGCAACGCCGAACAGGTGCGTTTCTTTCGATTTCGAGGTATGACAGGCACCATCGGATCCGGGAGATTGCGGCAGTGGTTTCAGGCAACTCCTGGAGAAAGACCGAAGAAGTGGCGGTAAGGGGTTCTTTCCGGGCAACATGTTACATGTGGAAAGAAACCCGGCGGAGCAGTAAAGAGGTAGTATCGCTGGTAACACTGTGGAAGCGGAAACACGGAAGTATGGCGTAGAAGCAGGTGATTTTCTGGAAGGCATAGAAGTGGCATTTCCGGAGGGCGAAGCTCCTCGCACCATCATCCGATACAAAGCGGGCTGGAAAACGAAAGTTTTCCAGCCTTTTTTCATTTTTTCCGGGGGGATTTATTCTTGGGAAAGGAAAGAACATGGGCCTTGAAATGAAGGCTTACACGACCATGAAGCCCCAAAGCCCCTGGTGTTCTAGGCCCTTGTTTTTTCTCGCGTGAATGTAAAAATATGGAAAATAATGCGGAATCTTTCCGGTTTTCCTTATGAGGTTGTAAAATGTAAGAGGTTGTGAAAATATGCGCTCTCAACGGAGTAGTTTTTCAAACCTTTTTCGTGCGTTTTTTGCCGTATCTATTATCTATACGGTACTCAGGGTATGATTCCGAGATTCCGCCGCTCGGTTCTTTTGGGAGGAGATGGAGATATGGAGAAAATACGGCGAATTCCCGTGGAACATCTTGCATCCAGCGAAGGGCTGATAGCCGAGGATGTCATGTCTTCGGACGGAAGGGTTTGCCTTCTTCCCAAGGGGACGAATCTTTCTTACGATGCGGTGCGACGCACGCTTCCCCTGGTGATCCGCCAGCTTCATCGCAGGGGAATCAAGACGCTTCTCATCAGTCAGGAGGACGAATATTCCCTTGATGAGCTTCAGAAGATCGTGGATCGTCTCAAGCTTCCCTTCTCGAAAGAGCTGGATCGTTCTCTGGCCCGCCAGGCGGCTTCTCAGGTGGGCAGTGTCTATACCCGCATAGCCACCACCGGAGTGGTGGAAGAAGAGGACTTTGCGGCTCTCATGGAGACCGGCAGAGTTCTTGCCAAGGAAATAGAACGGGTTCCCCAGGTTCTCATGTCCCTTTCAGATATCCGCTCTTTCGACGAATATACCTACATTCATTCTCTCAATGTGGCCCTTCTTGCGGGGTTTATGGCAAAGAAAATACAGCCGGACAATTCCGCTCTCGTGGAAACCGTCACCGTGGGCGGGTTGCTGCACGACTTGGGAAAGACTCGGGTGCCCAGGGAAATTCTCAACAAGCCGGGGCCTCTCTCCAGGGAGGAGTTCGTTTACATCCAGGATCACCCTGCGGCGGGTGAATTTCTTGCCCGTCGGGGAGGTGTGCGGAATCCCGATGTACTCACCTTTATCCGGCATCATCATGAGCGATGGAGCGGAGAGGGCTATCCCGACAAGCTCCTGGGAGAAGATATTCCCTTTGTAGCCCGGATCGCCTCGGTGGCGGACGTTTTTGATGCCCTCACAACGAAACGGGTTTATAAGGACGCCTGTCACAATGCTCGGGCGCTCCAGATGATTATCGAAAATACGGGAACACATTTTGAAAAAAGTATTGTTCGTACGCTTTTGAGTTCCGTGGGACTCTATCCCCCGGGATCCGTGGTGGAGTTGAACGATGGTTCCATCGGGGTGGTGGTGGGTACCCGGGAAAAGGATCTTTTCCGTCCTCAGGTGCTTCTCCAGTCGGATCCCGAAGGAGATGCCTACGAAGAACCCCGGGTGGTGGATCTTCATCAGAAGGGATCGGATCTTTTCGTTCACAAGGTTTTGGGATCTGCCAAGAAACGTACCTTTCAAGAGGCTGTAGCTCTGTAAGCTTTCCTCCCCCGGCCCCCCTTTCGGGGGGCTTTTTTTATTCTTTTTGCGAGACCGGGTAATGTGAAATCCCTTCATAAAATGGTATGATGTTCTGCATGTGGGGCACATCGTCTTTTTCCGAGACCTGTCGTTTTTTGCGTACCCTCCGGGGCTTTCTCCCCGGATTTTCTGGAGGAACCGAAACATGGAAATCATACGGAGAGTCGCTGTGGAACATCTTGCGTCCTGCGAAGGGCTGATAGCCGAGGATGTCATGTCCGCGGACGGAAAGGCATGCCTGCTTCCCAAGGGGACTAACCTCTCTCTTGATGCGGTGCGTCAGTCTCTTCCCCTGGTGATGCGCCAGCTTCAACGGAGAGGGGTCGCCACGATCCTGGTGAGCAGAGAAAACGAATACTCCCTGGATGAGTTGCAGCGTATCGTAGAAGGTCTGGAGCTTCCCTTTGCTCAGGAGCTGGATCGCTCTCTCGCCCGGCATACGGTTGCCCAGGTAGGTCAGGTTTATGGGCGTATTGCCATGGATGTTTCGGTTTCCGCAGACTTCGCCATGCTGGTGGACACGGGAAAGGTTCTCGCCCGAGAGATTCGAAGGGTTCCCCAGATTCTTCTCTCCCTTTCGAATCTCCGATCCCTTGATGAATATACCTTCGTTCACTCCCTCAACGTGGCACTCCTTGCGGGGTTCATTGTCAAGCGCATGAAGCCCGACGATCCGGTGCTTCTCGAAGCGGTAACCATTGGAGGATTGCTGCACGATCTTGGAAAGACTCGAGTTGCCCCGGATATTCTCAACAAGCCCGGGCGCCTCTCCGAAGAGGAGTTCCGGAAAGTTCAGGCCCACCCTTCTGAAGGAGAACTTCTTGCCCGGCAGGCGGGAGTGGAGGATCCCCGAATTCTCTCCTTCATCCGCCACCATCACGAGCGATGGGGAGGGGAAGGATACCCCGATAAAATCCAGGGGGAGGATATTTCTCTGGCGGCGCGGATCGCTGCGGTGGCGGATGTGTTTGACGCTCTCACCACCAAGCGGGTGTACAAGGATGCGTATCACAATGCCCGGGCTCTTCAGGTAATTATCGAGAGTACCGGAAGCCACTTCGATCGAACCGTGGTACGCAGCCTTTTGAGTTCCGTGGGGCTCTATCCTCCGGGATCGGTGGTGGAGTTGAGCGACAACTCCGTAGGGGTGGTGGTGGGAAATCGGGAGAGAGATCTTTTCCGCCCCCAGGTACTCCTTCAGAAGGATTCCGGGGGAACCTCCTGCGAGGAGCTCCACGTGGTGGATCTTCATGATCATGGGGTAGAGCTTTTCATCACGAAGGTTTTGGGTTCCGCCACGAAGCGGAGCCTTCGGGAGCCTTCCCTGGCAGGGGCATAGCTTTTTCACATGTTCCGGATTCTTCACTCTCTTTCAAGAATTCCCCTTTGGTTTCAAATTTTCTTCATAGCCGGTCTCGCCTCTCTGCTTGGAGTCGGGGCAGTGGGTGTTATGGCTTCCCGGATGATTGCTTCCCAGCTGGAGGAACATCTGGGAGAGCATGTCATGAGCCTTTCCTGGACCGTGGCGCATATGCCTGTGGTACAGGAGAGTCTTGCCCGGGAAGGAGCGGATCCGGAACTCCGAAAGCTTCTCGATGCGATCCGCAAGAAGGTGGGGGTGGCCTTTATCGTCCCCGTGAGGGGCGAGAGAAGGGACTTTCCCCTGAGAGAAAGAGCATCGGTGGGAAGAGTTCTCGGAAACGGAGAGGCCTACCTTGCCCGGGGAGCCGGCCCTCTTGGGCCTTCACTGAGAGCTCTTACGCCTGTAATATGGCAGGGGCGTCAGGTGGGAGCAGTTTCCGTGGGAATGCTCGTGGAGGATGTACGGACCGCCCTTCAAGAGCTTTCCCGTAAACTCGGAGTGGCCTTGATGGTAGGGCTTTCTCTTGCTCTGGGTGGGGCGGTTCTCGTGGCGTGGAACGTCAAACGAAGCCTTTGGGGGCTCGAACCCGAAGAGATCGGACGTCTTCACGGCGAGCGGGAGAGCATGCTGGAATCCATCAAAGAGGGTATCCTTGCGGTGGATCGACAGGGACGCATTACCCTGCTGAACAACTCTGCCCGAGAACTCGTGCGGGTTTCCGGAGATATTCGGGGTGAGCCCGTGGAGCTTTTCCTTCCGGATACCCGGCTTCCCGAAGTTCTCCGTACGGGGGAACCGGAGTTCGATATGGAAATGCTCTTGCGAGGAATCCGGGTCATGACAAACCGCATCCCCATACGTCTTCGGGGAAGGGTTATCGGAGCGGTGGCGAGCTTTCGTGATATGACGGAAATCCAGGCTCTCGCGGAAGAGGTCACAGGGGTGAAAGTCTACCTGGAAGCCCTCCGGGTGCAACACCATGAATTTCGCAACAAGCTTCAAACCATTTCCGGTCTTGTGCAGCTTGGAGAGACCCATCGAGTTCTCGATTTTATCGACAGGGTGGTGGATGGTCAGGATACCCTGGCTTCCATGGTGACGGAACGTATCAAAAACCCCGAAGTCGGGGGTATCCTTTTAGGAAAGATGGGGCGGGCCCGGGAACTCGGGATCTCCTTCGTTCTGGATTCCCGCAGTTTTTGCGGTCGAGATCCCGGAGTTTCCTCTCAGACCCTGGTGGTCATTCTGGGCAATCTCCTGGATAACGCCATGGAGGCGGTGCGTTTTCTCGCTCCGGAGAGGCGTAGTCTTCGGGTTTCCCTCTATGATGAACCCGAGATTATCCGGATCGAGGTGGAGGATTCGGGAACCGGTATTTCTCCGGAGGTGCGGCATAAAATATTCGATCGGGGATTCTCCACCAAACCGGGAGAAAATCCTCGAGGTTACGGTCTTTATACGGTACGAACCCTTGTGGATGCCCAAGGAGGGGAGATCCGCCTGGAGTCCTCGGAAAGAGGAAAGACCCTCTTTATCGTGGAATTGTCCAAAAAAGAGGAGAGCCTATGAAATCTCTGGATGTACTTATTGTGGAGGACGATCCCATGGTGGTGGAAATTCACCGCCGTTGTATCGATCAGGTGCCGGGATACCGGGTGGTAGCTGTTGCGGGAACCGGTGAAAAGGCTTTGGAACTTTTGGAGAAGGTTCCCGCAGATCTCCTGATCCTCGATATTTTCATGCCCGGCCTTGGAGGGATCGATACGCTCCGGATTCTTCGGGAAAGGGGTATCCCCCTCGATGTGGTGGTGGTGTCTGCCGCCAATGATGTGACTACGGTCCATGAAGTGATGCGGGGAGGAGCCTTCGACTATATCGTCAAGCCCTTTCGTTTCGAGCGCATGCACGAAACCCTCCGCTCCTATCGTTCCATGCGGGAAAAACTGAAATCCCGGGCGGAAGCATATCGCCAGGAAGAGATTGATTTTCTCTACCGATTGAAAAATGTGCGTTCCCATCAGGAGGGAGAGCTTCCCAAGGGATTGAGCGTGGTTACCATGGAGCATTTATTGGAAATCATGGAGACGAAGAAGACTCCCCTTGCCGCCGAAGAGCTTGCCCGGGAAGCGGGAATAGCCCGGGTTACCGCCCGGCGGTATCTTGAGTACCTCGTAGGGGCTGGACGGGTTTCGCTTCAACGAGAGTATAAAGAGATAGGACGGCCTAAAAATCTTTATCAGCTTCAATGAGGAGGAAGTTTTTATTCTTTATTGTTTATGAAACGTCTTCCGGGAGCCTTGAAAAGAGAGGCTCTTTTTTTGTGTTTTTTGATAAAGAAGGCCAAAAGGATACCACAATGATTTTTACCACCAAATATCTTGTGAAAGATGGAATTGTCAGTACAATACGGGCTGAGGAAGATGAAAAGGTTCTTTCTTTTTATTCTTCCAAAGGATGCCTGCCGCATTAGAGCATGTGTGGGGTGTGAAAAAGCTTAATGTCTTGAAACTATTGGAGGAGGATGTGTGATGAAAAAGTGTTGGTTGCGTATAGGGGGAATTGTTCTGGTAGCTGCTTTTCTGGGTTGTTCCGGAGGGGCTCTCGCGGCGGAGTGGAAACCCACTCGTCCCGTGGAGATTGTAGCTCCTGCGGGGCCGGGAGGCGGATGGGACCGCCAGGCTCGGATCATTCAGAGAATCGCCAAGGAAAAGGGGCTTCTGGATAAGCCCGTTCTCGTGAGCAACAAGCCCGGAGGGGGCGGTGCCACGGGGTGGACCTATCTCAAGGGTAAAGCGGGACGGGGGGAGTATCTTGCCTGCACCTCCAGTCTGCTTCTCCTCAACAACATTCTCGGCACGAGCGAGCTTATGTACGACGATTTTACTCCCATTGCGGCCATGCAAACCGAGTGGGAAGTGGTGGCGGTGAAAAACGACGCTCCTTGGAAGGATCTGAAGGAGTTTCTCGATGCTCTTCGGGAGGATCCCGGTTCCATACCCATCGGTGTGGGGCCTGCCATGGGGAACGATGATCATGTACAGCTTCTCATGCTTACCGCCAAGGCGGATATCGATCCCGCCGCATTGAAGTTCGTGGTTTATCCCAGTACTGCCGCCACCATGCTCCCCGCCTTGATGGGAGATCATGTCAAGGCTATCACCACGAGCTATGGAGAGTGTCTGGAACAGGTAAAGGCCGGAAATATCCGTTTCCTCGGCGTGTCGTCCCCCGAGAGGGTGGCCTCCACGCCGGAGGTTCCCACCTATCGCGAGCAGGGATACGACGTGGTCTTCGGCCACTGGCGGGGTATTATCGGAGCTCCCGACATGACCCCCGAAATGAAGGCCTTCTGGGGGAATTTCTTCAAGGAAGTGGTGGAGAGCGATCTGTATAAGCAGGCCATGGAGACCGAAGGCTTGGAGCCTTTCTTTCTCGATCCCGATGAATATTTCGATTTTCTTGCGGAACAGTACGAGGTTAATAAAGATCTGCTTCATAAAGTGGGGCTTGCGAAGTAGTCGCCATGCCAGATTCCTTTTTCGCCTGCTCCGGAAGAAGGGGACGTTTTCAAGGGAAGAGGCTCTCCGGAGCCTCTTCCCTTTTCGAAGAATAGAGAGGAGTTGAAGCCATGACCAGAGATATGATAGTGGGCCTTCTAGGCCTTTTTCTCGGAGGAGGCTATACCGCCATGGCGCTGATGCTTCCCGTGTCGGCGGTACAGGACGGCGTAGGGCCCAGACTTTTCCCCTGTATTGTGGGGGGAGTCGCCTTTCTGGCGGGACTTGTCCTGGTGTTGCGGGAAAGGGCATGTCCCCGGGAGGAGAGGAAAGTCTTTTCCTTCGAATTCCGGGAAGACAGGAAGGTCTATGTGAAAATTCTCCTTACCGTGGCGGGAGGCATAGCTTACGGCATGTTGCTGGATCCCCTGGGATACGTATTGGCCACCATGGGGTTCATGCTTTTTCTCACCTTTATGGTTTCTTCCAGGGCGGTGCAGAATTTGGCTATCTCTCTTCTTTTTCCCTTGGTAACCTACGTGGTCTTTTCAAATCTGCTCAGTCTGAGCCTGCCCCGGGGAATCCTCGGGGAGCTTCTGCCCTATTTCTAGAATCCGGGAGGGTTTTTAATGGATGAAATTTTTGCGAATCTCGCCATAGGCTTCAGCACCGCCCTTACCCCCATGAACCTTACATGGGTGGTCATCGGAGGTTTCCTCGGTACTATAATCGGCATGCTTCCCGGTCTCGGTCCCGCCACGGGAGTGGCCATTCTCATTCCCATCAGCTACAGTATGGACCCCACCACGGCCCTGGTAACCATGTGCGCCATCTATTACGGGGCCATGTTCGGAGGATCCCGGGCATCCATCATGATCAATACTCCCGGGGACGCTTCTGCCATCGTTACCTGTTTCGACGGATACCCCATGACGAAAAACGGCGAGGCCGGCAAGGCTCTGGGCATTTCCGCCTTATCCTCCTTTTTCGGGGGTATGGTGGGCATGATTTTCCTCGTCTTTTTCACCCTTCCCGTGGCGAAGATGGCCCTCAAGTTCGGTCCCGCCGAGATGTTTTCTCTTCTCATTCTCGCTCTTACCGCTACGGTCACCCTGGCTCAGGGAAATTTGATGAAGGGCTTTCTTGCCATGGCTCTGGGTTTCATGGTGGGCACCGTAGGTATCGATCCCCAGTCGGGGATCTTTCGCTTCACCTTCGGCGTGGAGGCTCTTCAGGAGGGTGTGGATTTTCTCGTGGCCATGATCGGTCTCTATGCGGTGGCGGAGGTGTTCAAAAACTATGGATCTCTCGAAAAGAACGTTTCGCTGGATACTTCCGCCATAGGCAAGGTCTGGGTTTCCTGGAAGGATTTCAAGCGTTGCTTCGGAAGTATGGTCCGGGCCTCCCCTCTCGGGTTTGTGGTGGGAGTACTTCCCGGCATGGGGGGGACCGTGGCGACCTTCATGTCCTACGCCATGGAAAAGGGGCTCAGCAAGAACCCCGAGAAGTTCGGCAAGGGAGCCATAGAGGGTGTGGCGGCTCCGGAAGCGGCGAACAATGCATCGAGCTGCGGCGCCCTGGTACCTCTGCTTACTCTGGGAATTCCCGGATCCGGCACCACTGCGGTAATGCTGGGAGCTCTCATGATGCTGGGAGTCCGGCCAGGGCCGGTGCTCTTTCAAATGCATCCCGAAATTGCCTGGGGGGTTATCGCCTCCATGATGGTGGGAAACGTGGTACTGCTTCTTATCAACATGCCCCTGGCGATTCCTCTGGTAAAGCTCCTGAAAATCCCCACCAGAATCATGCTCCCCCTGATTTTGGGAATGGCCTTCATGGGAACCTATTTCCTGAACTACAGCTCTTTCGATTTCGTTTTGGTGACCCTGTTCGCCCTGGGAGGGTTTCTGCTCATGAAGCTGGAGGTTCCCCTGCCTCCCCTCGTGCTGGCCCTCATTCTGGGGGAGACGGTGGAGTTGAATTTCCGTAATGCCATGACCATTTCCGGGGGGGACGTCATGTTTTTTCTGGAACGTCCTCTTTCCGCCACTTTTTTGGGACTTGCGGGGCTTTCCCTGGCCTATTTCCTCTGGAAAAACCGAAAGGATTCTCGCAAGGCACGGTAGGTGGTACCGAATTTTTATGCACGGAAACGAAGGAGCCGCCGCAGCCTTTCTGAAAAAAGGCTGCGGCGGCTCCTTATAATGTGCCCTATTCTTCCAGAAGCTCCCGGACCTTACGAAGTGCCTGGGGGATGGGAATATGCTGCGGGCATTTGGGAACGCAGGCTCCACAGTCGATGCACGCCGAGGCCCGGTTTGTCTCGTTCAGCATCACCCGGTTGTTGAAGCGGGCCCTTTCAAGGTCGTCGAACATGAAGGCGCTGTTGTAGTGGTTGAGGCATTCGGGAATCCGGACTCCCTGAGGACAGGGGAGGCAGTAGCCGCAGGATGTGCAGGGGTAGATCATGCGCCGGGCATATTCTTCCGCCGCCCGATCCACCAGGTGCAGCTCTTCCTTTCCGAGGCTTCCGGGAATGCCCCGGGAGGCGATGTCCAGATTTTCCCGTACGTGTTCCGGGGTGCTCATGCCGCTGAGCACCAGGGAGATCTCCGGTATGTTCCAGAGCCATCGCAGAGCCCATTCCACGGGGCTTCGACGGACCGGGGCGCTGTCCCAGAGCTTTTGCACCGAGGGGGGAACGTTTTCCGCAATTTTGCCTCCCCGGAGGGGCTCCATGATGATCACCCCGATCTTTTTCGAGGCCGCATAGCCAAGTCCCTCGGCGCCTGCCTGGTAGTTCCGGTCCAGGTAATTGTACTGAATCTGGCAGAAATCCCAGGGATAGGCGTCCAGGATGGTTTTAAAGAGGGAGAGCTGGTCGTGGAAGGAAAATCCGATCTTTCCGATGGTACCTTCTTTTCGGGCTTTTTCGAGAAATCCCTCAAACCCCGAACTTTGGATGTTGTGCCACCTCTGCTCGTTAAAGTTGTGCATGAGATAGTAGTCGATGTGATCCGTCCGGAGGCGCCGGAGCTGCTCGTGGAGAATTCGTTCCATGTCCTCCGGGGATTCCACCTCCCAGAGGGGAAGCTTTGTGGCGAGGTACACTTTCTTGCGGTACTCCCCCTCCAGGGCCTTTCCCACGAAGGGCTCGCTCTCTCCGTTATGGTAGGGCCAGGCGGTGTCTACGTAGTTTACGCCGCCGTCTATGGCGGTATAGAGCATTTCCTCCGCCAGCCCTTCGTCGATGGTTCCTCCTTCGGTGAGGGGAAGGCGCATGCAACCGAAACCGAGAATGGAAAGCTCACGGTCTTCTCCGGGCATACATCGGTAAAGCATGGTATCACCTCCTGTGCATGAGGGGCCCCCAAGGTCGTTTTTTCTGAGACAAAGGGGTGACATTATGCTGTTGATCCCTCTTTCGAAGAATTGTATCATGACATTGCGGAGAGCCGAGGATGAGAAAATCCTCTACGCCCGTTCTTTTCGGAAAAGAGAGGGAGTCCGTGGAGGTATCGGAAAAAAGGAGGAAAGGCTATGCGAAAGAAGATACGCATTCTTGTCATCGCCATGACGATTACGGGGGCACTTTTGGGAATGGGAGGCCTTGCGGGAGGCGATATCCTTCCTCAAAACTCTCATAACGTGGCGCGGTATATTTCTATCGTCAACGCCGAGGATTTTCCCGAGGTAGTTCTGGTGGCTTACGTTACGGGGCCCATGCTTCAGGAGCCGGAAGTCAAGGAGATCCGTTCGGGAGAGTATCTTTCCAAGGGATATAAGTTCAACCGGTATCGGATCTTCGCGGTTCCTCGGAACCTTCTTTCGAAGACCGGTTCCCGGGGATTGCGGTTTCAGGATGTTCCCTCGAACGGAAAGGTTTCTTCCGAGGGAATCGCTCTCCTTTCGGATAGCATCGACCCCGGCACGAAGAGCGTGACCAACGAGAACCCCCTGGTGGCGGAGCATTTGGAATACCAGCTTTTGAAGAACCGGGACGGTACCTTCCGGCTCGTGCTTGCCAAGGAGACCCGGGAGTACGATTATACGCGCTACGGAGCTGAAGCGACCGGTTCTTCCGGAGAGGGCGGAGTTGACGGAACTCCGGGCACCCATGATCGGGGAAAGGCCGGAAGCTCGGATTCGTAAAAAGGATGTTCCGAATCTGCGGAGCCTTTTCCGCAGAGACCATACAAAAATCGCCCCGAGAGCCCTTGTAAAAGGCTCCCGGGGCGATTTTTGCATGCCTGCCCGCTACCGGATAGCTTTAGTAGGTCCACTCGAAGGGATCCGCCCCGGCTTCCACGATGCGTCGCTGCATGTCCTCCCGATACCGGATAAAATCCTCCTCGGTGCGTCCCTCCACCCGGGCCACGAGAACCGGCTGGGTGTTGGAGGCCCGCAGAAGGCCCCACCCGTTGGGATAGAGAATGCGTACTCCGTCCACGGTGATGGCGTCGTAATCCTCCAGAGCGCTCTCCTTGACCTTTTCCACCACCTGGAACTTGGCGGCATCCGGGCAGGAAAAACGAGTTTCCGCAGTGCTGCAGTATTTGGGAATTCGGGCCACCATATCAGAAAGTTTCTCCTCCCGGTTCGAAAGAATCCGCATGAGTCTTCCCGCGGCATAGAAGGAGTCGTCGAAGCCGAAGTATTCGTCCGCGAAGAACATGTGTCCCGAGACCTCCCCGGCGAAAAGCGCATGAATTTCCTTCATCTTCGCTTTGATGAGGGAATGTCCGGATTTCCAGAAGACCGGTTTACCCCCCAGGCGCTCCACTTCATCCACCAGGGCCTGGGAACATTTTACCTCGATAATGGCCTCCGCCCCAGGGTGTTTGGCGAGGATTTCCTCCCAGTAGAGAGCCATGAGAGTGTCCCCCCAGATGACCTCTCCCTGGTCATCCACCACGCCGATGCGATCCGCATCGCCGTCGAAGCCCACTCCGAAATCGGCTCCCTCCCGGCGCACCCTTTCGATGAGGGTTACCAGGTTTTCCCGTACCGTGGGATCCGGATGATGGTTCGGAAAGGTGCCGTCCGGGGTGTCGAAGAGAGGAATAAAGTCGCAGGGGAGTTTGGCGAAGAAGTCGTTCATGAGAAGGCTGGCAGCGCCATTTCCCGCATCTCCCACCACCTTGAGCCTCCGGGGGCCGAGGTGGAGTTTGGATTCCAGCATCTCCAGGTAGGCTTTTCCTGTTTCCCGCTCTGCCAGGGTTCCCTCCCGGAAGGTTTCCGCGAAGTCTTTTTCCCGGATGATCCGAAGGATTTCCTGAATCTGCTCTCCGTAGAGAGTAACCTTACCTATGCCGAGTTTGAGGCCGTTCATCTCCTTGGGATTGTGGCTTCCCGTAACCATTACTCCCCCGGGGGATTCAAGGTGCAGCATGCTCCAGTAGAAGGCGGGGGTGGTGACCTTTCCTACGCTGACCACGTTTATTCCCACGGAACGCAATCCCGCGGTGACGTTCTCCATGATTCGGGGAGTGGACATGCGGATATCCCCTCCCACTACGGCCCTGGAGATGTTCTGCCGCTGCAGCCATGTTCCGTAGGCTCTGCCGATGGACTCCACCACCGATGGAGTGAGCTCGCTATCCGCAATGCCTCGAATATCGTACTCCCGAAAAATATGCTCCGGAATCTGTGCCATAAATCGTCCCTCCTTAGATGTTTTCCATATCATGATAAAGTCAGGGGCTTCGTTTCCTCCTGAAGAGAGTTGCAGATAAGGGATGATTCTTTATGGAAGGCCGCTGCGGAGGAAGGAAAACCCTGCTATAGTGTACCTGTTTCTTCCAGGAACGGAAAGGACGGATTCGCATTGAAGGGTATGCAGCTCGTATTTCCTCTGCTTTGCATCATGGCCATCGGTTATGCGGCACGCCGCAGAAACGTACTCACTCCCGAAGTCTGTACAAAGCTCAATCTTCTTCTTTTCTGGGTGATCAACCCGGCCATTCTCTTTCGAAGCACCTATCTCATGGGGGCGGGATCCGAGGTGTCCCGTTCCTTTCTTCTGGTCATGTATGCTTCCTTTCTTGCGGTGCCGCCTCTGGCATGGATTTTGGGGAGATTTCTTCGTCTTCCCCGGGAGCGGCTGGGGGTTTCGGTGCTGGTCTCCATCCGATCCAATAACGTCTTTATGGGTATTCCCGTCATCTCCATGGCTCTGGGAGATGCGGGAATGGAGGTTTATTCCCTCTTTCTCGCCTTCGGCATGGCGGGGTTCATGGTGATTTCCATCGCCTGGGGAGAGTCCGCCTTTTCAGGGAGGCTTTCTCTTCGTTCTTTGGGGAATACCTTTCTCAAGGTTCTGAAAAACCCCTTGGTTCTCTCCTGTCTCGGAGGTATGGGGCTGGGGGCGCTCTTTTCGGGGATACTCCCTTCGGGGATCGAAACGAGCATGCGCATTCTCGGCAGCAGCGCCAGCGGCATGGCCCTCCTGGCTCTGGGATCCACTCTGCGGCCGGAGAGGCTTTTTCAGGGGCTTCGGCAGAGCTGGCGGGACGTGTGCATGAAGCTTTTGGTTCATCCCGGAGTGGTGTGGCTGCTGTGTCGGTTTTTCTCTCTCCCCCCGGTGACGGAACATACCCTGGTGCTTCTGGCGGCACTTCCTGCGGCGATCAACAACTTTCCTCTCGCCCAGGGCATGGGAATGGATGCGGAGTATGCCGCAGAGGTTATCGCCACCACCACCATCGTCTCGGTGGGTACCATTCCCCTCTGGATCGGCATTCTCGGGGTTTGAGCACTTCCGGAAGCACGGAGCCTTTCACAAATCGGGAAACCCGGAATACGGGGACATGTGCATGTCCTAAGGAGGTTTTTTCATGAAATCTAAAGAACCTTGCCCCTGCACTCTTACCGTTCCTTTTCGGGAGGACTGGATGGAGACGGTCTCCTTTTTCGTGCGCCAAGGTGCCCGGAGCTGGGGCTATTCCTCCAAAGAGCAGAGTTATTACGAACTTGCGGCGGAGGAGATTTTCGGAGGTCTTATCGAAGGAAACGAGCCTGAGGGAGTCGTGACGGTGCTCTTGCAGGATGCCCCCCTGGGCATGGCGGTGCTCTTTCGGGATAAGGGCGCTCCCGTGGATATTCATGCCCTTCCGGAGTATCGCCCCGAGAACCCCGAGGAAGAGGATTTTCGAGGACTTCGGATTTTTCTCGCCCGGAGCTTCATGGATGAAGTTGCCTTCGAAAACCGGGGTATTCAGGGGCGGGAGGTCCGAATTATGCGTTACCGGTCATCCCGAGAGGAGACGGTTCCTTTCCGGGAAGCATCCCCGGACGTTTCGGAGCCCTCCGAAAGAGAGAGAAACGTCCCGGAAACCTGGGAGATCCGCCCCATGCGCTCCGAGGAGGCCCTGGGAGTTTCCCGCTGTGCCTGGGCCGCCTACGGCTACTCCTACTGCGAACATATTTACTATCCCGAACGGGTGGCGGAGCTCAACCTACGGGGAGCGGTGCGCTCCTTCGTGGCGGTTACCGGAGAAGGTGAGATCATGGGGCATGCCTGGCTCTCCTTTCTTCCCACAGATCCCGGAATTGCAGAAATGGGAGGAGCCTTTGTGGATCCTCGTTATCGGGGGCTGGGATGCCTGGGAGGTTTTTCCCGGGTTCTCCAGGAAGAGGCCCGAAAAAGCGACCTGGAAGGTGTTTTCGTGGAATCCGTTACCGCCCATGTCTACTCTCAGAAGCCCGTGCATCAGGATGGTTTTCGGGACTGCCTCCTTCTACTGGGCAAAGTTTCCCGTACCCGGTTCAGAGAGATCGACGAGGAAGAGCGCCAGCGCCTGAGCCTTCTCGTATCCTTCCGCTTTTTCCATGCTCCCTCTCCCCGGCGATGCGTCTTTCCTCCGAGGCATGAGGAGATGCTCCGGCAGATCTATGCGCATCTGGGCACTCCCGTGGAAGAATACGAGCCTTCCGGAGAATCTTCGGAAAAGACGCTCTTTCAGGGGCGGACGGAGCTTCAGGTGACGGCGGATATGCAGCATCGGAGCGCGGATATCTGGCTTCGCTCTTACGGAAAAGATGCGGAGGAGGAGCTCCGAAGGGTCTTTCGGGGGCTCTGTTACGAGGGAATAGCCTCGATGTACCTCTATCTTCCCCTGGAAAAGGAAGAAACCGCCCCCTTTTCCTCCAGAGCGGAGGAGCGGGGATTCTTCTTTGCCGGAGTGATGCCGGGATCCACCGGAAAAGATTGGCTGGTGCTCCAGTATTTGCACGACGTTCTTCTGGACTACCATGCCATACAGTGCGGGGATTCCTTCGGGCAGGCCCTTCTTGCCTACGTGCGGTCCATGGACCCCGAGAGGGATCTGCGGCAGAAGGGCTGAAGCGTTCCATCCTCCATGGCGCCACCAGGAGTGGCTGCCGTACCGGGGCGCGGTTTTTCAACAAGAAATCATCCAAATTGGGCAAGGTAAGAAAGGCCGGTGTACTTCATGAAACGGACAAATCCAAACAATTTTCTGGTGGAGCGGCTGAACCGCCTTCTCGCCAGAGCCCGGCAGGCTCCCTTTTACCGGGAAAAATACCGGCATCTCCCCGAGCGTATCGCCTCCCTCGAAGAATATGCCTCCTTTCCGGTACTGGAAAAAGAGGAACTTCGGGAGAAAAGCGTGCATCTTTCGAAAGAAATGCTTACCTCATCCCCCCGAGGGCACTATGTCTTTTCCGCAGGAGGCACCACCGGAGCTCCCTCCTATGTCTGCTATACCCCGGAAGAGCTTGATCGGGGAGTGAAAGCCCAGAAGCGCTGTTTCGAACACCTGAACCTCGGCCCGGAAGATGCGGTGGCCAACTGTTTCAAGGCGGGAGCCTTCTGGACGGGATATCTGGTACTCAACCGAACCCTGGAGAGCTTTTCCTGCGGGATCCTTCCGGTGACCGCAAACCAATCCGTTGATGAAACCCTGGATTATCTGGCTCTCTTCCGTCCCACCGTGCTCATAAGTGTTCCCCCGGTGATCGCCGCCCTCGCGGAGGCGGGGGAACGGCGAAAAATATCTCTCCCCCTTCGAGCCGTGCTCTATGCGGGAAACCATCTCTCCCTGGCGCAGCAGGAGGAAATCCGCAGGATCTGGAAAAACCCTTTCATCGGTTCCGCGGGGTATGCCGCAGTGGAGACCGGTCCCATCGGATGGCAATGCGCCCATTGCGAGGGAACGGAACATCACGTGTTGGAGGATTGGTGTTACCTCGAACGGGAGGAGGACGGCAACGCCTTGGTGACGGTGCTGGAACGGTTCTACCATCCCATACTCCGGGCTCGGGTGGGGGATCTCGTGGAGTGGGTGGACGAGCCCTGTCCCTGTGGCAGCGGAGCTCCCAAATTCCGGCTCCTTTCCCGGAGCGACGATCTGGTGCGGCTGAACTTCGACCAGTTTCAAATGTCCGAGGCCGAGGCGATTTTTCGGAAGTACCCGGAGCTCTCGGGAATCGCTCAGCTTGTACTGGAACCCCGGGGTAAAAAACTTCGCTTCCTTTTTCGTGTGGAACTCCGCCATCCTTTGGAGGAGCCTCGGAAAAAAATGCTTGCGGAAACCCTGGAGCAGGCTCTCATGGAAAAAGTACCCCTCTTTTCCCGGGGCTGGGAGGCCAACGGAGTGGATTCTCTGGAGATTCGCCTCGAACCCTCCGGAGGAATCGAACGACTTTCCCGAACGGGAAAGATCCGGCAAGTGGTGGATTTGCGGGGTGCCCCGAAGAGAAACTGATGTGCCCGAAGGTTTGGATACATGCGTGGAAATGTTCTGAAATCTTTCGAATTGGCCCCGTACGGACGTGCCGGAGAGGCTCTTGCCTCGGAAAAGAATTTCCGGGAGAATGACCGAAAGAAGTGCGTACTTTTCTGAGACGGGAAATCGGAAAGTCGGAAAAGGAGATAAGGGGGAAAGGCCGATGTTCGATTTGAAAATCTTTCTTAAAAATGAAGTGAAGCCCGCTTTGGGGTGTACCGAACCCGGAGCGGTGGCCCTTGCGGTGGCTCGGGCCAGGGAAGCTCTGGGAAACGTGGAGGAACATCCGAAAATTTCCGTGAAGGTGAGTCCGAGCATTTACAAGAACGGCCTCGATGTGGGAGTTCCCGGAGCCGAGGGGGCTCGGGGAAACGTCCTTGCCGCAGCCTTGGGGTATGTTTGCGGGCATTCGGAATACAGCCTCGAGGTGCTCAAGGACAGCACTCCGGAGGATCTGGAAAAGGCCCGGAATATAGTAGCTTCCGGAGGCGTGGATCTCTCCTGTGATTACGACCGTACGGGGGTATATGTACAGGCTTTGGTCTCCCAGTCTTCGGGAATAGCGGCCTGCCTCATCGAAGGAGGGCACTCCCGGATTGCCCGGGTTACCAGAAACGGAGAGGAGATCTATGAGGTCTCCCCGGACACGAAGACCGCGGCTTCTTCGGAGGAGCCCGAATACCGCCAGGCCTTGCGGAAGATGAACTACGAAGACGTGCTGGCCCTGGCGGACGCCCTGGACGAGGAGGATGAAACCTACCTTCTTCGGGGGGTTGCCATGAATCTCGAAGCCGCAGCCTTCGGCCTTGAAGGAAATCTGGAATCCCGGCTTCACCTGGTAAAGCATCTCAAGGCTCTTATCGGCAAGAACAAGATTTCCGACGACCTTCTCGCGAAAGTTCGCCTCTATGCCACCGCCGCTTCGGAAGCCCGCATGGCGGGGGCGAAAAAGCCCGTCATGAGCAGTGCCGGAAGCGGGAACCACGGTATTACCGCGGTGCTCCCCGTAGCACTGGTGGGAGAGGCTCTCGGCAAAACTCCTCGGGAAATAGCGAAAGCCCTCTGCATCAGCCATCTTTCCACGAGCTACGTCAAGGCCCGGACGGGAATTTTGAGCCCCATCTGTGGCTGTGCCGTGGCGGCGGGATCCGGAGCCGCCGCAGGTATTGCCTGGCTTCTCGGAGGCTCTCCGGAACAGATCGCCGGGGCCATGAAACTGGTTCTGGCCAACCTTTCGGGGCTTGTCTGCGACGGTGCCAAGGAGAGCTGCGCCCTCAAGGTGGGTACGGCTTCCTGCGAGGCGTATCTGGCGGCTCTCATGGCTCTCGAAGGAAGTACCGTGGATACCCCCCAGGGACTGGTAGACCCCGTCATGCGGGTTACCGCGGACGACCAGGGATATTTCTCCACCGAAGGAATGAAGGATACGGATCGGGCTATCATCCGGATCCTGGAAACACACAGCAATTTCTGATTTTCCATGCTCCATTTCCGGATTTTGCGGAGTGGGCCATGACAAAACTTTCGTCGGAAAGGTGTTGGGACTCATGGCGGAAATAACCGTAACCGTGCGCAATCCTCACGGGCTTCATGCCCGTCCTGCGGCGCTCTTCGTTCAGCGAGCCGCGGCGTGTGAAGGAGCCGTGGAGGTGGTGGCGGGAGAAAAGACGGGAGATGCCAAGAGCATTCTCTCCATCATGGGAATGGGTATCGAAAAGGGAACCTCCGTGGTGCTCCGGGCTCAGGGGAGCAATGCCGAGACGGTGCTTCGGAGTCTCCGGGAGATTCTCGAAGATTCCGAAGCCTGAAGATGGCGTGAAAAATTGCAGCCCCCTTTCGGGGGCTTTTTTTGTAGAATCCCGATATAATGGTTTTTCGGGAAATGGGGCATTCCATCTTTTTACGGGCCCGAGGGATGTCCCGAACTGCTTCGGGACATGGCGTGGAGAATACGCAACCTTTCCGGGGCGTTCGCATTGAAAGTCTGGGGTGTTTATACAGGGGGGCAGAAGCTGTTGCAAAGGAGGATGTCCATGCAGCGACTTGAAGGGGGAATATCCCTTTCTCCGGGATTCGGAGAAGGGTGGGCTTTCGTGATTTCTCCGGGGGTTTTTCGGGAGCTTTCTCGGGAAGAGCGTGCCTTTGCCGGAGAATCCCGGGAGATGGAGCGCCTGGAGGAGGCCCGGGAAAAAACCCGGGAGCAGTTGGAGCTTCTCCGGGAAAAGGCCCGAAAGAACCTGGGAGAGGAAAAGGCCGCCATTCTGGAGGCCCATGGCCTCATGCTGGGAGATCCTGTTTTTTTGCAGAAAATCCGGGAGCACGTCGCCGGAGGAGAACCGGCGGAAAACGGAGTATATCATGCCACCCGGGAAGTGGCGGCGGTTTTCGAGGCCCTGCCGGATCCCTACCTTCGGGAGCGGGGAGCGGATGTCCTCGATGTGGGACGCCGGCTCTACCGAAACCTCCTCGAAGAGCCGGATATGGCTTTCCTCGAAGATCCCCGGCCTCGCATTCTCGTAGCCCGGGATATTCCTCCCTCGGATGCGGTGGCTCTGGATGCCTCGCGTATCCGGGGTATTCTCACCGAAGAGGGAGGTGTCACGAGCCATACCGCCCTGGTGGCGCAGTCTCTGGAGATTCCCGGTATTTCGGGAATCGGGGAACTGGAATCCAAAATTCCCCAGGATTCGTATGTCTGCATTCATGCCGAGGAGGGAAGCGTCCTGATAGATCCCTCTCCGGAAGAACTCGAAAACTTTCGAAAGAAAGCCCGAGCCTGGAAAGAAGAGGAGGCGAGGCTCGAAACGCTTCGCTCGGTAGAAGCGGTTACGAAGGACGGAGTCGCTCTTTCTCTCTGGGGAAATATCGGGGTTCCCGAGAAGACCGGAGATGTCTCCCGGTTCGGCGGCACCGGCATCGGGCTCTTCCGAACGGAATTTCTCTTCATGGGGTGTCAGGAACCTCCGGGGGAGGAGTTTCAGTACCGCCAGTATGTTCGGGTACTTGAGGAACTCGCTCCCCATCCCGTGGTGATACGAACTCTCGATGCGGGGGGGGACAAGGAGATTCCCTTTATTCAGCGTAAAACCGGCAAAGAGGCGAATCCCTTTCTCGGATATCGGGCCATACGCATCTGCCTGGAAGATCGGGAGCTCTTTGCCGCCCAGCTCCGGGCCCTTCTTCGAGGATCTCCTCACGGAAACCTTTGGATCATGTTTCCCATGATCACCGGAGTGGAGGAAGTTCGGGCCGCCAAGGAACTTTTGCGCTCCTGCGGCGAAGAGCTCGAAAGAGAGGGAATTCCCTGGGCTCCCCCCGCACGGATCGGCATTATGGTGGAAACTCCTGCGGCGGTGGCCATGGCGGAGGATCTTGCGGAGGAGGTGGATTTCTTCTCCGTGGGCACCAACGACCTTACCCAGTATGCCCTCGCCTGCGATCGCATGAACACTCGCCTCGCTTCGCTCTATAGCCCCTTCCACCCTGGAGTGCTCCGTCTTCTTGGCATGCTCGGCGGAGTGGCGGAACGAAAGAAAAGGGATCTCGGCATGTGCGGCGAAATGGCGGGAGATCCTCTGGCCCTTCCCCTTCTTCTGGGGCTTGGATTTAGGGAATTTTCCATGACTCCCTCCCGAATTCCCCGGGTAAAGGAGCGGGCTCTTCTACTCTCTCTCGACGTATGCCGCAGCCTTGCGAAGGAGGTTCTTGCGTTGCAAACCACCGAGGATGTGCGACAATGTCTTCGGGAATTTCAGCAAAGACATTTTCAGGAGTAGCCCCCTGAAAGAGGATATTCACGAGGAGGAATGATTATGCGTTTGCTCACCCGCTCGGATTTCGACGGGCTCATGTGTGCGGTGCTGCTCAGGGAACTCGGACTTTACGAGGAGATTCAATACGTACACCCCAAGGACATCCAGGACGGCAAGGTGGAGGTCTCTTCCCGGGATGTGCTGGTGAACATCCCCTTTGTGCCGGGCTGTGGCATGTGGTTCGATCACCATACCAGCGAAGAGGAACGGGGACTCATGAAGGAGCATCCCTTTGAGGGAGCTTCCTGGCCCGCTCCGAGCTGTGCCCGGGTGGTGTACGAGTACTACGGGGGGAATATGGGCAAGCTCGGCAAGTTTCGCTCCATGGTTTCCTGGGCGGACAAGTGCGACAGCGCCCAGTTCACCCCCCAGGAGATTCTGGATCCCCAGGGCTGGGTACTCCTTTCCTTCATCATGGATCCCCGAACGGGGTTGGGATATCATAAGGGATACCGGATCAGCAACTACCAGCTCATGGAAGAGCTGGTGGAACACTTGCTCTATCAGGATATCGAAGCTATTCTCGATCTCCCGGATGTGCAGGAGCGGATTCGGCGTTATCGGGAGTATCAGAAGCCCTTCGAGGAATACATGCTCCGGCATTCCCGAACGGTCGGAAATGCCATCGTTACGGATCTCCGGGGGAGCGAGGAACATATTCCGGGGAATCGGCACGTGATTTATGCCCTTTTTCCGGACCAGAACATCTCCCTTCGGATTTTTGACGGAAAGAACCGGGAATTCTGCGTCTTTTCCGTGGGGCACAGCATTCTGAACCGCACCTCCGGGGTTGACGTGGGAAGGCTGCTTCTTCACTACGGCGGAGGAGGGCATTTCCGGGTGGGCACCTGCCAGGTTCCTTACGAGGAGGCCGAAAGGGTGCTCGAAGAGATGCTTCAGGTGATCAACCGAAAGGAATAGCCTCCGGGGAGGTGATCCAAAAGTTTTGATGCCGCTTTCGAAGCGGCATGTGGGAGTATGTATGAAAATGTCGAAAGATTCCCTGGAGGGATCTTTCGGGGGAATACGAGTAAAGGGGGGAGCGGAAATGGGCCGTTTTCTTACGGGCATAGTGGTGGGGCTTCTTGTGGCGGTGCTCTTTACCACCTCTTGGGGGAGCATGCTGCTCGCTCTGGTGCTGGGAGCTTTCGTCTGGTTTCTTTATCGGGGAGATCCTCATCATGTGCGTTACGAGGCCCAGCGTTTCGTTCAGGCTCTCAGCGGGCTTTTTCGGGAACTGGTGCATAAGATCAAGGGCGGATAGACGAAACCGCGGCCTTGGAAAAGAGCCTTTTCGGTGCCGGGTTTTGAAAGTTTTGAAGGGGCTGCGGGAATAACGGTTTTTGACGAGATCCCCGCGAGGGGCGAGTAAGGGGGAATAGGCGGTGTCCTTTCTGCAATCCCTGGGAAGTCAAAGTGTCTTCCTGCTGGCTCTGGCGGTTTTTTCGGGAATCCTCCTGGGAAAGATTCGCTTGAGGGGTATGGCTTTGGGGTCTTCGGGGGCCCTCTTTACGGGGCTTATTGTAGGGGCCTTGGGCGGAGACGTGCCAAAGCCTTTTTTTGACTGGAACCTCGTGATCTTCGTGGCTTCCGTGGGGCTTCTGGCGGCCCGGGATATCGTCGGAGTGCTTCGGCTCTACGGCATGAAATTCGTGGTTCTTGCGGTGGGGGTTACGGGGGTGGGGGCTCTCAGTACCGCCCTTCTGGGGCACCTGGTGGGATCAGCCACTCCGGAAATGCTCGCGGGAGCCTACGTAGGAGCCTATACGAGCTCTCCCGGCCTCGGGGCGGCTCTGGAACTTTCCGGAGGCAATCCTCTGGTGGCGGCGGGGTTCTCCGTGGCCTACCCTTTCGGGGTGCTTGCGGTGGTCCTCTTTGTTCAGGGGGCTCCCCTTTTCTTTCGTATCGACGTGGAGCGAGAGCGTCAGGCCCTGGCAGGCCAGCTTCGCTCTCCGGAAGAAGTCTCCCCCTCTTTGGAGGAGGTATCATCCCGCCCTCTGAGTCTTCTTTCCTTCGTTTTCTGCATTGTGGCGGGGGTTTTTCTCGGGAGAATCACGCTCCCTCTGGGCCCTTTGGGAGATCTCGGGGTGGGCTCTTCCGGAGGAACCCTTCTCATGGCCCTCTTTCTGGGAGCTTTGGGTCGGCTGGGGCCCCTGGACTTTCGTTCCGGCACCGAGTGCCTTAAAACCTTGCGCGAACTTTCCCTGCTGTTCTTTCTCGCCGCGGCGGGAATACAGGCCGGAGAAGAGGCGGTGATCGCCTTCCGAACCCATGGCATGGTGCTGGCCCTGGTGGGCCTGGGATCCGCCGCGGCGGGAATCCTTTTCGGGTTTTTCCTCGGATGGAAGGTATGGCGAATGAACTGGATTCTTCTGGCGGGAGCCATCAGCGGTGCCATGACGAGCACCCCCGGTCTCGGGGCGGCCATCGATGCCACGGGTACCGAGGATTGCGCGGCGGGCTACGGCGGAACCTATCCCGTGGCCATTCTCTGTATGGTGGTTTTTACCACCCTGCTGCAAAGAATTCTGGAGCTTCTCTAGCGTTTCCCGCATGGAGAGAACTTTTCCGATGCCCTGGCTCAAGGTTTGGAAAAGGAACGCTCCTTCTGCCGGGGAAGCACGAGAGCCCGAAAAAAGATTTGCCCGAGCTTCGGGCATCTGGGGGCGGTATAAACGGAAACAAGGAGGAATGGAGAGATGGAGAAAAGTGTGGATTTGCAGCGCATGTTCGCTCCCCGGAGTGTGGCGGTTATCGGTGCTTCGGGAAATTTGGAGAGCGTTTCAGGGCGATCCCTGGGATATCTGAAGCATTTCGCCTATCCCGGCAAGGTCTATCCGGTAAACCCCAAGTACCGGGATATCGGTGGATATCCCTGCTATCCCGACGTAACCTCCCTTCCGGAAGCTCCGGACGTGGCGCTCATCATGGTGCGGGCCGCTCTGGTGCCGGGAATTCTCAAGGAGTGCGCAGCCAAGGGGATCCCCTACGCGATTATCTACTCCTCGGGATTCGCGGAATCCGCTCAGGGGGACAGCCAGGAAGAGCTGCTTTCCATTGCCCGGGCAGGAGGAATGCGCATTCTGGGCCCTAACTGTCAGGGGCTTCTCAACCTGGTGGATCGGGTGCCTCTTACCTTCACCGGGGCGCTTCATCAGGCGGAGCTTCCTCCGCCGGGGCATGTGGCTTTTATTTCCCAGAGCGGAGCCTTCGGCTTTTCTTCCTATACTCTGGGGCGGGAGCGAGGCGTGGGATTCCGGTACATCGTCACCACGGGCAACCAATCGGATCTCGACGTGGTGGACTGCGCGCACTACGTCATTTCGGATCCCGAAGTGCGGCTTCTCATGATGTATCTTGAAGGATACAACGAGGGGGAGCGTTTTCTCGAGCTGGTACGTCAGGCTCGGCTTCGGAACATTCCCGTGGCGGTTCTCAAGGCTGGTCGAAGCCCCTCCGCTCAGGCCGCTGCCCAGAGTCATACCGCGGCACTGACCGGAGACGAGGCGGTGTGGAACGCCATTTTCAAGCAATATTGCATTCTTCCCATGGAGGATGTGGAGGATATCACCGCCTACGGACAGATTTTCGGAGCTCGGGAACGCACCTCGGGCAATCGGGTGGCTGTGCTTACCACTTCCGGGGGAGCGGGAATCGTCCTGGCGGACAGCCTTTACGATCTGGGAATGGAGATTCCCGCCTTCTCCGAAGAGACCCAAAAGGCCGTGGCGGAACATATTCCCGATTTCGGTTCTCCCCGGAATCCCGTGGATATGACCGTGCAAATCTCCAACGATCCCGGAGGATTCGAGAAAGTTCTCGATACTGTGCTCGACAGTGGTGAGGTGGATCTGGTGATCAATGCGGTTACCATGATCGTGGGAAATTCCGGCAAAACCATGGCGGAGGTTATTCGTTCTCGATACGGCCGAAACGGCATACCCCAGGCGGTGACCTGGCTTATGGATCAGGATCACGGAGGAGAATTCTTCTCCATTCTTCGCCGGGGAGGAGTACCCTTCTACCGGAGCCTTCGGGGCTGCGCCAGGGCGGTGAAGGCCCTGGCATCCTGGAGCGCCCATTGCGCCTGCCAGGAAGGAGCCTGCGAAGTTCCGCTCTATCCCGAAGGATCTCCCCGGCTCCCGTCGTTTCCCAAGGAAATGACGGAGTACGATGCCAAAAAACTTCTCGACCTTCATGGCATACCCATTACTCGGGAAGCGCTCTGCCAGAACATGGAAGAGGCCTTCGACGCCGCCGAGGAGATCGGCTATCCCGTGGCTCTCAAGGTGATGTCTCCGGATATTCTTCATAAAACCGAGGCGGGATGCATTGCCCTGAACATTACCTCTCTCGAGGAAATGCGGGGAGCCTACAAGAAAGTTCGGGAAAACGCCGGGGCTTCCAACCCCGAGGCGAGAATCCAGGGTTTTCTGGTGCAGCAGATGGTTCGGGGTGGTCTGGAATGCATCGTGGGAGTCAAACGGGATACCACCTTCGGTCCCATGGTGGCGGTGGGGCTGGGAGGAATCTACGTGGAGGTTCTCAGGGACATTGCCCTTCGCCGGGGCCCCGTCACTGAAGAAGAGGCCCTGGAGATGATCCGCCAGATCAAGGGGGCTCCCTTCCTTTTCGGCGCCCGAAAACAGCGCCCTCTCGATGTGGGAGCTCTGGCGAACGTGGTAAGCGCCGCATCCAGGCTTGCCTGGATCGAAGAGGATTTACAGGAGCTGGATATCAATCCTGTTTTCGTGCTTCCCGAAGGGGAGGGAGCCCTGGCGGGGGACGCTCTGGTGATTCGCAAAAAATGACGAAAACGTTGTGGAGGATTGGGAATGATCGTATTTGAACCCCATTGCGGGGTGAGCGGCGACATGTTGCTGGGGTGTCTCGTGGATCTCGGAGCGGACCCGGCTCTTCTGGAAAATATACGCAAGGCCCTCCGCTCTCAGGAGGAGGAGATCGATCTTTCGGTAAAGGAGATCCAGAAAAAGGGAATCCGAGCAACCCGAGTGGCGGTACGGGATTATGCCCCCCCTTCCGGGCGAAGCGGAGAGGCCATGAGGGCCCTTATGGAACGCACCGCTTCCCTTTGCGGTGCCTCCGAAAAAGTTCTCGAAGATGCCCTGAAGGCTTTGAACCTCCTGCTTCAGGCGGAAGCCCGGGTTCATGGAGCCTCCCCCGAGGAGGTACATCTTCACGAAGCGGCCAGCGTCGATACCATTCTGGACATGCTCGGTTTCTTTCTGCTTTTGGAGAATCTGGAATATCCCCGGATTGCCAGCACTCCCCTTCGGGTAGGAGGAGGGCATGTGCGGTGTGCCCACGGACTTTTTCCCGTGCCGGTTCCCGCGGTAACCGCTCTTCTCGCGGAGGGACACATCCCCTTCCAGGGGGGGCCGGTGGATGAAGAGATCGCCACTCCTACGGGGGTGGCCCTGCTTCTTGCGCAGGGAACGTTCTACGAACATCTTCCTTCGATGACTCCTCTCCGGGTAGGATACGGAGCGGGAACCAAAGATTTCGACGTTCCCAACGTGCTTCGTGGAACCCTGGTGCGCCAGGAACCTCGGGGGCTCTGGATTCTTGAAACCGGCATCGATGACGCCACGGGGGAAGAAATGGGATATGCCCTGGAAAAACTCCGGGTTCTCGCTCCGGAGGTGCACCTTTCTCAGGGAATCGGCAAGAAGGGGCGCCCTTTTTTCCTTCTGCGGGTTCTCGCGGAGGAAGAGCATCGAGAGGAACTTACCCGTCAGATTCTCGGCCTTACCTCCACCTTGGGGGTGCGTTCCTGGCCGGTGGAACGGGTAGCCCTGGATCGAAAAATCGAGAAAAAAACGGTCCTCATGGACGGAAAGCCCTATCCTCTTCGGGTAAAGATATCCTCGGCTCCGGGAATCTCCAAGGAAAAACCCGAATTCGACGACGTGGCGGCCCTTTTGGAGGAGGAGGCTCCCCGTGAATAAGGAGACCCTCCGTAAACATCTCCGGAGCTATCGGGAGGGCTCCCTTCCGGAATCCGAGCTGCTTTCTCTTCTGGGATCCCTTCCCTACGAAGATTTGGGAGAGGTGAAGCTCGACACCCACCGGGAGCTTCGCCGGGGTTTTCCGGAAATCATCTATTCTCCCGGCAAGAGTTCCTCCCAGCTTTGTGCCATTGCGGAGGCTCTGAAGGGCCGTGACGGGGCGGTGCTCTTTTCCCGGATCACTCCTTCTCAGGTGGAACTTCTCCGGGAGGTTGCGGAGGATCTCGAATATTCCGAAGTTGCCCGGGCGGTCTACCGCAGGGGGAGTGTTTGCGAAGAAGCGGGAGATCTTCTGGTGGTTACCGCGGGAAGCAGCGACGTTCCCGTGGCGGAAGAGGCGGCCCTCACCGCATCGCTCATGGGATGCTCCGTCACACGGCTTTACGATGTGGGGGTGGCGGGAATTCACCGGCTTCTGGACAGTCTCGCTCTCCTTCGGCAGGCCCGGGCCCTGGTAGTGGTGGCGGGGATGGACGGGGCTCTGCCCAGCGTGGTCTCGGGGCTCGTGACGGCTCCCGTGGTGGCGATTCCCACGAGCACCGGGTACGGAGCTTCCTTCGGAGGTATTTCGGCGCTTCTCGCCATGCTCAACGCCTGTTCTCCGGGCATTACGGTGGTAAACATCGACAACGGCGTGGGAGGAGGATATGCGGGAGCCCTTATCGCCCGGGGAGCCCATAGGAGGTTGTCTGAAAATAGTGTAGAATAAACGGAATATGTCGCGGCACTTTTTGTGCGATAACGATGATTGACAGGGGGGCGAGGGAGAGAATGAGCGAGAACAAAAAGGCGGAGCCCCGCATGGAAAACTTCGAAAAGGAAGTCGCTCTTGCGGAGGAGCGGATGAAAAAGCTCAAGGAGGATCTGGAGAACGTGGATCCTCAGGTAGTGGCGAAGGCGAAAAAAATCCTTCAGGCCAACGCGGAAGCCTCCGGAAAAAGTGCGGGGGAGCTTGATCTCGATCTTTCCTGGGAGGATTCCGAAACTCCCTCGAAAAATGAGGAGGAAGAATCGCAGCGATGATGAATTTTGATGCTGAAAGAAGACGACGGTACAGAGCTTTTCTGGGAATTTTGCTTCTCGGAGGGTTGCTCCTTTCCCCCCTTCCTGGATTTGCCTGAGGCCCTACTCCTTGTCCGACCCCGGTGGGGCCGACAGTTACTCCCGTGCCTACGGCAACTCCCGTGCCACCCACGACAACTCCTGTTCCTACCCCCGGAGAGGTTTCTCCTACCCCCGAACCTACGGCGACTCCCACGCCGATTCCGGGTGCCGGCGGAGGCGGAGGCTGTTCCTTCGGATTTCTTCCGGGAGCGCTGCTTTTGGCGTTGCCCTTGTGGCTGTTTCGAAAAAAATAGCGGTTCTTCCTCGGTAGAGTGCTCCCGGTAGAAATATGTTGCCTTTCTTTCCGGGATGTGGGAATATTTTGATGTTTCGGAGCCCCGGCTTTGGCGAGGTTCCGGGTTTGTAGGGGGCGATGAAAACTGGAGATGTATTTCGCTCGGCATGGAGAGACGGAGTGGAACGCCCGTCGGCGTTACCAGGGGAGAAGCGATATCCCTCTGAACTCTCGGGGAAAGGATCAGGCGTTTCTTCTCGGGAAACGGATCTGCTCTCTCAAGCCCGAGGCAATTTTTTACAGCCCCCTTCTCAGGGCCAAAGAAACCGCCCAAATCGTTGGAAGCCTCTGGAAAGACTATTGTCTTTGTATTCCCCTGGAAGAGCTTCAGGAATGGAATTTTGGTGCCTGGGAAGGGCTCGGGGTGGATGAGATCGAAAACTCCTACGGGGCGGAGTATGCCCGATGGAGGAAAAATCCCGGCAGTTACGTACCTCCCCAGGGAGAGTCTCTGGAATCTCTGAAACGACGGGTGGCAAAAGCTCTTCGCAGGATGGAGGAGTACTCCTTTTCTCGGGTTCTTGCAGTGACTCACGGTGGTGTGGTCCGGGCGGCCCTGCTTGTGCTCCTGGGGCTTCAGGACAGCTCTTTCTGGGAAATGAGCATGAGCAATTGCTCTCTTACAGGGGTGGAGAAGAAAGCGGGAGCCTCGGTGCTTTCCATTTACGATGACAACTCGCATCTTTCCGAGTTTGGAAAGGGCGGAGGGAGGTAGCATGGATTCCTACGAAGATCGCCGGGAAGACCGGGAAACTCCGGGGCTTTCTCCCGAGGAAGAAAAGACGCTCTGGGCACGGTTTGCCCAGGGAGATGAAGAGGCTCGGGAGAGGCTCGTTCTGGCGTATCGTCCCCTGGTGTTTTGGATTGCTCAGAAATTCGGGGTTTCCCATTTTACTCTGGGCGACCTGATCCAGGAAGGAATGATGGCTCTCCTGAAATCTATGGACAACTATGATCCCTGCAAGGGTATCCGGTTCAGCACCTATGGTTTTTACCGGATTCGGGGGAGCATGGTGAATTACCTCCAGCGAGTGGAAGGAAAAGCTCCCCTTCCGATGGAAGATATGGAGTACGCCCTCGGCTCCGAGGACATTCAGGATACCCTGGACCTCGTCCTTACGGTGGAACACGAAATGGGAAAACTCCAGGAGAGAGAGGCTGAGGTGGTGCGCTCCCTCATTCTTCAGGGGGTTCGGGCCAAGGAGTACGCCGAAGCGCATCACCTGGACGTAAGCCATGTCTACCGAATCCAGAGGAGGGCTTTGGAGAAATTGCGCCGGTGGATGGGCATAGCGGAGCCACAAAAGCAGCCCGAAAGGGGATAAAAAACTAAGACAAGTCCCTTATTCCCTTTACACAGGAGCGTGCTTTTCATGGAGAGAAGATTGCAGCGGGTGCAACGCTGGATTGATCGGTGCCGGGAAGCGTGCCGGATGAAAAAATGGCAGATGGCTCTTCTCGAGATCGAATCCGCCAAGGCGGATCTCGAAGGAGTTCGCCGTTCTATCTGGGAGCGTGCGGAAGCCGAGGAGACCGGAGAGAATCCCCTTTTCTCCGCTGCGGGGATTCTTTTCCGCCGGGCCGGAGTGGCCCTCTTTATTCTTTTTCTCATGGCGGTTCCCCTGGGAGTCGGAGAGCGGCCTCTCCTTCTTGCGGAAAGCGAAGAGAAGAGTCTCTTTTTCGTTACCCGTGATGAAAAGGAGCTTCTTACGTCTCTCCGAAGATCCTTGAGCGCTGGAGCCCTTCGATTCTCCGAAGCGGACTTTTTCCGGGAAGAGGCTCCGGAAGAGCTTCGGAGGAATGATCTTCCTGAACAGGCCTACGCATCGGCTTCCGAAGTGCGCAGGGAGGCTCCTCTTTCTCGACAGGAGAAGGCTCCGCCCCGGGAAACACCGGAACGCTTGGAGATCGACGAGGTGCTGGCCCTTGTTCAGGTGGGCGAACGAGCCCTTCGAGGTTCTGCCATTGAGGTGGTTGTGGAGTAGCACGGTTTTTTTCGGAAGAACGAAAAGCCCCTTGCCGGGGATATCTGGACATGCCAGGAAAAGATTGGAAGGAGTTGGTTTTGGGGTGAGGCGGTCTTGTCGAAACATAGGAAGCAGCGTGCTGCTCCTGCTGATGGTAATGCTCATGGCATCCGGAGCTTTTGGAGCCGGCCCTCTCGTGACGGGGGTTCAGGTGCAGGGAAATGAACATGTGGTGGCGGATCACATTCTCAGCGTCATCCAGACCCGGGGAGGGGATCCCCTTGATCGGGAGCTGTTGCGTAAGGATGTGGAGGCCATCTATAGCCTGGGCTTTTTTGCTCTGGTGGATGTGGATCTTCAGCCCCGTCCCGACGGGGTGAACGTGGTTTTCGTGATCCGGGAAAATCCGGTGGTGGAAAATGTGGGTTTCCAGGGCAATACCGTTTTTACGGAGGATCAGCTTAAAGAGGCGGTCTTCACTACTCCGGGAAACGTCTTTAACCGGGTGTTTTTCCAGCACGATCTTCAGAGGATACGTGAGAAGTACCAAGATGAAGGATACGTGCTCATGAGGGTGGAAGATGTTTCCGTCACCGAAGGAAATATCCTGGTCACCATCATCGAACCCCGGGTGGAATCCATTATCATTCAGGGAAATACCAAGACGGAAACCTATGTTATCGAACGGCGCCTCAAGATGAAGCCCGGAGATCTCTTCAACTCCAAGTCCCTCCGGAAATCCCTCAATACCCTCCAGGGAATGGGTTATTTCGAGGATGTCAGCGTGGGCTTCGAGCCCACGGAAGATCCTGCCATGGTAACCCTGGTGCTTACGGTGGAGGAAAAGCGCACCGGCCGGGTGACCTTCAACATCGGTTATGGAAGCAGCTCGGGCTGGCAGGGTGGACTGGGCTATGAGGATCCCAACTGGCAGGGCCGGGGACAGCGGCTCAATGTAGGTTTCGACACGGGGGACCGGGAGGAATACTGGGCCTCCTTCAGTGACCCTTACATGGACAAGGAAGTTTATGCGTGGAACGTGGGCTTCACCAAGCGCACCTGGGATGAGCTGGATTATCACGGCTCCGTGGAGGAGAACGGTTCCCGAACCTCCAAGTGGGCCATGGAGTACGACGAGTCTGCCAAGGCGGCCTACATCGGTTTGGGGCGCAAGTTTGGTCGCAACGAGGAATATCACTGGTACGCTACCCTGGACTGGAAAGAGTCGGATATCGCCGTGCGCAGCTACGACATCGGAGTTATTCAGGAGCTGGGATACGACACCATCGAGGACTTCAAGAATGACCGCCTCCTGGATGGAAAGGTTTTCTCCATTACCGGCAAGGTGCAGCGCACCAACATGGCGGAGTACTCCGCCTATCCCCGGGGGGATATCGAATCCCTTACGGTGGAGCAGGCTTTGGAAACCTTGGGAGGGGAATACTCCTTCACCAAGTGGTGGCTTGAAGCGAAGTACTACACTCCCATCCTGGGCGTGCGGGATGTCATTGGATCCCTGGGAAGCCTCAACGAGGAAGAGAATCCCATCATCTTTGCCGCCCGGGTCCGGGCGGGATGGTCTTCGGGAACCCTCCCCTGGGTGGAACTCTACTCTTTGGGGGGAGATTCCACGCTCCGAGGCTTCGACAGCGAATATTTCAAGGGAGATGAAATGCTCTTGGGAAACTTCGAGCTTCGTCTTCCCGTGGAAGACTCCTTCTCTCTGGTACTTTTCTATGATACTGGGAAAGCCTGGGATAGCCGGGACGGAGAGAGCATGTCCTTCTCTGATCTGGCAGATAACTACGGTTTCGGTGTCCGGGTGAAGACTCCCATAGGAAACATTCGGCTGGATGTGGCGGAGGGAGACGACGAGACCCGAACCATTTTCAGCATGGGCGAGCTTTTCTAACTCGAAACCCACGGTTATGAGGCGGAGGCGGGCTTTCCTTCTTTTCACGGCATGTGCGAGGGCTGCGGCGCTTATGTTCGCCGGAGCCCTTCTTTTCGTACCTCCCTCTCTTGGGGAAGAACGAAGAGTTGCAATTCAGGGCGTACCTGCCTGGCTGGGAGAGACCATGGAAAAGAGCCTCCGTGCGGTATGGCGAGAGCTCTCCCTCCGAACTTCCGGGACGGGGGAACGGGAACGGGTGCTCCGGCTGGTGGCGCAGAGGCTTTATCCGGGGTATGTTCTGGAGGATCTGGACATTCTCCCCCAGGGCGGTCTGGAGGTTCGCTTTGGCCTTTCCGAGGGTCTCCTTCGAGATGGCTGGGAGATTCGATTGGCTTCGCCTTCCCTGGAAGAGCCTTTTTTGGGGTGGTTTCAGAAGGATGCGGCAGTTTTTCGAGAGGCTCTCCTTCGGGGGCTTGCGGGGGTTCCTCCCTCGGCTCTCGGCTGGGGAGATGTGGCCTTTCGGGACTTTCTCGCTCGGGAAGCCCAGGAATTCCTTCCGGGATGGCATGCGGCACCGGTGGTGCGCCTTCGGGAAGAACGGGTTCCGGAGCTACACCTCTCCTTTACTCCCCAGTCTCCTCTTGTCCTGGCTCTGCTCCCCTCACTTCAGTCCGAAACGCTCCCCATAGTGCTCCGGCAGGATCTCAAGGAAGGAATGATCAAGGATCTCTCTTCTCTGGTGGGGCTTCCCGTAAAGTGGCTGGAACTTCATCGAGAGGAGGTAGAGCTCTGGGCGGTGTCCCTTCTGGGAGAGCGCAACGTGGCCGCCCGGGCGGATGCCACCCTCACCATTCATTTCGAGGCGGAACAGCTCTCCCGGATGCGGGTTTATGTGGAAAGCGACTCCTACGTTATCCAAGGATGGCTTGCGGGATATGCGGGGAGCGACGAGCACTATCCGGAGCTGGGACTGCACGTGGGGAAAAAACTCTCCTCCCGGAGAGAAGATGTGGAGCTTTACGGAGAATGGATTATGGAGGTCAACGATTTTTCTCTGGAAAGCCGCTGGGGAATGCGTTTTTCTCCCTGGAGGGATGTCCTTCTGGGGGCGGAGTTCTCCTGGCCGGGGGGCGATCTCTGGTGGCGTCTCTGGGCGGATTCCCGGGAGATTCGATCTCCCTATCTCTGGTGGCGCTACAACCCCGAGGGAGAACATAACGGAGCTCTGGGGTGGCGGATCAACGAACATTTTTCTCTGGAACTGCACTACGATGAACGTGCCCAGGACACCCTCTCTATCCGGGCGGTGGGGAATTTGTAAGGAGGATATCCATGAAAAAAAATCGGCCTCCCATGGCCCTTGAAAAGCTTGCGGCACAGCTCCGGGGAAGAGTTGTGGGGGACAGCTCCCGGGAGGTTTGCCGGGTGGGTACTCCGAGAGAGCATGATGCCCAGACGGTAGTTCCCCTCTGGACTTCCGGAGAAAACCTTTCCCTGGATTGCAATCCGGTGCTTCTTACCCGGGAGGATCTCCTCCCTCCGGGATTCGATGCCATTCTTGTGGAAAACCCCCGAAAATGCCTCATTCCCCTTCTCGAAGCTTTTCAGGCGGTGTCTTCTTCCCCCAGGGGAATACACTCCTCTGCCTGGGTGCACCCTCAGGCCACGGTGCATCCGAGAGCCTGGATAGGCCCTCAATGCGTGGTGGAGGAGGGTGCGGTGGTAGAGGAAGGTGCCGTACTGGTCGCCCAGATTTACCTCGGAGCCTACTCCCAGGTGGGGCGAAATACCCGGATCGAGCCTCAGGTGGTGCTTTACTCCGGAGTCGTTCTGGAGGAGGACGTTATTGTCCATGCGGGAACCATTTTAGGGGCCGACGGTTTCGGTTACGAAGCCCAGGAAGAAGCTCCTCCCCTGAAAGTTCCCCAGATAGGCGGGGTCTGCATCGAAAGAGGCGTGGAGATCGGAGCCAACGTCACCGTGGATCGCGGCACCATTGGCACTACCCGAATCGGTGCGTACAGCAAGCTGGATGATCACGTGCATGTGGGGCACAACTGCGTGGTGGGAAAACGATGCCTTCTCATCGCCTTTGCGGGGCTTGCGGGAAGTGCGGTATTGGAGGACGATGTGATTCTCGCCGCCAAGAGCGGTGTGGCCCAGCATGTTTCCGTGGGAAAAGGGAGCCAGGTGGCCGCATGCGGAGGAGCTACCAAAGACGTTCCTCCGGGAAGCGTGGTTTCCGGATTCCCCGCATGGGAGCATCGAAAAGAGCTCGTGGCCCAGGGCCACCTTCGAAGAATGCCGGAGCTGGTAGCGAAGATCCGGGAAATGGAGAAGGAGGTTCGGAGACTCAAGGAACGCATGGATCCATGAAAAATTACACCCTTCGGGAGGATGTGATTTTTTCGGGAGTGGGATTGCATAGCGGAACCTTGGGTACCCTTCGGCTCGCTCCCTCCCGGGAAGGACGGATAACCTTTCATTTCGACGGAAAGGCTTTCGATCTTCGAGAGGCCTCCTTCAAGGGAGACGGACGAGGAACGGTGCTCTTCTTCGGCAAGGAGCATGCTCTTGCCACGGTGGAACATCTTCTGGGAGCTCTCGCTCTTTGCGATATCCGGAGCGTAGCCATCTTTGCGGAGGCCCGGGAGGTTCCCATGGGAGACGGAAGCGCCGGGTTCTTCACGAAAGAACTCTTTCCCCGAAGGACGCCCCTTTCCGAGGAAATTTTCCCCTTTTCGGTGGGAACGCCTCTTTCCGTGGGAATTCCCGGGGAAGGGCCTTTCATGGCGGTCTTTCCCGCTCCCCGGTTCGGCGTGACCTATGCTTTTTCCCATCCCCATCCTCGTATAGGATCCCAGTGGAAAAGCTTTCTTTGGGATGATACGGTACGTACCGCTCTTGAAGGAGCCCGCACCTTCGGTTTTCTTTCGGAAGTGGAGGCTCTTCGCGAACGCGGACTTGCCTTGGGGGGATCCTTGGACAATGCGGTGGTTTTCGATGAATCCGGTGTTTTGAACCCCGAAGGACTTCGTTTTCCCGACGAGTGCGTGCGGCATAAAATGCTGGATCTCCTGGGGGATCTCATGCTTCTCGGAAGGCCTTTGAGGGCTCATGTGGTGGCTCTGAAGGCGGGGCATGCCATGCATCTCCGTCTGGTGGAACGGCTTTGCCGAGTGATGGCCATGCATAACGGCTGATGAACTGCATTCGGCGGCATCCGGGCGGAAAGATGGGATGGGCGGATCCTTTTCATGGGATCTGCAATTTTCAGGGGGCGGGCTCCTGGCCGGGAGCGAATCCTCCATGTGCATCTGCTCCCGATAATTATGTACAGTAAAGGAAAAGCTCGTGGTTGCTGTCTTTAAGGAGGTTATCTCGTGATGAGTGAAAAAAATACGGTGGATATTCTGGAAATCATGAACAGACTGCCCCATAGATATCCCTTTCTTCTGGTGGATCGGATTCTCGATCTCCAGGAAGATCGGGTGGTGGGGCTTAAGAACGTAACGTACAACGAACCCTTTTTCCAGGGGCACTTTCCCCAGGAGCCGGTTATGCCCGGAGTCCTTATTCTCGAAGCCATGGGGCAGGTGGCGGCCATGATGGTGCTTCATCTTCCCGGGAGCGAGCATCTTGCCCCCTATCTCACAGGAGTGGATCAGGCCAAGTTTCGCCGTCCCGTCCGGCCGGGGGATCAACTTATCACCGAGGCCCGGGCGGAACGTTTCCGTCGGCGGGTAGGCAAGGTCTCCGTTCGAGCTACCGTGGAGGGAGAACTTGCGGCGGAAGCGGTGCTTGGTTTTCTTTTGGCGGAACGCCTTGATGCGAAGAAGGAAAATGCCTGATGATTACCGTACACCCTAGTGCCGTGGTTTCTTCCAAGGCGGAGATCGAGGAGGGCGTGCATATCGGTCCCTACTGCATCGTGGGAGATAAGGTGCGTATCCGTAAAGGTACGGTGCTGGAAGCCTTCGTGCGCATCTGCGATTACGTGGACGTGGGAGAAAACTGTCGTTTTTTCGAGCATGTCACTTTGGGGCGGGAACCCCAGGATTTCGATTTCAAGGGCGAGGAAAGTTGGGTTATCATAGGGAAAGACGTGGTACTCCGGGAAAACGTTACCATTCATCGGGCCAGCGGAGAAGGCAAGGCCACCAGGGTCGGAGAAGGATGCTATCTCATGGAGGGGTGCCACCTCGGTCATAATGTGGAACTTGGTCCCCGAGTGGTCATGGCGAACAAGGCGGGACTTTCCGGGTATGTGCATGTGGGAGAAAAAACCGTTATCGGGGGTATGGCGGGGGCGCATCAATTCGTTCATATCGGCCGAAACTGCATGGTGGGGGGGCTCGCGAAAATCGTAAAGGACGTTCCCCCCTTTCTTCTCGTGGATGGGCATCCCGCCCGGGTATATGGGCTCAATAAGGTGGGACTTCGGAGAAACGGTTTCGATGCTGCCGCCCGAGCCGATCTTACTGCAATCTACCGGCAGATCTACCGGGGAGGACTCCCTCTCCGGGAAGCGGTGGCGCTTCTCCGGCAGGAGAGGCAGGATCCTCTGGCAAAGGAAATTTTAGATTTTATGGATGCCGGAAGCAATCGAGGGGTTACTCCCTGGATACGGTCCTAGGCTTGCCATGATACGGCTTGCGGCGTTCGACGTGGACGGTACTCTTACGGACGGAGGCATTTACCTGGACGGGGAGGGAGGAGAGTGGAAACGGTTCGATGTGCAGGACGGTATGGGGCTCTCTCTTCTCGCTCGATCCGGAGTGATTCTTGCGATCATCAGCGGACGGTACTCTCCCGTTACCGAGCGAAGAGCCCGGGAATTGGGGATAGAGCATTGCGCCAACGGGGTGGGGGAAAAACTTCCCGTGCTTCGGGATCTTGCTCGAAAACTCGGAATTTCCCCGGAGGAAATAGCTTTTTTGGGAGATGACGTGAACGACCTGGCCTGCATCACCTGGGCCGGTCTGGGCATGGCGGTGCAGAATGCCCTTCCGGAGGTACAAAAAGCGGCGAAGCATGTTACGCATCGTTCCGGAGGGGCCGGAGCGGTCCGGGAAGCGGCAGAATATATTCTGGCGTATAATAGATCCGAAGGAGCGTAGATAGGTGGCCCGAGGGTGGAAAATCCTGGATAGATATATGGCGGCGGAGATGGTGCAGCCCTTTATCTTCGGTATCCTTGCCTTTACGGTGATTTTTGTGGCCGGAGGAGTGCTCTTTCAGATTGCGGATCTCATCATCGAACGGGGAATTCGCATGTGGGTGGTAGTGCGGCTGTTTCTCTACCGCCTTCCGGAGGTCGTGGCTCTGGTTATCCCCATGTCCTCCCTGCTTGCGGCCCTTCTTACCTTCGGAGGGCTTTCGGGGCGCAGCGAAATCGTGGCCTTCCGGGCTTCGGGAATATCTTTTCAACGTGTTCTCCGGCCGGTGATTTTTCTCTCTCTCGGGGTGGTGGCCGTCTCGGTACTCTGGAACGAAACCGTGGTTCCTCTGAGCAACCGGGCCTACCATGCGGTGATGCAGAATGAAGTGCTTCAGGAGCGTCCTTCCCTTGTCAAAGAACGAGTTTTCCTTCGGGAGGAAAGCCAGGGGCATCTTAAAAGAGTTATCTATATCGATCGACTCAAACCCCGGGCAGGGCGAATGGAAAAAATTCTCGTGCAAGAGTTCGACGGAGGGAGGCTTTCTCGGATCTTGTCCGCCGAAAAGGGTACCTGGGAACAGGGGATCTGGACTCTGGAGGATGGCAAGATTTACGAGGTTGCTTCCGCCGGAATGGTTTCTCTTCTCATGACCTTCGAGAGACAGACCATTCCTTTGGAACTCTCTCCCTTGCAGATGGAGCAGTCCAATAGAGATCCCGATTCCATGGGTATTCTCGAACTCTTTCGGCAGATTTCCGTGGTTTCCGCCCATGGAGGAGATGTGCGCCCTCTCTGGGTTTCTTTGCATATGCGCCTCGCCTTTCCCTGGGCTACGGTGGTGCTTGCCCTGGTAGGAGCCTGCCTCGGAGTGCGCCATCATCGCGGAGGGGCGGGAATTGGCCTGGGGATGAGCATTCTTGTGGCTTTTGCCTATTATGTAGTGATGTCCTTTTTCCGAGCCCTTGCTCAGGGAGGAATGGTACCCGTCTTCATCGGAGCATGGTTCCCGGTTTGCCTTTTTCTCTTTCTCGGAGGGCTTCTCGCGGGGCGGGCGAATCGGGTGGGAAAGGGCTAGAGCCGGAAGCGGCAGTTTGTGAATAACTGAACATATATGCAATGGCAACGGTGATGATGTGTGTACAACGAATGTGCGGCCGGAAATAAAGGATGGAAGAAGTTGTCGGCGATGGGGGTTGGCCAAGGAGCTCAAAACGGAGCGGGGGATGTGTCACGGCGAGAAGGGCCGTATTCGGAGGCTCGTTCATACGTCGTGTACACCCGCAGAGAGAGCCCGGGGGACGAAGCAGCGATGGCATGATAGTCTTTCCCGGACTATCTTTCGAGGGGCGCTTTTTGCTGTCCGCCAGCCGCTGATCAGTGCTACCATCGCTTGTAACCACGGGGGAGGATGCGGCAGATGAACGTTATGCGTGCTGTAGTGGCGGGAGAGGGATTGCTTCCTCAGGAGATCGCCCGGCGGTTGACCGCCCGGGGCAATCCTCCTGTGGTCTATGCCCTTCGAGAGGAGGTGGGAGAGCTTTCCAAGTTCGCTCTGGAGCTTCTTCATTTTCCCAGACTGGAGCTCAAGGCGGTGATGGAAGATCTTCTGCAGCGGGGGGTGCAGGAACTCATTCTTGCGGGAGGTGTTCCCAAGACCCTCATGTATCATCCCGCTCTTCTCGACGATTCGGCCCGCCAGCTTGTCCGGAGCATCCGGGATCGGGATGATCACTCCCTTCTGGGGGGGGTGGTGGCCTATATCGAGAATGCGGGAATCCGGGTAGTGCAGTATGCGGACATTATCGAAGATCTCCTCGCTCCCGAGGGGCATATCGCGGGACGCGAACCCACGGAGCGTGAATGGGACGATCTTTGCTACGGATGCAACGTCGCCAGTCAGGTGCTGTATCTCTCTTTCGGCCAGACCGTGGTTATCTGCGATCGTTCGGTGGTGGCGGTGGAGGCCATGGAAGGCACCGATGCGGCTCTTCTCCGGGCGGGGGGGCTCTGCAAGGGCGGCGTGGTGGTGAAGATGATGCGGGCGGATCAGGATATGCGCTACGATCTTCCCACGGTGGGCACGAAAACTCTCGTTACCATGGCCCGGGCGGGACTCCGATGCCTGGCGGTGGAGGCGGGAAGAACGGTTATTCTAACTCCCGAGTACGTTCGGGGCATTGCCGCAGATATGGGCATTGCCGTGGTGGGGGTGCGTCATTGTCCCTCTTCCTGAGCCTGGGAGAGCTTTCGGGAGATCTCTATGGCAAGGCTCTTCTCGAAGCTCTTTCCGCCCGGGGCTATTCGGGCCCCGCGGAGGGCATGGTGGGCCCCGAGAGCCGTTCCGCCGGAGCCCGGCAGATCTGGTCTTCCGAGGAACTGCACCTTATGGGGTTTTCCGATGTCCTCGGCGCGCTTCCCCGCCTTTTCAAGCTTCTCGGAAAGATGACGGAACATATTCTTCGAACCTCTCCTCGGGCGGTGGTTCTGGTAGACAGCCCGGATTTTCATCTTCCCCTGGCGGAAAGGCTCCGCCGAAAGGGGTACCGAGGAGCTCTTTTCAATATCGCTCCTCCCACGGTGTGGGCCTGGCGCAGGGGGCGGGTTAAGAAGCTCCGGAAGTATTACGATTGCTGTTTCCCCCTCTTTCCTTTCGAGCACGAGCTGCTTCTCCGAAAGGGAGTGCCCTCGGTTTTCTGCGGGCATCCTCTTTTGGAAGAGCAGCTTTTTCTGCGTCCTCCCGGGACTTTTTCCGGAGAAAAACTTTCTTCGGTGGCTCTTCTTCCGGGGAGCCGGGGGAGTGAAGTCCGGCATCTTCTTCCGGTGTTCCGGGATGCGATGCCTCTCCTTCTCGAAGGAGGAGTGCGTCCGTGGATATCCGTGGCCCCGGGGCTCTCTGAAGAGGCTCGAGATCTGCTGTATCGTTCTTTTCCGGAAGAATATTGCACTCGGGAGCCCGGCAGAGAGCTTATGAAACGTACCGATGCCGTGATGGGAGCGTGCGGCACCGCTGCGGTGGAGGCCCTTCTCCTGAATCGCTACATGGTGGTGCTGTACCGCATGTCCGGATTGAATTGGGGCATTTTTTCCCTTCTCCGGGGATTGCAATGCATCGGAGTGTCCCACGGGGCGGTGCCGAATCTTCTGGGAGACAGCCCGGTCTATCCCGAGCTTTTACAGCATCAGGCTCGGGGGGATGTGGGAGTGGCTCTTTTGAAGGCCTATGAAGGCTCCCGGGAATTAAGGCGGACCGTTCACCGGCGTATGGAGATCGCCCGGGGGCGATTGGGGATTCCCGGAGCCTTCGATCTCTGGGCCCGGAAAATTCTGGAATACCTTCGGCCATGAAGCGCTATCTGGTTCTTGCCAACGGCCCGGGAGAGGTTTGGGGATGGGCCCGTCCTTTGCTGAGGGAGATTCTTCGGCGGGGGGATGTGCCGGAACTCTGCCTTCTTCCCTGCCAGTTCGCGTCGGGGAGGGAGAAAGAGGCGGTGGAGAGGCACCTTTCCGTAAAGGTGTACCCTCTTTCGGGAAGAAAATTTTTCCTGGATCCCAGAAAAGGCGGGTACTCCGGGATAATACAGCTGGGAGGAGATCTTTTCTTCGGGCGTTATTTTTCCTGGAGATGTGGTTGTCCTCTGGCAACGTATACCTATGGCTGGAAAAAGGGACTCCCGAACTGTGATCTCGTGGCCACCGCCTTTGAGACCATGAAGAAGAGCCTGGAAAGCCGGGGACAACCCGCATATGTAACGGGAGATCTCGTGGCGAGTGCTCTGGAGGCGGATCCCCACGATTTTTCCTGGAGCGCTCCCGAAGGAAGAAGGGTGGTCTTTTTCCCCGGAAGCCGGAAAATCATTCGAGAAGCGGCTCTTCCCTATGCGCTGGATTTTCGCAGAGCTTTGTTGGAACGTCTTCCGGAGGTGGAGATTACAGCTCTTCTTTCTCCCTTCAGTGATCCCGAGGAGCCCTTTCTTTGGCAGCGGGAAGGATTTCGTACCGCCACCACCGATACCGGAGGGGTTCTGGCCGGGGCGGATGCGGCTCTTACCCAGCCTGGAACGAATACTCTGGAGTTGCTGCATACGTGTACTCCCGGCATGGTGGTGGTGCCGGACCGATTCCTTTCCTTGATCCCCCTTCCGGGAATTCTTGGAGGACTGGACCGGATTGTTTTTCTGGGTTCCTGGATTCGGCATGCGGGCATACGGCACCTTCGCTCCTCTCTCAAAGATTATCTGGCCTGGCCCAATCGTATAGGGGGCCGGGAAATTCTTCCCGAAAGAACCGGCCCCTGCTTGCCCGATGATCTGGCCCGGGAGATGGCGGAGTTTCTGCTTTCCCCGGAGCGCCGGAACATGGTGAAAAAAGATCTTGCCCGGCTTGGAAAAGAGAGTGAAACCGGGCAGGAACATCGAAACGGAGCGGTATGCTTTATGAATGTCCTCGAGGAGAAAATAGAATGAAACGACTTGTACCGGGGGTTTACCTTCGGCTGCTTGCCTATGCGGTGCCCTATCGGAAACGAGCCCTCTGGGCCTTTTTCTGCATGGTGGGGGCCGCTCTTTTCGGAGTGATTCCCCCCTGGCTCATGAAGAACGTGGTGGATGACGTGCTCATCGGAAGACGCCTGGAGATACTCAACGTTCTTGCGGTAGGGCTGGTGCTGCTCTATACGGGAAAAGCCCTCTTTTCCTATGGCCAGCGCTACCTCATGACCTGGGTGGGGCAGCGAGTCATTCTGGATCTCCGGGTGCTTCTTTACGATCATACGCAGCACATGCCCCTCTCGTTTATCTCGGGAAACCGGGTGGGAGAGCTTCTCTCGCGGATTACCAACGATGTGACGGTGCTTCAGGATGTGGTCACTTCCGTGGTGGTGGATCTCGTGGTTCAGGGGGTCACCTTCGTGGGAATGCTGAGCTTTCTCCTGTACATCAACTGGAAGCTCACCCTGGTGGCCTTTGCCATTCTTCCCCTGGCGGCGCTGATCATCGACCGGACCTCCAAGAAGATGCGCGGCGTGGGGCATCATATTCAGGAACAGCTTGCCCGGGTTTCGGGAATTGCCCAGGAGGCCCTTTCCTCTCTGCGCATCGTCCATTCCTTTGCCACCGAAGAGCAGGAACTCCGACGCTTTCGAGATCAGAACCTCCTCAACTTCAAGGCCCTTATGCACGGAACCCAGATCTTTTCCGCTCTGGAGGGAGTGGTGGAAGTCATTCTCGTGGGAGCTCTGGCCTTTATCCTCTGGATAGGAGGGCGTAAGGTCATTTCTGGAGAGCTTACGCCGGGAGAGCTCATCGCCTTTCTGGGATATCTGGGTTTTCTCGTGCAGCCCATCCGAGTCTGCAGCCGGGCCATAAGCCGTATTCAGCAAGGGCTGGCTTCGGCGGATCGAATTTTTTCTCTTCTCGATACTCCGGTTTCCATCAAATCCCCTCCTTCTCCGGTTTATCCGGGAAATCTCCGGGGAGAAGTCACCTTCGAAAAGGTCCATTTCTCCTATGAAGAAGGGCAGGAAGTCCTTCGTGGGATTTCCTGTACCGTGGCCTCGGGAGAAACCGTGGCCATCGTGGGGAATACCGGGGCGGGAAAGTCCACTCTGGTGGATCTTATTCCCCGGTTTTACGACCCTCAGAAAGGGCGCGTGCTGGTGGACCGCATGGATCTCCGTTCGTTGCATCTCCCCTCCCTGCGGAAACAGATCGGCATTGTGCCCCAGGATCCCGTACTTCTTCGGGGTTCCATAGGGAGCAATATCGCCTACGGCTATCCCCAGGCTTCGGAAGAGGATATTCACGAGGCGGCGGAGCTTGCGGGAATTCATGATTTCGTGACATCCCTTCCCCGGGGGTACGACACCCTCGTGGGAGAGCGGGGAGTTACCCTGAGCGGAGGCCAGCGCCAGCGGGTGGCCATTGCCCGGGCCATCATACGAAATCCCCGGATCCTCATTCTCGACGAGGCCACTTCCTCTCTGGATGCGGAGGTGGAGCAGCGAATTCAGGAGGCCATGCAGAAGGCCATGAAGGGGCGAACCTCCTTTGTCATCGCCCACCGGCTCTCCACGGTGCGGAAGGCGGACCGGATTCTCGTTCTTTCGAAGGGAATTATCAGCGAAGAGGGAACCCACGAGGAGCTCCTGGCCAAAGAGGGAACGTATGCACACCTCTATGCCTTGCAGTTCGGAAAGGCCTATGCGTAACCGCCTGATTTTCAGCTATCTCGAATACATTCGGGGAAAGGCTCCTCACTCCTTCTGGAGACTTCTCGCTCCCCTGGGATACGTGGGGCGTCTCGTTTCGAGAGTGCGCAACGGCGCCTATGATCATGGTTTCGGAGGAGTTAAGGAACCGCCTCTTCCGGTGATCAGCGTGGGAAATCTTTCCCTCGGGGGAACCAATAAAACCCCCTTCGTGGCCATGGTGGTTCGGAAGCTTTTGGAGGCGGAGCTTTCTCCGGGCATCGTCAGCCGGGGATACGGAGGAGCCGTGCGGGATACCCGGGTGCTTCGAAACGGCGAAGGCGAGCGGGATCTCGTGGGAGACGAGCCTCTTCTTCTCTCGTCCTCTTTTCCGGAAGTTCCCGTGGCTCTTTCGCCGAACCGTTACGAAGGAGTGGAGGCCCTCGCCCGGGAGGGATGTTCCGTGGTGGTGGCGGACGATGCCTTTCAGCATCGCCGGATGGGGCGGGACGTGGATATCCTCCTGGTGGACGCCACCTGTCCCTTCGGTAACGAAAGGCATTTCCCCGGAGGAATGCTTCGGGAGGGGCTTGAGGGAATATCCCGAGCCCATCTGGTGGTGATCACCAAGTCCGATCAGGTTTCTCCGGAGAAACGCGGGCTCCTGAAAAAGCGTATAGCCCGGTATCTTCCGGAGGAGCGGATTTTTTTCTCCCGGCTGGTTCTCTCGGGATGGTACGGCTTCTTTCGGGGAGAACTCACTCCGGAGACGGATCTTCCCAAGGGCTCCGAAAAGGGATTTCTCGCCTTCTCCGCCATCGGGAATCCCGAAAGTTTTCATCGGCTTCTGGAGAATCAGGGGCTAAGGGTGCAAGAAGAGATACCCTTTCGGGATCATCACCGGTTTTCCTCCCAGGACGTGGCCTTTCTGGGAGAACGGGGAGCCGCTCTCGGTGTGGCGGGATTGGTGTGTACCGAAAAGGATATCTGGAACCTTCCCGAGGAATGTTCCTTCGGGCTGCCTCTGTACGTTCCCCGGGTCTGCACCCGCATGGAGGAGGAGGAGCTATTCTGGCATCTTTTGGGAGAAGCTTTGCGTCCCCGCCTCGTGGTGGCTTCCAACGGATATGGGGAGGATGCGGTGGGGGCCGCCCTCGCCCGAATCCTCAAGAAACGTTTTCCTTCGGCGGAGGTGGGAGCCTTTGCTCTTGTGGGAACCGGAGCGGCCTACCGCGGGGAGGGAATTTCGGTCTATTCCCCCCCCGTGGAAAGCCCCAGCGGGGGGATCGTAAAATACAGTCTTCGCACTTTTCTTCGGGAGATTCGGGGAGGGCTTCTGAGGAGCATCCGAAGCCAGCTCGATTTCTGGAAGCCCCTGAGGGGAAATGTCCGCACGGTGCTCTGTGTGGGAGACGTGTATCTCCTTCTCCATACTTTGGAAGGCCAGGGGCAGCTTCCGGCGCTTCTGGCCACTGCCAAGAGCGTTCGCCTGGGAGGACACTGGCGGGTAGAACGGTTTCTCCTGCGTCTTTTCTGCCGCCTGGTCTGGACCCGGGACGAAGAAACCGCCCGGGAGCTCCTTTCTTCCGGAGTGGATGCGAAATTCGAAGGAAATCCCCTTATGGACATGGTCTCCTCCGAAAACCAGGAAAAGCCTCCTTCCTGGGATAATGGTAAGGGTGCGAGGGTGCTTCTCCTTCCGGGAAGCCGTATCCGGGCCTACGAAGATCTGGGGCTTCTTCTGCGAACGGTGGAGATTCTCTATCGGGAGGTGCCCTCTCTTTCCTGCCGTCTCGTGGTGGCTCCCACCCTGGAAAAGGAAGAGCTTTCCCGGGTAATACGGAGAGAAGGCTGGCAGGAGGAGGGGTTTTTCTGGAGTCATCCCGAAGGATGCCGTATCGCTCTGTACGGAGGATCCCTCGTGGAAGGAGCTCCGGGGGCGGACCTTCTTATCGGTCTTGGAGGAACTGCCAACCAGGTGTGTGCGGGGCTCGGCATTCCGGTGCTTTCCGTACGCGAGAAGGGAAAACTGGTACAGAAAAAGCTTCTCGGCGAGGCGGAGGCACTGGTACCTCCGGATCCCGAAAGCCTTGCCCGAAAGGCCCGGATCTTGCTGGAAAATCCGGAAATCCTTGCCCGGATGAGCCGGGCGGGGCGAGAGGCCATGGGGCCTCCGGGAAGCCTCGAACGAATTGTACAAACCTTGGATGCCCGGTTCGGCTGGAGCAACCGGTGCCGGGTGTATGACGTTTTTTGCGGTTACCGGAGATTCCGGAATCCGCCGAAGGAGGAAGAAGAAAAATGTCCATTCTTGCGGTAATTCCCGCCCGGTACGCCAGCACCCGCCTTCCGGGGAAACCCCTGGTTCCTCTGGGGGGAGTTCCTCTGGTACTTCGGGTTCTTGAGGGACTGCGGCAGTGCCGGGTGGATCGTATCGTGGTGGCTACGGATCATGAAATTATTCAGGAAGTGGTGGAGAAAGCCGGGGGGGAGGTTATGATGACCCCTCGGAATCTGGCAAGCGGCGGAGACCGGGTAGCCTGGGTGGCCCGAGAGATTGCCGAGGCTTCGGTGGTGCTCAATGTGCAGGTGGACGATCCCTTCGTGGGGCCCGACATGATCGACCCCCTGGTGGTGAAGCTCCAGGAGGATGCCTCTCTCTCTCTGGCGCTGCTCGCGAAAAAGATAGACAATCCCCGGGAGGTGGAGGATCCGAATATCGTGAAGATGGTCTTCGATGCCCGGATGCGGGCTCTCTACTTCAGCCGTTCCCCCATCCCCTATCCCCGGAACTCCAAGGACGCCGTCTGGTACAAGCATATCGGCCCCTACGCCTACCGAAGAGATTTTCTGCTCCGCTTCGCCTCTTGGGAACCCACGCCGCTGGAACGTACCGAGAGCCTGGAAATGCTTCGGGTTCTCGAAAAGGGATATCCCATCGGAGTGGTTCCGGTGGAGCGGGATACGCTGGAAATCGATACCCCCGAAGATGTGGAGCGCTGCGAGGCCTATCTCGAAGGGCGATGATGCCTTGGCGATATCTGTGCGAAAAGAGAAATTCCGTTCCTTGTGTTCTCAAGCGTGCAGAGGCGTGCGGTAGAAACGGCGGAAGGAGATGCAAGCCCCGGCGTGTTTTCGTTACGCGGCATTCCCCCGGGGTGTGCCAAGAGTGCGGGGTACATACGCGCCCCGGAGTTTTCGGTACTGTTTTCAAGGAAGGAAGAGAAATAGATGGCACCCATATGTCCCATAACGTTGCAGGATACCGACATTACCATAGGCACGGGAAAGCTTGCCCTTTTCGGGGGGCCCTGTGTGCTCGAGAGCCTGGCGGGAGCTCTGGAAATTGCGGAGGAACTTCAGAAAATCTGCGCCTCCCTCGGGGTGAACTATGTTTTCAAGGCTTCCTTCGATAAGGCCAATCGCACCTCCCTCTCCAGCTATCGGGGGCCGGGATTGGAAGAAGGGCTTGAATGGCTGGAGCATATCCGGAACACCTTGAAAGTTCCGGTGATTACGGATATTCACGAGCCCTGGCAGGCCGAAAAGGTGGCGGAGGTGGCGGCGATTCTGCAGATTCCCGCCTTTCTCTGCCGCCAGACGGATCTTCTTGTGGCGGCGGCTCGAACCGGCCGGCCGGTGAACGTAAAAAAGGCCCAGTTTCTGGATCCCCGGAACATGGCTCCGGTGGTGCAGAAGCTCAAGGATTCCGGGGCATCTCAGATCATGCTCTGCGAACGGGGAACGAGCTTCGGCTACGGCCAGCTGGTGGTGGACTTCCGAAGCCTTCCCCTCATGCGTTCCCTGGGATGCCCTGTGGTCTTCGATGCCACCCACAGTGTGCAGATGCCCGGAGGCCGGGGAGAAACCAGCGGAGGAGATCGGCGCTTTGTGCCGGTTCTCGCCCGGGCGGCGGCATCCGTAGGCATGGATGCCCTCTTTGCGGAGGTACATCCGGATCCGGAAAAAGCTTTGAGCGACGGTCCCAACATGATTCCCCTGGGGCATTTCCGGGCCTTTCTGGAGGACGTCCTGGAGACGCATACCCTGGCCTGGAGCCGGGGATTTGCCTCTCTCGACTTTTTTGAGGGTTCCCGATAATGGATAGATTGCCCCACGAACGAGAAGGTACCCCGCGTACCCGGGAGGAGCTTCTGGAAGTCGGCCGGAGGGTGCTCCGGGCCGAGGCGGCGGCTCTTCTGAAAAGTGCAGAGGAGATGGACGCTCCCATGGCGGAGGCCGCCAAGAGCATTCACTGCTGCAAGGGCCGCCTGGTAGTGGCGGGGCTCGGTAAATCCGGCCTGATAGGCCGCAAGATCGCCGCTACCTTCGCCTCTCTGGGAACGCCCTCGTTTTTTCTGCACGCTTCGGAAGGAGCTCACGGAGATCTGGGCATGGTCTGCCGGGAGGATGTGGGACTCTTTCTGAGCAACAGCGGAGAGACCCGGGAGGTGCTGGAACTTCTTCCGTATTTTCGGCGCCTGGGGGCCACGATAATTGCCATGACGGGAAACACCGCTTCCCGGCTCGCCCGGGAGGCGGATCTGGTGCTCTGCAGCCGGGTGGAGTGCGAGGCGGATCCTCTGGGACTCGCCCCCACCAGCAGCACCACTCTCCAGCTTGCCCTGGGGGATGCCCTGGCGGGAATGGTGACGGAGATTCGAGGGCTCCGGCGAGAAGATTTTGCCCTCTTTCATCCAGGAGGAAGCCTGGGCAGGCGTCTGCTTCTCCGGGTGCGGGACGTTATGGGAGGAGCGGACCGGCTCCCCCTGGTGGAGGAAGGGGCGAGCGTGAAGGAAGCTCTCTTTTCCATTACCAGCAAGGGATACGGTGCCACGGTGGTGGTGAACGATTCTGGAGAGCTTCGGGGGATCTTTACCGACGGAGATTTCCGCCGCCTCATGGAAGATCGGGGAGCCGAGGCCTTTAGCCTTTCCGTGGAAAGCGTGATGACCCGATCTCCCCGGGTGATCGCTCCGGATCGGCTTGCGGCGGAGGCGGTGCTGCTTATGGAGCAGCACGAAGTTTCCGTGCTGGTGGTGGCCGAGGGCAACCGTCCCGCGGGAATGGTGCATCTCCACGATCTTCTCAAGGCCGGAGTGGCCTGAGATTTTCATGTTTTCCAAGGAGCTGTACCGCTGGGGCATTACCGGAGGGTACCTCCTGCTCTATCCCTGGCTTCGCAGGAAATACGCCCTTGGATTTGACGAGCGCCGGGGAATCTACGACGATGCTCTCAAGGCTCTGGGAAAGCGCGGTCCCTTGTGGGTACACGGGGTTTCCGTGGGGGAGGTGCAGTCTGCGGCACCCCTCGTGGAGGCCATGAAAGGAGATATCCCGGGGCCTCTTCTCTTTTCCACCATCACTCCCACGGGCCGCCAGATGGCCGAAATGCTCCTGGGGCCCCGGGTGGACCGGTTCTTCTACTATCCCTGGGATGTCCCCCGCATCGTCCGGGCCGCTGTGAACGCTCTCAACCCCCGAATCTACATTACTCTAGAAACCGAAGTGTGGCCCTCCCTTCTGGAAGAGCTCCAAGGCAGAAAAATCCCCGCATTTCTCGTGAACGGACGTTTTTCCCATCGCACCCTGGCCCGGGGAAAACGCTGGAAGCACTTTTATTCCCGGGAACTGAACCGTTTTGAACGGCTCTATCTCCGGAGCGAGGAGGAGAAGCTTCGGGCTCTCTCCCTGGGAGTGCATCCCGAGAAAATTCGGGTTACCGGAGAGAACAAGGCCGGGGCGATCTTGGCGCGTAAACGCCAGAAACCGGAGAACCTTCCCTTCCTTTTCCAGGGGCCTCCCATCTTTCTCGGAGGAAGCACCCATCCGGGAGAGGAGTCGGTGCTCCTTCAGGCCTACGGGGCACTTCGCCGGGAGGGGCATGCGCTTCGGCTCCTTCTCGTTCCCCGGCATCCCGAGCGGGCGGGGGAAGTACTTCGAGAAGCCCGGCAGTTCGCTTCTTCCGTACGACTTCTTTCGGAATGCTCAGGAGAAGAGCCCTGGGATATCCTCGTGGTGGATCGTATCGGCGTACTCTTTCACCTCTATCCCCTGGCCCGGGGAGCCTTCATCGGGGGGAGCCTCGTTCCCAGGGGAGGACAGAACCTTCTGGAGCCTGCCGCCTGGGGAATTCCCATCCAGCACGGCCCCCACATGGAGGATTTTTCCCGTATCGCCGGAGAGCTGAATGCCCGGGGATGCAGCCGGGAGGTTGGTTCTGCCGAGGAGCTTCGGGCGGAGTGGCTGGCTTGTCTCAAAGACCCCCTTCGTCAGGAGGAGGGACGAAGGGGGATTTCCTACGTGGAATCCCTGGACGGAGCTGCCCGGAAAGCCTGGGAAGAGATTCGGAAATATCTTTGATCTCCGGATTTTCGGCGGCGTTTTCCGGAAGCGGAAGAATTGAAGCCGAAAAGAGTGGAGGAGCATGGGGAAAAATTCGTGTTCCCGGATGCGGATCCCCTCGGGAGATATCTCAGTTATGTACGTGAGGAGGAAAAACGTGAAGATCATGGTGCGCCAGGCGGAGGAGCGTGATTCCGAACAGATTGCCGCCATTTACGCTCACAAGTCGGTGATGGCCCAGACGAGCCAGCTTCCTTACAGATCCGAGTCCTTCTGGAAAAATTTCTACGCCTCCCGGGGAGGGGATTATCTGGAACTCGTGGCCCTTCTGGATTGTCATGTGGCGGGGCATATGGGAATCCTTCTTCACCGCGATCCGAGACGTAAGCACGTGGGAAGTTTCGGCATGGCGGTGCATCCGGAGTTCCAGAGAAAGGGCTGCGGCCGGGCGCTTATGGAAGAGCTGACGGATCTTTCGGATAACTGGCTTAACCTTCTGCGGCTGGAACTTCAGGTCTTTTCGGACAATCTCCCCGCGGTAGAACTCTACCGCCGCTTCAATTTTACGGTGGAAGGTGAAAGCAGGTACTCCCTTTTCAAAGAGGGAAAATATGCCCACAACTATACCATGGCCCGGTTCCATCCCGCCTGGGAGCAGCCCCGGTCATTTCCGGCGGCGGATACAAAAGATTCCATGGCCGCAGAATGAGGTAAGGTGCACGGGGGGAGGAATGAATGTATGTTTTTTGCGGAGATTGAAAAGATAGCGGCGATTCCCGCACGCCCTTTTGAGTTTTATACGGCGGAGATCTTATGGAATGATCCCCATATTTCAAAGCATATGCTTGCGCTCCATCTGGAAGAAAATACGGAGCTTGCCTCCAGGAAAAAATCTTTTATAGAACGTTCCGTGGCGTGGATGGCGTCTCTTTTTCCCGTTGGCCCCTCTTTTCGGATTGCTGATTTTGGTTGTGGCCCCGGACTTTATACGACTCTTTTTGCCGAGCGGGGAGCTTGTGTAACGGGAATAGATTTTTCGGAACGTTCCATAGGCTATGCCAGAGAAACCGCTTTATCGAAAGGCCTGGATATAGACTATAGGCTTGGAAACTACCTTTTTCTGGAAGGGCTTCCGGAAAATTCTTTCGACCTCGTTACCATGATTTACTGTGATTTTTGCGCTTTGAGCCCGGAACAACGGAAAATATTGCTTCGGCGTTTTTTTTCTCTTCTGACTTCCGGAGGAGCGGTGATTCTCGATGTTTTTTCTATGAAGGCTTTTGAAGAGCGCCGAGAAGATATGGAATGGGGATATCGTCTCATGAATGGTTTCTGGTCCCCCGAACCTTATTACGGGTTCCGGAATACCGTGGTTTACAGGGAAGAACGGGTGGTGCTCGATAAATACGATATCGTGGAAGAGCGTCGCGTTTTTCAGGTGTATAACTGGCTGCAGTATTTCGATAAAAAAGACCTGCGAAGAGAGTTCGAATCAGAAAATTTTGTGATAGAGGCTTTTTATGGAGATGTCGAAGGATCACCCGAGGATGCTGGCGCCTCGCAGATAGCGGTGATCGCAAGAAAAAAGTAAGTGTTTTCATTTTTTGAAAGCGACAGAAAGAAGCCGGAGAGATGCTCTCCGGCTTCTTTCGTGAATACGATTTTTAGCTATCCTTTGGGAAGAGCGCGTACCGAAGAACGTTCCTCCAGAGTGAAAAATCCCAGCATTTTTTGCAGATCCTCCGTGCGTTCTCCGAGAGCGTCTCCTTCGGCGGAAAGCTCTTTTGCCACGGAGGCATTTTCCCGAAGAACCTCCGCAATGCGCTGGATGCTCTCGGTCACTTCCAAGGTGGCCCGGGAGAGCTTTTCCACGGACTCGTCCATCTCCTGGCTTGAAGCCGCTTGTTCCTGAGCTCCCGCCGCCACGTTCTGCATGGCATGGTTGACGGTCATTACCGATTCGAGAGCCTGGTCCAGCATATTCTGGGCGGTAAGAGCCCTTTCGGAGGTCTTTTCCAGGGCTTCGGTGGATTTTTCCGTGGAGGTCATGGATTCCCTGGCGTGGGTTTTCAGTTCTTCGATAAGAATGCTCACCTGGCGTGCCGCCTGGTTGCTCTCCTCTGCCAGCTTGCGCACCTCTTCCGCCACCACCGCGAAGCCCCGCCCCGCTTCTCCCGCCCGGGCCGCTTCGATGGCGGCGTTCAGGGCAAGAAGGTTCGTCTGGTCCGCGATGGAGGTGATGGTGGTGACGAAGGACGTGATCTGCTCCACCGAAGAGCCCAGCACGTTCATGCTCTCTCCGGTAATGCGGGAAGAGGACGTGATGTCACGAATCTCCTGAATCACCTGGCGTACTTCTCCCACGGCGTCCTCGGCGGTCTTTCCCATAAAGGAGGCCGCTTCGGCTCCTTCCGAGGCTGCGGTGGCCACCGTGGCGGCGCTGGCGGCGATCTCTTCGATTCCTCCCCGTACCTGTCCCAGAGAAGTGCCGTTTTCTTCCGAAGCGTGCTCCACATCCTGGGCAAGTCGGCTCGCTTCATCCATGGATTCCTCGGAGCTCCGGGAGGCTTTTTGGAGGTCCGAGGCCAGGGAAGTGAGGTTGCCGAAGGAGGAAGCGATGCCTCCCAGGAGGTTTTTCAGCTCCTGAACCGTGCGGTCCAGGTTCGCGGCGAGATCTCCGAACTCATCCTTTCGGTTCACCTCGGAGCGGATGGTAAGATCGCCCTTGGCGAGGTGCTCCGCCAGGAGGTTCATCTTTTTCAGAGGCTGCAGAACCCGCTGAACGAGGACGGCCATGAGAAGAATCGCCAGAAGGAGAACCCCCGCTCCCACGCCCAGGGTCAGAAAAAGGACGTGCCGGGAAACCCGTTCCAGGTTTTCCAGGGATCTCCCCGCGAAGGAGATACCGATAATATTTCCCGAAGGCCCTTTCAGAGGGATATAGGCGGTAATGAACGGTGCTCCGAGGATATCCGCCTTTCCCGTAAAGCTCCGCCCCCGGGTAAGCACTTCCTCCGCCACCGAGGGATCCAGAGTGGTGCCCACGGCCCGGCTTCCGTTCTGCTGTATGGTGGTCATGAGCCGGACATTGCCCAGAAAAATGGTGAAGTCCGTACCGAAACGCTCCTTCATGGCATCCACGAAGACCGGAGTGTCCAGGCGGATTCCCGTGGAAACCACCCCCAACAGCTTTCCGTCGAGATATATCGGGGCTCCCGCCCGGGCGGCGAGGGGAATTTCGGAGCCCTTTTCGATTCCTCCCAGAACCGTGCCCTTCATGGCGGCGGCCACGTTTGCCTGGGAGGCTACGGAATCTCCGAATTTTTCCGGGGCGTGGCTTCGAAGAATTACGGTTCCCGCAGCGTCACTGAGGGTGGCATAATCCAATCGCAGTTCTTCCAGGAGGGGACGAAGGATTTTTTGAAGCTTCTCCTTGTCGCGACTTTCCAGAGCGGCGGCAAGATCCTGGCGGAAAGAAAGGGCCAGCGCGCCATTTCGTGCCCGGGCGGACTCCATGTCCATCATGTCCAGAAGACCTCGGGCCCCCGCAAAAGCCTGCTCCTCCGCAGTGGAATTCACCACTCCCGTAAAAAGATGCCAGATGGGCAAACTGATTGCCATGGTAAGAAGAATGAGAAGAGGAATCATGACGAGGAAAATTTTGTGTGCCACCCGCAATCGAATTTTGTGCACAGTTGACCGCTCCTTCGTGGTTGAGTGAATTTTCGGCGCATACAACGCCCACACCTATACCGTACGGCAAAGGTGCCTTTGCCGTACGTGTGCAGAAAATCGCCGTCCCCCTTTTCGTGAAAGCTCATAGAAAGCGTATGCTACATATACTTTCTTAAGTTTCGGAGCTCCGCAAAAAATAAGCAAGTTTCTGCCATTGATACCACAAAAACAGGCGTTTTTTTCGTTATTTTTTTGAGATTGCGTGCTCTGCAAGCTTCTGTTTTTAAAAGTGCGTTTTCTTTTGATGTGTTCAGGCATTCATATCCGATACGGTTTGAAGGAGGGTATAATGGTCCGAGAATATGAAGATGGGAGGGGAATTACTCATGGAATGGTTTGCCGCATTGCATCCGATTTATCAGGCTCTTTTGGGAACCCTTTTTACCTGGGGATTCACCGCCCTTGGAGCGGCGGGGGTTTTCTTTTTCAAGACCATCAGAAAAACTGCATTGAACAGCATGCTGGGTTTTGCCTCGGGAGTGATGATCGCCGCAAGTTTCTGGTCTCTGCTGGCTCCCGCCATCGAGATGTCCCAAGAAATGGGGCTGCTTCCCTGGCTTCCTCCGGCCCTGGGATTTCTTATGGGCGGAGCCTTTCTCTGGGGAGTGGATAAAACCCTTCCCCATCTTCATCCGGGAATGAAGCGGGAGGATGCGGAGGGAATAAAGACGAGCTGGCAACGAAGCGTTCTTCTGGTGCTCGCCATCACCCTGCATAACATTCCCGAAGGACTGGCGGTGGGAGTAGCTTTCGGAGCCGTGGCGGCGGGCCTTCCTTCGGCGACCCTTGCGGGAGCTCTTGTTCTTGCCCTGGGTATGGGAATGCAAAATTTTCCCGAGGGGCTGGCGGTATCCGTACCGCTTCGCCGGGAGGGCATGTCCCGGCGAAAGGCCTTTTGGTATGGCCAGCTTTCGGGAGCCGTGGAGCCTCTGGCGGGGGTTGTGGGAGCCTGGGCGGTGCTGGCCATGCGCCCCCTGCTTCCCTATGCTCTGGCCTTTGCGGCGGGAGCCATGATATACGTAGTGGTGGAGGAGCTGATTCCCGAGGGAAAGGCGGAACGTCACGACGATGCCGCCACGGTGGGAGCTCTTCTGGGCTTTGCTGTAATGATGGTATTGGACGTGGCCTTGGGATAGCGTCGATTTTTACGAAACGGGGGATGCCTTGTGACGGAAATTTCCATGGAACAAAAAAAGCGGCTTGCCGCTCCTTGCGGACTGGATTGCTTTCATTGCGAGCTTTACGAGGCCAACGCACCGGATTCGCTGATAGAACATATTGCGGAAAAAACCGGAATTCCCCGGGAGGAGATCCCCTGCAAAGGGTGCCGCGAAACCGCGGGAAAACACTATCATATTCCCGCCGGGGGATGTGCTACCTTGAACTGCGTTACAAAACGGGGGGTCTCCTTGTGCAGCGAATGCGGAGATTTCCCCTGTGCTCTTCTGGCGCCTCTGGCGGAGGGGGCTTCCTTTTATCCTCATAACATGAAGGTCTACAACCTTTGTCGTATCAAGGCGGTGGGTTTGGAGAACTGGATCAGGGAGTCCGGGGAAATCCGAAGAAAGTATTACACCTCTCCCTTTGTAGTGGGAAAAGGCCAGGAGGAGTAGTCAAACATGGTTTTTCGGAAAGATACATGTATCTCGTAAGTGCCTGTCTCGTGGGGATTCGCTGCCGGTACAACGGTTCCGGAACCAGAGAAGAAGCCTTGGAGGAGCTTTTCCGCCGGGGCGAGGTTCTGCCCCTTTGTCCGGAGGTTCTCGGGGGGCTTGCCACGCCCCGGGAGTGCTGCGAAATCCGGATTTCTCGGGGAGAGCGCCGGGTTGTGGGGCGCTCCGGAAAGGAATATACCCGGGCCTTCCTGGAGGGAGCCCGGAAGACCCTGGAGATATGCAAAATCTGCGGCATCACCGAGGCCATTCTTCAGCCCCGGAGCCCCTCCTGCGGATGCGGCGCCGTTTACGACGGTACCTTTTCGGGGAAGCTTGCGGAGGGCATGGGCATCACTGCGGAGCTGCTGCAAAGAGAGGGTATTCTGGTCCGCTCCGTGGAGGAGTGGAAAAGGCAAGCGCGAAAGGAGGGGGATCCGTGGAGAACCCCGTAATTCTGGGAAAGAGCCTGGAGGAGTGGCAAGCGTCCATTCCCTGCCTTGAAAAGGTTATGGCGGAAGAGGAATGTTTCTGGTGGAATCCGGAGTATGAAAGTTTCGACTCCTGGAAGAAGACTGCGGCTTTTTCGGAAAAGGATGTGGCCGAGGCGGAGGCCAGGCTGCGGCGCTTCGCTCCTCTTCTGGAGCTTCTCTTTCCGGAGCTGGAAAAAAGCGGGGGCATTATCGAATCTCCCCTTCGGGAAATTCCCCGGATGACCTCCCGGGGAGAGGCGCTGTACGGAAGAAAAGTTGAGGGAAGATTCTTTCTCAAGATGGACAGTCACCTTCCCATTTCGGGATCCATCAAGGCCCGGGGGGGCATCTACGAAGTGCTTAAACATGCGGAGGATCTGGCTCTTCGGGAGGGGCTCATATCTCTCGATAGTGAATACTCTCTTCTTAGGGAGCCCCGGATTCGCTCCTTCTTCGGAGAACATTCTCTCGCGGTGGGTTCCACGGGAAATTTGGGGCTCAGCATCGGCATCATGGGGGCCGCCCTGGGGTTTCAGGTTTTCGTGCACATGTCCGCAGATGCGAAACCATGGAAAAAAGACCTCCTCCGCTCCCGGGGAGCCCGGGTCATCGAATACGATGCGGATTACAGCAAGGCCGTGGAGGAGGGGCGCAGACAGGCCCGGGAAGATCCCCGTATGCACTTCGTGGATGACGAAAGTTCGGCGGATCTCTTTCTGGGATATGCCACTGCGGGAGGGCGCCTGGCGGCACAGCTCGAGGCCCTGGATATTTCCGTGGACTCCGAACACCCTCTTTTCGTCTACCTTCCCTGCGGTGTGGGGGGTGCCCCCGGGGGCATAACTCTGGGGCTCAAGCTTCTCTTCGGAGATGCGGTGCATTGCTTCTTTGCGGAGCCTACCCATGCCCCCTGTGTTCTCCTGGGGCTTCTCACGAAGCTCCATGCTCGGGCAGGAGTGGAAGATTTCGGCCTGGATAACCGCACCGATGCGGACGGCCTGGCGGTGGGGCGCATGTCCGGCCTGGTGGGGCGTGCCGTGGGAAGCCTTATCAGCGGAGGCCTGACGGTGGAAGATGCCACGCTCTACCGCCTTTTGGCTCTTCTGGGGGATGCGGAGGCAATGTTCCTCGAACCTTCGGCTCTTGCGGGAGTGCCGGGGCCCTATCTTCTGCGGGACGCTCCCGGATGGAAGGCCTATGAAGAGCGGTACCTGAAAGGAAAATTGACCGAGGCCACCCATATTGCCTGGGCCACCGGAGGAAGCATGGTTCCCGAGGGGGTTATGAGAGAGTACCGGGAAAAAGGGCGGCGTCTTCTCTAAGGGCTTTTTCGGAATGTCTTCCGGAGATTTCTCAGCCGAAGGCGTTCCATGCTTTTACATGCCGCCTTTTGGAAACGTTGCGGGCACGGCGGGGGGCGGTTATCCGCAAAGAGAGCGTTCCCATCGTTCTTCCGTCAGGTTCTGCCCCCAGATGTGGTGGGTTTGTGTTTCCGTAAGGGAGAACCCGTATCGGGCGTAGAGGTTTCGAGCGGCCTCCAGGTTTGAAACCGTCCAGAGCATGATTTTCCGGTATCCCCGGTCTATGGAAAAATCGATGGCCCCTTGCAGGAGCCTCTTGCCGATCCCCCTCCCCTGGGCCCGGGGTTCCAGGAGAAACCAGCGGAGCTGGGCGGTGTCCTCCCGCTCCTTCACGATGGCGATGGAGCCCAGAATGGTTCCCCGGTGCTCCGCAATCCAGAGGTGCTCCCTTTGGGGATCCTGATTTTTGATAAAGCACGAGATGGCATCTCCCACGTAGGAGTCGAAGGTAATGTCAAAACCGTAGTTCCGGGAGTAAAAAAGGGCGTGCTGATAGGTAACGTATCCCATGTCTCCCGGCCTGTGGGAACGGATCTGGCAGGCCTTTCCGATGTCTTCGAGCTGCTCCGCCGCGGCGGTGCAATGTTCCAGGGAAAAAAGAAGATTCTCCCGTTCTTCGGCACTCAGGGTTTTCAGCCGACGTTCCAGGATTTCCCCGAAATCTTCGGAGGCCCCTTCTTCGGAAGGTCCGGCGGTAATGCGATGGAGCAGGGCGTACCCCTCCGGCAGGGACGTTTTTTGATAATTTTCCATGGCATGGTGCCTCCTTTTATGTGCATCGAAGAATCCGGAGCATCCGTATGTCTCGGCGCCCCTTTAAAAGAGTGCTGCAAAAGCACGCAAAAGCTCTCTTTTTGCCCTTCAATGTAGATTCCTCTGCGGGGATTGTCAAGGTCTTCTCGGCGGGCTGTCATTTTCCGCATTGTTTCGTGCCATTTTTTCTACATTTTTTGTAGATCTTCCAAGGTAAAAAGGCTTGTGAAACTTCTCCTTTCGGTATAGTGTTGTTCTTACGGAGAGTGTATTTGTACGCCGATCTTCCGGCGAGAACATGCGAACGGGGTGGTGGAATGTGGCGGACTCGCAAAGGGTTTTTGTACAAGATCTTGGGTTTGCTCCTCTGTTACGCTCTGCTTCTGGCGGTGCTTACCATAAGCGAGTCTTTCCGGCCCGAATCGACCATCAAGAACATGTTCGATGCCCTCTGGTATTCGGCGGTAACCTTTACCACCGTGGGGTACGGAGATTATTATCCCGTCACCGCTGTGGGGCGGGTGGTGGGGTTTCTTTTTCTGGTGACGAGCCTCGGCTTTCTCTCGGTTATCATCGGCCAGGTGACGTCTCTCATCATGGTGTATCGGGAGAATAGAAAAATGGGGTTTCAGGGAACCGACTTTACACAGCATGTGGTGATTATCGGATGGGATAGCTTTGCCAAAAGCATCGTTATCCAGCTTATGCGAGCGGGGAAAAAGGTGGCGGTGGTGACCTCCCGGAAGGACGATATCGACCTCATCTACCAGGAATTCGGATCCCGGGATATCTTCGTGCTTTTCGGAGATCTCGTCAGCACGGAGCCCCTGGAGAAGGTAAATATCCGGGATTCCCTGGGGGTTTTCCTCAACAACGGAGGGGATACGGAAAAGCTCATTCTTCTTCTCAACCTTAAACGGGGGTATCCCGGCTGTGATTGCATCGTCACCCTGGATAACGGAGATTTGCGGGAGACCTTTCTCGCTGCGGGGGTCACCTTCGTGCTTTCCAAGAACGAAATCTCCGCAAAACTCGTATCCAGCTATATCTTCGAGCCCGAGGTGGCGGAGCTCGCCAGCGATCTTCTTTCGTCGGTGGAGGGTAGTGAAGACGAGTATGACCTTCAGCAGTACCGGGTTCTCCCGGAGAATTCCTGTGTCGGCATGAAGTACGAAGAGCTTTTCGATAAACTTAAAAAAGAATTTAACATTCTCCTTCTCGGGCTCAGCCGAAAAGAAGAGCTTTCCGGGGAATTCCACACCTACAAAATGCCCCTGGAGCCCCTGGAGATTCGAAGCGGAGATTATGTCATCGTTATCGTAAACGGCAAAACCGAAGGGGATATGCAGCGCCTTTTTGGGGTGTCCGAAGGGAAGTAGCCTCCCGGTTCTTTCGGATGCTTTCCGAGAAGAAGGAGAGGGGAGTTTTTTGAAATCCCTCGGGAATCCGAATTTTTGCCGTAGATCGTACAAGGAGATTGTTCTGATGGAGAGCCGAGAGAAAGAGTGCATGATTCGAAAATACGTGGAAGCCTACAATACTTTTGATGTGGAAGGAATGATGGAGCTGCTTCATCCGGACGTGCTTTTCTGCAATCTTTTCCAGGAGCGGATTACCGTGGCTACTCGGGGAAAGAGGGAGTTCCGCAGCGTGGCGGAACACGGAGTGACTCTCTTTAAGAGCCGTAAGCAGGAAATTCTCTCCCTTGCGGACATTCCTTCGGGGATGGTGGCTTCCCTTCGCTGCGAGGAGGAGCTGGCCATGGATCTTCCCAATGGCATGAAGGCGGGGGAGCGCATGGTGTATAATCGTATGTCCGAATTCATGTTTAAAGACGGTCTTCTCTGCTCCATAACGGATGCCGCCGGAGAGGCACCGTAGTCTTTATGTTTTCACCGGAAAAAACGGACCGGGAAATTGCCCTGGAAGCCTGCATTGCCTGCGATGTACCCAAAGACATGGAGTTCAGCGTGGCCGCCGCCTTCGAGGGAGGAGCCGCTACGCTGGAGCTTTGTGCCGCCATGGATCTGGATGGGCTTACCCCTTCGGCGGAGGCGGTTCGGCGAAGCCGGGCCCTCTTTCCTCGAAAGGGCATCATGGCCATGGTTCGTCCCCGGGGGGGTGGTTTTGCCTATACCCCCGAGGAGCTCGAAGAGATGTCCCGAACAATCGAGTCTCTTGCCAAGGCGGGAGCGGATGGTGTAGTTTTCGGAGTACTCGATGCTTGCGAGGAACGTCTTCACGAGAAAGGGCTTGCCTTTTTGGTGAAGGTCGGTAAGGATTGGGGACTGCAGACCACCTTTCATAGGGCCTTCGATGCCTTGCAGGATCCCCTGGGAGCTTTGCAGATTCTGAAAGACTTGGGAGTGGACAGGATCCTCACCAGTGGCATTCCCTGGGGAGGACGACAGCCTGTGATCTCTCGGCAGGACTGGCTTCATCAGGTGATCCGCCACAACGGGGGGAGCATGCAGATCGTCGTGGCGGGGGGGATCTCGCCGGAAAACGTGACATCCCTTCTGGAGGATCTTCTTCCCTGGGGATCCGTGGCCTCGGTGCACGCCTATTCGGGAATTCTCGAAGAAGGACGAACGTCTTCTTCGAGGGTCGCTCTTTTGAAGGAGCGTCTCCATCGGTTGCGGAGCCTTTCCGGACAAGCTCCTTGAGGAGGGTTTCCCATATCCGGGTTTTTCCGCCGTCATCAACCAAAGGAGGACTACGTTCATGAACAGTCATCTCTCTCCAGCGGAATATTCCTATCAGGAGCTTTTACGGATTATTGCAGACGGAACCTTCGCTCCGGGAGACCGCCTTTCCGCCCTTGCCCTGGCAAAGCGTTTCGGGGTAAGCCGAACTCCGGTTATCCACGCTCTCAAGGTTTTGGAGGCGGAAGGAATCGTCTCCTGCTCTCCCGGAAGCGGAGCGAGGCTCATCAACCCCACGGAAAAGGAAATCCGGGATACCTATATTGTCCGGGGGTACCTGGAGGTGTTGGCGCTGGAACTGGGGTTCGAAAACATGACCACTCCCCGGAAGATCCGCCTGGAAAAACAGATAGCCCTGGAAAAGGCCTACTTTCAGGAGGGAGAGAAAATCGCCTGCATTCAGGCGGGGCTCGACTTCCATAGGGAGCTCGCCCTGGGTTCGGAGAATTCCCGGCTTATCTCCTACGTAGAAAACGCCCTCAAGGCTACCTTCGTCTACCTCGTTCTTCTGGAGCCCAAAAACTACTCGCCCTCCTCGGTGCATCCGGAAGAGCACGCCCATCTTCTGGATCTCATTCTCCGAAAGAAAAAAACCGAAGCCTGCGCTTTTCTCAAAAAGCACGTCGAAGAAAGCCGGGCCATCAACATTCCCTTTCTTGGAGAGCCGGATCCCGGGAAAAATCCCTATTCCAAGGATGCCCGCATCAAGAATTACCTTTCCGCGGAAGGAAAATCCAAGGGAGTAAAGGTGATATAATACCTCCTTCAAGAGGGAATTCTCCGGAAAAACGGAAGAATTCCCGGATGGTACGATTATCGTGAAAGAGGGAGGGAGAAATGCATGAAAACCCCCCTTTTCCGGGATAATATGATGGAATGAAACGTTATATACGGGAGGAGTACCCATAATGATTGCGCACATGCACGTGGCTGGTAAAGCCCGATTTGGCCCCGGAGTGGTTTCTCAGGTCGGCGAGATTGCCGCATCCCTGGGGGTAAAGCGGGGGGTTCTTGTGACGGATGCTTCCATGGAGGAGCATGGCTATGCGGACAGGGTGGAGGAATATCTCCACCAGGCGGGCATAGAGTGCTGTGTTTTTGCCGGGGTGGAGCCCGAGCCTTCGGTGGAGACCACCGATGCGGTGGCGGAGCTTGCCCGGGAACACGAATGCCAGCTCGTGGTAGGCCTCGGAGGGGGCAGCTGCCTCGATGTGGCCAAAGCGGTGAGCATGCTTATCACCAACGAGGGATCCGCCGCGGCATACCAGGGATTGGGATTGGTGAAAAAACCCGGAGTACCTAAAATTCTGATCCCCACTACTGCGGGGACCGGCTCGGAGGTAACCTTTACCTCGGTGCTCATCCGAAAGAGCGATGGCGTCAAGGGAGGCATCAACGACGATGCTCTCTATGCGGAATACTGCCTTCTCGATCCGGAGCTTACCCTTTCCCTCCCTCCCCTTCAGACCGCCGCTACCGGAATGGACGCCCTCACCCATGCTCTGGAGGCCTATACCAGCAAGCAGGCCACACCCTTCAGCGACATCTTTGCGGAGGAAGCCCTGCGGCGGATTGGCCGGCATCTCCGGGTGGCCACCTGCAACGGCAAGGATCTCCATGCCCGGAGCGAGATGCTCCTGGCTTCCTACTATGCGGGCATCGCCCTGGCCAATGCGGGAGTTGGAGCCTGCCATGCCCTGGCATATCCCCTGGGGGGCATGTTCGGCGTGCCTCACGGAGTGGCCAACGCTCTGCTCATTCCCTACGTGGTGGGCTTCAGCGCCTTCGGAGCTCCCGAAAAATATGCCCGGGCAGCCATGCTGCTGAACTTCGAATCCGAATGGTCCTCCCTGCGGGATCGCGCTCTCTACTGTGCCGAGGGGCTTTCGGAACTCGTGGCGGATCTCGATCTTCCCGATACGCTCCGGGCCCTTAAAAAGCGGAAGATCATTCCCGAATACATCCGGGAGGATCAGTATCCCGAGATGGCACAAAAGGCCCTGGGAGTTGCCCGGCCCATGGCGAACAATCCCCGGCCCTGCACGGCGGAGGATTGCGTGGAACTGTACAAGGCTGCAAACGGAGAGGAGCGGTAGGCAATGCCCGGTTTCGAACTTTTCGATCAAAAGGAAATTGATGCGGTGGTAGATGTGCTTCAGCGCAAGATGGTGCATCGGTACTCCTTCAACACCGTGCGGAACGATATCTGGCGGGTGGAGGAGTTCGAAAATGCGGTGGCTCAGAAGATGGGTTCCCGATACTGTCTCGGCGTAAGCAGCGGTTCCGCCGCTCTCTACGTGGCCCTGAAAGCCATGGGGATCGGCCCGGGAGACGAGGTCATCACCTCGCCCTTTACCTTTATCGCCAGCGTGGAGGCCATTCTCGAATGCGGTGCCGTGCCGGTACTGGCGGATATCGACGAGAGCCTCAACCTGGATCCCCAGGCGGCGGAGGAGTATATCAGCGAGAGCACCCGGGCCATCATGCCCGTGCAGATGTTCGGAGGCAGTGCGGATATGGATGCCTTCAAACTCCTCTGCGAGGAGTACGGGCTCTACCTCTTCGAGGATAGCTGCCAGGCCATGGGAGCTTCCTACAAGGGCAAGCCCGTGGGAACCTTCGGCAAGTGGGGCACCTACAGCCTGGATCCCTACAAGGTAATCACCACCGGCGAGGGGGGGCTCATCCTTACGGATGACGAGGAACTCTACCGCAAGATGGAGTATTACCACGATCACGGGCACATTCACAACAAAGCCATCGACCGGGGAGCCGAGGGCAAGGCGTGCCTGGGCTTCAACTTCCGGATGAGCGAAATCCAGGGAGCCCTCGGGCTTGCCCAGCTTCCCAAGCTCGACCAGGCGGTGGCGAGGCTTCGGCAGAACCGCAAAACCATTCTCGATGGGGTGGGGGCCGTGGAGGGCCTTGCTCCCCGGGCTCTGCCGGATCCCGAAGGAGACATGGCGAGCCAGCTCGTCTATCTGCTTCCCACGGAGAAGGCCGCCCGAACCTTCCAGAAGGCTACCAAGGAAGCCGGAGCGGGATGCGGTCTTCTGGCGGACAATACCTGGCACTATGCCCGGCATTGGGATACTCTCCGGGAAGGGAGCTATTACAGCCGGATACGGTATCCCTGGGACTGCCCCTATACCGAAGAGATGCCCCTCTACCGCCCCATGGAATGGGCGGCTACCCACGATATCCTGAGCAGGACGGTCTTCTTCGGCATGAGCTACGATATGCCGGAAAAACAGCTGGAAAGCATGATCCGGGCCATCCGGGCGGGAGTGGATGCGGCGCTGTAGCCCAAGGCTTTCCGGATTACGTTAGAGCAACGGAAAGGAGCCCTTGATACGGGGAATTGGGGGTTCCTTTCCGTACGTTTTTGTAAGGAGAATCACAAGGTTGGAAGGGGAAAAGCGAGGGGAGAAGACATGGCTGTTGGATCATCGGAAAACAGAAATTCCGGGCTTCGGGCGGTGATTTTGCTGCACGACGGGGTTGTGGGCCACTATAACCAGAGCCTTGGGGTGGCCTCATGGCTGGCGGAGTTCGGGGATATCCGCATGCGAACCTGGAAGATCCCTGAAAGAGATCCGAAAACCCGATTTTTGCAACATAAAGTAGGGGCCCTGCAGCTTCGCAATTCTCGGAGAGCCCCCTGGGGAACCTGGCTCGTCAAGGCCGGAGGAAGCCCCATGCTTCTGGAGATTATGGAGTGGCTGGTCTCGGAGCAGATCTCCTATGGGGATGCGCTCTTTCTCTCCGCCGGAAGCGGGGCCGCTCCGTACTGCCTCTGCATGGCGCGTTCCATCGGTGCCCGGTGCTGTACCCTCATGACCCCCTCGGTGCTCGGTGCGAATCCCTTCGACTACGCCCTGGTGCCGGAGCACGACGACCCCGGAGAATCTCCGAAGATTCTGCGGACCCTGGGGGCTCCCAATACCCTGAGGCGGGAAAGCCTTCGGGGAGCCGCCCGGGATCTTCTGGCTCTCTATCCTTCGGAACTTTCCCGGCGCTGGGTCTTTCTGGTGGGCGGGGACGACAACAACTACAGCCTCTCCCCGGACTGGGTGCTCTCCACCCTGGATCCCCTGGTGGATCACGGAGTGGAGCAGGGGGCGGAGATCTATCTCACCACCTCCCGGCGCACTCCCCGGGCCACGGAGGAGCTTCTGAAAAAACTTCTCTCGAACCGGCGGCGGGTGCGCATGTACCTTCCCGCATCGGAACAGACCTTCAGTCCCGTGGCGGGAATGCTGGGGCTTGCCACGAGGGTTTTCTGCACCGAGGATTCCGTCTCCATGATCTCCGAAGCCGTCACCGCGGGGCATCGAGTGCGGCTCGTGCCGGGGCATCCTAAAAACAGGGCTTTGCGGAAACTCCAAAGGGGTACGGAAAAGCTCTGTGCCAAAAAAATACTTTCCTCCAAGCTTCTCTGGGGAGCTCCGAAATTCGACCGACTCTTTCGGGCCTTCGAAGAACGGGGTTACCTGGTGAAAGAGACGGGAAGCTTTGCCAGCATGCGCTCTCCGGACGACGCGTATCCCGCGGTGCCCGAGGAGTTCAACGAAGCGCGCCGGGCCGCCCGGTGGCTTCTGGAGCGGTGGTAATATAGGAAAGGGCTAAAGGCTGTTTGGGTAATCCTAGACTTCAGAATAGGGTGAGTCCCTCTTATTGTCTCCATGACGCCCTAGTGCATACGTAAGCCATGCCTATGAGGAGTATGTCATGAAAATGAGTTTTGGAAGGAAAGTAACAATTTACCTTGCGGATGGAACACCTTCCGGGATAAGGCATGTAGAGATCGCTAACTGGTCCGGCCAGGCGATTGCCTGTCCTCGTAGTCGGCTCAACGAATTGAAAGACTGGGTAGAAGCCCAGAGGCCCGGGGTCTATTTTTTACTTGAGAGACAAACCACAGAGACAGGAGACAGAGCGTATATCGGGGAGTCAGAGAACATTGTTAAAAGGCTGAGCCAGCAGGATAAGAATCAAGATTTTTGGAATGAAGTTATCATTTTTACCAGTAAGGATGAGAACCTCACAAAGGCTCACATCAAATATCTTGAATCCCGTCTTACAAGCCTGAGCATCGAGGCAGATCGGTACAGGATAGAAAATGGAAATACTCCCACCGAGTCTATTTTGCCCCGGTCCGACAGAGATTCCATGGAAGAGTTTATATATAACTTGCGTATCGTCATGGGGACTTTGGGGCATAAGATTCTGGAACCCATTAAAGTCGTTGGAATTGATAAACTCGATGATACTGCCAGGCCAAAGATCTCAGACTATATTTTTACGTTTTCAATTCGTGGATTAACCGCTAGCGGCCAGCAAACGGATGATGGTTTTGTCCTCTTTAAAGGCTCCGATGTTTCGGGAAAAATTAGCAAGAGCATGCCCGGGAAAAGTAATGCAATTCGAGAGAAATGGATAGCTGATGGGACACTTGTTCAAAACGGAGAGAACTATACATTGACGAGAGATAGCATATTAAGCTCCTCTTCCTATGCGGCTGTTATTGTCGCAGGTACTAGCCGGTCCGGGCCTCAAAGCTGGATAGATGTGCAAGGGCGCTCTTTAAAGGCGGTGGAAGAATTTCTCATTAATGATTTGTAGTGTGTGGCGCACAAAAAATATTCCTGAAGATCTCCTTGCAGGGTAAGCATTAAAAAAGACGAATTAGATAGCTACGGCTTGTCCCCAACAAGATCTTGGCCTCTTTCTTTCAGCCTTTGGAGGCGGGGCCGCTCCGTACTGCCTCTGCATGGCGCGTTCCATCGGTGCCCGGTGCTGTACCCTCATGACCCCCTCGGTGCTCGGTGCGAATCCCTTCGACTACGCCCTGGTGCCGGAGCACGACGACCCCGGAGAATCTCCGAAGATTCTGCGGACCCTGGGGGCTCCCAATACCCTGAGGCGGGAAAGCCTTCGGGGAGCCGCCCGGGATCTTCTGGCTCTCTATCCTTCGGAACTTTCCCGGCGCTGGGTCTTTCTGGTGGGCGGGGACGACAACAACTACAGCCTCTCCCCGGACTGGGTGCTCTCCACCCTGGATCCCCTGGTGGATCACGGAGTGGAGCAGGGGGCGGAGATCTATCTCACCACCTCCCGGCGCACTCCCCGGGCCACGGAGGAGCTTCTGAAAAAACTTCTCTCGAACCGGCGGCGGGTGCGCATGTACCTTCCCGCATCGGAACAGACCTTCAGCCCCGTGCCGGGAATGCTGGGGCTTGCCACGAGGGTTTTCTGCACCGAGGATTCCGTCTCCATGATCTCCGAAGCCGTCACCGCGGGGCATCGAGTGCGGCTCGTGCCGGGGCATCCCAAAAACAGGGCTTTGCGGAAACTCCAAAGGGGTACGGAAAAGCTCTGTGCCAAAAAAATACTTTCCTCCAAGCTTCTCTGGGGAGCTCCGAAATTCGACCGACTCTTTCGGGCCTTTCAGGAACGGGGTTACCTGGTGGAGGAGACCGGAAGCTTTGCCAGCATGCGCTCTCCGGACGACGCGTATCCCGCGGTGCCCGAGGAGTTCGACGAAGCGCGCCGGGCAGCCCGGTGGCTTCTGGAGCGGTGGTAACTCCGAAAATTGTGAGCCCTTTGGGGGAGCCGTGAATCTGTATGGACAGTGGGGATCTTTGCTTTTGCCAAGGAGAGTTGCGATTTTTGCGGCTCTTCTTGTTTGTTCCTTTTATGCGTATAATAGGAACAAAGGAGAGGGGGAAACCTTATGCCCAAGACGAGGATAAATATAAGCCTGGATGAAGACCTTGCGGAATTTGCAAAGATTTTTGCCGCAGAAAATCGTATTTCCGTGGCGGATATGGTGACGCAATATTTTTTGAGCCTCAAGAGAAACGTTGAAAGGGAAGAGACGGAGCCCATCCTTGGACATCCGGCTTTTCAGCACGCCATGGAAGAATGTCAGGCGCGGCTGTCCGATGGAACTGCCCGATGGTATTCCTATGAAGATGTTTTTGGTGCCTGATGGAAGCAAAGTTTGAGGCGGCCTTTGTCAACGCTCTCCGAAAACATGCTGCCATAAAAAAAGCGGTGCAACACAAGGTGGATATGATCATGAAAAATCCCCTTGCCTTTGGGGAACCTCTTAAGGGGAACTGGCAGGGGTTTTATTCGTGTCCGGTAAAACGAAACTTTATTATCATATATCTTTACTGCGAAGCATGCCGGAAAAAGGGGGATCATCTTGTGGTGGCCTGTGCCGATTGTGCGGAAAGCCGGGATGACACGATAAAATTTGTGCTCCTCGGTCCTCATGATGAGGCGTATTGGAGACAAGCCCCTATCAAGAAGGCCATAAGGAGCGAAGTCCATCAAATATCTCTTCATGCAGTGGTGGAGACAACGATTCCTCCGGGTTTTTGCGTGCCGGGAAAAGGCTCGTTTCCTCAGAGATCCTGAATTTTTCTCTTCTTTTGCCGATACCACTCCAGGGTGGTGCGGATGCCCTCTTCCAATGAGATGGAGTGATGCCATCCCAGTTCGTGAATCCGGGAGACATCCAGCAGTTTACGGGGAGTTCCGTTGGGCTTGGAGGTATCCCACCGAATTTCTCCTCCGTATCCCGTGGCTTCCCGGATTTTTTCCGCCAGTTCCCGAATGGAGCAGTCCTCTCCGGTACCCACGTTGACGGGTTCATCCTCCTCGTAGCACTCCATCAGGTGAAGGCATGCCCGGGCGAGGTCGTCCACGTGAAGAAACTCCCTCTTCGGAGAGCCCGTGCCCCAGAGAATCACCTCGGGGGAATTCTTCTTTCGGGCCTCCTCGAACTTGTGGATCATGCCGGGGAGCACGTGAGAGCTTTCGGGGTCGAAATTATCTCCCGGACCGTAGAGGTTGGTGGGCATGACGGAAATATAGTTTGTGCCGTATTGCCGGTTGAAGCTCTGGCAGAGTACGATCCCCGCGATTTTTGCCACTGCGTAGGGAGCGTTGGTGGGTTCCAGGGGGCCCGAGAGGAGCGATTCCTCCCGGATGGGCTGGGGAGCGAGCCGAGGATAGATGCAGGAGCTTCCCAGAAAGAGAAGTTTGTGTACGTCGTTTTTCCGGGCCTCGGCGATGAGATTCGTCTCCAGGGCGAGGTTGTCGTAGATAAACTCTCCCGGCCGGGTACTGTTGGCGAGAATGCCCCCCACCCTGGCGGCGGCAAGAAAGACGTATTCCGGTTTTTCCTCCCGGAAGAACCGGGCCACGGATTCCTGATGCCGCAGATCCATCTCCGCACTGTTTCGTCCCACCAAATTCGTATACCCTCGTTGTTCCAGCAATCTCCAAAGAGCGGAGCCCACCATGCCCCGGTGTCCCGCCACGTAGATCTTTGCGTTTTTCGAAATGTTCCGGGTCGTCATGTCTATTCCTCCAGGGAGGAGTGCACGGAGTATCCCGCCTCCCGGCAGAGAATGTCCTTGCGGAAGATTTCCATATCCGTGGCCACCATCTCCCGTACCAGTTCTTCGAAGGTAACCCTGGCCTTCCATCCAAGCTCTCGTTCCGCCTTGGAGGGATCTCCCAGAAGAAGCTCCACCTCGGTGGGGCGGAAGTACCGGGGATCCACCTCCACCAGAATCTCTCCGGTAGCGGCGGAGCGGCCCTTTTCTTCCACTCCCGACCCTTTCCAGGCGAGCTCGATGCCCGCACAGGCAAAGGCTTTGGTGGCAAACTCACGCACCGAATGGGTTTCTCCCGTGGCGATCACGTAATCCTCGGGTTTTTCCGCCTGGAGCATGCGCCACATGGCCTCCACGTAATCTTTGGCGTGTCCCCAGTCGCGCTTGGCGTCGAGATTTCCCAGGTAGAGCCGTTTCTGCAGCCCCAGGGCTATCCGGGCGGCTCCCCGGGTGATTTTGCGGGTTACGAAGGTCTCTCCCCGCCGGGGAGATTCGTGATTGAAAAGAATGCCGTTGCAGGCGAACATGCCGTAGGCCTCCCGGTAGTTTACGGTGATCCAGTATCCGTAAAGCTTGGCCGCCGCGTAGGGGCTTCGGGGATAGAAGGGGGTGGTTTCCCTCTGGGGGGTCTCCCGAACCTTGCCGAAGAGCTCGCTGGTGGAAGCCTGATAGAACCGGGTGCTCTTCTCCATGCCGAGAATGCGCAGGGCCTCCAGAATCCGCAAGGTTCCCAGGGCATCGGAATTGGCGGTGTACTCCGGGCTTTCGAAGGAGACTTTTACGTGGCTCTGGGCGGCGAGATTGTAGATTTCGCCGGGTTGCACCTGCTGGATGATGCGTACCAGATTGGTAGCATCCGTGAGATCTCCGTAGTGGAGGATGAACCGGGGATCTTCCTCGTGAAGATCCTGGTAAAGATGGTCGATCCTGCCGGTGTTGAAAAGGGAGCTCCGGCGTTTGATGCCGTGCACCTGGTATCCCTTCTGGAGGAGGAGCTCCGAAAGATAGGCTCCGTCCTGGCCGGTGATGCCCGTAATAAGTGCTCGTTTCACGTGTATATGCCTCCCGTTTTTCCGTGGTATGGGGTGTATGGTTTTTCCTGGAGAGCCGACTATGAAATCCGGTTTCGTTTCCTGCGATAGTATCGCACAAATCCTTGGGGATGCCAAAGAAGCTGAGCGGATCGAAGGGCTATTTTGGGCTTTCGGAAAACCAGGGAAAGAGAGGACTGCAGAAGGCGTTTCGTTTCGGGAAATTCGATAAGACGATGAAAAAGCTCTTCCCGTTCCGAAAGGATGAACATGGAAAGAAGATTGCTCAGGGCGTTGGCGATCTGCTGTTTTTCAAGGCCTTTCAATAAGCTTGGCGAGGCTTCCCGGGCCTTCAGAAAGGCCTGAAGGTTTTTGTAGGCTCCGTAGGCATCTCCGGGGCGCCGCGAGGCGAGGCCGGTGTGGGAGACCAGGGATCGTGGGCGTTCCACCGCGTGCGTATAGATCCCTGGTACCGAGGCGACCACGGAGGAGGTGAAAAGGCTTCGGGCCATGAAATGTATATCCTCCGCGGAAATGCATCGCTCCAGAAATCGGAGGTTTTCCCTTTCCAGAAGCTCTTTTCGTATCAGGGTGGTTCCGAGGATGGGCCATATTTCGTGCCGAAGATAGGCGGTGCAAGCCTCTTTTCCCGGCAGGGGAGAGGCCAGATAGCGGAACTTTTTACGGTAGGTGAGTACGGTTTTTCCTTCCAGCGTAACTTCGTCATAACCGCAGAAAACCATGTCCGCCTTTTGAGAGAGTCCCTGTTCGTACAGACTTTCCAGGAGATTGGGTTCTGCAAGATCGTCCCCGTCGAAGAAGAGGAGATAGTTCCCTCGGGCTTGTTCTATACCCCGGTTCCGGGTTTTTCCCACCCCTCGATTTTCCTGGGTAAGAATTCGGTGGGCTGCCGAAGAGGCCCCAAGGGTTTTTTGGGCTACCGAGAGCGTTGCATCTCCGGATCCATCATCGATGAGAATAATTTCGAAGGACGAAAAACTCTGGTTGATGAGGCTTTTCAGAGTATTTTCGAGATAGGGGGCCACGTTGTAGGCGGGGATAATTACGGAAACTTCAGGATTATCCGCCATGGAAAGCTCCTTTCGTATACGCAAGGACATTTTCGAATTTACAACCTGCACAAGCGACGCCACCCCCGAAAAGCTTTCCGGGGCAACAGCCGGACCTTTTGGGGTTCCTGCCGGGGAAGAGATGAAGCCAGCCGGGAGGCAAGAGCGAAGAAGTTGTATTCCTTCAGCACGAGATTTCGGCTTTGTCGTATCAGGGGAATTCGACTCTCGAAGGAATCTTCCTCCACAAAGGCTTCGATGAGAGAGCAGGCCCTTTCGGGATCTTCCGCGGGAATTCGTAAAAAAGATCCCTCGGGAAAATATTCCTCCAGATTGGAACATCCCCAGTACAGGGGAAAACTCCATCCCAGATAGCAGTCCGCCAGTTTTTCGCTCCAGTAGTGGGGAGCGTCATGATTTTCCAGTACCAGGTGGTACTTGGCGGGAAAGAGGGCGTCTCCCTTGCAGGGAATGGGGCGGTGTCCCTTGCCGAAAAGCTCCAGGCGATCCCCCAGGCGGTTTTTGAGGTGTTCCACCAGCCGCAGCCGCAGAAGTTGCCCCGGGGTCTTGCGCTTGGTGGAGCAAATGCCGGAAAGGAGCATGGTTTTTTGGGGTACCTCTTTCGCGCACAGGGAGTCATAGTCTTCCCGGAAAGAATCTTTTTTAAAATGATCTTCCTCTTTTTCCCTGCGCAGATCTCCAGGCCCCATAACCCGCCCGATGTGCCAGGGAAGCCCCTGCTGTTCGTGGAGTACTCCGGGGTGTTCGAAGGAGTGACTCGTGACAATCCGGGCAAATTGCTTCAGAAAAGGTCTTTCGTAGGAGAAGAATGGAGGTTCTCCGGTAATGAAAATGCAGTTCTCGGCAGGGCAGAACACCTCTTCCGCGGCGGCAAGATCTTCGTAAACGATCCAGGCGTCACAGGTTTTGCACGAGGGATCATCCACCACGAAACGGCAATTTTCCCAGATCCCCTGCCCTTTGGGCGTCTGCAGAAGGAAGGGCCAGTTGGGAAAGCCGGTGCTTGCCTTTATCGTGAGCATGAGAGGACTTTCTTTTTTGTATCCATTTTCAGGAAAGACGATAGCCCGTGCGTTCGCAGAAGGAAGCGACTTCCTCGGGAGGCAGGGCGAGAAGGTTTTCGAAATGGAGTGGCTCATATTCTTCCCCTCGTGCCAGGCGAAGAGGAGAGTCGGGGTTTTCCCGAGGCAGCATGCGGAAAAGCAGAAAGTTTTGTTCCTTGAAGAACGCCGCCACATCCCGGGTGGTATAGCCGTAATGTCGGTAATTCTCCCGGGAAATCTCGAAGAGTACGCAACGGGTACGCCGAAGAAGGTTTGTGCCTCCCCGAAGAACCGGGAGCTCAAATCCTTCCACGTCTATTTTAAGGAGGTCCAGAGGGCCGGGGAAGGTTTCTTCCGGAAAGAGGCGGTCCAGGGTTTCCATGGGGACATCTCCTCCGGAAGTTTCCGGATTTACCCTGTTTTGGGAATCGTCTCCCTTGTGAGACAGCATGGAAACTCTTCCCGGTTCTTCTCCCAGGGCGTAGTGGAGCGGGGTTATCCGCGGAGCCAGATGGGCATTCAAAGCGATGTTTTTGCAGAGCCGTTCATAGGTTCGAGGATCTCCCTCGATGGTCCAGACCTTACCGTTTTTGCCGGTTTTTTGCGCAGAAAGAAGCGCTATCATGCCGATATTGGCTCCCACATCGAGCACTAAATCGCCTTCCCGAAGGTAGTCCTTGTAAAAGGTAAGCTCTTCATCGTAGTGATGCGGGTTTATCCAAAGAGCTTTGGACATGCTGGTGGGGAAAAAGCGGAGGCGGAATCCTTCGAGGGATACCGAAAATCGCGTACAGAGTCCTGTGCTTTTCAAAATACCCGCGAGCCATTTGCGACAGGCCGAAAGAGAATCATTCATGGCGGAAAAAATCCTTTCGTACGTTTGGGATGTGCGCTTTTCTGGAAAAGAGAGCCTTGCAGGAAAAGCCATCTCTAATTTTTCAGGGCGAGGAAGGGATACGTCATGGAACCAGGAAATCGCTTCTAGAGTATACGTCATGGAGAGGTTCGAGGAAAGATTTTCCTCAAGAGAACCTCGTCGAAATTCTCGAGTGACGGTACGCGAAGTTTTTCTTTGCATAAGCCTCGTGGGGACGGTATCATGAGAAAAGCGGTTTTGCGAGAAAGATTTCTACAATTAAAAGTTTGGCTGTGTAAGAGATGTAAGATGCCGGGAGGTGTCTCGTGGATTTGGCTTCGGTGATTGCTTTGCATGGGAAGGTTCTGCTCAAGTATTTTGCTTGAACGATACTGTTTCTTCTCATGAAAAACATGAAAAATTCTTCAAGAAAGGGTCGTGTCTTCCATGCCTGTGCAAGATAGAGCAAAGAGAGATATAACGGAACGAGAAGAAAAAAAGTGTGAGGCCCGGAGGGAAAAGATACTTTTTTTGAAGGCATTTCGTTTTTTTTGGAAAAACCCGGGACTCAATTTCCGCCGATTCCGAAGAGGGCAGCTCCGGGGGACTTTCCGGCTGCTTGAGGAACTTGGTTTTTCCTATGGCGAGAAGGATCGGGAGATCTACTCCAGCCAGTATGGACAGGATAAATTTGTGGCGGAATATCTTTTCCCCGAAAAAGAACGGGGAACTTTTGTGGATATCGGCGCGAATGACGGAGTGACCTTGAGCAATACGCTTTTTTTCGAGGAGCGCAGGCAGTGGACCGGATTATGTGCAGAGCCCCTTCCGGAAATTTTCGAAAAACTTCGCGAAGCCCGGGAAAGAGCTTTTTGCGAAAATGTATGTGTTTCTCAAACGGAAGGAACCCTGGATTTCGCCATGGTTGAAGGAGAGGATATGCTCAGTGGTATCGTGGAGAGCATGGATAAACGGCATCACCGCAGAATCGAGAAGGAAAAGGGGCGTCTTCGGATGCTTCGCCTTCCTTCACTGCGATTGCAGACGTTACTTGAAAAATACGCCCTGGATCAGGTGGATTTTCTCAGCATCGATACCGAAGGGAGCGAGCTCGAAGTGCTGCGTTCCCTGGATTTCGAGAAAACGAAAGTTGGGGTTGTCTGCGTGGAAAATAACAGTGGCAGGAAGGACATCCGGAGATACCTGGAAGAGCGGGGGTTCGTCTATTACGTAACCCTGGGAGATCTCGATGATCTCTATGTAAATCTCTTTCTGTTCCCCGAGTTCCGACGTTAAAACGATCATGTCGCGAAATTTCGTTTTCCCGCTTTCCGGAACCCTTTGGAGCATAAATTCATGAAGCCGCAAAACAGAGAAAGTATGAAAACGCATGCCTTCCATGCGAAGACGGTGGAAAGATCAAAACCCATGAAAATCCTCCATCTCCTTCCGGAACTCTCCGAAGGCGGAGTGGAGCGCCATGTACTGGATCTTACCCGGGGCCTGGCGGAGCGCGGCCATACCGTGGGAGTGGTCTCTGCCGGAGGGAAGCTCGTGGCCTCGCTGCCTCCGGAAGTTGTGCATCACGTGCTTCCGGTACATCGAAAAAACCTTTTTACCGGCGCAGTCTCCACCCTGAAGCTCCGGTCTCTCGTACTTCGGGAGGGGTGGGAGCTTCTTCATGCCCACTCCCGGGTTCCCTTCTGGATCGCCTGGTGGACCGCCTTTCTTACAGGGATTCCCTGGGTAGCCACCGCTCATGCCCTCTACAGTAAAAATGCGGGCATCTACCCTCTCCGCAGGGCGGCGGCGGTCATCTGTGTCAGCAAGGCCGTGGAGAACTATCTTGAAGATTTTCTGCCTCTCCGAAGAGAGGTGATCTACAACGGACTCTTTTCTCAAAAAGAGCTCGAAGCCCTGAAAAATACCTGGCAAGGCCCCGAAAACCCCCGGGAAAAAAGGCTTCTCTTCGTGGGAAGGCTTACGAAAATCAAGGGTCTTCACGTCGTTTTGGAGGCCCTGAAGGGCCTCGATGCCTACCCCTGGGCCTTGGATGTCCTTGGCGAGGGGCCCCGGGGAGAGGACTTTCTCCGAAAGACGGAGGAAGAGGGGTGGAGCGATCGGGTGTTTTTTCACGGCTATCGGGAGAACCCCGGAGAGTGGATGGAGAAATCCTCGTGCCTTGTCTTTCCCTCCCTTCAGGAGGGCATGGGCCGGGTTTTTCTCGAAGCTCTCGCCCGGGGAGTGCCGGTTTTTGCCTCCCGCATTCCTGCCCTGGAAGAACTTGTCTCTTCGGAGGATCTCCTGCCCCCGGGGAATTCCGAAGCCTGGCGGGGGATCTTCAGGGAGTTTTTCGAGGGAACCCGAAAGGCGCCTCTCCCAAAGCTGCGGTGCATTCCCACCAGGGAGGCCATGATAACCGCTTCCGAGGCCCTGTATAAAGAGATTCTCTCGTCGTAAGAACCCCCAGGGAGTTTCCGGAATTTCGGAATGAGGGGGCTGATTTTTCTGAATGTTCTTGAACTTTCCCAAAGGGCGGAATTCCTGCTATGCTTTGTTCATTTCATAACTTTCCGGGAAAGGGTGCATCTCCTTTGAACGAATCCATCTCTCCCCATCAGCTTTCGATATACCAGAAAATTCTCCGGAGCGTTGCCTCGGATAGTGCGGGCCGGGGTGCTCCCCGCCTCGCTTCTCCCCAACTTCTGCACAGCGCGGTGGAACTCTTGAGGGCTTCACATCGCCCCGCCATCATCACGGGATTCGTGGTTCCTCCCCTGGGGGTGGCGGAGACCGATGGGCCTCCGGGGGCGGCGGTTCTTGCCCGGGCCTTGCGGCAGCAGGGCAAGGATGTGCTCCTGGTGACGGATACCGCCTGCTTTCCCGTGGTTTCCGGAGCGGCCCGGAGCATTGGTTATGAAGGGCCTTTCCTGAAAACCGACATCCCGGAGGAACTTTTCTCCGGGGATGCCCCTCCGGATCTTCTCGTTTTTGTGGAACGCCTTGGCCGGGGAGAAGACGGAAAGTATTACAACATGCGCTGCGAGGAGATCGGAGCGTACACGGCTCCCCTGGACGGCGGGGCTCTGCTGGCGGAAAAAAGGGGAATTCCCTGTCTTGCGGTGGGAGACGGAGGCAACGAGGCGGGAATGGGTTTCTTTTACCGGGAGCTTCGGGAGATGCTTCCCGGTTTCGCCTCCTGCATATCCGCCATCGGAGCCACCGTGACGCTTCCGGTGGACGTCTCGAACTGGGGCTGCTATGCCCTGGCGGGACTTTTGGGCGATTCTCCCGCGTCCTGGCTGGGCATCCGGGAGGGAGAAGAGCTTGCCATGCTCCAGGCCATGGAGGCGGAAGGAGCCGTGGACGGGGCCACAAAAAAACAGGGACATACCGTGGATGGCATGTCCCTGGAGCGGCAGATTGAAGTGGCCCGGGAAATTCGGGAGATCCTCGCGGAACGCTAGGACTTGCAGAACGCCGGGCCTAGGCGAACCGAGCTTTTCCGCCTTTGCTATGTCGTTCTCGATCCGTGGAGGCTGTGAAACTTCCGTTCGATCACCGGAACGAAAGCCAGAGCGAAGGCCGCTCCCGCACCGGTTTGAATGAGATCGGTCACGAGCTCCACCGGGGCGGCCTTCCAGCCGTAGAGTATTCCCGCCGCAGTAGTGTAGCCCGCCACCATGATGGCGGCTCCCGCCAGAATGGCCAGAGGGCGGGATTTTTTTCCCAGGGTGCCCACCACGTATCCTTCGCACCCCTTGATAATTGCCGTAAGAGGAGCCCAGAGAGGGTATCCCAGGATAACATCCGCCAGAGAAGCCCCGATGGCTCCTGCCGCACCGCCGTAACGGCCTCCCAAAAGAAGGGCCACCGTGTAGATAACCCCTTCGCCAAAGTTGAAATACACCCGAAATCCCGGCACGGGAACGTGAATCATGGTGGCCACCGTTACCAGGGCCGCACAGAGGGCCCCCAGGGAGATGACTCGGGAAAGTCCTTTGGTTTCATTCATGAAAATCTTCTCCTTTCCACAGGAAACATGGATGTTTTTCTTCTGGTTTTCATTGTAAAAGTCTTTTCCGGAGGGTGCCAGATCCAGAAGAAGCGGCGCTTTTCGATTTTCTGGCATGGTCCAGAAGGCGAAAAAGCGGGAAAATGTTCCTTTTTCTCTCTTTTTCCTCTTCCGCACCTTTTCCTTTCTTCCTTTCCGGGGTATACTCGGGATACTGCGATAAACATGGACGATTTTCCATGGGGGCCATGGGCTTTTCCGATAGAACGGTATTGGCTGTCCCACGTTCGAGGTGTTATCTTCCTCTCCTTCTTTTCCGGATAGAACGAAATTCCTTGTGTTCAGATGCGGCGTGTCCTGAAAGTGAAAACGAAAAAGGCATCACGTGTGGCGTTGTCAGCGGCGCCCTATATTCTATTGTTTCGTGGGGGCTTGATAGTATGCGTTTTTTTCTTGATTCCGCGAATCTCGACGAGATTCGTAAGGGTGTTTATTGGGGGGTTCTTGCGGGAGTTACCACGAATCCTTCCCTGGTTTCCAAGGAGGAAGGAGTTTCCTTCCACGACCGTATCCGGGAGATTGCGGAACTTGTAAAGGGTCCGGTAAGTGCCGAAGTTATTTCCCTTGAGCGGGATGCCATGATTGCCGAAGCCCGGGAGCTTGCGGCGCTGCATCCCCACGTGGTGGTGAAGATTCCCATGACCTCCGAGGGAATGGGAGCGGTGCGGATTCTTGCGGAGGAGAACATCCGTACCAACGTCACGCTTATCTTCACGCCCCAGCAGGCTCTCCTTGCCGCCGCCGCCGGGGCCGCCTACGTGAGTCCCTTTGTGGGTCGCCTGGACGACATCGGAGAACAGGGCATAGGCTTGGTGGGAGACGTGGCGCACATCTTCGCGCTTCACAATATCCCCACCCAGATTATCGCCGCCAGTATCCGGCACCCTCAGCACATTTTCGAAGCCGCTCGGGAGGGAGCGCATATCGCTACGGTTCCCTTCGGAGTACTCAAAAAGATGTTCTCTCATCCTCTTACGGAGGCGGGAATCGAGCGCTTTTTGAAAGATTGGGAAGGGATTTCGGCCCCCTGCGGAAAAAGCTCATGACCTCGGAACATACGGCGAAACCGGACAACGACAACGACAACGGGAGTAACGGAGAGGTCCAGGAGCAGAAGAACTTTCCGAAGATACAGCGCAACTTCAACGCCCTCAGCATTCTCACCGCCCAGGAACTCAAAAAGATAGCCAAAGAGCTCGGTATCTCGGGAATCTCGGCTCTCCGAAAGGACGATCTCATCCTCCGGCTTCTCAAGGCTCAGTCCGAGCAGATGGGATTTCGTTTCGGCGGAGGAACCCTGGAAATTCTCGGAGAAGGATATGGCTTTCTCCGCCCCGACGGACTTCTGCCCAGCGATTCGGATATCTACGTTTCCGCCTCCCAGATCCGCCGTTTCGGTTTGAGAAACGGGGATGTGGTGTGGGGGGTCATTCGGGCCCCCAAGGATCAGGAGCACTATGAGGCTCTTCTCCGGGTGGAGCTGGTAAACTTCGCGGATCCCGAGCGTTCCCGGCGAAGGCCTCATTTCGAGCAGCTCGTACCGATTTTCCCGGAGGAACAGCTTCGTCTCGAAACGGATCCCAGGCTCATCGCTCCCCGGCTGGTCGATCTCTTTTCTCCCATAGGAAAGGGCCAGCGCGCTCTCCTCGTTTCGCCTCCCAAGGCGGGAAAAACCACCCTTCTCAAACAGATTGCCAATGCGGTAATAACCAACAATCCCGAAATCATTCTTATCGTTCTCCTGATAGACGAACGTCCCGAAGAGGTAACGGACTTTTCCCGAGCCACCCAGGGAGAGATCGTGGCTTCCACCTTCGACCGCCCTGCGGAAGAACACATGCGGGTGGCCAATCTCACCCTGGAGAAGGCCAAGCGGCTCGTGGAGGCGGGAAAAGACGTGGTGCTTCTCCTGGATTCCATTACCCGGCTCGCCAGGGCTTCCAACCTCACGGTACCTCCTTCGGGGCGTACCCTTTCAGGGGGTATGGACCCCGCAGGGCTCTATTTCCCCAAGCGTTTCTTCGGTGCCGCCCGGAACATCGAAGACGGAGGGAGCCTGACCATCGTCGGCACCGCTCTGGTGGACACCGGAAGCCGCATGGATGAAGTCATCTACGAGGAGTTCAAGGGCACGGGCAACATGGAGGTCCACCTCTCCCGCAAACTTTCGGAGCAGCGGGTGTTTCCCGCCATCGACATTGCCCGTTCCGGCACGAGGCGGGAAGAGCTTCTTCTCAACGAGGGAGATCTTCAGAAAATCTGGACGCTCCGCCGTCGCATCGCCACGGTGGACGAGGGAGAGGCCCTCAATCTCGTTATCGGCAAGGTGCGAAAAACGGGGTCCAACGAAGAATTTTTGGGAACCATCAAAAGAATATCGTAGAAATTCTCTTTTTTCTTGTTCCAAATCCTATTTTTTGCGTATAATGGAGGGACGAAATCCGGTATTAGGGGAGGGAGACGGTTTGTCTGGGTTCTGGCAAGAGACGCGCGGCAGCGGAGATCGACGAGGAAGCCGAAAAGGCTTGAGGCTTTTTTTTATAACGTTACTTTGTACCATCACGTTATGTAGTGTCGGAGCGATACGCAGATCTTCGGAACGGGGCTTCATTCCGGAGTCTTTCTGGTATCTCGGAGGAGCGGGCATGTTGGGCGAGGGAATGATGTACGTAGACATTCTTCCTACCGCCGAGGCGGATATGCTCCCCTCAAACAGCGAAGGCGTAGGGCCCGTACAGCAGGAAAGTCCCTTTTTTCTCACCGAAGAAATTATCGTAGAGCCTCTCTTCGACGAAACCTCCGTAGTGGAGGCCGGATTTGAGAAAGAGGAAAATCTCCATTGGTGGTCCCACAAGGTGGCTCATGGAGATACTCTTACGGGAATTGCCGAAAAATATGGCGTTTCCATGGCACTCATTCAGGAGTCCAACGAACTTAAAAACCCCCATCGCCTCTCTCTGGGAACGGAAATTCTCGTTCCCCGGGGAACGGAACACAAGGCTTCGGTGGTGGCGGAGCTGAAACGGCGAAAAGAAGAGGCCGAAAGGGAGCGCAAACAGGCGGATCCCTTCAGCCTTTCGACGTATGTGGTACGTACCGGAGACAGTTTGTGGTCCATCGCCTCCAAATACGATCTGGACATCAACACCCTCTTCGGATGCAACTCCCTCAAAGACCCGGATCACCTCAAACCGGGCACCACGCTTCGCGTTCCCAATCAGGACGGAATTCTCTACGATGTCAAGAAAGGGGATGCCCTCGACAAGATAGCCAAGAAATTCGGCGTCTACGCCGAAGCCATTCTGGCGGCCAATAACCTTACCTCGTCGAGCACTCTTAAAGAAGGCTCTTCACTCTTTCTTCCCGGAGCAAAGCCCATAACGGTGGTGCAGCAGATTCAGGGCGTCTCGGGGAACGTTTCCGGAGCAAGTTCTCAGGGTTTCCGATGGCCCATGCGGGGAGCCATATCCAGTCCCTTCGGGTGGCGCCAGGATCCCTTCACCAAGCGACGGGACTTCCATACGGGCATAGACGTCCGGGGCTCCAGAGGAACTCCCATTGCTGCCGCCAAGGCCGGAACGATCTCTTACGCCGGCTGGATGGGAGGCTATGGCCGGGTGGTGGTGGTGAATCACGGAGGAGGCTACACCTCTCTCTATGCTCATTGTGACCGGCTTCTCGTCCGAAAGGGGCAGAAGGTCAATGCGGGGCAGCAGATCGCCCGGTGCGGTGCCAGCGGGCGGGCCACGGGAACCCATCTGCACTTCGAGGTTCGTTACAATAACAAGCCCATCAATCCGAGAAAGGTTTTGCGCTAGCTTTCCCGAAACGTTGCTTTTCGGAGACGTTTCGGAAGACAAAAGAATAGATTTGCGTGGTATGATTACAAGGGCCGGGGGAGGTGTGGCTTTCCCCGGCCCCTAACTATGATAGGGGCACGGATCTGAGGAGGTCTAGGATTGTGGCAAAGTTTGTGTTCGTTACCGGTGGGGTTGTATCGTCTCTAGGCAAGGGAATTACCGCCGCATCTCTGGGGGTTCTCTTGAAGCGGCGGGGTTTCCGGGTTTCCATCATTAAACTGGATCCCTACATCAACGTGGATGCGGGCACCATGAGCCCCTTTCAGCACGGCGAGGTTTTTGTCACAGACGACGGAGCGGAAACGGATCTCGATCTTGGGCACTATGAGCGGTTTATCGACGAATCCCTTTCTTCGAACAACAGCGTTACCACGGGAAAGATCTACTCTTCGGTAATCGCCAAGGAACGGGAGGGAAAGTACCTCGGTGCCACGGTACAGGTCATTCCTCACGTGACCCGGCAAATTCAGGACGACATCCTCCGGGTAGCGGAAAAGAACGATATGGTGATCGCCGAAATCGGCGGTACCGTGGGAGACATCGAAGGACTTCCCTTTCTGGAGGCCATTCGACAGTTCGCCTCCCGGGTGGGACGCAAGAACGTTCTCTACTGTCACGTAACTCTGGTGCCGTACATAGCCGCCGCAGGGGAGATGAAAACCAAACCTACCCAGCATAGCGTGAACGAGCTGCGGCGTATCGGCATCCAGCCGGACCTCATCGTATGCCGGAGTCAGTATCCCCTGGAAGACGGAATTCGAGAAAAGATCGCCCTCTTCTGCAGCGTGGAGGTGGAGTCCGTCATAGAATGTCAGGATGCCTCCAGCATTTACCAGGTGCCCCTCATGCTTCATCGGCAGGGAGTGGATTCCCGGGTGCTCCGGAGTTTGGGAATTCCCGAGGATAGGGCCCCCGACCTGGAGGATTGGCAGGCCTACATCCATAAAACCCTCAATCCCGGAGGGCATGTGGAAATCGCCATGGTGGGAAAATACGTAAGTCATAAGGATGCCTATCTCAGTGTGGTGGAGGCTCTGCACCACGGAGGAGTCTATCATGACGTGGAAGTGCGGATCCGCCACGTAGAAGCCGAAGACGTGGAAAAGGTGGGAGCCCCGGCCCTTTTGGAAGGGGTTCAGGGAATTCTCGTTCCCGGAGGTTTCGGTATCCGGGGGAGCGAAGGAAAAATCGCCGCTGCCCGGTATGCCCGAGAGAAGGGAATTCCCTATTTCGGCCTTTGCCTGGGAATGCACATGGCGGTGGTGGATTTTGCCCGGCATGTCTGCGGTCTCGTGGGTGCCCATAGCACCGAGTTCGATCCGGGTTCTCCCAATCCTGTGATCCACCTCATGGAGGAGCAGAAAAACCTCGCTGCCTTGGGTGGAACCATGCGCCTCGGCGAGTATCCCTGTACCCTGGTGGAAGGTACTGCGGTTTCCCGGGCCTACGGAGAGGAGCGCATAGGAGAACGGCATCGTCACCGCTACGAGTTCAACAATGAATACCGGGAACAGCTTGAAGAAAAGGGGCTTCGGGTAGCGGGAGTGTGCACCGAAAGAAATCTCGTGGAGATCGTGGAGCTCCAGGGGCATCCTTGGTTTGTGGGCGTGCAGTTCCATCCGGAGCTCAAATCCCGGCCTGTACGGCCCCACCCGCTTTTTCGGGATTTCGTGGGGGCCGCTCTCGGCAAAAATAAATAGGGGATGGACTCCTTTCACGTGAGGGAGACCTTTCCCTTCCGGCGCACCTTATTGTAGAATCCGTCGAAAGAACTCACCATTACGGAGGGAGGATTTTGTGTGAAAATCAATAAAATGGCCGTATGCTGTATGGGAGGCATATTCCTTCTGCTCCTTGCCTGGGGAGCTTTCGCCCAGGAGGAGCCGAGCACTTTTCAAATTCTCGGAAAGGTAGAGAAGATCACCTATGGAGAGGAGCGTACCGGAGGGCTCTTGCAGCGCCTTGAGGCGGTGGAGAGAGATCTCTTCGGACGGGAGCTTCCGGGGAGCATTGCGGAACGCCAGAGCGCCCTCATGAACTTCATGGAGAAAGGCACCCAGGGGCGTCCTTCCTTTCTTTTCAAGCTGGGTATTCTCGAATGGGCGGTGGAGCAGAAAATTTTCCCCCACCTGGCGGCTACCAAAAGAATCGGTGCCCTGGAGGAACTCGTGGAGGGAACCAGTAGCTCCGACGGCCCCCTGGCCATGCGTTTGGAGAGAGTGGCCAGCGTACTTCTGGGAAACGACATTCTTTGGGAGGAGCTTTCCATTCCCCAGGGAACCGTCATGAAGGTGGAGCTCCAGGAAACCCTGCGCCCCTCTTCGGCTCAGGCGGGAAGCAACGTGAAGGTGGCCCTTTACGAGGATTTCGTATTGGGAAGTCGCCTGATCGCTCCCCGGGGAAGCCTGGTGGAAACGTCCATTCTCGAAGTCAAGCCCCCGAGAAGTTTCGGGCGTCCTTCGGAGATCAACCTTTCCTTCAAGGCTCTCTACCCTCTGGGCCCCGAGGAAATTGAGGTGGGGGTGGGCGAAAACGCTCAGCAGGCCGCCAAGGCGGATCCTGCGGCGGTGGCCGCTGCGGGAGCGAGCTTCGCGGGGTTGGTGGCCTTCGGCCCTCTCGGCCTGGCGGGAGGATTCTTTATCCGGGGAGACGGTAAGGAGGTTCCCGAGGGAACCCTCTTCTTCCTTGAAACCGTGGGAGAGGAGTCGACCCATGTCTTTTCGGTGCCTCCGGAGCTTGAGGGGCTTCTTGCTCCAAAGGGCGAGAGCTCATCCAAGGACGAAGGGCCCGGAGAAAAATCTTCCGGTAACGGCGAAGAGGAGGTCTCTCAATGAAAGATCGCTGCAAACGTTGGATTGCCTTGATCCTCCTGGGGGGGATGCTCTTTTCGGCAGCTCCTGCGGTGGCTCTGGATCTCAAGGACATCCTGGGAGATGTGGTGGGCGTCGTGGCGGGCGGATATGCCATCAGTGCCATTGCGGGGCCCCTTAACGATTTCATTAACACTATTACCTTTAACAAGGGAGTCAAGGCGGAGGGATCCACGGCGGTGGTTCCCATCGTCTCCATCGGTCAGGGAACGCATATCGGAGCGGCCCAGATTACGGGGCCTTCCGCAGCGGTGAACAACACCAAGGCGGTGGCCCAGATCGAGGCGAGTTATCGCTCCATGCGGGTGCGCATTCTCGTGCCCGTGGATTCCTCAAATCCCGTGCAGCGTTTCCGTCGAGTCCAGGGAGTAGGCGTCTCCGCCATCATCGACGTCAATCTGTAATGACTTTTACCGATTTTTCTCCGCAATTTCTTCTGCTGAAGACGGGGAGGAGAGGAGTTCTCGGATTTCTTCTCCTCCTGTTTTTCCTTTTCTCCGGAGTAGCTTTCGGGGCTCCCCAGGGAGACCGGGAGGCTCTCTACTCCGAGGTGGAGACCATTCTCAACGGTCATACCGCCTTTTCCTGGGGCAAGGACTGCATCGTCTGGATGGTGGCCTATCCGGAGGTTTTGGTGGATCCCTGGGTAGAGCTTCGGGCGTTGGAAGAAGGCTTTTCCGAAGAAGAAAAAGGGGCGTATAAGGCCTCCTTCCGCAGGGATCTCCGCCTTCACGATACGGAACCCGTATTGGTGACCTTCTATGTTTTTGGAGAGACCCCCTTGAGCTTCGCTCCTTTCTCGGACCACATCGCCCTGGTGAATTCTTCGAACTCCCAGGTGCCGCCCCTGTCCTATGCGGAAAATCTCGATGCTCCTCTTACGGGGATCGTTCAGGGGTTCGTTTTCTTCCCTCCCCAGGAGGGAACCTTTTCCGTTCAGGTTCGGGGTATGGCCCCCGGAGCTCCCCGGACCTTCGTTTTCGAAGGCATGGGAGGGCGGAGGAATGTTTCCGAAGAAGAAGATGATGACGAACATCACCTCATCGTTCGGATTCCGGAAAAAAAGGCTTCTCTCGAGAACTCTTCGGAGCCTTCCGGAAAAATTTCCCCCATGCCGTCTCCTGGGGTTCCCAAAGCGGAACCTACTCCAGTGGCCATTCCCACGGAGGATCCGGACAAGCCTCCGGCATATCTCGTGTTGCCTCCGAAAGCTTCGGAAAGCTTCCCCGAAGCGGACATCCTGCCGGAGCAGCCACGGGCGGAAGATTCTTCCGGAGAAATTCTCTCTCCCGCTGCTGAAATTTCGCCCTTTCCCTCGGAAGAGGGGAATTCCGAAGCCTGGAATCTTTCCGATGATCAGGATAAACCCGTGGAGGAGCTTCCCTTTCCCATTAACCGAGTACGGCGGGTGGAGGCTTTTCTTCAGGCATGGCACGAAGGCAAGGCGGACTCCATGTACGAAATGCTCTCCCAGAAGAGCCGGGAGACTCTCTCTCGGGAGGCCTTCGCCGAGGCTGTGCTGGAAGATCAGTTTCGATTCGCTCTCAAAAATCCCTATACGCTCAAGTGGGAGGGAGAGGATACGGTAAAGGTGGTGGCTCCTCAGAAGATGCTCGTCATGAGAGTGCTTCGGAGCAAAGTGCTCCGCCTGGTGCTCGAAAAGGGGGCCTGGTACATTGCGTGGTAAGGGATGTCTCCTCGGGCTGCTTTTTCTTGCGGGAGTGGGGGGGATGGTGTTTCTCATGGTCCGGGATCTCCGCCAGGTGATATCCATCATTCCCGGCAGAGATCCCGAAAGGGAGCTCCCCATTCAGATGCACAACACCCGAATTCATAAGACCCTCTCCGGGGATGCCTGGATTGTGGAAGCTCCTCTTCTGGAAAAAGAGGGAGAGCTTCTGCGGGGGTATTCCCTGGATCTCCGCATGGAAGGCCTCCGGGGACGGGGAGCCTTTTTCTTCGCTCAACGGGGAACGGTGAATCTTGAGAAGGCCCAAGCGGTGCTGGAGAACTTTCGGGGAAGTCTCTGGGGAGAGGAAAAGGGATCTTTTGAGGTGGCGGCTTCCCGGGGGTACTGGGAGGAGGCTGCCCGAACGCTCCTCCTGGAGGAGGGCTTCGTGATCTCCTCGGACGAAGGAACCGCCCGAGGACAATCTGCGGTGCTCCATCAGGATCGGACCGTGGAAATTCGAACTGAGGCGGTGCTCGAATGGGAGGTTCCGGAATGAGGCTTTTTAGAAAATCCTTCTCCCTTCTCGGGGGAATCCTCGGCATCCTCCTCTTCCTCGGCACTTCCTGGGGAGAGGAAAAGGTAGTCCTCGATGCGGACGAAGTCATTTACGACGAAGCGGGGTATTCCGCCATGGCCCGGGGCAACGTGGAACTTCGCTACGGCGCCATGCGGGTCTTTTCGGAGTACCTGGAAGTGGACACCTCGACAAATCTCATGAGCGCCCACGGTTCTCCCCAGAAACCCGTGACCATGCTCTGGGGAGACAGGCAGCTCCATGGAGAACGGATAGAATATAATCTGGTTACCCGGGAAGGGCGCGTATACCAGGCCTCGGGCCGGGTGGGAGAGATCCGTCTCTCCGGAAGAGATTTGCAGGTGGTTCCCGTATCCCGGGCCCGGGAGGAAAACTGGGCTTCCTCCAAGCACCTGCGGGGCCTTACGGAGGAGGAGGAAGTAGCCCGATGGGATGAGGTTGCCCTCACCACATGCCGGGAGGCAAAGCCTCATTACCGGCTGGTGGCGAAAACCGTGGTGGTGGTGCCCGGCCAGAGAGTGGTGGCCAAAAATCCCCGGATCTACATCGGAGACACCCTCCTCTTTCAGTATCCCTTCGATTACGTGGTCCGCCTCGGTCCTCGAGGAACCAAGGCGTTGGGGGCCAATTTCTTTCCTTCCCTGGCCTACAAGAGCGCCAAGGGAACAGGTTTGGGGCTCGAAGGGCCTCTTACCTGGGACCGGGGAGAGCTGGATCTTGGAATTATGTACTGGTCCAGTGTCGGTCTGGAGGGATCCGCCACGCTTACCCAGGAAATTTCACCGGGACTTTCCGCCTTTGTAACGTCGGAATATACCTACGACGAAGCCAACGATGATTCCTCCTGGCGTGCCCGATGGGGGTTTCACTATCAGCGAACCAAGTGGAAGGCCTCTCTTCTCTGGAGCCAGCGGGAATACGTGGAAATAGAAAAACGTGCGGGAGTGACCTACCGGGGAACTCTCTGGAGAGATCCGGAGTTTCTGGTCTATTCCCCCTGGTTTACCGATGCCGCCAGCGGCGGCTGGTGGCGCCTCATAGGCACTGCTGGGGAATACGAGGAAGACGGAAAGGATACCAGCCGAAGAGGTCTGGGGATGGAAATCTACGGCGAGGGAGATCTCGCCGGACGGTTCGTACCCTTCTGGAAGGGACTCTACATGCACTACACCTACGATTCGGATCTTCCTCTTTCAAAAGAGCAGGAAACTCAGAAAATTACCGAAGCCACTCTGGGTATCTCCTGGCCCCTCGGAGATATCCGGATGCGTACCTCCTACGTCCGCCGATGGGTTTCCGGGGAATCTCCCATGAACTGGGACAGGCTGGAAGAACGGGAGGATGTCTATCAGAAAGTGACCTACTCTCTGAACCGCAACTGGAGCCTGGCTGCCCGGGGAGGATATGACAATCTGGAGGGGGAGCTCAAGGAGATGGTCTACTGGGTTACCTATGAAACGGATTGCATGGCCTGGGAGCTCGTCTACCGGGATGATCGGGGAGACGAGGACGACAACTGGGCGGGGCTTCGCATATCCCTTTTCGCCTTTCCCGAAACCCCCTTTGCCATAGGTCAGGAAAAGGTGGAAATTCCGGGAGAGGTTCCCGAAGATCTGCCGGCGCCTCCCAAGGCTTGGCAATAGGGGCTTGGCGGTGCTCAAGCGAAAAGAGCCTCCATGGAACCTCCGGCCGTTACATATTTCGGACACGCTGTGATAGAACCCTTTTGGCTTCGGAAGTACAAGCGCTCTGCGGGTAAGAGGAATGCGCCATTTTTCGGCATATTTCCGAGAGGCTCCCGGAATGCCCGAAGGCATGCCGAGGAGCCTCTTTTCAAAAGCGGAAGGAGATGCGGTTGAACCGGATGGATGACCGATGAAAAAAGACATGCCTGAAAAAGTGCTTGTCGCATCGGGGGGAGAAGGCCCCGAACGGGAGGTCTCTCTCGCCAGCGGCGAAGCGGTGACCCGGGGACTTGTCCTGGGAGGATATGATGCGGAGCAGGTGATTCTCCGGAAGGGAACGGATATTTTAGAGTTTGTCCCGAATCGGGAAGATGTGCTGGTTTTCATCGCCCTTCACGGAGATTGGGGCGAGAACGGCATTTTTCAGGCCTTTCTCGAAATGCACGGTATAGCCTACACCGGAACGGGGCCCCAGGGGTGCATGAGGGCCATGGAAAAGCGGCTGACGAAATTTCTTTTCGAGCACCGGGGCATTCCCACTCCCTGGTGGTTTGCATGGGAGGATGAAGAAGAACCCTGGAAAAAGAAAGGGGTTCTGGAAAAGCTCGAAGGACCGGGGCTTGTCATAAAGCCCGAAAGCTGCGGCAGCACCGTGGGCATATCCGTGGTCCACTCTCCGAAGGAGCTCGAAAATGCCGTGGCCTATGCGAAACGCTTCGATTCCCGGGTGCTGGCGGAAGAATACATCCCCGGCCAGGAGCTCACCGTGGCGGTGTGGGACGAGGGACATGGGGCGGAGAGCATGCCCATCGTGGAAATCCGACCGAAATCGGGATTTTACAGCTACGATTCCAAGTACACCCGGGGAGCTACGGAATATCTCGTGCCGGCGCCTCTTTCGGAAGAAATCACGAGAAAGATTGCCCGCTACGCCGCCGCGGCTCACGAAGCGGTGGGTGCCCAGGTGTACAGCCGGGCGGACCTGCGTCTTTCCCCCCGGGGAGAACCTTTCTTTCTTGAAGTGAATACAGCCCCCGGGATGACCGGCACGAGTCTGGTTCCCAAAGCCGCCGCTGCCTGGGGATGGGATTTCCCGGAGCTCGTCTCCCGGATCTCCCGGGCCTCCTGGGAAATGCGGAAGCCCTGAAATAGGTGCGCCCCATCCTTTTCCGTTCTCGAAAAGCGTGTGGCGAGGTTTTTCGGAGTTGCAAAAGAAGACAGCCCGTCGGGAAACCGGCGGGCTGTCTCAATGGAGTCTGCGGAGGCGTAAGCGGAAGTCCTCTTATGTATTCCGCGCTTTCGGCGAGAATGAAAGGCTAGAGAAAGTAGCGCAGGTACACGTACACCGAGGAACAGAGAAGGGTGGCGCTCATGAGAATGGCGCCTCGTTTGAGAAAGGCGGAAAAGGATATCCTGTATCCGCCTTTCTCCGCTATGCCTGCCATGACCAGGTTTGCCGAGGCGCCTACGAGGGTTCCGTTTCCCCCCAGACACGCTCCCAGAGCGAGGGACCACCAGAGGGGAAAGGGGTCCATTCCCGAAAGGTTCGCCACGTTGCGGACCAGGGGAATCACCGCCGCCGTATAGGGAACGTTGTCCACAATGGCGGAGATAATGCCGGATCCCCAGATAAGGAACATGGCAAGTAGCTTCGGGCGATTTCCCAGAAGGGCTACCGTCTTTTGGGCGGCCATCTCGATGATGCCCAGGTGTTCCAGAGTTCCTACGAGCATAAAGAGAGCCGCAAAGAAAAGGATGGTTATCCAGTCCACTTCCTCCAGAGGCTTCTGTATGGGGAGAGGACAGAGGAGAAGCCCCACTGCAGCCCCCGTAAGAGCTATGGTGGCGGCTTCGTAGCCCAGGTGGTGGTGCATGGTAAAGGCTACGAGAACTCCTCCCAGAACTGCCAGGGTTCGGTAGGTCAGTTTTTTGTTCAATCCCGAATGACGGGGAGAAGAGAATCTTTCGAGCCGTACCGGGGTATCCAGCCGGGGCTTCAGATCTTCTCGAAACATCAGGAAAAGCAGTACATACATAATCAGCATGCTCAGCAAAACCGGGGGTGTCAGGTTCCAGAGGAAGTCGTTGAAATTCAGCCCTGCGGCGGAACCGATAAGAATGTTCGGAGGATCTCCGATAAGTGTGGCGGTCCCTCCTATATTGGAGGAAAAAATTTCCGCAAAGATAAAGGCCTCCGGATGTATATCCAGAGTTTCGCACACTGCCAGAGCCACCGGCCCGATGAGAAGAATGGTGGTTACGTTGTCGAGAAGGGCCGAAATGAGCGCGGTGAGAAGCGAAAGGGCTACGAGAAGGTGCCAGGGATTTCCCCGGCTCAGGGTGATGGCCTTTACCGCCACGAGCTGGATGAGCCCGGTTTCTTTGACGATTCCCACGAGGATCATCATGCCGATGAGGAGCCCCAGGGTATTGAAGTCGATGAAGTGAAAAATTTTCTCCTGCGTTACCAGGTGGAGCAGAAGCACTCCGGAAAATCCCAGAAGTGCGGCTTTCAGGCGGTGTACCTTTTCGGTTACGATCAGCCCGAAAGTGACGATAAAAATTCCCAAAGCCAGCCACTGTTGCAGATTCATTGCTATGCGCCTCCCAAAAAAATACAGGGACGACAGGGAAATAGTTCCTCTGCCGTCCCCTTGAGCAGCTTTTTGTCCTCTTTGCATGAAGACTTAAAGCCATATGGTACCCGGTGCCTTGAGGGAGTGTATCTCCTAGGAGTTTATGGAGATGTTCAGGATCTTGAGAGATCGGGTACCCTTGGGAACCCGCACATGGACCTCTTCTCCGGTTTCCTTGCCCAGAAGAGCCTGCCCCACGGGGCTGGATGCGGAAACCCGGTTTTTCTTGGGATCCGACTCTTCGGAGCTCACGATAGTATAGGAAAATTCCGTACTCCGCTCCAGATCCATGAAGGTTACCGTGGTTCCCAGGGCGACCTTGCTGGTATCCATGTCGGCGGTGTTCAGAATCTTCGCCTTGCTCAGCCGGGAATCGAGCCAGTGAATCCGGGATTCCATCTGCGCCTGTTCTTCCTTGGCGGCGTGGTATTCCGCATTCTCGCTCAAATCTCCGAACCCCCGGGCCTCCTCGAGCTTTCGGGCCACCTCGGCTCGTCGCTCGGTGCGAAGGAACACAAGCTCCTGCTTGAGTTCCTCATATCCCTCCCGAGTCATGGGAATATACTTCTCTTCAGGTATTTTCTGGGATTGTGTCATTTGCCTACCTCCCCATCAATTGCTGCGGACCTATGCTGACGGCAAATTCTAACAAAGTTATCCTTTTTGGGCAATCCTTTTCTTGACAATTTGCGAGGATCCTCGTATATTTTCCTCCAATGTGGGAACACCGCAAGGAAGGGAGCCATCCTGCCGGAAGCTTCCGGAACAGAGAGGCCGGGAAAGTCGCTGAGATCCGGGCCATCGGAAGAGGCATGATCACCAGCCCGGAGCGGGTACTGAAAACTTTTTCGCTCTTTTGCGAAAAGGGTCAAGGTGCGGGGAGCGCCCCAAACAGCGCATACAAGGGCCGGAAGATTTTCCGGAATTGAAGTGGAACCGCGGGCTCTCCCGTCTTCAAGGACGGGGGAGCCCTTTCTCTATATTCAGGGGGTGCATGATATGCGGGGAATATTACGACGGTATGGAAGCTTGTTGCCTGTAGGAGAGAAGACGCCTCTTCTCGATCGTGGCGAGGGCGGAACGCCTCTGATCTTCTGCGGCAATCTTTCGGAGGAGCTGGGCATCACTCTCTACGGCAAATACGAGGGATTGAATCCCACGGGCTCTTTCAAGGATCGGGGTATGGTACTGGCGGTCTCCAAGGCCCTCGAGGAAGGGGCCCGGGGAATTATCTGCGCCTCCACGGGAAATACCAGCGCCTCCGCCGCAGCCTATGCGGCGAGTGCGGGAATTCCCTGCTACGTGCTTCTTCCCGCGGGAAAGGTGGCTCTTGGAAAGTTGGCCCAGGCTCTCATGTACGGAGCCAAGGTTCTGGCAATCCGGGGGAACTTCGACGAGGCCCTGGATCTTGCCCGCAAGGCTTCGGAGGATCTGGGCATCGCCATCGTGAACTCCGTAAATCCCTATCGCCTCTGGGGTCAGCGGACCGGGGCCTGGGAGATCTGTGAAGACCTCGGAAGCCCTCCGGACTGGCACGCCATTCCCGTGGGGAATGCGGGGAATATTACCGCTTACTGGAAAGGGTACGAACAGTACAAGGAGCTTGGAAGAACCACCTCGATTCCCCGAATGATGGGATTTCAGGCCGAGGGGGCTTCTCCCCTGGTGACGGGGCTTCCCTGCGACAATCCCGAGACGGTGGCCACCGCCATACGCATCGGCCGGCCGGTAAATGCGGAAAAGGCCCGGGAAGCGGTGGAGAAATCCCGGGGAACCTTCCAAAGCGTTACGGATGAACAGATTCTGGAAGCCCAGAGACTTCTGGCTTCCCGGGAGGGTCTTTTTGCGGAACCCGCTTCCTGCGCTCCCCTGGCGGGGCTTTTGCAGATGAAGCGTCGGGGGGAGCTCCCTTCGGGAATCCGGGTGGCCATGGTGCTTACCGGAAACGGCCTGAAGGATCCCGATACGGCTCTTCAGAACGTTCCCGCCCCCCTGGAGGTGGAAAACTCCTGGGACGCTCTGAAGGAGGTGCTTCTGGCATGACCTTTCTCGTTCGAGTCCGGGTTCCCGCCACCACGGCCAACCTCGGCTCGGGGTTCGACACTCTGGGGATGGCTCTCTCGTTTTATAATTTTTACGATGTCCTCGAAAAACTATCTCCGGGGAAATACCGCATGGAGGTTTATGGAGAGGGAAGCAAGGGGCTTCAGGATCCACGAGAGAACATGGTGATTCAATCCTACGAAAAGGCCTTCCAGATCTGGGGAGAACCCGCTCCGGGCATGGCCTTCCGGGCTCAGAACGCGGTGCCTCTCTGCCGGGGCCTGGGAAGTTCCGCGGGAGCCGTGGTAGGAGGAGTGCTCCTGGCGAATGCCCTTCGGGAGTCCCCTCTTCCCCGGGAAGACCTTCTTCCTTTCATGGTAAGCCTCGAAGGGCATCCGGATAATGTGGTTCCCTGCTGTATCGGGGGATTCGTGGTGAGTTGCTGGGACGGCTCTTCTCTTCGATACGTGCGGCTCACCTCCTTTCCGGGGGATATGAAAATCGTGGTGGCGGTGCCGGAATTCCACCTGGCCACCTCCTCTGCCCGGGAGGCTCTCCCCCGGGAAGTTCCCCTGGAGGATGCGGTGTTCAATGTAAGCCGGGCGGCGCTCTTCGCGGCATCCTGGGCCACGGGAAAATGGGAGCATCTCCCCTGGGCCATGGAAGATAAGCTCCATCAGCAATTCCGGGCAAAGCTCTTTCCCGGAGGAGAGCGAATTCTTCGGGAGGTTCGGGACGTTCCCGGGTGCATGGGCATGGCCATCAGCGGTTCCGGGCCGAGTATGCTCGCCTTTGTCCGGGGAAATCCCCAGCCTCTGGCGGAACGGATGTGCCACATTTTTTCCCAGAGCGGCGTCCGCTCCCGCTTCTTTGTGCTCCACCTCGATTGCCGGGGAGCTTTGGTGGAGGAAGGCTCCTCTCGATGAAGCGTATGGTGATGAAGTTCGGCGGCACCTCGGTGGCGGATATCCACCGCATCCAGGCAGTGGCGGGACGGGTGCTTCCCTTCGTGCAGAAAGGATGTCAGGTGGCGGTGGTGGTTTCCGCCATGGGAAAGACCACGGACGGCCTTCTCTCCATGGCGGGGCAGCTCGGCGCTCCGGACCGCCGCGAAATCGACCAGCTTCTCGCCACGGGAGAGCAGCAGACCATCGCGCTGGTGGCCATGGCCCTCCGGGCTGCGGGGGTGCCTTCCCGATCCTATACGGGGCCTCAGGCGGGAATCACCGCGGAAGGCTATCACATGGAGGGACGCATTCAGCGGATTCAGCCCTTTTTACTGGAGGAAGATCTGGAAGAAGGGGTGGTTCCGGTGATAGCGGGTTTTCAGGCCGCCTCCTCCAAAGGGGATGTCCTCACTCTCGGAAGAGGTGGGTCCGACCTCTCCGCAGTGGCTCTTGCCTGTGCTCTCGAGGCGGACGAATGCCACATCTATACGGATGTGGAGGGAGTTTTCACGGCGGATCCCCGGATAGTGAACAACGCCCGAAAACTGAAACGGATTTCCTACGATATCTGCATGGAGATGGCGGTCATGGGAGCCAAGGTGCTCCAGGCCCGGAGCGTGGAGATGGCCTCCCGCTACGGAGTACCGGTCTATGTGGCATCGTCTTTTACGGAAGAGGAGGGAACATGGGTTATGCAGGAGAACGTAAACGAAAAGCTCTACGTCCACTCGGTGACGCACGATAGAAACGTGGCGAAAATCGCGGTTCTGGGAGTTCCGGACAAGCCGGGAATTGCCGCAGGGTTTTTCAGCCTTCTCGCCCAAAGCGGCATTGCCGTGGAGATGATTATCCAGAGCGTTATGCGGGGAGATATGAACGACATCGCCTTTCTCGTGCGCCGGGACGACCTGGGCAATGCCATTCGGGTGACCACGAACTACGTGGAGGAGGTGGGAGCCCAGGGAGTGAACTTCGATACCGAAGTGGCCCGGGTTTCCGTGGTCGGTGCGGGAATCGGAAATCATCCCGAGGTGCCCTCTCAGATGTTCTCGGTCTTTGCGGATTTGGGAATCAACATCGATATGATATCTTCCACCTCTCTCAACATCACCTGCGTGGTGGAGGCTCACCGGGTGGAGGAGGCGGTGAAGGCCCTGCATAAACGGTTCGTGGAAGGAGAGAACTGATGCGGGTGGCGGTCTTCGGAGCCACCGGCCTGGTGGGACGCGAAATGATGCGGGTTCTGGAGGAGCGGAACTTTCCCGTGGACGAACTGGTTCCCCTGGCCTCTCCCCGGTCCGAGGGAAAGAGCGTCCTTTTCCGGGGGGAGGCGGTGGAGGTTCACGGAGTATCCGGAAAGGCTTTCGAAGGAGTGGATCTTGCCCTCTTTTCCGCCGGGGGAGGCCCCTCCAGGGAGTGGGCTCCCGTGGCGGCTGAGGCGGGGGCGGTGGTGGTGGACAACAGCTCCGCCTGGCGCATGGCGGAGGAGGTTCCCCTGGTGGTGCCCGAGATAAATCCCGAAGACCTGGAGAAACACCGGGGAATCGTGGCGAATCCGAACTGCTCCACCATCCAGACCGTGGTGGCCCTGGCTCCTCTGCACCGGAAGGCGGTGCTCCGAAGCCTTGTGGCGGTGACTTTCCAGTCTGTGGCGGGCACGGGGAGCGCCGCCCTCCGGGAACTGGAGGAATCCTCCCGGAGCGTTTTGGATAATTCTTCCTGGACTCCCCGGATCTATCCCCACCCCATAGGATTCAACGTACTGCCCCACATTGGAGATTTCGACGATCAGGGGATTACCCAGGAAGAGTGGAAGATGATGCGGGAATCCCGCAAGATTCTGCATCTTCCGGATTTGCGGGTATCCTGCACCGCCACCCGGGTTCCCGTCTTCCGGGGGCATGGCGTGGCGGTCACCGCCGCCTTCGAAAAACCTCTCTCCCCCCAGGAGGCCCGGAATCTCCTGGAAGCCGCTCCGGGAGTCCTCGTGACAGACAATCCCGGAGAGAATCTCTATCCACTCCAGGGACGCGTAGGAGGAACCGATCCGGTTCAAGTGGGGCGAATCCGTCGAGAGCCGGATTTTCCGAACACCCTCTCCTTCTGGGTGGTGGGGGACAACCTCCGTAAGGGAGCGGCTCTCAACGCCGTGCAGATCGGAGAAGCTCTTCTGGAAAGAGGGCTTCTTTAACAAGACGGTTTCGGCGGTGCCGCCGCGTTCTATCCGCAGAAGATGCGCATTTTCGCAGATTTTTTTGGGTTTCCTCTCTGCGTTAATCCGCATCATCTGCGGATAGATTTTTTATGGCAGTTTCCACGGCAAACCTCGTACCCCCGATGCTGAATCCTTCGCTATCGGTCTCGGGCATACCTGGCACTGGCAAATCGAGGCTGTCTGTCCCTCAAGCGATTTTCCGTGGGGAGCCGAAACCTTGGGAATCTCGGGGGGCACCCCTGGATCGACAGGGGAGGACACCGTAAGAGAGTTCGGGAACTCTCAAAGATCCCGCAATACTCCTTAGGAAGAAGCTCGAAAGGTCTGGTACAATAGCCGGGGCATTTTCCGGCGATGGGGAATTCCCGATTCGAATGCAACGCGAGAATTGAAGCTTCATCTCCGGAAGCTCAGTATTTCTTTATGGAGGCGAAAATCCATGGGAACATGGCGAATACGGTATATGGGAGCGGTACTCCTCGTGCTTGCTCTCGCCCTGGCGGCCTGGGGAGAAAAGGTGCGCCTTTCGGCGGATACCATGCGGTACGAACCCGGAGAAGCTACCTTTTCGGTGGAGGGAAACGTGCGCATTCTCCGGGGAGAATCCCTCCTCACCGCCCGTCGGGGAACAGGGAAAAGCGACGGATCCTTCTTTCACCTGGAGGGTTCCGTCTCCTGCGATATGCCCGAAAGGAATCTGGCCTTCTCCTGCGAAAGCATCTTCTACCATCCCCGGGAAGCCTCCCGGATAGAAGCCTTCGGCAACGTGGAAGCCCGGCAGGGGGAAAACACCTTTCGAGCCTCCGAGGTGCTCTGGCGGCTCGGAGACATTCCCCATTACACCGCCAGCGGCGACGTCTACGGAGCCTGGGGGGACCGCAGCTTCGAGGCGGGGCTTGCCACTCGCAAGGGAAACCAGTTCTGGGTCAAGAAAATGCGCCGTTTCGAAGATGCCCGGGAAGGGGTGCGCATTCAGGCTCCGGTTCTGGAGGGGCAGCTTCGGGAGGACGAAATGGTGGAGGTTATCGCTTCGGGAGGCGTGGTGATGGAAACCCTGGGAGTTCGGGGAAGTGCCATCCGGATTACCGGAGAGAAGTGCATCTATTCCCTCGCCAAGGGTACCCTGGTGATCTCCGGAGGAGCCTTCGCTCAACAGGGGGATCGCAGCATGAGAGCGGAAAACTTCGTCTTCCGGCTGGATACCCGGGTTATCGAGGCCAAGGGAAAACCCCAGCTGGTCTTTACCGTGGGGGATTGACCATGGCCCGCCGCATAGCAGCCCAGGGGCTCTGCAAGACCTATCGCCGCCGGCGGGTGGTTTCCTCGGTGCGTCTTACCGTGGGGCAGGGAGAGATCGTAGGCCTTCTGGGGCCCAACGGAGCTGGAAAGACCACCACTTTTTCCATGATCCTGGGGCTCGTCTCTCCCGACGAAGGCAAGATCTACTTCGACGGTGCCGACGTGACGAACCTTCCCATGTACCAGCGAGCCCGGCTTGGCATGGGATATCTTCCCCAGGAAGCGTCGGTCTTCCGGGATCTCACGGTACGGGAAAATCTGCGTCTCGTTCTGGAGGAGCATGGACATCCCCGGCAGGAACAACGGGAGATCTTCGAGAGCCTTACGGAGGAGCTGGGGCTGCAGAAGGTGCTGGACGTGAAGGGCTATGCCCTGAGCGGCGGGGAGCGCCGCAGGGCGGAGATCGCCCGGTGCCTCGCGGGGCTTCCTGAATTCATTCTTCTGGATGAACCTTTCAGCGGCATCGACCCCATAGCGGTGTACGAAATACAGCAGATCATCCTCCGGCTCCGTAAAAAGGGATATGGAATTCTTCTTACGGATCATAACGTTCGGGAAACCCTTGCCATCACCGATCGAGCCTGTATTATCCATCAGGGCCAGGTGGTGGTGGAAGGGCCTCCCAAGGTGGTGGCGGAGAGTGAAGTGGCCAAGAAATTCTACCTGGGAGAGCGGTTCAGCTGGTAGAAGCCTCTTCTTTCGAAAGGAGAGGAATCTCGTACCATCGGTTTCCTTCGATGAGGCTTACAAGTTCTTCCACCCCTCGGGCTACCGAGGGCGAAAGCTCCGTCCCCAGCTCGGTGCACTCCGGTTGAATGCCGAGACAGAAAATGGAAAGGGAATCCAGAAAGGGCTCCAGCAGGCGTTCCAGAGGATATCCGTGGGTGGACCAGTTCTCCTGGGCCATCTCCAGAGGAGTGAAGCGCCTCAGGCTTCCCGGCGGAAGTCCCATATCCGAAGCGTCACAGATCAGAAGCATTTCGGGAGGATTTTTCCGCAGGAGCCCCAGAAAATTCTCCGGCTGGGTTTCGCAGATCCGGACTTCGCACTCTGTCTTCTCCCGGAGCCGTTCCCGAAGAAGCTCCGCCGCCCGGACTCCCGCTCCGTCGTCCCGGTGGAGAGGGTTTCCCATGCCCCAGATCATGAGGGCTTTCTTTGCAGATGCATGCTTCATACAGACACGTCCTTTTGCAGATAAGGTTTCTTCGAAGGGAATCATACAGAAAAAGCCCACCCCGCCGCAAGGTTCCGAAGACCTCTCGGGGAAAAATTTCTCTCCGGGGATCTTCGTATTCGGGTATCGCACGGTTATTTGGCCCGATTCGTTTTTCCGTGCTTATGCCGCCAGGCTTTTGACGGATTGCTGACCACCGTTTTTTCATTACGGCCTTTTATGGGAGGAAAGAACCCTATGCTTCGTCGAAGCGCTCGGATGGTGCGCCATGCCCTGATCATGATGTTCGGAACCTGTGCCAGTCGGGTACTCGGTCTTGTCCGGGAGATACTCATCGCCTCTTTTTTCGGAGCCACCCGCCAATTGGACGCCTTTTACGTGGCCTATACCCTGGCAAATCTCTCCCGGCAGCTTCTGGCGGAAGGAGCCCTTTCGGCAGCGTTCATTCCCGTCTTTTCGCGACTTCTTACCCGGGAAGGACGTCCCCGGGCGCTTCTTCTCGCTCGGCAGGCTCTCACGGTGCTCCTCGGAGCGGGCACTCTGGTGGTCCTTCTGGGAATTTGGGGATCCCCCGTGCTGGTACGCCTCATGGCTCCGGGGTTCGGGAGCGATTCCTTCCGGATGGCTGTGAGCCTCACCCGCTCGCTCTTTCCCTTTCTTCTCCTGGTCTCCGTGGCGGCTCTCGCCATGGGAGTGCTCAACAGCATGGACCGTTTTTTCGTTCCCGCCGTGGCTCCCGCCCTGAGCAATGCAGTCTTTATCGGGGTGCTTCTTCTCTTCGCCCAGCGTGGGGGGGATCCGGGAATTCTCGTGTGGGGAGTGCTTCTGGGAGGGCTTTCCCAGATGTGTCTTCAGTGGCTCTGGACTCTCCGGCTCGGCATGCCCCTGGTGCCCGCTCTTCCTCGCCGGGAGGATACGGAACTGCGGAAAATGCTCACCCTCTTTCTCCCCTATGCGGCGGGGCTCTCGCTCAATCAACTCATGCCGGTGATCAGCAAGATTTTCGGCTCCTATCTCGAACCGGGAGCCATCTCGGTGCTCAACTACGCAGATCGGGTATTGCAGCTTCCCCTGGGGCTTTTCGTCATCGCCATCTCTCAGGCCATACTTCCCCTGCTTTCCAAAATCGAACCCGAGGATGACGTGAGCTTTCTGGCGGCCCTGCAGGATGCGGTGCGCTTCGGCTGTTTCGTGGTGCTCCCGGTAAGCGTGGGGATGCTGCTCCTGGCGGATCCCATGGTACACCTTCTTTTCTATCGGGGGGCTTTTTCTCCCTGGGCCTGGAAGGCCACCAGCGGCGCTCTGGCCTGTTATGCCCTGGGGCTTCCGGGAATGGCATGCAACACCATTCTGCTTCGGGGGCTCTACGCCCAGGGATATGCCAAAAAGGCGGTTCTCGTCACTCTTACCAGCGTGGGAACCCATCTGATCTGTTCCCTGGTGCTCATGCGGTTCCTCTCCTTCCGGGGGCTGGCCCTCTCCGCATCCATATCCTTCACCGCCGCGGCCCTGGTGGGATACCTCCTTCTTCGAAGGGAGATGTCTTCGGGGGAATCTCTTTTTCCCCTTCCCTGGATTGCCCGGATAGGCACGGGGCTCTGCTGGCTCTTTGCGGGGGTGGGGGGGTACGGACTGCTTTTTCCGTATCCGGTGAGCGAAAGTTTCGCCCTCCGGGGGGTCTGGTTCGGGGGCGTCTTTATGTGGGGAATGGTTTTGTATGGTGTTGCCACCCGATACGTGGGAACCCATGAATGGCAGTGGATACGACAGGCCATAACACGGAAAGGAGAAATCCATGACGGAAAAAGATAACCCGGGTGCTTCGGTGCCCGAGGCTTCGGTGCATCGGGCGCTTCTCGCGGAAGGACAGGCTCGGGCTTTCGTGGTTCAGGCCACTCCGCTGGTACAGCGGCTCCGGGAGGTACATTCTCTCTCTCGGCTGAGTGCCGCCGCTTTGGGACGCCTCTCCATGGGGGCCATGATGATGGCCACGGATCAAAAAATAAAGGGCACTCGGATTATGCTCCGTATGGAGGGAAAAGGGCCTCTGGGAGGTCTCGTGGCGGATGCGGACATGGACGGAGGCCTTCGGGGGTACGTGGAAAACCCCGGAGTGGAACTTCCCCTCAATAAAAAGGGAAAGCTGGATGTCTCCGGAGGTATCGGCATTCCCGGACTGCTTACGGTGGTGAAGGATATCCGCATGAAGGAGCCCGTGCAGACTTCTCTTCCTCTGGCCACGGGAGAAGTGGCGGAGGATCTCGCCACCTACTACGTACAGTCCGAGCAAATTCCTTCGGCGGTGGGTCTCGGGGTGCTTCTGGACGGCGAAACCGTCCGGGGAGCGGGAGGGTATATGATTCAGCTTCTTCCGGATGCGCAGGAATCTTTTATTGCGGAGCTCGAAGAGCTTCTTCGGTCTCTTCCTCCGGTGAGTTCCCTGGCGGAAGAGCACCAAGATCCGGAGCGGCTTCTTCGGGCGGTGGCGGGAAAATGGACCGTGGAATGGCTGGGTAAGAAGGATTTTTCCTTCTCCTGCAACTGTTCCCGGGAACTTGCGGCGTCTCTCATAAAGGCCGCCCTTTCCGGGGAGAATGCCATTACGGACTCTCAGGAACTCTGCTGCCGCTTCTGCAACACCTCCTATCTCTTCTCTTCCGAGGAGTGTGTCCGGCTGATGGCGGAAAAGAACATGGAGGAACCATCATGAAGACGGGAAAAACTTTTATCGGTGCGGTACTTTTAGGCATTCTCTGTCTGCTTCCCTGGAACGCTTACGGGGCTCCCAAGGATTTTCAGAGTCTTCTCCGGGAGCGCCGGGTGAACCTCTGGGTTGAGGGAGAAGCTTTGGGAGATCTCATGATCGGCTCCCGGGGGCAGATGGAGTTCATCTACGTGGATAAACCCCTCATCGACCGGGCCCGCAAGGAGGGGTGGGGATCCGTTCCCGACTGGTTCCGCAATGAGTGCCAGTATTTCGGCAGTCCCGAACTGAAGGGAAAGGATCTCTTCGTGGTACGCTACAAGGCCCTCCTTCCCTGGGATTTTTCTCCCGAACATGTCCGGGTGGGGGAGCATGAAGTAACCTGGAAGGACGTTCTTACCAACAAAGCTTTCTTTCTCTGGGGAGAAATCCCATCGGGGGCTCAGGGAAATGTCGCCGTGGGAGTGCCTAAAATTTCCGGAAAGGTCACGGAAGTCGCCTACGGAGAGTATGCGGTGCCGTTTACGTTTCCCGGGAGGTGAGAAGCATGGAAAAACATGTGTATCGCTGCGTTGCCTGCGGTCATAGCTTTGAATCCGAAAAGCCGCGGGAAAGCTGTCCCGAGTGCCGGGGAAAGATTCTCGTCCATGAGGCGGGAGAGTCCCGGCGCAAGGGCAAATCCCTTTCCGGCTGAGGCGTATAGACGTACGGCCGGAAGCTGTATGCCGGCGGTACCTCTTCCCCGGAGGGGGGGAGACGCGCTGTATCGACAGATTATACGTACAGGAACCAGAGGTTTTTTAGAAAGGTTCCCGGAAGGGGTTCGCCTTTTGTGCGTATCCTTGGGGTGAGCCTTGCGAGGTGAGAAAAATGGAAAAACATGTGTATCGCTGTGCTTCCTGCGGAGCCCGGCTTGAATCGGAACGTCGCCTTGGGCAGTGTCCCGAATGCCGGGGCAAGGTGCTCATTCACGAAGAAGGGGAGAGACGCCGCAGCACGTGCTGCTCCGGTTCGTGTTCGGGGTGTTCGGGATGCGGCAACTGACGAAGGATCCCGACTCCTTCTGCACCCTTGGCATAGAGACCAGCTGTGATGAAACGGGGCTCTGCCTTCTTCGGGGCCCCCGGGAAATTCGGGCGGAGGTGCTCGCCAGTCAAATCGAAGAACACGCCCCCTACGGCGGCGTGATTCCCGAGATGGCCTCCCGGCGGCACCAGGAGATGTTTCTTCCCCTTCTGGAAGAACTCTTTCGCCGGGGAGGCGTTGAAAATCCCTCCGAGGAGATCGACCTCATTGCGGTTACCCAGGGGCCGGGTCTTATGGGGGCTCTTCTTGTGGGAGTGATGTCCGCCAAAGGGCTTGCCCAGGGATGGAACCTCCCTCTTCTCGGGGTGAACCATCTGGAGGGGCATATCTTTGCCAACGTACTCCACTCTTCCCGGCTGGAACCCCCCTTTCTCAACCTGGTAGTCTCCGGGGGGCATACGGAAATTTTCCTGGTTCGGGCCTACGGATCTTACGAGCTTCTCGGGCGTACCCGGGACGATGCCGCCGGAGAGGCCTACGACAAGGTAGCCAAGATGCTGGATCTGGGATATCCCGGAGGCCCCAAGGTGGATGCCCTGGCGGCCCGGGGAAATCCCGGGGCCTTCGATTTTCCCGTTCCTCTGGGAAACAGCTCCGAAATTGCCTTCAGCTTCAGCGGGCTTAAAACCGCGGTGCTCTGGAAAATCGAGGCTCTCAAAAAAAAAGGCCTTTCTCCCCTTCCTCTGGAGGATATCTGCGCCTCCTTCCAGAAGGCCGTGGTGGCCTCTCTTACGGGAAAGGTGCGGCTTGCCATGAAACAGACCGGCATCTTGCGCGTGGCGGTCTCGGGAGGTGTGGCGGCCAATCGGGGGCTTCGCCGGGGACTTTCGGAAATTCCCGAAGGGGATATTTTTATGCCTCCCCCCGCACTCTGTACGGACAATGCCGCCATGATCGCCGCGGCGGGGTACAACGGCCATATGCGGGGACGCCGGGAAACCCTCGGCCTCTCTCCGAATCCCGGCATGGAGCTGGCGTAGAGCAGGCTCTCCATGAAGGGATTCACCTCGGCGCATACCACGAATATGCCGCTTGCGGAGCGAGAGGAGGACTCCCGTGAAGAATTTTAAAAGCTCAGGAGAAGGCAGAAAGAAGCGGGGCGCTCTTTTTTCTCTGTCATGTTTATGTTGCGCTCTCCTCATCGGTTTGGGATCCCCCCTCTGGGGGGAGGAGGTTCATCATTTTTCACCCCAGGCTCTCGCCCGCCTCGGGTGGGCTCATTATGACGAGGGAGGATACGATCTGGCGGAGGATCTCTTTCGCCAGGCCCTGGCAAAGGATCCCCGGTACTCCGGTGCCCTGGTGGGACTTGGCTGGGTCTTTCTCGACTCCCGGCGTTACGAGGAGGCGGAAACCTTCTTTCTTCGGGCTCTCCAGGTACATTCCCGCAGTGTGGATGCTCTTCTCGGTCTTGGCTGGGTTTACTACGACCTTGAGCGCCATGAGGAGGGAGAACGGATTTTCGAGTTTTTGGTACGGGTGGATCCGGAGTTCCCCCAGGCATGGAGCGGCCTGGGCTGGAGCGTCCTGGAAAGAGGAGATCCCCGGAGGGCCCGGGAATTTTTCGAAAAGGGCCTCGCCCTGGATTCCGGGGATAGGGATCTCTGGAACGGTCTGGGATGGGCCTTTTACGACGACGAGCGATATGCCGAGGCGTACCAGGCCTTTTTCAAGGCGGTGCGGCATTCTCCGGGGGATCCCTATCCCTTGAACGGCCTGGGGTGGGCTCTCTTGGAACTTCAGCGCTGCGAAGAGGCGGAGAAAGCCTTTTTGCAAGCCCGGGAGAGGGATGCCTCTCTCGAAGATCCCCTTCTTGGTTTTGCCTACGCCTGCCTCTGCCAGGGAAAATATGCCGCTGCCCGGAAAGCCTACGAGGATCTGCTCTCCCTCGCGCCGGATCACTCGGAAGCTCTGGAAGGGCTGGAGGAGCTCCGCCTTCGGGAAGCGGCGGAGCTGGAAGCTCCCCAGGGAGATTGATTCGCGGATCTCCGGGATCAGATGCCCATGACCTTCACTACCACCCGCTTGCGCCGCTGACCGTCGAACTCCGCATAATGCACGGTCTCCCACGGACCGAGATCGAGGCGCCCCTCGGTAATGGGGAGGAGAGCCTGGTGGTGTACCAGGATGCGCTTCAGATGGGCATCCCCGTTATCTTCTCCCGTCCGGTGATGGGCATAGGACGGATCTTCCGGAGCCAGTCTTTCCAGCCATGCGGCGATATCCTCGTGGAGCCCCGATTCGTTATCGTTTACGATAATCCCTGCGGTGATGTGCATGGCGGAAACCAGCATCATTCCCTCCCGTATGCCGCTTTTGGAGAGAATCTCCCCCAGCCGGGGAGTGATATGCACCAGATCTTTCTTCTTCGCGCAGGAAAACCAGAGATACTCCGTATGGACCTTCATGAAGACACCTCCTCTTTAGAATGTTTTTTCGGAGCGGAGTATTTCTTCGAGGGTCAGGCATAAAGCGTCGATATGCTCTTCCTTCACTACCAGGGACGGATAGAATCGTATCATATCCGGGTTTTCGGAGAATCCGATGAAAAATCCCTTTTCCAGCATTTTCTCGAAAATTATCTCGCTTTTTTTGGGGCTTCCCTGAAATTCCATGGCGATCATCAGACCTCGTTCCCGCACCTCTTTTACATAAGAACAAGCCTCAGCGATTTTCCGAAGCTTCTTCGTGAAGTACGCTCCTTTTGCCGAAGCCTTTTCAATCCACCTTTCCGAAACCAAAGCTCTTGTTACCGCCAACCCGATCTCACAACCCAGAGGGTCGTTTATATGGGATTGCACGTATCGTATTCCTTGCTCTTCGACCTTGGCGGCGGCATTTTTTTCCACGAATACCGCACTCACAGGATAACCGTTTCCGAGGCCTTTGCCCAAGGTAATCATATCCGGGAGAATGTCATAATGCTGGTAACCGAACCACTTTCCCGTTCTTCCGAAGCCTGTGGTGACCTCGTTGGCGATGATCAATCCTCCGGCTTTCCGAACGTTCTCGCAAAGGCACTTGATGAGTCTTTCCGGAGGAAGATAGACCCGGCCCCCGGAATTTCCCGGTTCGAAAACGAAGGCGCCGTAAGAATCGTATTCGAGGGAAGCCGTTTGGGGACAATCCACACAAGATCCTCCCGGGCATTCCAGGCAGGGTCTCAGAGGAAAATCCGTCCAGAAAGCGGGATCTCTGGGAGTATGGGCTTTTCCTCCCGAGGAGAGGTAACTTACATCAAAGGTTAGATTTCGCTTTCGCCCCGTAATTCTTTCGGCGAGAGTGATGGAAAGCTCCACTGCCTCGCTTCCGGAGGAAAGGTAGAGGGCTTTGGAATCGGGAAGCTGTGCCGCATGAATGAGATGTTCCGTAAGGTTTGATGCCGAAGTATTCGTAAAAAATTCATGCGTGTGTATCACTTTTTCCGCCTGTCTTTGCAGGGTTTTCGTAACGCTTTCGTGATTGTGCCCGAGACACATGGCCCAGCATCCCGCCTGGAAATCGAGAAGGGTACGCCCGCCACGGGCATGAAGAAGAATTCCCTCCCCCTTTTCCAGGAAAAGAGGCTCCCGAAGCCTGCTGTGTGTTCGTAAAATTCTCGTATCGTAAGACATGAGCAAAATCCTCCTTGGAAATAGATGATATTTCCTTGATAGCATAGAGAGAAAAAGAGTATAGTACAAACAGTCATTATGCAAACTGTACTACCACAGGGGGTTTCAAGTGTATACGTACGAAATGGTGGCGGCGTGGCTCAGGAGGGAAATCCGAAAAAAGTCCCTTTCCCAGGGGGATCGTATGCCAAGCGTGCGCGATGTCGCCCGAATTCTCAAGGTCAATAAGATTACCGTAGTCAGGGCATATAGAAATCTTGAGGAGAGTCACGAAGTATATGCGATTCCCCGGGGAGGGTATTACGTCGTCGCTCAAGAGGAATTACCTGAAGGCATCGGGGCTGTCATCGACTTTCAAAGAATGCTTCCCGAACCGAGGCTTTTGCCTTCCAGCGAATTTTTACATGCCATAAACAGAGCGGTTCGGGAATACGGGAAGAATATTTTCAACTATGGAAATCCAAAGGGCTTTCCTCCGCTTATAGAAACGTTAAAAAAATATTTTATGCAAAAGAACGTTTATGCCAGGGAGCGCGAAATTTTTGTGACAAACGGCGCACAACAGGGAATAAGCCTTTTGCTGGATATGTTTTTCTCCGATGGAGACGGAGCGCTTTTAATCGAGGAGCCTACCTATAATCTCGTACAGAACTTTGCGATCCGGAAAAAAATTCCCTGTTTTACCGTAAAACGCGATTCGAAAGGTCTTGATTTGCATTCTCTCGAATTTATCCTGCGACGGGAAAACATCAAGCTTTTCTACATCATGCCGAGGTTTCACAATCCCCTTGGGACATCCCTTTCGGAGGCGGCGAAAAAGAGAATCGTGGAACTTGCCCATGCCTATGGCGCGTATATTCTGGAGGATGATTATCTCGGAGACCTTGAAACGGATAGCGGAGTGCTGCCTCTTCACTACTACGATGTGCATGGACGTGTGATATACCTTCGGAGTTTTTCCAAAACCTTCATGCCGGGTATCCGTTTGGGATCTGTGGTTGTTCCCGGAAATCTGGTATCCTCTTTTGCGGAACAACGCTATCTGTACGATCTCGGAACGTCTATGCTGCCCCAGGGGGCGCTGAATATTTTTATCAGATCCGGCATGTATGATCATCATGTGAAAAAGATTGTTGCGGTATGTGGAGAAAAGATGTCTCTTGCTCGTTCTCTCGTAGAAAAAATGAGCCCTCCCGGAATGCCATGGATTGTCACCGACAAGGGGATCACTCTCTGGCTGGAACTTCCCTCTTCCAGGGATCCCGAGAAAATCAGGAGTTTTCTGAAGGAAAAAGGGGTTGCCGTCTCTGTTACGGGAGATTCTTCTTCCGAAGCCGTATCCGGTTTGAAGGGCGTGAAAATCTGCCTTATGGGAGTCGGCAATGAGGAGATTCGGAAGGGGCTTCTGCTTTTCTTTCGAGAAATAAAACACCTGATATGATGGGCGGAACGCCAGAATTTTGTGAAAAGCCCGGAAGGGGTATTCTGAAAGGGAGGATTTTTCGTGAAAAGATTCCAAATATCCCTGCTCGCGATAATCTTGTTTATTCTCTATGTTTACCCGTCCCATGCCTACGTCTCCTTCTTCGACGGAAGCTCGGAATATCAGTACATGCAGAAGCGGTACGGCAAAAAATACGCTCCCCGGCGGGTGCTGGTGATGCGGGATTTTTTCGCCCGGCAAAATCCCTCGCTCAGCTCCAAGGCCGCCAAGAGCTATGCCGCCCTGGTAGAGCGAATCTGCCGGAACTACGAGGTGGATCCCTTTCTGGTGGCGGCGGTGATCGCCAAGGAATCCAGCGTTCGGGTAAAGGCGAAAAGCGGTATTGCCTACGGACTCATGCAGATCAACTGGGAGGCCAACAAAAAATGGATCCCCAAAGTCTTTCCCTCCATCAAGAGCCGCCGGGATCTCCTTCACTCCCGCCCCAATATCTACGTGGGCACCTACATGCTTCACAAGGCTCTGGAGGGAAGCCGGGGGAAGGTGGATCTCGCCCTGGACAGCTACCGGGGGAAAAGCATCACGGAGTATCGCCGGAAAATTCATTCCTTTTATGCCGAGATGGTACGGGATTTCAAAAGCCGTTAGAATATCGGAACCTCTTCGGAACCGAGGATCCGAATAAAGAGAGCTTTCGGGGATTCCGGGAGTTTGTTGGTATAATACGGGGAACTTGTTTTATGCAGGAGGCGAACCATGTATCCACGTCTGGAAGAAAAGATTCTCTCGCGAATACAGAAAGATCCCTCGTCCCCCGTCCTTTGGTGGGATCATCGGTGGTGGCAGGGGAAAGAATTTCTTGCCCTGGTGGAAGAGAGCACCCGGAATCTCGAAAAAAGCGGTATCACCAAGGGAAGCCGCATCGTTATCTTCAGCCCTAACGCTCCGGTGGTGGCCATTCTTTCCATGGCGGCCTGGCGCCTGGGGGCTACCATGGTGCCCCTGAATTCCCGGGGGGGCGTGGAGGCGGGAAAACGGATCATTAAAAAGGTCGAGCCCGCAGGGGTGATCATTCACGAGGGCATGGCCCCTCTTATGGAGGAGTTCGAAAAAGAGCACGTCCCCTGCGTGATAGCTCCCCTGGAAGGTCCGGTGCCCTCTTTCAAGGCCGCCCAGACCTCCCCCAGCGATCCCCGGATAGCCATGATCTTCGCTACCTCGGGAAGCACGGGAAACCCCAAGGCGGTTCCTTTGACCCACGGCAACCTTCTGGGTAATGTCACCGCCCTGGAGCAGGGAGTTTCCATTATCCGCAAGGGAATTCACTTCATGAACGTGCTTCCCAACTTCCACTCCTACGGATACACCGTAAGCGTGCTGCTTCCCCTCTGCGTGGGAGCTCCCTACGTTCCTCAGCCCTCGTTCACCCCCCTTCAGGACACCTTTCAGGCTCTGGAGGAGGCCGAGGTGGAGGTGCTCGTGGCGGTGCCCACCATGCTCACCTTTCTTCTGGGAGCTGTGGAGAAGGGCATGGCCCCTCCGGCGACGCTCAAATACGTGGTCTCCGGGGGAGAGCGTCTCAACCCCTCCCTTCAGGAGCGAGTGGAAAAGAAGCTGGGCATCACCATCCTCCAGGGATACGGCCTTACCGAATGCTCTCCCGTGGTGAGCTGCAATCCCTCTCCCGAGGGGAACAAGCCCGGCACGGTGGGAACCTTTCTCCCCGGGTACGAATGGGAAATCCGGGACCAGGCGGGAAACCTTCTCGACCCTTCCGAAGAGGGGGTTCTCTGGGTTCGGGGCCCCTCGGTAACCGAAGGCTACTTCCGGGATACCGACATGAGCTCCAAGCGGTTCGCCAACGGCTGGATGAATACGGGAGACGTGGTGCGGGTGGACGAGGAGGGGTATCTTTCCGTTCTTGACCGGGCCACGGATCTCATCATCGTAGGGGGGTTCAACGTCTATCCCCAGGAGATCGAGGCGGTGCTCAACGAGCATCCCCAGGTGAAAATGGCCACGGTGGTGGGGATTTCCCATCACCTTACGGGGGAGTATCCCAAGGCCTTCGTCATTCCCCAGGAGCCCCATGGAATCTCCGCTCGGGAACTTATCGATTTCTGCAAGGAACGCCTGGCTCATTACAAGGTGCCTCGAAAAGTGGAATTCGTGGATTCCTTCCCCCTCTCCGGAGTGGGCAAGGTACTCCGTAAAGAACTGAAAAAACGGGGATAACCCCGTTCCGTTCCGGGAGATGCCGAGAGGAGAGGATGCGCATGTCAAGACTCGGGGTTATTTCGGATACCCACGGAGATGCCCGGGGATGGGAAGAAGCCCGGAAGATCTGGGGTGACGTGGAGGCAATCCTTCATGCGGGGGACGTACTCTACCATGGCCCCCGAAATCCCCTTCCCCAGGCGTATGGTCCCAAGGTTCTGGCCAAGTGCATGAACGAATCCCCGGTACCCCTCTTCATCGCCCGGGGAAACTGCGATGCTCCGGTGGATCAGAATATGCTCCGGTGGCCCCTGCTCTCGCCTCTGATTCCTCTCTGGTGGGAAGGAAAGCTGATTCTCCTCTCCCACGGGGAGAACTTCTCCGAGGTCCGGGAGCTGGGCTTACACTGCGGGGCCTCCCTGGTCATTACGGGACACACTCACGTGGCTTCGGTGCAGAGAGAGGAACGTACTATTTTTCTCAATCCCGGGTCCGCTTCGCTTCCCAAGGGGCGGGATCCCGCGAGTGCGGCCCTTCTGGATTCCCAGGGCATGGCGGTGGTAACCCTGCAGGGAGATCTGCTCCATCGGGAGCCCTGGTAGAAGGAATTTCTTTCGGAAGACCGGAATTGCCGCTTCGGGGAAGGTTTTCGAAAAATCCCGGTTTTTCCGAGATTTTCAACAAAGTTCCTTTCTTTCTCAGCCCTGAAAGAAAGGAACGAAAGACGGTACGATTCCGTACCTAAAGGAGGTTGTTCCTGGAGATGAATCTTATGGATGCTCGGATACAGCAAGCGGATCCCGAAATGTATGATCTTCTTTGTCGGGAGATGAAGCGCCAGAGAGAAGGAGTGGAGCTTATCGCCTCGGAAAACTTCGTTCCCCGCTCGGTGTTGGAGGCCCAGGGTTCGGTGTTTACCAACAAATACGCCGAAGGATATCCCCACAAAAAGTATTACGGCGGGTGCGAAGTGGTGGAAACCGCCGAAGAGCTTGCATGCCAGAGAGCCTGTGAACTTTTCGGGGCGGAGCATGCCAACGTGCAGCCTCATTCGGGAACCCAGGCGAACATGGGAGTTTTCTTTACGGTGCTCCAGCCGGGGGATTCCATGCTCGCCATGAGCCTCGACCAGGGAGGCCATCTTTCCCACGGGCATCCTCTCAACTTCACGGGAAAGTGGTACAACATCATCGCCTACGGTCTGCAAAAAGATACGGAGACCATCGACTACGATCAGGTAGAGGCCCTCGCCCGGGAGCATCGTCCCAAGCTGATCGTGGCGGGAGCCAGTGCCTATCCCCGGTTTATCGACTTTGAGCGTTTCGAGGCCATCGCCAAGGAAGTGGGAGCCTACCTGATGGTGGACATGGCCCACATCGCGGGGCTCGTGGCGGGAAAGGTGCACCCCAGCCCGGTGCCCTATGCGGACTTCGTTACCACCACTACCCATAAAACTCTTCGGGGAGCCCGGGGAGCCCTCATTCTCTGCCGGGAAAAATTTGCCAAGGATGTGGACCGGGCGGTCTTCCCGGGCATGCAGGGAGGGCCTCTTCTTCATGCCATGGCGGGAAAGTCCGTATGTTTCCATCTTGCCATGACCGAGGATTTCCGTAAGTATGCCGCTTCGGTGGTGGCCAATGCCAAGGCTTTGGGAGAAGAGCTCAAGGCCCGGGGATACCGGCTCATCACCGGAGGTACCGATAATCACATGGTTCTGGTGGATTGCAAATCCTCCCGGGGAGTTACGGGAAAAGAGGCGGAAAAGCTTTTGGATCGGGCCAACATTACGGTAAACAAGAACATGATTCCCTTCGATACGGAGAAACCCCTGGTAACCAGCGGCTTTCGCCTGGGAACCCCCGCAGTGACCTCCCGGGGAATGACCGAAGCGGACATGGGGCGTATCGCCGATGCCATGGATATGGTGCTCTCTTCTCCCGGGGATGATTCCCGCATAGAGGAGGCCCGGAGGAAAATTCTCGCCCTCAGCGGAGAATATCCCCTCTATCCGGAGTTTACCGAGCCCTGGCCCTGCTAGGGAACAACCCCTCCTGATCGAGGGGAGGGGCCAGCTTTACCGGGGGAAACGTCCCCTGCATCTTCGTTGGGAAAATCGTGTCTGGAGGGGCAAGAGGTAGATGGAAAAGATTCTGGGAATGAACTTGGCATATGAAGAGTGGCAGGAGCTTTTGAAAAGTCTCGGAGAGCCCGCATACCGGGGAGATCAGATATGTCAGTGGATCTACGAAAAAAAGGTGGATTCCTTCGAGGAAATGACCAACCTCTCCAAGGATCTTAGAATTCTTCTGGAAGAGCGGGTGACTCTGGGCTTTCCCCGGCGTATGAAGGGAGACCGCTCCAGGGATGGCACGAAAAAATATCTCTGGGCCTTCCGGGATGACGCCACCGTGGAAAGCGTGCTCATGCGGCACGGACAGCACCGCACCGCCTGCCTTTCTTCACAGGTGGGGTGTCCCCTGGATTGCGCCTTCTGCGCCACCGGTTCCGGAGGTTTTCAGCGCAATCTCGAAGCGGGAGAGATCGTGGGGCAATTCCTGGCCATGGAAAAACAGCTGGAGGGCCCTATTCAGAATATCGTTTTCATGGGCATGGGAGAGCCTCTCTTGAATGAGGAAAATCTCTTCAAAAGCATTCGCATGCTCCAGCACCCCAAGATGCGGCAACTCGGCATCCGGCACATTACGGTCTCCACCGCGGGTATCGTGCGGGGCATCGAAAAGATGGCCCTTCTCGAGAGTCCTCCTCGTTTGGCGGTATCTCTCCATGCGGTGGATGATGCCTTGCGGTCGGAGCTCATGCCGGTAAACCGCATTCACTCTCTGGAAGAACTTCGGAGGGCTCTCTTCTTTTACCAGGAAAAGACGGGAGATCGCATAACCATAGAATACCTCCTCCTCCGAGGGGTCAACGAGGGAACGGAACATGCCCGGGCCCTGGCCTCGTGGCTTCGGGGTCTGCACGTCTTCGTGAATCTCATCCCCTACAACGAGGGGGATGAGTTTTTCCGGCCCCCCTTCCCCGAAAAGGTGATGCACTTTCAGAAAATTCTCGAAGAAAAGGGAATGAACGTGGAAGTTCGCCGGAGCCGGGGAGGAGATATCGCCGCCGCCTGCGGGCAGCTCAAGAAAAAGGATCTCGAAGAGAAAGCCGAAGTCAAGGCGGCTCCCCTGAGAACCTACGAGGGAGACAAGAAGAAGCAGGAAAAGGGAAAGGAACGCCCCCGGCGCTCCCGGGAAGAAAGATCCTCCCGGGGAGAAGAGGGGGGGAAGTCCCGGGATAAAAAACCCAAGGGGCCTTCCAAGAAACGTCGTTTCCCAGACTGAGGAAACTGAAAATCCCCGGCTCTTTTCTTTGAGAAACCTCGGGAGCCGGGGGACAGATCGAAACCGGGCAGGTCTCCGAGAAACGAGAGACCTGCCCGGTTTCGTGTATGCTTTTCTTCGATTGTCCGTTCAGAAATTGCGGATTCCGCCGGAAGGTTCTCTTGTCTTTTCCCCTTGCTCGAATACGGCGAAAGAGTTCGTCTTGCCCCCGATTCGGAGCGGGAAAAAGGGCGGGGAAGTTCGTCTTTCTCCGGGAATGGAGCGCCACGCCTCCCGGGCCTTTCCGGTGCGTGGAGAACATCGGGGAGCTACACCCACTCGGAAATGAGATCCTCCAGATGGTTCGTCTGGTTCAGAAGGGTGCAGCAGTATCCCCGGTTTTTTTCGTGCCGCAGCATACTGTAGGAAGCGGTATCGAGGTGCAGCCTCCAGAAGTAGGGAGATTCTATTCCCAAACATCGGGCAAGAAGAGGTTTCAGAAGAGCCCGGTGAGTAACCACTGCGAAGGTCTCTCCTTCGTGTCGGGCCACCGCCTCTTCCAGGGCCTGGAAAGATCGCTCCTGAAGGGCTCCCATGCTCTCCGCTCCGGGAAGTTCCAGCTCCTCCGGATGGGAGAGCCAGATCTCCCACTCCCGAGGATATTCCCGGCGCACGAAATCCTTTGATTTTCCATCCCAGGGGCCCAGGGTGATATTCTGAAATCCCTGGCAAATCTCTAGAGGGGCCCCGGTTTCTTCCGTGATCATTTCTGCGGTGGTGCGGGCCCTCGACAGAGGGCTCGAATAAATTTTGGAAATTCCCAGGGAGGCGAGCTCCTTCGCAAGAGCCCGGGCCTGGCGGAGCCCCGAGGCGTTCAGGGGGAAATCGGTGCGCCCCCGAAACAATCCCTCCCGGTTTCCCTCGCACTCTCCGTGACGTACCAGTACCACCGTGGTGGCTTCTTTTTTTGCAGAACTCATAAAGCTTCCGCTCCTTTCGCAGGTATTCCGAATGGGAAGAGAACCATCATTCTACCATGGAGCTCCCTTTCCATCGGACAGGAGAAGAAATTTTCAAAAAATCCCTGACCAGTCTTGACACTTGCTTCTCGGGCTGGTACGCTACATGCTGAAATAAAGAGTGTTGGCACTCGGTGTTGTAGAGTGCTAACAGAGGGGAGGGGGGGAGAAATGCTCTCGGAACGACAGCTGGAAGTGGTGCTCGCGGTGGTGTATGAGTACATCAAAACCAACGAGCCCGTGGGATCTCGCAATCTTTCCAAGCGATATCTCAAAGGCCGAAGCGCCGCCACCATACGTAACGAGATGTTCGATCTCGAAGAAGAAGGTTTCTTCATGCAGCCCCATGCTTCCGCAGGACGGGTGCCTACCGAGAAGGCCTACCGGGTGTACGTGGATAATATTCTTCAGCGGCAGCGCAAACTCTCCTCCCTTGAGGATCCCGCCATTCGGGGGCTCGAAAGCCAACGGCGGGATACGGAAGATCTTCTTTTTCACATTTCCCGACTTCTTTCCCGGGTAACGAATTACATGGGAGTGGCGGCTCTGACGCCTCTCAAGGAAATTCGGCTTATGCGGGTGGATTTTCTTCGCATCGACTCCTCCCACGTGCTGGCGGTGGTGATTCTCGAAGGGGGACTGGTGCATCACCGCACCTTCTCGGTTCCCTGGGAGGTAGGGCAGGAGGAGCTTGACGGGCTTGCCCGGCGCATCAGTCTTCTTGCGGCGGGACGCCCCTGGAGAGCCGTGCGCCAGGATCTTCTTTCCTTCATGCATCAGGAGCTTGAGCGAAACCGGGAATATTGCCGTTCCGCCATGCAGGAGATGGACGAATTGCTTCTCTCCATATCCTCCTACCGCTTCTTTACGGGAGAAACCCGCTATCTTCTGGGACAGCCGGATTTCAAGGATATCACCAAGCTCCAGGCGGTGCTCTCTCTTCTTGAGGAGGAGGAATCTCTGGCGAAGCTGGTGGAAAGCGTTTCTGTCCAGAAGAAAGAAGGCGTTCGAGTTACCATCGGAGCGGAACATCCGGAGCTTCATTCCCGGGAGTGTTCTCTCGTACTGGCCCCTACCGAGGTGGGGGGCTGCGGAGCTCTCATCGGGCTTATCGGGCCGGTGCGAATGGATTACGAAAACGCCATTGCCACCGTGGAGAACCTCATAAAGGCTCTGGAGGCCCACGAGTCTTCCTGAAATTCTCCGGGGTAAGGAGAAGAGTTCCCGGAAGGGCTTTTTTCGGGGCCATATCATAGAGCAGGAAACATGCAAGGAGGAAAAACCAGATGGATCCCATCATGGACGGCAGATCGATTTCCGGAGAAGGAGCCTTTTCCCGGAAAGAGGACATGGAAGATCTGGAACGAAGTTCCCAGGAAAAGGACTCCTCCCGGGAAAATTCCGGGGAGGAGTGTTCGGAAGATCCCGAAAAGCAGCTTCGGGAGATCCGGCGCCGAGTGGAGGCGTTGGAAAAGGAAAAAAAGGCTCTGGAGGACGAGGCTGCCCGGGCTCGGGCCGATTACTACAACCTTCGTCAGCGTACCGCCCGGGATGCGGCCAGACAGCGTATTCTCGCTTCGGAAACCGCCATCCGGGAGCTTTTGCCGGTGCTGGATAACCTCGATCGAGCTCTGGGGGCGGCGGATAAGGACGATCCTCTTCTCAAGGGAGTTTCCATGGTGCGGCGGCAGTTTTTCGAGGCCCTGAAAACCTTGGGGCTCGAAGAGATTTCCGGAACGGGTTCCTTCGACCCCTCCCTCCACGAGGCCGTGGGGATGGAGCCCGTGCAGGATCCCGATCTTGACGGAACCATCGTGGGGGAACTCCAGAAGGGATACCTCCTGGGAGGTAAGGTGCTTCGGGCCTCTCAGGTGCGCATAGGATCCTATGCCGAAGGCGATACATAGGGGGCTCTCCGAAAGGGCGGCCCCACCGCAGCAGCGATAAACCTGCAATTCAGGTTGAAAATATACCCTTTCCCATAAAAGGCGAGGGAATACAAAAATGAGGTGACCAGTTATGGCAAAAATAGTAGGTATCGATTTGGGAACGACCAACAGTTGCGTGGCTGTCAAGGAAGGGGATTCGGTCACGGTAATCCCCAACGCCGAGGGAAGCCGCACCACTCCGTCGGTGGTGGCTACCACCAAGGACGGAGAGCGGCTGGTAGGGCAGCTTGCCAAGCGCCAGGCCATCGTGAACCCCGACAATACGATAATCTCCGTGAAGCGCCAGATGGGGCGGGATCATAAGGAGCGCATGGGGGGCAAGGAGTATACTCCCCAGGAAATTTCCGCCATGATTCTCCAGAAGCTCAAGCGGGATGCGGAGGAGTATCTCGGGGAGCCCGTTACCAAGGCGGTTATCACCGTGCCCGCCTACTTCACCGATGCCCAGCGGCAGGCTACCAAGGACGCGGGAACCATCGCGGGGCTCGAAGTGGCCCGGATCATCAACGAACCCACCGCGGCGGCTCTGGCCTACGGAGAGGACAAGGAAGGGGAGCATAAGCTTCTCGTTTTCGACCTCGGGGGCGGTACCTTCGACGTCTCCATTCTCGACGTGGGAGACGGAGTCTTTGAAGTGCTCGCCACATCGGGAAACAATAATCTCGGCGGAGACGACTGGGATTTGCGGGTTACCGAGTGGCTCGTCAAGGAGTTCAAGCGCACCGACGGCATCGACCTCACCAAGGATCGCATGGCCATGCAGCGCCTTCGGGAGGCGGCGGAGAAGGCCAAGGTGGAGCTCTCCTCCATGCCCGAAACCTCCATCTCCCTTCCCTTCATCACCGCGGATTCCAACGGTCCCAAGCACCTGGAAATATCCCTTTCCCGGGCAAAGTTCGAGGAGCTTACCTCGGATCTTCTGGAAAAGGTGGTGGAGCCTACCCGGCGCGCCCTCTCGGATGCGGGACTTACCCCCCAGGAAATCGACAAGATTCTCCTCGTGGGAGGTTCCACCCGGATGCCCATGGTGCAGAAGAAGATTAAGGAGCTCCTCGGCAAGGATCCCACCAAGGGAATCAATCCGGACGAATGCGTGGCTGCGGGAGCTGCCATTCAGGGAGCCATCCTTTCGGGGGATCACAAAAACATCGTTCTCGTGGACGTGACGCCTCTCTCTCTGGGGCTGGAAACCCTCGGAGGCGTCTTCACCAAGATCATCGACCGGAACTCCGCCATCCCCGTATCCAAGAGCCAGACCTTCACCACTGCGGCGGATAGCCAGACCCAGGTGGAGATTCACGTGCTTCAGGGAGAGCGCTCCATGGCCAAGGATAACGTCTCTTTGGGCAAATTTTTCCTGGACGGCATTCCCACGGCTCCCCGGGGAGTTCCTCAGATCGAAGTTACCTTCAATATCGACGTGAACGGCATTCTCAACGTCACCGCCAAGGACCGGGGAACCTCCAAGAGTCAGCATATCACCATCCAGTCCTCGAACCTCAGCGATGCGGATATCGAAAAGATGAAGCACGATGCGGAGGCTCACGAGGAGGAGGACCGCAAGAAGAAAGAGGCGGCGGAGCTCAAAAACGAGGCGGATTCTCTGGGGTACCAGGCGGAGAAGACCCTCAAGGATCTGGGCGATAAGGTGACCCCCGAGGAAAAGAGCCGGGTGGAGTCCGAAATAGCCGCTCTCCGGAGCGCTTCCGAAGGGGCGGATCCGGAAGCCACCAAAAAGGCGGTGGAAACCCTCACCAAGAGCCTTCACGAGCTCTCTCAGCGGCTTTACGCGGCCCAGCAGGAGCCCAGCGGAGCTGCCTCCGAGGCTCCCGGTGCCGAAGGATCCGGGGGAACCTCGGAAGAGACGGTGGACGCGGAATTCGCCGATAAAGACGAAGCCTGATGCGGTGATCCCGGATGTCCGGAACTGCGTCAAAGCGAGATTATTACGAAGTTCTCGAAATTTCCCGAAGCGCCGGGGTGGAGGAGATCAAGCGGGCCTACCGCAAGCTCGTCCGTAAATACCACCCCGACGCCAATCCGGGAAATGCCGAGGCGGAGGAGCGTTTCAAGGAGGTAAGCGAGGCCTACGAGGTTCTCAGCGACCCCCAGAAGAAGGCCCAGTACGATCAGTTCGGTTTCGTGGGAGAGGGCCAGGGAAATCCCTTCGGGGGCTTCGGCGGTGCGGGAGGAGGCCCCTTCGGGGATGTGTTCGGAGATATTTTCGAATCCTTCTTCGGCGGAGGGCGTTCCCGAAATCCCAATGCCCCCCGCCGGGGGGCGGATCTGGAAATGGAGCTCTCCTGCGAGCTCGAAGACGTCTGTTTCGGAGCCCTTCGAGAGATCTCCATCCCCCGGTGGGAACAGTGTGCCCACTGCGGAGGATCCGGGGCGGAGAAGGGAAGTTCCCCCGTCACCTGTTCCGCCTGCGGCGGTACCGGTCAGGTGGAGCACGTGCAGCGCACTCCCTTCGGCCAGTTCGCCCAGGTGGTTCCCTGCACCCGCTGCGGAGGCAAGGGAAAGATCATCGACAATCCGTGTAAATCCTGCCGGGGAGAGGGACGTCTTCGGGAGCGGCATCGCTTGGAGATCAAAATCCCCCCCGGAGCGGATACGGGAACCCGGCTTCGCATTCAGGGGGAAGGCGAAATGGGAGCCAACGGAGGCCCTCCGGGGGATCTGCTTCTTCTCATCCGAGTAAAAAAACACAAGCACTTCGTCCGAGAAGGGGAGGCGCTGCATTACCGCAAGGCCATCGCCTTTCCCCAGGCAGCCCTGGGAAGCGCGGTTACGGTGCCTACTCTGGATGGAGACGCCTCTCTGGATATCCCTCCGGGCACCCAGCCGGGTAAGGTGCTTCTTCTCTCCGGAAAGGGGATGCCCCGGCTTCGGAACCCCGAACGAAGGGGAGATCTTCACGTTCATGTGGATGTGGAGGTGCCCAAAAGCCTTAGCGAGCGCCAGCGGGCGCTCCTGGAACAGCTTGCGGCGGAAATGGACGTCTCCGTCAAGGAGGAGAGCGGGGGGCTTCTCGGAAAATTCAAGGAGCTTTTCCTGGGATGATAATTCTTCGTTCCCCATGGTGCTTTCTTGGGGAGAACGTGGTACACTAGCCAAAAATAAGGGGGGCCTGGCCTCCCTTATTTCTTTCGGGGAGGGGATACTATGCACGACGACGCTTTCTGGTGGTACATTCTTCTGGAAGCCCGGGAAAAGGAAGCCCCTGTTCTCGATTCCCTGGTGGAGCTTTCGGGCAGCATAGGGGCGGAATATGCGGAAGGTTCCGACATGGTTCGGGTTCGAGCCTACTACCGCAGCTCTCACGATCTGGGACACTGGCTCCGGGAGCTCAATCAGGTGCTGGCTCCCTGGCCGGATATCACCGTGCGGGACATGGGAAAAATTGCCAACCGCTCCTGGCATACCGCTTGGAAAGAGGCTTTTCCGCCTCTTCCCGTGGGAGAAGGACTCGTGGTAATGGCTCCCTGGCATAAGGGAAACGAGCCCGAAGGGCGCCTTCCCCTCTATATCTATCCCGGCAGCTCCTTCGGCACGGGATATCACGAAAGCACCCAGATAGCCCTGGAGCTTCTGGAAAAACATCTCTCTCCCGGGGAAGAGCTTGTGGATGTAGGGTGTGGTTCCGGTATCCTCTCCATAGGAGCCATCAAGCTCGGTGCCTCCCGGGCCTGGGCCCGGGACTTCGATCCCGCGGTGGTGCAGGAGGTTCTCGAAAACTGCCGGCTCAACGGTATCTCTCAAGAGGTTATCTCCCTGGAGGTGGGGGATCTTCTTCAGGGGTTCTCCCGAAAAGTCTCTCTGCTCACGGCAAACATCGTCATCGATCCCCTGCTGCAGCTTCTTCCGCAGATTCCCGGGGTTCTTCTCCACCAGGGAAGAGCCATCTTTTCGGGGCTGGTGGTGAAGGAGCGCCATGTCTTTGTGGAAGCTCTGGAAAAACAGGGATTTCGCGTGGTAGACTCTCTGGAAAAGGGAGACTGGTGGGGCGTTATCGCTGCATACCGGTAAAAAACGGAGCCCCGGGGCCGTTTCCGGAACGTTCCCCAGGGCTTGGCGAAGAAATTCCCCCGGTTTGTGCATGCATTCCGAAGGATCCCCCGAAAGGATTTTCCGGAACGAGGTGTTTCATAAGATCTAACGTGTTCACTCCCTCCGAAACCGGAGCCGCCTCTGGGAGGCCCCTGTTCCGGAGGAATGCGTGTTTTCTCCGTACAGGAAAGAGGTGTTCGTGGCATGTCCCTACCGAGAATACGGCTTGATCGGTGCCTTCGCACCCCTCAAGGGTACTGGGCGCTCTCCGGAGAGGAGGCGCACCATCTCGTGCGGGTTCGGCGCTGTGGAGAGGGAGACCTCGTGGAGGGGCTCCTTCCGGGATGGAAGGTAATCCTTCGGCTTTTCTCCGAAGAAAACGCATGGTTCGGCGAGGAATGCTCCCGGCATGCCGAGGCGGGGGGGGATCTCTTCATGGTGCTCCTCCTGGCCCTTCTCAAGGGAGATGCCTTCGAAAGAACGCTGCGTCAGGCCACGGAACTGGGGGTTTCCCGTATCGTTCCCCTTCTCTGCCATCGGAGCATCTCCAGAATAGATACAAAAAAGGTGCCTTCCAAAATGGCGCGGTGGCGTACCATTCTGGAGGAATCCACCAAGCAGTGCGGCCGGGGAACTCCTCCGGAGATAACCGAGCCCCTGGAATGCCTGTCCTTGCCCTCCCGAAATCTTCCTCCCGCGCGGTTTGCCGCCATTCTCGACGGCGAGGCCCGCCCTCTGGGGGCAGCCTACGCCTCGGAGAACGATCTCGCCTTTGCGGTAGGCCCCGAGGGAGACTTTTCTCCCCGGGAAAAGACCCTCTTCAAGGATATGGGCTTTCTTTCCGTATCTCTGGGGCCCAGGGTTCTCAAGGCGGGAACCGCTGCCGCTGCGGGGCTGGCCTTCTTTTCCCTCGCCTGGGAAGGATCTCTTCAGAGTGATTGAGAAACCCCGCCCTCCCCGTGTAACCCTTCAGGCACTGGGATGCCGTACCAACCAGTACGAGGCGGAGGCTCTCGGGTCCATGTTCGCCGAAAGAGGGTGGGAGGTGGTTGCAACGCCTCCCTGGGATCTCGGAATCGTCGTCTCCTGCTCCGTCACCGCCGTGGCGGAGCGCAAGAGCCGTACGCTTTTGCGGCGTTTTCTCCGGCAATCTCCGGCAGGGCGGCGCATTCTCTGTAGCTGCTACGCCCAGAACCTTCTCCGCACCAAAGAGCCCTTTCCCGAGGCGGATCTGGTGGTGGGAAACCGCATCAAACATCGCATACCTCTTTTGGGGGAGGCCCTCCTTCGGGGAGAACCCCTGGAGCAGTACCACGAACTCCCTGGCCCTCCGGGCATCTGGACAGCCTGGGACGACCTCCGCCTTACCCGCCTTCTCTGGCATACCCGGGGATTTATCAAAATCCAGGAGGGATGTCGCCGTTTCTGCTCCTACTGCATCATCTCCCATCTTCGGGGAAACCCCCTGAGCCGCCCGGAAGAGGATATCCTGGAAGAGGTGACCCGCCTCGCCTCGGGAGGCTGCGGCGAATTCATTCTTACGGGAATTCATCTGGGCTCCTACGGAAGCGGCGAGGGAGGAGAACCCCTGGGGAAGCTCGTGCAGAAGATAAGCCGTATCGCCGGGGTGAAACGCCTTCGTTTCGGTTCTCTGGAGCCCTTCTCCATAACCCCCGCGTTTCTTACAATGCTCCGGGACACTCCCCAGTTCTGCCCGCATTTTCACATTCCTCTCCAGAGCGGGGACGACGGGGTGCTGGAGCGCATGAAGCGGGGCTATTCATCGGGAGAGTTTGCGAAACTGGTTGCCCTGGCCCGGGAGATCTTCGGCGAAGATCTCCATATAAGCACGGATCTCCTGGTGGGTTTTCCCGGAGAGGATGACCGGGCCTTCGAACGAACCCTGAAGGTTGCCGAAGATCTGGGTTTCGGCAAGCTTCACGTCTTTCCCTTCTCTCCCCGGGAGGGAACTCCCGCCTTTTCCTGGCCCCGGCCTTCCCGGAAGGAAACCGAAGACCGCTGCGGCAGAGCGGCACTTCTCGGAGAAAAACTCCTTGCCCGGTACGCCTCCCGGTGGCTGGGGCGTACCGTGGAGGTGCTGGCGGAAAAGCGTGGGGCCTCGGAAAGCCCTTTCTTCACGGGGCACACGCCGCACTTTCTTCTGGCCCGTCTTCCCGGCAGGGCCTTGCCGGGAGAACCGCGCTCGGGCAAAGTGACCGCCCTTTCGGGGGGAGAGCTGCTCTGCTCTCCCGATTTCGAAAATTCGGAAGAACCGCCTTTTTCCCGGGAGCCGCAATTCCCGGAAAATTCCATAGTCGAGGTGCATTCGGGTGAGTAAACATCCCGTTCTCGGTATCGACCTCGGTACCCGATACGCTCTCATGAGCCTCTGGACCGAGGACAATCCCACCCCCCTTCTTCTTCCCAACCGATGGGGAAGAACCAGAACTCCCTCCATCATCGCCTGGGAAGGAGGGCGTTTCTACGTGGGAGAGGAGGCCCAGAAGCGGCTGCTCCGGGGATGCCCCCAGGCTTGGTGGAACGTGAAGAGCCATATCGGAGCCTCTTCCTGGAAGGTTCTTGCGGGAACCCGTCACTATCGTGCGGAGGAACTGCTGATTCCCCTTCTGGTGCTTCTTCGGGAGGATGCGGAGGCCTATCTTGGAGCGGTTATCACCGAATGCGTTCTGGCGGTGCCCGCTCATTTCAGCTTTCCCGAACGAGCCTCCATGGTGCGGGCCGCCCGGAGCGCGGGATTCGAAAACGTGCGAATTCTCAACGAGCCCACCGCAGCGGCCCTGGCGGTAGAGATGGAGGGACGCTCTCTGGTGCTCGATTTCGGAGCGGGCACCGTGGACATTACCGTCATGGAGCAGGAGGACGGTATCTGGCAGGTGCTCCAGTCCCGGGGACGGGATGCTCTGGGAGGGGCCTTCATCGACGTCCTCCTGGCCCGGCATCTCTGGGAACGCCTGGGAAACCGCAAGCTTTCCGAAAAGGATCTTCGCTGGCCCCTTCTTCTCTCGGAGGCCGAAAAAATCAAGATTACCCTCTCCAGTGCGGGAGAGATCGACTGGTATCCTCCGGGGGGATTGCTGGAGCACCATCAAAACCATCCCGTCCGCATTTCCCGGAAGGATCTGGAGCAGATCATGGAGCCCCTCCTGGAAGAGGTGCTGGGCATGGTGGTGCACATGTGGGAGGAGCATCGGCCGGACCGCCTTCTTCTGGTGGGAGGAAGCAGCCGTCTTCCCCTGCTCCGGAAAAAGCTCGCCGCCCGAGTGGCGGAACCTTCGCATCTGGGACTCTATCCCGACGAAGTGGTGGCCCTCGGGGCGGGCATGCACGGAGCCCGGGGATCCGCCAGACTTCTTATCGACGTGCTCTCCCGGGATCTGGGGGTGGAAAGCTCCTGGGGACAAATGGTGCCCCTTCTCTTTCAGGGAACCCCCCTTCCCTGTGGAGCGGCGAAGAAATTCGAATCTCCCCGGGGAGGTGCCGTGGAGATCGGAGTTCTTCAGGGGGGCGAGGGAAATCTCCAGGAAAAACTGGGAACCATCAAGGTGGACAACCTGCATCCCAAAGAAGAGGTGGAGGTTCTTTTCGAAGTGGATTCCGAAGGGCTTCTCCAGGTGGAGGTGCGCCGTCAGGACGGCACCGTGGCGATGCACGAAATCCTCGGTCTTTCGGGACAGGAGGGGGAAAAGGGGCAATCCCGAAATTTTAGTGACCATCGCTATAGAAATGTGGAGAAACGTTGTGCTAAAATCTCAGTGCACCTTAATGAGGAGCAGCAGCGACGGATGCAGCGTCTTCTCGACCGTCTGCGGGTTCTCCGGAGCCATCGGGATGCCTGGGAGGCGGGGCTTCGGGAGATGGAGATCTTTCTCGCCAAACTGGAGGAGGTGTGCCGTTCGTGAACCATGACCTGGATGCCAGCTTTCGGACTCTCGGACTTTCTCCCGGGGCTTCCTGGGAGGAGGTCAAGCGTGCATTCCGGTGTCTGGCCAGGAGCTGCCACCCCGACGTGGCGGGGCCCTCCGCGGCGGGAGAGTTCCAGAAAATCACCTCCGCCTACATGACCATTCGGGAAAGTGCCTATACTTCCGATGCTATCCGCAGGGGAACTCCTTCCGGATCGAGCCGGGAAAGCGAAGCCTCCTCCAGGCAGGGACTCTGGTCGAAAATGGCGGAAAGCTGGGATCGCTGGAAGGCCTATCACCGAGAGCGAGAAGCCGCCCGGCAGGAGGAAGAAGCCCGGGAGGCCCGGGTTCGGCAAGAAGCTGCGGCGGTCCGGGAACAACGCATGAACGGGCTTTTCGAAGAGACCGAAAGGCTTTTGCGAGAAATCGGAGAGGCGGTCATTCCCGTAACGAAAGATCAGGGGCTTGCGGGGGAGTTGCTGCGCCTGCAGAGCGATCTGCCCGTGGTGCGTTCTCTTGCGGTGGAAGCTCTTCGGGGACGTACGGACCTTCCCGAGGTGCGGCAGGCTCTTCTGGACATGCTTTCCCGATGTACCGAGGAGGAATTCCTTCAGTTCCTGGACAGAGGCATTCCCGAGGGGATCAAGAAAAGCATTCCCTCTCTGGTGGCCTCCCGGGGAGCGGGCTTCTCCGAGGCCGGAGGACTGCGGGTTTTGCGCGTTCTCGCTCTCTTCAAGGATCGCCGGGAAGCCCTCGGGGCTTTTCTCCGGCACTCGTCGAAACATCTCCGGGGGGAGGCTCTGCGGATATGGCCTCAGGGAGCGCCTCCTCCCGAAGGAGCTCTTCTGGGAGAACTTCTGCGGAGCGAAGAAGATGAAATCCTCATTCCGCTCCTGCGAATGCTTCGCTTTACCCCTCTTTCTGCATGGGTTCGTATGGGAGTACAGCGAATTGCCCGGGAACATTCCTCTCCCACCGTGCGGGTATGGGCAAAAACACTTGTGTCGGGAGCTTCTCCCATGTACAATAACAAGGCATCTTCCGGGGATGGTGATCTGCGTGAATAAATGCATCTTTTGCGCCATAGCGAAAGGAGAGGCTGCGGCGGAGGTTCTGTATCGGGATGACTCCGTCATGGCTTTTCGGGATAGATATCCCCAGGCGCCGGATCATCTGCTGATCATACCTCTGCGTCACGTATCTTCAGCATCTGAAATGGATGACCCGGAGTTGTGGGGAAAAATCATGTCTCTTGCCGTCCGGCTGGGGCATGATCTGGGACTCGAAAGGCAGGGGTACCGCCTGATCATCAATAACGGCGTTCAGGCATGCCAGACGATTCCCCACCTTCACGTGCACCTGATGTCAGGCAGGCAGTTCGGCTGGCCTCCGGGGTAAGAGTGGCGGTGCGAGAGAAAGGGGGGAAATGTAAATGACCCAGGTTGTTCGGAGAGAGAACGAATCCATCGACGATGCATTGCGGCGCTTCAAGCGGGAAGTGCAGAAGGTAGGGGTGCTTCGGGAAGCCCGCAAACATGAGCACTATGAAAAACCAAGCGAAGCGAAAAAGCGTCGCAAGGCGGCGGCGAAACGGAATAATAACAAGAGAAGGTAGCTCTCGTCTTTCTTTCGGAAACGAAACGAAGGACTGCGGCCTTTTGGTGGTGTGTTGGTTAAAGAGGGGGGCTTCCCCCTTTTTTCTTTTTCTGGAGAAGGCTTGGAGCGATCTTGGAAAGCCCCCGAAAGGGGCGTTTTTTCGGAGGAGATGAAGCCATGCGTTGTCCCCATTGCGAGGCCGAGGAGACCCGGGTTATGGAAACCCGTACCACCGATGAGGGAAGGGTGGTGCGGCGCAGGAGGGAGTGTCCCTCCTGCATGAAGCGCTTTACCACCTACGAACGGGCTGCGGCGGGACGGGTACTTCTGGTGATCAAAAAAAACGGCACCCGGGAGCCCTTCGACGTACAGAAACTCCTGGCGGGGTTTTGCAAGGCCTGTGAAAAACTCCCCGTTTCCTACGACAGCATCGAGGATGCCGCTGCCCGGGTGGAGGAGGCTCTTCGGTCCGAGGGAACCGGCGAAGTTTCGAGCCAGCACATCGGAGAGCTTGCGGTGGAAGAGCTTCGGCAACTCAACAAGGTGGCCTACGTGCGCTTCGCCTCGGTATACCGGCAATTCGGAGATCTTGCGGACTTCTCCGAAGTTCTCCGGCTCCTGGAAGAAAAAGCCGGAGAGGACGGATCCAAGAGAAAACCGTGACGCCTCGGGCCGTCTTTTTTCCGTGCTTTCGTCATGCAGTTCGTTCCTCCTGTTTTTCTCCGTAATATCTTGTATTTTTTCGGATTTTCCCGGGAAGCCCTTTTCAGAAATCCCAAAAGAACGGTATAATACAAAGTGTTCCTTCGAGGAGCTATATTTTTCATAATATTCAAGGGAGGTTGTGTGCGCATGAAGGTTGGAAAGATTCTTGTTTGTATGATGATTCTTGTGGCTTTTGCGGGAAGTGCTCTGGCGGCGGATGTTCTCCGCATTGGGGTCTACGAACCCCTTACGGGGCAGAATGCCTTTGGAGGCCAGCTCACGGTGGATGGCATCAAGCTTGCCCATGAGCAGAAGCCCGAGGTTATCGGCAGGAAAGTGGAGCTTTTCGTGGTGGATAACAAGTCCGACAAAGTGGAGGCTGCCAATGCGGTAAAGCGCCTTATCGAAAAGGAAAAGGTCATCGCCATCATCGGAAGCTACGGTTCTTCTCTCTCCATGGCGGGAGGCGAAGTGGCGGAGAAGGCGGGAGTTCCCTGTCTTACGGATTCCGCTACGAATCCCCTGGTAACCCAGGGAAAGAAGTACTATTTCCGTATGTGCTTCATCGACCCCTACCAGGGAGCCGCGGCGGCACAGTACGCCTTTAACAACGGCGCCCGTAAGGGAGCCCTTCTCCTCGATGTGGCTCAGGACTACTCCGTGGGGCTCGGCAAGTTCTTCCACGAGGCCTTCGAGGCCTTGGGAGGCAAAGTGGTGGCCCGGCTGAACTACCAGACGGGAGACCAGGATTTTACCGCCCAGCTGACGGAAATTATCAACCAGGGTGCTGAAGTGCTCTTCATTCCGTCCTACTTCGCGGAAGGTGCCATCATCATCAAGCAGGCCCGGGAGCTCGGAGGCGAGTTCAGCATCATGGGCGGCGATGCCATGGACAACCCCGACATGATCGCCATCGGCGGCGATGCCATTGAGGGCTTTGCCTATACCACCTTCCCCTACGCTCCGGAGATGCCCGACATGACCCAGATGGCTGTGGAGTTCACCGCCCAGTGGAAAGAGGCTTTCCCCGACAAGGATCCCAACGCCAACTCCGCTCTCGGATATGACTGCTACATGCTCATCGCCGATGCTATCGAGCGGGCCTATGCCGAGGATGCGGCGGCTTTCGATGCCAATCCCTCCGAGGCTATCACCAAGGCTCTCGCGGCCACCAAGGGATGGGAAGGCGTAACCGGAGCCACCACTATCAACGAAACCCACGATGCGGAGAAACCCGTGGGCATCAAGGTCATCAAGGATGGCAAGCAGGTTTACACCGCCTCGGTTATGCCCGAAATTTAAGAATAACCCTCCACGGTGTGTGATGCCCCGTGATACTGATGTGTTTCTTGCATAGTACGTAACTGAACGAAACGCGCAGGGGGGAGGTCTTTCGTCCTCTCTGCGCATTTTTCTGTGTACGCTTCGTCTTCGTAATTTCTTTCGGTGGTTTCCGGGTGTGCCGCGGCGAAAGAAAAATCTTTTCCGCCGTGTGCTCTTTCCCGTAGCCTCGATTCTTGTCTGGAATATTTCATAACGAACGGGAGGAATCCCATGTCCCTGCCCATGTTTGTTCAGCATTTCTTTAATGCCCTAACTCTGGGAAGCCTCTATGCCCTTATCGCCATAGGATATACCATGGTGTACGGTATTCTCCGACTCATCAACTTCGCTCACGGAGATATCTTCATGCTGGGGGCGTACTTCGTCTTCTGGTCCATCGCACTGCTCAAACTTCCCTGGGTGCTGGCCATCGTAGTAGCCATCGGAGGAGCTTCTCTCTGCGGAATCCTCGTGGATCAGGTGGCTTACAAACCTCTTCGGGAAGCCCCCCGGATTTCCGCTCTCATAAGCTCCATCGGCGTTTCCTTCTTCATCCAGAACCTCGCCATCGTGGTCTTTACGGGAATTCCCCGGGCGGTCTATCGGCCGGAGTGGATGGTGAAGGTCATTCGCCTTGAAAGCGGCGTTCGCATTCTTCCTCTCACCATGATCGTTCCCGTGGTTTCATTCGTGCTCATGCTGGTGCTTCTCTTCATCGTCTACCGCACCAAACCGGGGCTTGCCATGCGAGCCATATCCAAGGACATCGAAACCACCCGTCTCATGGGTGTCTCGGTGAATAAGATCATCGCCTTCACCTTCGGCATCGGATCGGCTCTTGCGGCGGCCTCGGGCATCATGTGGGCCTTGCGCTATCCCCAGATCCAGCCCCTCATGGGGATGTTTCCGGGGTTCAAGGCCTTCATCGCCGCAGTGCTCGGCGGCATCGGCTCCATTCCCGGAGCCATGGTGGGAGGTCTTCTTCTCGGATTTATCGAGATCATGACGGTAGCCTTTTTCCCGGAGCTTTCGGGATATAAGGATGCCTTCGCCTTCGTGCTTCTCATCATCATCCTTCTCATTCGGCCCACGGGGCTGATGGGAGAGAAACTGGAGGAGAAGGTCTAATGGAAAAACGAAAACAGCGGGATCGCATCCTGAACGTTCTTCTCGTGGCCGCCGTAGCGGGAGGGCTCTATTGGGCCCAGGGCAATCTGGACGGATACAAGATTCAGATTCTGAACCTCATCGCCATCAACACCATCCTTGCCCTCAGCCTCAACCTCATCTACGGTTTTACGGGTATGTTCAGCCTGGGACATGCGGGATTCATGGCCGTGGGGGCCTATGCGTCGTCCCTTCTCATTCTTCCGGCGCTCCAGAAGGAGATGATCTACATCCTGGATCCTCTCATCTGGCCCTTCAGCGTTCTTCAGGCTCCCTTCTTCGTGGCGGTTCTTGCGGGGGGACTCATGGCGGCCCTTTTCGGTCTTCTCATCGCTCTGCCCGTGCTGCGTTTGGGGGGAGATTACCTGGGCATCGCCACCCTGGGTTTTGCGGAAATCATCCGGGTGGTGGCAAACAACATCACCTTTATCACCAACGGAGCTCTGGGGCTCAAGGGGATTCCGGATTACGCCAACCTCTGGTGGAATTACGGATGGCTCTTTCTCACCATCTTCGTCATCGTGCGCATCGTGAACAGCAACTTCGGCAATACTCTGAAGGCCATCCGGGACGACGAGGTGGCCGCCCGGGCCATGGGAATCAATACCTACCGGTATCGGGTTATTTCCTTCACCATCGGCGCCTTCTTCGCGGGCATCGGGGGAGCCCTCCTGGCGAGCCTGCTCACCACCATCGACCCCAAGATGTTCCTCTTCATCATGACTTTCAACGTACTCATGATTGCCGTGGCGGGAGGGTTGGGGTCCATTACGGGAACCTGCATCGCCGGAGTGCTCATTACTTTTCTTCTGGAGTGGCTCCGGTTCGTGGAGAACCCCGTTACCCTGGGTTCGTTCCATATTCCGGGCATTCCGGGGATGCGCATGGTTATCTTCTCGCTCTCCCTGCTGCTCATCATTCTCTTCCGCCGGGAGGGCATTATGGGCATGAGGGAAATCACCTGGGATAAAATCTTTCGGACGTCCCCCAAAGGAGGTGCTTCCTCGTGAGTGAGCGAAATATAGTTCTCCAGGTGGATAATCTCACCATGCGCTTCGGGGGCCTCACCGCGGTGGACCGTTTCTGCGCCAAGGTGGAGGAGGGGCGCATCGTGGGGCTCATCGGTCCCAACGGAGCGGGAAAGACCACCTGCTTCAACATGATTACCGGCTTCTACAACCCCACGGCGGGAAAGATACTCTTTCGGGGCGGGGACGTTACGGGCTATCCCCCCCATCGCATCTGCAGGGAAGGCATTGCCCGAACCTTTCAGAATATCCGGCTTTTCAAAAACGAGACGGTTTTGCAGAACGTCATGATCGGAGCTCACCTGCGCCAGAAGTCCCCCTGGTGGGGAGTGCCTTTCTGTCTTCCCTCGGCGGCTCGGGAGGAACGGGAGGTGGAGGAAAAATCCATGAACCTTCTTCGGGCGGTGGATCTCCACAAGGTGGCCTACGAAAACGCCAGCGGCCTTCCCTACGGAGCCCAGCGGCGTCTGGAAATTGCCCGGGCCCTCGCTACGGAGCCATCCTTCCTTCTTCTCGACGAACCTGCGGCGGGAATGAATCCTCACGAATCCCGGGATCTCATGGATTTCATCCGCCGCATCCGGGAGGAATTCAAGCTTACGGTGCTTCTCATCGAGCATGACATGAAGGTGGTCATGGGAGTGTGCGAGCACATCTGGGTGCTCGATTACGGCATCTGTATCGCCGAGGGTAATCCCGAAGCTATTCAGTCGAACCCCAAGGTCATCGAGGCCTATCTGGGAGAGGAGGCTTTGGAGTATGCTTAAGGTGCGGGATTTGCAGGTGCACTACGGAGGCATCCACGCTCTCCGGGGTCTGAATATCCATGTTCCCCGGGGAAAAATCGTCACCCTTATCGGGGCGAACGGAGCGGGAAAGAGCAGCACCCTTCGGGCCGTGGCGGGGCTTCTCAAGCAGTGCAAGGGAAGCATCGAACACGAGGGAAAGCAGATTCTCGGCAAAACCCCGGAGAGCATCGTTACCGCCGGAGTGGTGATGGTTCCCGAGGGGCGCCGGATTTTTCCCCATCTTACGGTGCGGGAGAATCTCCTCCTGGGAGCCTATACCCGGAAGGATGCCGAAGCGGTTCAGGCGGATATGGACTGGGTGTTCGAGCTTTTTCCCCGGATGAAGGAACGGGTCTGGCAGAAGGGGGGAACCCTCTCGGGAGGAGAGCAGCAGATGCTCGCCCTCGGACGGGCTCTCATGAGCCGGCCGGAGCTCATCATGATGGACGAACCTTCCCTGGGGCTGGCGCCTCTTCTGGTGCGGGAGGTCTTCGATATCATCCGCCACATCAACGATCAGGGCAAGACGGTGCTTCTGGTGGAACAGAACGCCTTCGCAGCTCTGAAAATAGCTGATTATGCCTACGTTCTTGAGGTGGGCGAGATCGTCCTCGAGGGTTCGGGGTCGGAACTCATCGAAAACCCCCGGGTTCGGGAGGCCTATCTCGGCGGATAGGGAAAAGGGCATCACCTGCAGTGAGGGCCGAACTTTCAAGGTTTCGGAAATCTCTCCGGAGAATCGGGAGATGCTTGAGTGTTTCGGCCGAACCGAGAGCGTTTCATGAGACATCTAGAAGGGAGCGGATTCTCGTGTCGAAGAGTCCCTGGAACCTGCCCAACGTGTTGAGTCTTTCCCGGGTTTTTCTTGCCCCCATGGTCATGGTTTTTCTGACCTTTCGGATAAACTACCCCGTGAAGCCCCTTATCGCCTTGGGGCTCGATACGGGATACGGGGATCTCCTGGCAGGGTTCATTTTCATCTTGGCGGCTCTTACGGATACCGCAGACGGCTACATAGCGAGAAAGCACGGCATGGTGACGAACCTGGGAAAGTTTATCGATCCCCTGGCGGATAAGATCCTGGTGATTGCGGCGCTTATCTCTCTGGTGGAACTTCAGAGACTCTCCGCATGGATTGTGGTTATCATCGTCGCCCGGGAATTTATCGTCACCGGGCTCCGCATGGTGGCCGCCGCAGAGGGCATAGTTATCGCCGCTTCCCGGGGAGGGAAGGTCAAGACGGTTACCCAGATCATAGCCATATCTCTCATGATACTGAATATTCCCGGAGGGCAGCTTGCCATGGGAATTGCCCTTTTCGTCACCGTCTACTCGGGCATGGACTATCTCGTGGAGAACAAAAAAATTCTCATGGGGGAGTGATACCCCGGGAGAGTTTACATCCCCGCCTTGCAAGGGCGGGGATTTTTTTGGAATTTCATACGTTCCATGGGCACTTTCCGCGGAAAGGCCCTATCGGAGGAGGTTCATCATGAACGAAAAAGAGGAAAAAATTTTTCAGACCCTGGAAACGCTGGGAGACGCCATGCTCGAAAACCTGGGAAGAATCTGCCGCATTCCCGCGGTGGCTCCCGATGCGGGGGGCTCGGGAGAAGTTCTCAAGGCCCGGGTCATCGAAGAACTTGTACAGGAACTGGGATTCCCCAAGCCCGAATGGCACAATGCCCGGGATTCCCGGGCGGAAGGGGAAATCCGCCCCAACCTCATTCTGAAAATTCCCGGAGCCTCCAGCCAACGGCTCTGGTTCGTAAGTCATATGGACGTGGTTCCCGAGGGAGATCGTTCTCTCTGGAATACGGATCCCTTCGATCCTCTCGTCCGGGGAGATCGCATTTTCGGCCGGGGAGTGAACGATAACGGTCAGGAACTGGTGGCGAGCCTTTACGCCCTCCATGCTCTCCGCCGGGAGGGGATGGAGCCCTCCCGGGAAATCTGCCTCTGCTTCGTGGCGGATGAAGAAGTGGGGAGCGTCTACGGCATTCAGCACCTCCTTAAAGAAGGGCTCTTCCGGGAGGATGATCTCGTGCTCGTTCCCGACGGAGGCAACGAAGAAGGAGATTTCGTGGAGGTGGCGGAGAAATCCATTCTCTGGCTTCAGATCACCGTGGAGGGAAAACAGGCCCATGCGAGCCGTCCGGATGAAGGCAACAACGCCTGCCGGGAGGCGAATCTTCTGGGGGTTGCCCTGGACGAAGCGCTGCATCGGGCCTTTCCCGAACGGAACGAACTTTTCGGCCCCCCATGCTCCACCTTCGAACCCACCAAGCGATCCGCCAATGTGGGCAACGTGAATACCATCCCCGGCAGGGAGGTCTTCTGCTTCGACTGCCGGGTGCTTCCGGAGGCTCCTCTGAACGAGGTTCTCCGGGTGGTGGACGAGGTTATCGCCTCCCGGCGAGAGATCTCGGGATGTGCCATAACCCGGGAGATCCTCCAGCGGGACGATGCGGCTGGCGGTACGGATCCCCAGGCTCCGGTGGTGCGGCTTCTCGGAAAGGCCATCGAAAGGGTGTTCTCCCGGAAACCCCGGGTGGGAGGAATCGGAGGAGGCACCTGCGCCGCCTATTTCCGGCATCATGGCATTCCCGCCGCCGTGTGGGGGCAGGAAGCCAACTGCGCCCATCAGCCCAACGAATATGCCCTGAAAGAGCATCTGCTCAACGAAGCCAAGGTCTTCGCCCTCATGATGTGCGACGCTTCGGAGTCTTCGAACCTCTAAAAGAAGAGCCCCGCTTTTCGGTGCTCCCGTGAAGGCTGGGGGCCGAAAGCTCCGCTTTTTTACGGAGCACGGTTTTTTTGACGCTTCCATGGAATAGGAACTATAATGTCCCGGTGGATGTTTTCGGGAGAGGAGTGCTCTTTCCTCTCCCTCCGGAAGAAGCGTAAAGAATGAAGAAGGTGAAAGTATGATTGGAGCACTGAAAAAGGCTCTTGGTCTCGATAAAAACGAACGAGCCCTGAAACGTTACGCCGCCCGGGCGGCGCGCATCAATGCCCTGGAGCCGGAGTTGGAAAAACTCTCGAATGAAGAACTCGCCGCCAAGGGAGAGGTTTTTCGCTCCCGTATCGCCCAGGGAGAGGAATTGGACGGGCTTCTCGAAGAAGTTTTCGGAGTGGTGCGGGAGGTCTCCCGGCGTACCCTGGGGCTGCGGCACTTCGACGTACAGCTCATGGGAGGCATGGCGCTTCACGAAGGCTGCATCGCGGAAATGAAGACCGGAGAAGGAAAAACCCTGGTATCCACCCTAGCGGTGGTGCTGAACGCCCTTTCCGGCAAGGGAGTGCATCTTATCACGGTGAACGATTACCTCGCCCGGCGGGATGCGGAGTGGATGAGCCCCATCTACACCTTTCTCGGGCTCTCCGTGGGGGTTATCTATCCCTTCATGGATCCCCAGGAACGGCACGAAGCCTACCGCAAGGACGTGGTCTACGGCACCAACAGCGAATTCGGTTTCGACTATCTTCGGGACAACATGGCCACCCAGCCTTCCCAGCTGGTGCAGCGGTTCCACAACTATGCCATCGTGGACGAGGTGGACTCCATCCTCATCGACGAGGCCCGAACGCCTCTTATCATCTCCGGACCTTCCGAAGATTCCCCGGAACCCTATCTTCTGGCGGATCGCACCGCCCGGCAGCTCCAGAAGGATCGCCACTTCGAGGTGGATGAAAAGGAACGCAACGTGGCCCTCTCGGAAGAGGGAATCAAAAAGTGCGAAGAGATTCTGAACATTCCGGAGCTCTTCTCGGATGTCCAGCGTTCCGAGCTGGGTCACAAAATCGTGCAATCCCTCAAGGCGCTTCACCTCTTTCAGAGAGACGTGCATTACGTGGTGAAGGACGGGGAGATCGTCATCGTGGATGAATTCACCGGCCGTCTCATGTTCGGCCGCCGCTACTCCGACGGGCTCCACCAGGCCATCGAGGCCAAGGAAAAGGTTCAGGTGGGCCGGGAAAACCAAACCCTTGCCACCATCACCCTGCAGAACTACTTCCGCATGTATCGAAAGCTCTCGGGCATGACCGGCACCGCCGCCACCGAAGAGGAAGAGTTCAAGGAAATCTACGGCCTTCCCGTGGTGGTGCTCCCCACCAACGTGCCGGTAATCCGGGAGGATAATCCCGACGTGATCTTCCGCACCAAGCGGGAAAAATACGCCGCCGTGGCGGAGGAAGTGGCAGAGTGTCACGCCCAGGGGCAGCCCGTGCTGGTGGGTACCACCTCCATCGAGGTTTCCGAAGTGATCAGCAAGCTCCTCAAGGCTCGAAAGGTGCCTCATCAGGTGCTGAACGCCAAGTACCACGAAAAGGAAGCCTCCATCGTGGCCCAGGCGGGAAGAAAGGCAGCAGTCACCGTGGCCACCAACATGGCGGGACGCGGTACGGACATCGTGCTGGGAGGCAATCCGGACTTTCTTCTCAAGGACGAGGCGGAGAAGCGGGGAATCTCCCTCGAAGAAAACTCTTCCGAAGCGGGAGCCCTGGGGGAGGAGATTCGGAACCAGTGTGCCGAGGAGAAGCGACAGGTGCTTCAAGCGGGGGGACTGCATATTCTCGGTACGGAACGGCATGAATCCCGGCGCATCGACAACCAGCTCCGGGGGCGGAGCGGCCGCCAGGGAGATCCCGGCTCCAGCCGATTCTATCTTGCCCTGGAGGACGATCTGCTCCGACTTTTCGGATCCGAGCGCATCGAAGGCATCATGGGCAAGCTCGGTTTGGAAGAGGGGGAGGCCATCGAACACGGGCTTCTCAGCAAGGCCATCGAAAACGCCCAGAAAAAAGTGGAACAGATGCACTTCGACATTCGCCGGCAGCTCCTCATGTACGACAACGTGATGAACCAGCAGAGAGAGGCCATCTATGCGGAGCGCCGCCGGGTGCTGGAGTCCGAGGAAATGCCCGAACACGCCTGGGGACTCGTGCAGGATGCGGCGGAAGGTATTTTCGCATCCTCCTGCCCCGAAGGAGCCGAGGTGGATCCTCACGCAGTCTCGGTACGCCTGAAATCCCTCTTCTGGCCGGGTATCGAAAAGCCTCTGGAGGGCGTGGATACCCGGGAGGCTCTGGAGGATGCCCGGGAGGCGATTCTTCGGGAGCTTCGACAGAGGTATGACGAAAAGCGGGCTTCTCTGAAGGAAGACATGGCCTCCATGCTTGCCCGGTTCGTGGTGCTCCACGTGCTGGATGCCCGGTGGAAGGAGCACCTTCTCGCCATGGACGACCTGCGCCGGGGCATCGGCCTTCGGGCCATCGGCCAGAAGGATCCTCTTCTGGAGTATCAGTTCGAATCCTACAACCTCTTTCAGGAAATGCTCACCCGGGTTCGGGAGGGAGCTGCGGAACTCCTCTACCGGGTGGCGGTGATTACCGAAGATCGTCGTTCCCCCGCCCCCGGAAATCTTCAGGAGAGCCGGGACATGCCTCTTCCCTTTCTGCAATCCCCGGGAGATGAAGACGCCCGGCATCACGCCCTCGGAGAGGGGCGCAAACGCCAGCCCATACGCAAGACCCAGCGGGTGGGACGTAACGATCCCTGCCCCTGCGGGAGCGGCAAGAAATACAAGCACTGCTGCGGCAAGAGCGGAGCCTAGAGGCGGAGATCCGGCTATTTCCGGGGCAAACCAAAAGTCCCCGGAGGAATGCGGTGCAGCGGTTTTCTCGGAAAAACGCTGCGGATGGCGGATTTTCCCGGAGTTTTTGCAGGAGCGTTCTCGACAGATCGCTTTCTCGAGAGATGGAACCGTAAAGGGAGTGACAACAGTGTGGAATACCCGAATTTTTCGCAGTCTGGCCTTGGGGCTGGGATTTTTCCTTCTGGCTTCTCTCGGAGGAGGGGTGCCGAAAGCTCTGGGACAGGATACTTCCTGGGCCCAGGAGGAGGTTTCCCGGCTTGCCCGGGAAGCTCCTTCGCTGGAACAGTTTCCCGGCATGGGAGGGTTGGTGCTCCAGCGAAGGGCGGAGTACGCTCTCCGGGCGGACGGAGCTCTGGAAAAAAACGAACGTTGGATCGTACAGCTTACCCAGAGAACTCCCGATTCCTGGCTCCACTGGGAAATTCCCGTTCCCCCCGATGGAGAGGCCCGGGTTCTCCTGGCGGGGCTCTACGGCATGCCCTTCGGAAATCTTCAGAGCCCTCTGATTCCCCTTCAGATCGATAGGGAAGGAATTCCGGTGCTCCAGGTACGGGTGCCGTACCAGGGAGATCGCCTGGTTTTGGTTTTGGAGTACCAGCAGATCTTTCCCCGGCGTTTCGATGTGGGGGATTTTCTGTGGCTTCAGAAAGACCTTCCCATCTGGGAGCAGGAGATCGTGGCCCGGGTTCCCCGGGAGGCTTCTCTCTACTGGGAAGGGGTGGGGGTAAGCGCTCCCTCGGTGGAATCTTCGGAGACCCAGGATTCCTACGTCTGGAGAAAAATCAACAATCCTCCCTGGGCAGGAGCGGGGCTCGTGGCGGAGGGGCGTCCCTCCCTCGCCTTCAGCCTGCGTCGGGGCATTCTCGGAGGTCTCAAAACTCTGGAGGCCTATGAAAAGCAAAGCTATCCCGAACCGGAAGGAATCTTCCGCCATATCGCCTCGGATTCCAAGCCCCATCGGCGAGGAAAGGGCCTTTTGGACGAACTGAACAAGAACTCCTATCTCCTTCAGGACATCCCTTCCCGAATGGTGCGCAACGGAGCGGACTTTCCTTCCCAGGGGCCCTGGACATCCTGGGAGCGCACTCTCCTTGCCCAGAGCTGGCTTCGCAAGGTGGGATGGCAGGTCGCTCTCTGGTGGGTTCCGGTGTTTCCTCTCTCGGAAAACGTGCCCGCCACCCAGGATCTCTGGCTCGAACCGGTGCTGGAATGCAATCCTCCCGGAGATACCCCCTTTCTCTATCTCTTCGGACAAACCGTGGAGTATGGAAAAACCCCCTCTTCCCTCTGGGGAAAAACCCTCTACCGGGTTTCGGGGCTGGAGGTACAAACCAAAAGGGTTCCCGAGGGAAACCTGGAAGACCATCGCCTCACCCTGGCCTGGAACCTCAGTATGGATGCTCGGGGAGAGGCCGAGGGTTTTCTGGATCTCTACGTTCGGGGGGGCTGGGTGGATCTCTTCGGAGAGGAGGCTGCCCGGGATCCCGAAGAGGCTCTCCGGATGGTGGAGTGGAGCGTTCCTTTCTCTCTCGCGGGGGAAATTTCGAAAGAATCCTACGCCTACGGATATCGAGTACACGCTCCTCTTGCCATGAAGCTCGGCATTCCCGGATCGGGGCAGGTGCTTGCCAAGATTCCCGGAGGAGACCTCCCATGGATCCGAGAGGTTCTGGGACAGACTCCCCCCTTCTCGCTCCGGTTTCCCTTCGTGCTGGAGCACAAGCTCATGCTCCGGCTTCCCGAAAACTTCCGGATGCTGGGCAAGCTCTCCACGCCGGAGATTTCCGGTTCCATAGCTCTGAAGGGAAGTTTCTACTACAACAAGCGGCATAACTATATCGAGGGAGAGCGCAAGGCCATGGTAAAACCTACGGTCATGGACCTTTCCCGAAACGAGATTTTCCGGAGCGTTCTCCAGGGATGGGAACGCTGGAAAACGATCTTTGTGCCCCTGAAGGAACAGTAGTCCTTCGGGGCGGAGGTGAACGACTATGCAGGATGTACGGCAAAAACTTGAAAACCATATCGCCGAGGCCCTCCGGGTTCTCGGAGAGGAACGGGGAATTCCCCGGGAATCTCTTCCCGAGGCTTTTCTGGAACGCCCCCGTCGGGAAGGTCAGGGAGACTGGGCCACCAACGTGGCCATGCAGGGATCCAAAATCTTTCGGGAATCTCCCCGGAAGGTAGCGGAGGCTCTGGCGGAGCGCATACCCCTCGGAGAGGCCTCGGGAATCGACAAGATCGAAATTGCCGGCCCGGGATTCATAAACTTTTTTCTCTCCTCCCGATGGGGGCACCAGGTGCTCGCCCGTATACTCGAAGAGGGAGAGCGCTACGGCCGCTCGGATCTCGGCAAGGGCCGCAAGGTTCAGGTGGAATTCGTAAGCGCCAATCCCACGGGGCCCCTCCACGTGGGGCACGGTCGGGGCGCGGTGGTGGGAGATGTCACCGCCTCGCTTCTGGAATATGCGGGATGGCGGGTAGAACGGGAATACTACATCAACGATGCGGGGCTGCAGATGGAAATTCTCGGAAAATCCACCCAGGCCCGGTACTTCGAACTCGGGGGCAAGGGAGAATCCGCGCCCTTTCCGGAGAACGGCTACAAGGGAGATTACATCTACGATCTCGCCCGGGACGTCCGGGATCAGGAGGGGGATCGCTTTCTCTCCCTTCCCCTGGAGGAGAGTCTCGAATTCTTCTCTTCCTTTGCGGGAGAGAAGGTGCTGAACACCATCAAGCGGGATCTGGAAAACTTCGGCGTGCGCTTCAATGTCTGGTTCTCCGAAAAGAGTCTCTACGAAAAGAATATGGTTCCCTCCATGATCGAGCATCTCAAGGGGCGGGACTATGCCTACGACCAGGAGGGGGCGGTATGGTTCCGTTCCACCGCCTTCAAGGATGAAAAGGACCGGGTGCTCATCCGGAGCAACGGAGCCCCCACCTACTTCGCCTCGGACATCGCCTATCACAAGAACAAGTACGACCGGGGATTCGATCTGGTCATCGACGTCTGGGGAGCGGATCATCACGGCTACGTTCCTCGGATGAAATCCGCCGTGGAGGCCCTGGGGCGGAATTCCGAAGATCTTCAAATCCTTCTCATCCAATTCGTCAACCTTCTCCGGGGAGGGGAGCCCGTGGCCATGTCCACCCGGTCGGGGCAGTTCGAAACTCTGGAGAACGTTCTGCGAGAGGTGGGAGTGGACGCTACCCGGTACTTCTTCCTCATGCGCCGCTGCGACAGCCACCTCGATTTCGATCTGGAGCTCGCGAAAACCGCATCCCGGGATAACCCGGTCTACTACGTGCAGTACGCCCACGCTCGAATCTGCAGCATCTTTCGGGAGGCCCAGGAGCGGGGGGTGAATCTTCCGGATCCGGAACAGTGCGATCTGGATCGTCTCGATTCTCCCGAGGAGCAGGAGCTTCTCAAGCAGCTCGGCATCTTTCCGGAAGAGGCGGCCAAAGCGGCCCGGGATCTCGAGCCCCATCGGGTGGTCTTCTATCTCTACGATCTCGCCTGTGCCTTCCACGGCTTCTACAACGCCCATCACATTCTCGGAGAGGCCGAGGAGGTTCGCTCCTCCCGGCTGCTTCTCTGCCGGGCGGTGCAGGTGGTACTCCGGAACGCTCTCAAGCTCGCAGGCATATCCGCTCCGGAACAAATGTAGCGGGAGTTTCTCGTGAAGCCCCCTCGCCTTCGCTGGGTCTTTCTTCTCACCCTGGTGGGAGTCTGCCTCGGAGTTCTCTGGACGTCCTACGGCTACGAGCTCGCCCGAATGCATCGTCTCACGGCGCTTCTCGACCGGAAGATGACCGCCCTGGCGCAGCTCCAGCGCAAACTGGAATCCACCAGGGAGCAACTCCAGTACGTGCAGACCCAAGAGGGGCTCGCGGAGATTGCGAGAAGGGATTTTAACATGCTGGGGCCGGATGAACGGCTTTTCTGGCTGGATTACAGCGATTCCCGGGATGAAACATTGCGTAATTCCCGAAAATAGCGTATAATTCTACGCTGTTGTTCCCTGCCCGAAAAAATACGGAAACTTTTCGGGCCGTTAAGTCCAGAGGGAGGAGGTGACCGGTGGTGCGACCTTATGAAATGATGGTGCTGTTCCACCCCGAAATTGAGGATCACAAAGCTGCGGCTGAGGATATCGCGGAGCTTGTGAAGAATCAGGGGGGAGAGATCTCCAAGATCGATAACTGGGGCAAGCGGCGTCTTGCCTACGAGATCGACAAGATCCGCGAGGGTTTTTACAGCGTCTATACCTTTACCGTCGAAAGGACCAAAATCCGCGAAATGGAGCGGCTTCTCAAGCTGCGAAACTCCGTCATGCGGCATGTGGTGGTCCGGTTGGACGAGAAGTAGGTAAGGAGGATGTCTCATGGCTCGGGGATTTAACAAAGCCATAATCATCGGAAATCTTGCGCGGGATCCGGAAATTCGCTATACCGCCAGCGGTACTGCGGTGGCGCGGCTCGTGGTGGCGGTAAATCGCCAGTGGCGGGGGCAGAACGGAGAAGCCCACGAAGAGGTGGATTTCATTCCCGCCGTAGTCTGGGGATCCCAGGCGGAAAACTGCGATCGTTACCTCCGGAAGGGCCGGCCGGTTCTCGTGGAGGGCCGTATCTCCGTTCGAAGTTACGAGGGGCGGGACGGTCAGAAGCGCTACGCCACGGAAATCGTGGCCCAGACCGTGCAGTTTCTCGGGAGCGGCGGCGGAGAAGGAGGCCGAAGGGATGACGATTCTTCGGGCTCTCTCCGGGAGGGAGGCGGCGATGCCCGGGAAAACTTCCGGGAGACCCGGCCTCAACCCCAGCAGAAACGCCAGCCCCAGGAGGGAGCGAAAAGCCTCCGGGAAGGCGGTTTTGCCGATGATTTTCCCCTCGATTTTTCCGAAGTCGGTGATGGCGACGTCCCCGGCGGCGGAGGGGAAGAGGACGAGGATATCCCCTTCTAGCCATACTTATTTTGGATTGGAAGGAGGCGGCTGTACATGGCCTTTCATGGCGGTGGCAACAACATGAACAAAAAACGCGGCAAGCGGCGTCCCAAGGTATGCTTCTTCTGCGTGGACAAACTGGAAGATGTGGATTACAAGGACATCGAGCGTCTTAAAAAATATGTTTCCGATCGCGGAAAGATTCTTCCCCGGAGAGTGACAGGAAACTGCGCTCTGCACCAGCGTCAGCTCACGAGAGCGATCAAGCGTGCCCGGGTTATGGCGCTTCTGCCCTTTACGGCTGAATAGCTGCGGAATGCGTGCGAGGGGGGGGAGCGGTCCCTCCCCTCGCTGTTTGTATGTTCAGGGGGAATGGGCATGATGGAAAGCAACTCCACCCGGGGGCTCGTGGAATCGGGGCTTCTGGTGGCTTTGGCGGTGGTTCTTTTTCTGGCGAGTCACTTTCTTCCCGTGGCGGGAGTGGCGGTGGCTCTCGTGTGCCCCGCACCTCTGGTGGTGCTCGGTCTTCGCCACAGCCTCGGCAGGGCTCTTCTCGGGGCCGGGGTGGCCATGGTTATCGTCACCACCATGGTGGGAGTTCTCGGGGGGCTCTTCTTCGGCCTCGGTTTCGGAGCCACGGGAATCGCCCTGGGATATTTCGCCCGGCGTTACGACACGGCGGTGGAGATTCTTCTCTACGCTCTTCTGGTCTCCCTGGGGGCCAAGCTCCTGCTCATGGTGCTTGCCACCAAGATGACCGGTATCAATCCCTTCTCGGTGGATCCCGAAGAGATGCGGCGCATGACCGATGCGACCCTCGCCATGTTCGGCCAGGCCTCTCCGGAAACCCTCGAAATTATCCGTTCCCAGATGGAAGGGATGCTCCAGATGCTCCCCCTTCTTTTTCCCGCCCTCCTCGTCATGGCTTCCGGAGTGGATGCCTTTCTGAGCTATGCCGTCAGCGGAGCGGTGCTCCGGCGTCTCGGCAGGGAAACCCTTCCTCCTCTTCCATCCTTTGAAACCTGGCGTTTTCCCAAAAGCCTCTTTTGGGCCCTTCTCGTCTCGGCGGTGCTCCTCTTTCTGGGATCCTCCTCGGGAACGGGGGCCATTTCTTTCAGAGTTGGCGTGAACCTCCGTATTCTCGTGAGCATGCTCTTCTTTCTCCAGGGAAGCGCGGTGGTTCTGGCGTTTCTGAAATCCAAAAAAATAGGAGCCTGGCGCTGGGGAGTTTTCGTACTGCTTCTCATGGTACCCATTCTCTCGCAGCTCGCCCTGGTGCTCGGCATTATAGACATGTGGTTTGATATTCGTTCACGCATAGGAAGGTGAGATCCATGCAGGTCATTTTGAAGCAGGACGTTCGGAAGCTTGGCAAGGCGGGGGATCTCGTGGAGGTCTCCGAAGGATACGGAAGAAATTATCTCTTTCCCCGGGGGCTCGCGGAGGAGGCCAGCGGAGGCAAGCTCAAGGATTGGAAAAACCAGCAGAAGGTAAAGGAATCCAAGCTCGCCAAGGAAGAGGCCCTGGCGGAGGAGACCAAAAAGCACCTTCAGGGCCGGAACGTCACCATTTCGGTGAGCACCGGAGGAGGGGGCAAGCTCTTCGGAAGCGTCACCGCCGCTCAGGTGGCGGAGGCCCTGGAGGAGCAGCTGAAGGTAAAGGTGGATAAGCGGAACGTCAAGCTCGGAGAGCCCATACGTCAGCTCGGGAGCTTTCCCTTCGCCGTACGGCTCCATCCCGGAGTGGAGGCCTCTCTCACGGTTTCGGTGGAGTCCGAGGAGTAGTGGCGGAACAAACCCTTTTCGATCGTGTACCTCCCCACAGCCTCGAGGCGGAACGAGCCGTCCTCGGGGCTTGTCTCCTTGACGGGGATGCCCTTATGGACATCACCGAAACCCTGGTGCCCGATGATTTCTACGATCCCAAGTATCGGGTGGCTTTCGAAATCATGGCGGACATGGCCAGGGAGGATCGCCCGGTGGATTCCCTCACCTTTGCAGGGGAGATGGCCAACCGGGGACTCGAGGAGACCCTGGGGGGGCAGTCCTTTATCGCTGCGGTGGTGGATAGCGTTCCCACCACCGCCAATGCCTCCTATCATGCCCGGATCGTTCGGGAAAAGGCCCTTCGCCGGCGTCTCATCCGGGCGGGGGGCGTCATTGCCCGTCTCGGCTTTGCGGAAGACCGGGATCTGGGAGAGGTGCTGGACGAATCGGAAAAACTCATCTTCGAACTTTCCCAGCGGGGCACCACCCGGGATTTCCGGCACATCAAGGAGGTGCTTCCCCGCACCATCGACCAGATCCAGGCCAACTTCCGCCGGGGAGAGGCCGTAACGGGCACCGCTTCGGGATACGGAGAGTTCGACCTCCTTACCGGGGGATTGCAGCCCGGAAGCCTCAACATCGTGGCGGCCCGTCCCTCCATGGGAAAGACCGCCCTGGCTCTCAACATGGCCCAGCATGCGGCGGTACGGGGGGAGAAACCGGTACTCATCTTCAGCCTCGAAATGAGCGCGGAGCAGCTTGCCCAGCGTATGCTCGGCTCCGAAGGGCGCATCAACATCCACGACCTGCGGACGGGAAACTTTCCCGAAAGGGCCTGGAAAACCCTGGGAGATGCGGCGAACCGGCTGGCGGGGGCCCCCATCTACATCGACGACGGGGCGGACCTCTCCACCCTGGAAATGCGGGCCCGGTGCCGTCGCTTCGTCTCCAGGGTGGGAGAGGTGGGGCTTATCGTGGTAGACTATCTTCAGCTTATGCGCCTTCCCCGAAACGTGGAGAGCAAGCAGCAGGAGGTCTCGGAAATTTCCCGGGCTCTCAAGGCGGTGGCCCGGGAGCTCAACGTTCCCGTAGTGGCTCTCTCCCAGCTCTCCCGGGCGGTGGAGCAGCGAACCGACAAAAAACCCCAGCTCTCGGATCTTCGGGACAGCGGTGCCATCGAGCAGGATGCGGATATGGTGGTGCTTCTCTTCCGGCAGGGGTATTATGAGGCAAGTGCGGGACGGGAGCCCGAAGATAACGGAGCGGAGATCATCATTGCCAAGCACCGGAACGGTCCCACCGGTACGGTGCGGCTCATCTTCCTCCGGGAATACGCCCGGTTCGAAAGCATGGAGCGCCGTATGCCCTGAAGCGACATTCCCCTGCCGGAGGCTTCGTTTTGGCCTCCGGTAAATGGCGGTTGACCCCCCGCGAGGGGGATGGGACAATGCAATACGGATTTCTAGGTCGTTACGAAGGAGGTCTGTCATGGACGTGGTGCGGTATCTCGCAGGCGAAAGACGAGGCAGGGATCAGTATTCCCCTCTCGAAGAAGCTTCTCCTTCCTCCGAAGAAAGCTTTCGAGGAGTGGAAGGACATGCCGAAGAGAGCCGGGAAGGTCCGGAGAACCGGGAAATTCGGGAAGACTACGCTCTTCTTTCGGTTCCTCTCGGAGAGATTGCTCCCAACCCTCGGCAGCCCCGGAAGCACTTCGATGAAGAGGCCCTGAAGGAGCTGGCGGATTCCATCCGTTCCGTAGGGCTTTTGCAGCCCCTGGCGGTGCGTTTCGCCGAAGGGAGATACGAGCTCATCTCCGGAGAGCGGCGCCTTCGGGCCTGCAAACTTGCGGGAATGGAAACCGTGCCGGTGGTGGTCTTCCAGGCGGATGACCGGGAGCAGCATGTCATGGCTCTGGTGGAAAATATTCAGCGTCAGGATCTCTCCCCCGTGGAAGAGGCCGCCTCGCTGGCGGAAATCCTGGAGCGTACCGGAGAGAGCCAGAGTGCCCTGGCGGAGCGCCTCGGCCGTTCCCAGGCCTCGGTGGCGAACAAGCTCCGGCTTCTTCGACTCGAGGAGGAAGTGCAGATCCTGGTGCAGCGGCGGCTTCTGGGAGAGCGCCAGGCCCGGGCTCTGGTGGGACTCGAGCGGGAAGCCCAGATTCTTCTCGCTCACGAGGCGGTGGAGGGACGTCTCCCCGCCAAGGATGTGGAGCATCGATCCAAGGATATCCGAAAGAACTCGGAAATACAGCGAAAGAAAAAGGCTTCTCCCGAACCGAAGAAAAAATCCCGGGGGAGCATCAGCGGTCCCGACGGACCCACGGGGGATCTCCTTCAGGAGCTTGTCTCTCTGGTGGAGCGTCGGAAATCCCAGGGCATGCCGGTGATTCTCAAGGTTCGGGAACTCCAGCAGAGCCAGCTTGTGGTGGAGGTGCAGGTGGATCTCGCAAATTGGAAAAAAACCGAAAAAACAGGAAAGGTAGAGTCTCCGGAAGAAACGGCATCTTCCTGAGCTCTTTCCCAAGTCTGAAGGAGGCGTTACGGGGTGGCAAAGCAGAAGCGCGGTAGTGGGGGAGCCCGGGAAAAAAATACCTTCCCTCTCTTTGTTTCGAAAGAAACCGGGGGAGAACTTTCTCTCGTTCCTCAGTGGTTTACGGCATTGGTATTGCTCGTCTCTCTCGGGCTGCCGAACATCATTTTTTCCGGCCTTTATTGGTATGATACCCTGCACATCATGAAATGGGCGGTGGCCCTCGTTCCCGTGGGGTTTCTCTGCCTCTGGGGAGGATACCGACTCATCCGGTACTATCCCAAACGACTCTCCTTCTCGCTGGATCCCTTCGGGGTTCTCTGGGGAGTGCTTCTCTTCTTCGTTACCCTTCAGCCTCTCTGGATAGACTTCTCCTCCTGGCCCACCTTCGCCAAGGAATGGATCTTTTTCGCCTCCCTCTTCGGGCTCTACGTAATTGCCCGGCAGCTTCCTCAAGCCTGGTGGGATCGCTGGCTCAAGTGGATTCTTCTTCTCGGAGGAGCCAACGCCGCGGCCAACGTGATCTTTGCGGAGATCCAACAGCGGGGTTTTCCCGAAATTGCCCCTTTCATCATGAACGTGAAAATATACATCGGCAACACCGGACAGATGAACATGTTCGGTCTCTGGTGTGCCATAGCGGTGTTCGGCTGCATCCATCTCTGGATCTCCGGGGCCTTCCGCAAGGAGAGTGGTTCAACCTCCTTCTGGAGCTGGCTGAACGCCCTCTTCCTCGTCATCTCCTTCTGGGGGCTCTGGAACTCCACCAGCCGTTCCGCCATCCTCTCCCTGGTGGTGGGGCTCTTCTTTCTCGGAGTGGGATACTGGCGGGGAGGCTTGCGCCCCTCCCGGCGCATTCTCGGAGGAATTCTTTTGCTGGGGCTTCTTCCCATGCTGCTCTCCTTCTCTTTCGGAAGGGGAGCCTCTCTGGCTCATAAGTCCCTGGAGGTGGTGACGGAGACCAAAAGCATCGCCGGCCGTGACAGTATCTGGGCCACCGCCCTCACCATGATCGCCCAGAACCCCGTAAAGGGGGTGGGGCTTGGGCATTTCAAGTGGAACTACCTGGAGGCCCAGAAGGAGATGTTCCAGCGCTTCGAAACCATGCCTTTCCGCTACACCTACTGGGCTCATAACGAAATCTTCCAGTGGTTCGCCGAAACGGGCTTTCTCGGGGGAATGCTTCTTCTCGGAGGGGCTCTCTTCTGGTTCGTCTCCTTTATCACCGCCCTGGTGCGCAAGAAGCCCCTTCCCTCCTGGGCTATCTGGGCCAACGGTCTTCTCTGCCTCTTCTGGTTCAACGCCCTCTGGACCCGGCCCTTCCACCGCATCGAAAACTCCCTCTGGCTGGCCCTGGCCTTCGCCCTGGCCTCCAGTGCGGGAACCTTTCTTCCTTTGGAGATGCCCCGCCTCAAGAAGGATGCCTGGCTCGTCCGTTCCTTCGGGGGGCTTCTCGTGATCTGCTCCCTGGGGGGGCTCGTCTTCGGAGTGGACGGCATGGTGGCTGATCGGCTTCTCGCCCGGGCCCGGGTGGCCTCCTCGCTCCAGGAGCGGGGCGAGCTCGCCGAACGGGCGGGCAAACATCTCATGAAGCGCACCGAGGCGGAAAAATTCCTGGCGGATCTTCAGATTGCCGTGGCCGCCCACACGAAGAACAGAGATCTCTTTCTCCAGGGACTTGACAAGCTTGCCCGGTACTTCGAAAAGGAGCCCACCGCGGCGGATCTCGCCCGGCTTCTCGAAGCGAGCAACCGGCTTCAGAGCAGGCCTCATCTGGAGATATTCTCGGCCTACCTCAAGCCCGGTACCTATCGTTACGGAGCTTCGGGCGGATCCGGAGCTTCCCGTGAAGGCTCTTCTCCGAATTCCGGCGAGTAGCTTGCCGGAAAAGAGTCGCCCCGCCCGCAAAAGAGGCTTCACCCTCTTCGAAATCCTCCTGGTGGTGGCCCTGTCCGCTCTGGTGGTAACCCTGGGAGTGGCTCCGGTGACCCGGGTGGTACGGAACGTGGTGGATACGGAAAAACAGGTGGGGCAAAACGAATCCCTTCGCATGGCGGCCCGGCGGATGGCGGGGGATATGCAGCAGCGCAGCGCCCTCCCCGAAAACGCCAAAGTGGCCTTTCGCATCGTTCCCCGGGCGAAGTTCGGAGACGTGAAGGACGACGTGGTGATCTTCTGGAGCGCCGCTCCCCTTCTCCAGGGGCGTTCCGTAAGCAGCGTGGCCTACGCCATTCTCCGGGAGGATTTTCTGGGAGCCTTCGGGGATCTCGAAAAACAGAAAAAATCCGTCACTCCTCCTCAGGGGCTCTACCGGTGGTTTCTTCCGGGGCTTCTTCCGGACGAGGTGGATCCCGACAAGCTCATTCCTTCCGAGGGACAGCTCGTTCTACCTCGAGTGGAATCCTTTCGGGTGGAGGTTCATGATGGAGGAAACTGGAAAAACCGCTACGAGGGGAAGATTCCCCTGGGAGTGCGCATCGAGATAGGCCGTTCCTCCTTGAAAAAAGGGGACGAGAAAGAAGAGTGCGTCTATGAAGACTGGTTCCCCCGGTAGGGGGCGAAGAGGTTTCGTTCTTGCGGCGATTCTTCTCGCCAGCACCGTGCTTGTCACGGTGAGCGTGGCCTTTGCCTGGTTCGCCCGGCTTCAGCTTACGGGGGTGCTCGGAGAGCGTCAGGATTTGCAGTCCCGAAGCCTCGCCTTCGTGGGAGCCTACTATGCCGCCCGGGGGCTCGTGCTCGATAAAAACGGCTACGATTCTCCCGAAGAAGCCTGGTTTCAGCCCCTGGCGTTTCCTCTTCAGGGGGTTCAGGTGGTTTTTCACCTGCAGCCGCAGGATTACAAGCTCCCCCTGAACAACCTTTTTCTTCCGGACGGGGAAACCCTTCGTTCCGAATTGAACAGAGCCTGGCAGGAGCTTTGGAAAAAGCTCGAAAAAGAGGATCTCACCTGGAAGGTTCTGGATTTTCTCGATCCCGACGCCACCCCCCGGCTCTCGGGGAGAGAGGGGGAGGAGAATCTGGACCGCTCCCTGGGAGATTTCTCGGAGCTTCTTCTCTGCCCGGGCATATCCCCGGAAATTCTGAAGGAGCTCCAAAAATACTGCACCCTCTGGGGAGGAAGAACCATCAATCTCAATACCATCACCCCCGAGGCCTACGGTCTTCTCGATGCGGATCTTACCGAGGAGGCCGGAAGAGATTTCGAAAGGTGGCGCCGGGATCACCCCCTTAAAAGCCTGGGAGATCTCGAAAAATTCGGTAATTTCCCCGACAGCGCCCTTCCTCGGCTTATGGGGCTTCTCGGGGTGGAGAGCACCTTTTTCCGCCTGGAGATACAGCTTACCTGGAACAACCAATGGATCTCCCGCTACGAAGCCATGCTTCGCAAGGACGGGGAGACGGTGGAACTCGTTTTTTGGAGGGATCTCTACGAATGAAGCAGAAAAAAGCCCCCCCCTGCTGTTTCCGGGTGGGGGAGAAAATACATCTCTACAGCGAAGAGGGGTTTCAGATACTGGATTCCATGCCCCGAAGAGAGGAGATCGTGGTGGGGCTTCCCTTTCGCACCCTCTCCCTGGAGCCCTTTGCCTACCCCTTCGCGCACCGGGGAAGAATTCGGGATGCCCTGAGAATGCAGTACCGCCATCTTCTTCCCAATCCCGAAGCGGTGGAAATTCTGCCTCTCATCTTTTCCCGCAAGGGCAAGCAGAGCCGGGGGGCCGCATGGATATGGAGCCGGGAAGAGGGAAATCCCCGGGAATGGTGTCCCCGGAACGAAGGAAGCCGGGTACTCTACTGGCCTCTTCCGCTTCTCTTCATGTCCCTTCCCGAAGGAGATGCGGCGTATCGGGCCCTGGGCTGCGAAGAGCCGGAAGGCGGAGCGTCTCTCCTGGTCTTTCGGGAGGGGTTTCCCTTTCTCCATCGCCATGTCCGGAGCCTTCCCGGAGAAGACCAGCTCCGTCGGGAGCTCGGTGAGGATCTTCGCTATACCACTGTGAATCCCGAAGAGCCCGGAGAATCTCCCCAAGCCTTCTGGAGTAGGTGGAGCGCCTTCTGGAACGCCTATCCCCAACTTCACGAAACGGACCTCTCCTCCGGCGGGGTGGAGCATCTCTTTGCCCGGGACGAGCGGCTCAAACCGGTACTTCGCGTTCTTGCGGGGGTTTTCGCCGCGGGAATCTTCTTCGGGGGCATTCAGGGGTATTCCCTCTACGAACTCCGTCAGCAGGGAGAGCTTTACGAGGAAAAAATGCATCGGGCCTACGGGGCGGCCTTTCCCAACGAACGTATCCGGGATCCCCTGAGCCAGGCCCGGGGAAAGCTTCGCTCCCTGGGAACTCCGGGAGAAAAAACCGGCATGGATCTCGAAGAGGTACTCACCTTTCTGGGAGACACCTGGAAGGAACTTCCTCCGGGAGTAGTGGCGGAATCTCTCCGCTTCACCTCCCAGAGAGCGGAGGTGGTGGGATCCGCCACGGAAGTGGCCCAGGTACAGCAAATCCGACGGGCCTTTCCCCAGGGAGGGCTTCATGCCTCTCTGGAAGGAATACAGCAGATTCCCGGCAGCTCTTCCATCCGCTTTACCATTTACCTGGAAGGGGCGAAACCATGAAAATCTCCCTGGACTCTCTCCGGGAATCCTTTCAGTCTCTTCGGGAGCATCCTTCGGGACAGAAAATTCTGCTCCTCTTCGCGGGAGTGGTAGTCCTTTGGGGAGCAGGGCTCTTTTACCTTACCCCTCTCCGGAACGATGAGATGCAACGAGTGGCCCTTCTGCGGGAGCGCTCCGCCATTCTTGCCCAGGTTCTCCGGCAGCATGCGCTACTGGCGGGCTCCGGAGAGATTCGAGAGGAAGGCTCTCTGGAGGAGGAACCCCTGGAGGCTCTCAACCGGGTACTCCAGTCGCTGAGCCTTCAGAACGCCATCTCCCAGCTCACCGCTTCGGATGAGCGGATTTCCTTCGCTCTGGAGGGACTCTATGGGGAGAGGCTCCTTACCCTTCTGCAGCAGCTTCGCCTTTCTGGGCTCTTCGTGGAGAGTGCGGAACTTCGGGTTCTCGGAGAGGGAGAAGATACAACCTATGCCCTGGTGGTGGCGGTTCGGGGAGGGGACACCCCATGAAACGGAGCATGAAAATTCTCGGAGGAGGATTTTTTCTCCTTCTGGCGACTTTGATATCCGCATTTCTGTTCTTTCCCTGGGAGGCCTCGGGACGCCTCGGGGGAATTCTTCTTCAGAGGCAGCTCGCCCCCCAGGGGGTGGTCCTCGCCTGGCAGGATCTGGAAAGCCCCGGAGCGGGAGCCTTTCGGATCTTCTCTCCCCGGGTGGAGCTTCCCATGGCGGAGCTCTCCCTGGCGGAGTGTACTCTTGCTCTGGGATGGGGAGAATCTCTCCGGCGCATTGCCGGGGTGCTGGATCTCTCCTTCGGTGCGGGGGATCTCCAGGTTTTCGGAAAGAACCTCTCCTGGACCGGAGGATCCGCCCGGGTGGTTTACAAGAGCGGAATCCTGAATATCCAGTCCTTTCGCTCCTCCGGAGAATTTCGTGCTCAGGGAGATCTTGTCTTCTCCTTCGAGACCCGGCGCATTCTCACCGCCGCCATGACCATCCGGATTCCTCCGGAGAAGGACGAACTCTTCGCCCCCCTCCAGGGCTTTCTCCCCCTTCGGAAGGGTTCCGAACCGGGACAGTGGTTTCTCGAACGAAAGGAGGATACCCCATGATACGAAACATCTTTTCGGGCTCCAGGATTTCCGATGTTCTCAAGATGGGACATCCCCGGATGCTCCTCTCCGCGGGAATTCTCCTTTTCGGGGGGCTCCTGCTGGGATGGGGAGGTGCCACGATTCTCGGAAATGTCATGGAAAAACAGGCTGCCCGGCTCTGGGATCCCTTCTCTCAAAAGGGCGGGGCCCTCTACGATTCCCGGGGAGGGGGAGATCTTCCCGGGGGCATGCGCCTCTTCCTGGATAAAAGTCCCTTCGGCGTGCTCTCCCGAAAGGAAGCGCCTCCGGAGCAGCCTCAGAATCAGAAAAAGGAATCTCCCCTGGCGCACCAGCTCGAAGATCTTCAGATCACCGGAACCGTGGCGGGCATTCTTGCCCTGGGAAACACCTCCCAGGGGCGGGTGCTTTTGGAGCAGGGGGAGATCTTCCGGGGTTTTCTGGTGGCCATGATAACCGGGGACGGGGTTTACTTCGATCCTCAGGACGGAGGAGAACCGGTGATAAAGAGTCTTCTCTTCGGTGCCCAGGGAGCCAAAGCTTCCAGCAGAGCCCCGAAAAATCCCACCCCGGCACCCCAGGCCATATCTCCGGCCCGGCAGGATATCAAGCCCGCCACTCCGGACAGTGCGGGGCAGGTGAGCCGGAACCTGGTGAACAGTCTGCTCATGAACCCCTTCGACGAGCTCAAGAAGGTGCGTCTCCAGCCCAAGCATACCGAGGGGAAACCCGAAGGGCTCGAGGTGGCGTATATAGAACAGGACAGCATCCTCGCCACTCTGGGAGTGCGCCAGGGTGACGTGGTGCAGGGGCTCAACGGCATCCGGATAAACCACATGGGGGACGTGGCGAATGCCATCAACTCTCTCATGGGGGGAAAACGCTTCGACGTCACCGTTATCCGGGAGGGCAAACAGGAGCTCTTGAGCTACCAGGTGCAGTGATGAAACCACATAATCGAAAGGCTTTCCTCGGGGGCGGAACCTCCGAAAAAAGATGCGGATTCCGCCGGGGGTTCACCCTTCTGGAGGTTTTGATGGCGGTGGGTATCATGGGACTCGTGGTGGTGGGATGTCTCAAGCTCACCCTGGTGGCCCAGAAAACCCTCCGGGAGGTGGCAGTACAGCGTCAACTCCTGGACCACGCCAGAAGCCTTCTTATTCAGGACAAGCGAGGAGTGCTCCCGGACCGGGGAAGCGAAGGAGAGCTCTCCTGGGAGATCGAGAAAAAGGATCAGCAGGCGGAACAGGGAAATTTTTCTCTCTCCTACCGGATTATCACGGTACACTATCAGGGAAGAAACGTGCAGTTTCACATGCCCTGAGGTCTCGAAAGTAAGCGTGCACATGATACGAACTACAATGGAGTTGGATAAAGGGACTTCTCTCGTACAAGGGCCCTTTACACCAGAAAAATGGGGGAGAAGAAATGCGTAGAAAAAGGTCGTTGGCAACGGGATTTCTGGGAATATGTCTCCTTTCCTGTCTTTTCCTGGGAGCCCTCTTTCCGCAGTTTGACGTAAGCCAAGCCGCGGAGGACGAAATGGACCTGGTCCAGGCGGCCCGGCTCATGCGGGAATCCGGGCAGGTGCAGTTTAACTTCAAGGATCTGGATATCCTTCTCTTCGTGCGGTTCATGTCGGAACTTCTGCAGGAAAACATTCTGGTGGATCCCGGCGTCAAGGGGACCATCACCATCGTCTCCACCCGATCCATTTCGGTGGAGGATTCCCGAAAGGTCATGCTCTCTGCCCTGGAGATGAACGGCCTCTCCCTTCAGAGCGAGGGGGGCTATTCCAAGGTGCGGAGTTCCAACACCGGTCCCAGCACGGATAACGTGATCCGCAAGGGTCGGGTAGGGCCGGGATACGGAGAGGAGTTCATCGTCCAGGTGGTTCCTCTGGACTACACCTCCAGCGCCAACGTACAGCAGGCGTTGCAGACGGTGATCGGCAAGGTCATCGGGGTCTTTCCCGTGGACAGCGGCCGGGGAGTGGTGCTTACCGGCAAGGCCACGGAGGTGCAGAAAGCCCTGGGGGTTATCAATGCTCTCGACGTGCCGGACAGCGTCCGCAAGGTCTACGTGATTCCCCTGGAGCACACCAACCCCGCCTATCTGGCGGAGTATCTCAACAAACTGGTGGGGGCCAAAACTCCGGAGCTCGAAGGAGTCTTCGCCCTGGGGCTCGACAAGGATACCAAGCTTCTGGTGGTGGCGGACAACTACGCCATCGATGCGGTGCGCCGCATCGTAAGGGCCTTCGATATAAAATCCACCAAGGACGAGACACCCTTTCATGTGCACAAGCTTCATAACTCGGACGCCACCGAGGTGGCGGCGCAGCTCAGCCAGATCATCGCCGTGGCGGCAAGCCTTGCGCCGGATCAGAAGGGGCAGCTCCCCACCACGGTGGTGGCGGACATTCCCACCAACAGCCTCATTTTTGCGGCTCCTCCGGAACAGTACGAAAGCTTTCTCAAAATCATCGGGCAGCTCGATACCCAGCCCAAGCAGGTCATGCTTCGGGGGCTCATCGCCGAGGTAAGCCTTACCCGGCTCAACGATGCGGGCATCGACTGGGCCACCTGGGGAGGAAAGGTCTTCGGAGACGGAGTACTGGCGGGAAACATCCAGCTCGGGGAGAGCGGGGTGCCCTCGGAATTCCTGAGCTGGTTCAGCGACATCTCCAAAACCGAGACGGAGGACGAAGACGGCAACATTACCACCACCTACGAAACCCAGGGGCTCATGTACGCCTACGTGCGGCTTCTCAACAAGTACAACGCCATCAACGTGCTCTCCATGCCCCGGCTTCTCTGCACGGACAACAAGGAGAGTACCCTCATGGTGGGAGAAAACATCCCCCAGCTTCGGGCATCCACCGCAGACAGCACCAATCCCGGCTCTGTGGCGAACAGCTACGAATACAAGGACGTGGGGCTGGTGCTCAAGGTAACCCCCCGGGTACGGGGAGACAACCTGGTGGCCCTGGATATCGAACAGCGGGTGGAAGACGTGCTCACCGCCATGACGAGTTCCACTCCGGTAACCTCCAAGCGTGAGATCAAGACCAGCGTTCTCGTGCGGGACGGACAGACGGTCATTTTGGGAGGCATCATCAAGGAGGCGGAGAAATCCCTCAAAAACCGGGTTCCCGGGCTCTCCTACATTCCCCTGATCGGCAACCTCTTCACCTCAACCAGCAAGCAGCGGGAAAAGGTGGATCTCATGATCTTCCTCACTCCCTATATCCTGGAAACTCCCCAGGACGTGAGCGACTATACCCAGTACACGGTGCAGAGCGAAGGCCGGGGGCTCAGCCCCGAGGAGGAGACGGTGCAGCGCCGGCTCGAGGAGATGTACCGCGAGGCAGTGAAACAGCAATGAGCCCTTCGGTACTCCCCCCGGCGGAAGAAATTCTTCGCCTTCTGCCGGAAAATTGCAGCATCGACAGCCTGAAGAACGAGGGTATCCTGCCTCTCCGGATGGAAGACGGGGTTCTCTGGGTGGCCCTGGCCTCTCCGGGAGGTATGCGTTCCGCCCAGATACTCGGGGCTTCTCTGGGTTGCGCCGTGGAACCCGAGTACGTGGAAGAACAGCAGATCGCCGAACGCATTAGGGAACTCTACAACGTCAAGGGCGGGCTTCGGGACGAATCGGTAAACGACGTGGAGGGCATCGACGACCTCAACTCCCTCGCCCGGGAGGACGTGCTCTCGGACTCCGTGGATGCCCCGGTAATCCGCCTCATGAACAGCCTGCTCATGGAGGCCGTTCGGGAGCGGGCCACGGACATTCACGTGGAGCCCTACGAGGACGAGGTGGTTATCCGCTTTCGGGTGGACGGGGTGCTTCACGACCGGCTTCGTCTTCCCAAGGGGCACCAGGCCCCCCTCACGAGCCGCATCAAAGTTATGGCCCGCATGGATATCGCCCACCGTTTCGCTCCCCAGGACGGCCGTATCGGCATCACCCTGGGAGGCCGGGCGGTGGATATCCGGGTGGGGGCGGTACCCACCCAGCATGGGGAGCGCATAGCCCTTCGGCTTCTCGACAAGGCCCGGGGGCTCCTTACCCTGGAGGATCTCGGCATGGATCCCCGGGAGAGCGCCGTGACGGAGCGGATCATCGCCCAGCCCCACGGCATGATTCTCCTTACGGGGCCCACGGGCTCCGGAAAGAGCACCACCCTCTACGCCATGCTCCAGGCCATAGCCAAGCCCGAAGTGAACATCATCACCGTGGAAGATCCCGTGGAGTACGACGTTCCCGGCATCGCCCAGATTCAGGTGAACGAAAAGGCGGGGGTCACCTTCGCCTCGGCCCTCCGGGCCATTCTGCGGCAGGATCCCGACGTGGTCATGGTGGGAGAGATGCGGGATTACGAAACCGCTCATATCGGTGTACAGGCCTCTCTTACGGGGCACCTGGTGCTCTCCACCCTGCATACCAACGACAGCCTCAGCGCCGTAACCCGGCTGGTGGATATGGAGATCGAACCCTACCTCGTGGGGGGATGTCTCATCGCTGCCATCGCTCAGCGTCTGGTGCGCCGTAACTGCCCTTCCTGCACCGAAGAGTGCGAGGTTCCCCTCTATCTTCAGAAGAGGGGAGTGGAGAAGGCTTTCCGGGGCCGGGGATGCGAGGCCTGCCGCTCCACGGGCTACTCCGGCCGGGTGGGGCTTTACGAGCAGTTCGTGGTGAGCGATGAAATCCGGGAGGCCATCGCCTCCAAGGCCCCTTTGGGAGAGCTTCGGAAAATCGCGGAAACCACAGGGTTCGTCACCCTCTTCGACCGGGGACTTCAGAAGGTTCGTCAGGGAATAACCTCTCCCGAGGAGCTTTCCCGGGTGGCGGGGGAGGCCTGACATGCCCCGTTACCGCTGCCGGGCCTACACCAAAGAGGGCAATCTCGTTACCCGCCGCCTGGATGCTCTCAACGAAGCTGCCGCCTTCGGGGAGTTGCACCGCCAGGGGCTTGTGGCGGTGGATCTCACGGTGGAGGAAGAAAAAAAGGGGGGAAAGCTCAAAAAGCTCTCCCTGGAAAACCACGTGCTCTTCTGCCGAAGCCTTACGGGATATCTCAAGGGAGGGCTCAACCTTACGGATGCCCTGCGGCTTCTCATAAAACAATCTCCTGAGCGCCAGCTCTCCCGGATTTACGAGGCCCTCTATCAGGAAGTAGCGGGGGGCAAACGGCTGGCGGGGGCCATGAAGGATCTCGGAGTCTTCCGGGAGGGGCTTGTGGGCATGGTTACCTCGGGAGAACACAGCGGATCTCTGGTGCCCATCCTTCAGCGGGGAGCGGGGCTCTACCGGCAGGAGCAGCTCCTGCGCAAAAAGGTGCAGAAAGCCCTCACCTATCCCGTGGTGATGCTCTTCGTTGGTTCCGGGGTGGTTTCCTTTCTCATGGTTTTCGTGGTTCCCAAGCTGGCGGGGCTCTTTACGGAGATGGACAAGGTGCTACCCCTGCCCACTCGGATACTTCTGGGGCTCGCCTCGGCAATGCAGAGCTATGGCATTCCCCTCCTGCTCGTTATCCTCCTGGGCATACTCGTACTGCGGCGCAGAAAAAAGAAAATCCGGCTTCCCCTCTTTCGGCGAATTCGGGAGCAGATCGCCCGATCCCTGGTGCTGGGACAAACTGCAGCGCTGGTGCAGGCCGGTATTCCCCTCGTGCAGGCCCTGGAAATGGCGGCTCCCATGGATACCCCCAATCCGAACCGCTGGCTCGAGGTGGCTGAGCTGGTACGTCAGGGATATCGCTTTGCCTCGGCCCTGGAAAAACAGGGAAACTTCGCGGAGGATCTCATCTACATTCTCCGGGTGGGCGAGATGGGAAACGATCTTCCCGGAGCCATGGAACAGGCTGCGGAAACCGCCTGGGAAATGGCGGAATCCTCCATGGAGCGCATGGCAAACCTTGCGGAGCCCCTTCTGGTGCTCTTTCTCGCCCTTCTGGTGGGTTTCGTGGTGATCTCGGTGCTTCTTCCCATCTTCGACATCTCCTCCCTGGTAGGAACCATGTAGGAGACGCAAGGGAGGGATGGCTCTCCCCAGGGGTTTTCCCCCGCCATGAGGGTATAACGAAAAAGCATGCCATAACACCGATTCCCAGAAGGGCGGGGCTTTGTCCCCGCCCTTCTATGCTATGGTGCCGGAATGGTTCGTGCGCGTTGCCCTGTTCCATAGGTACCCTCCGCAATCGAGTGCTATAATAGCTTCACCATAGCATGGCAAACTATATGTGATACGGCATAACAAAAGGAGGGGCTCATGGGGAACAAGGACAAAGCCTTCCGCAGGCTTCTCGGGGATAAACGGATATTTCTCAGGTTCCTGCGCCGGTTTTTGCGGCAGGATCTCCCCTATACCATCGATCCGGATCGCCTCTCCCTGGAAAACCTCGTATTGGAAAACATCTCTTTTCTGCCCCCGGACCTTGCGGAAAAGGCTTCGGACGTGCTCTACCGAATTCGTACGGAAGAAAAGGAAATATACGTCTACATCCTGGTGGAACACCAATCGAAAACGGACTACCTCATGCCTTTCCGCCTGCTCTCCTACATGCTGCAAATATGGAATCGCTGTGTGGAAGAAGCGGGGGAGAACTCCAAAAGAAAAGATTTCCTCTTACCTCCCATACTGCCGGTAGTCTTTTACGAAGGTTCCCTGCGGTGGACGGGGGCGAAAAACTTCACGGAAAAAGTGGAACGCTCCGAAGACTTTCGGGGCTACATCCCGGACTTCAGCTATCGCCTCATCTCTCTCCGGGAAAAACCTCCGGAAGAACTCCTCTCCTTCGGAGATGCCCTGGGGGGATTGCTCTATCTCTCCAACCCCGCAAAAAGGGAAAACCTTGGGGATGCCCTGGAGCGAATTCGGCAGCTGCTTCTTTCCCTTCCCTCGGAAGAAAGCGAACTCTTGGCAAAACACTTCCTGGGATATTGGAAAATTCTTACGGCAAAGGAGGAATCCCGCGAGGAAGCCCCCTTTGAAGAATACTTTGCATTCGAGGAGGCGGAAGAAATGATAACCTACCTGGAAAAGGAAATCCGGAAAATAAAAAAAGAAGGTCGTGAAGAAGGCCTTCAAGAAGGCTGGCAGGAAGGTCGTCAGGAAGGCTGGCAGGAAGGTCGTCAGGAAGGCTGGCAGGAAGGTCGTCAGGAAGGCTGGCAGGAAAGAAACGTCAGCCTTGCGGTTTCCATGCTCCGCAAAGGCTTTGACATGGCCACCATTACGGAACTTACGGGGCTATCGGAAGAACGGCTTCGAGAGCTCTCCAGGAAAACCGAAAACTGACCCGGTTTTTTTCGAAAATTTATGGTAGGGGCGAGGCTCCGTTCCCGCCTTTCTTTGAAGAGTACTTTGCATTCGAGGAGGCGGAAGAAATGATAACCTACCTGGAAAAGGAAATCCGGAAAATAAAAAAAGAAGGTCGTGAAGAAGGCCTTCAAGAAGGCTGGCAGGAAGGCTGGCAGGAAAGAAATGCGAGCCTTGCGGTTTCCATGCTCCGCAAAGGCTTTGACATGGCCACCATTACGGAGCTCACGGGGCTATCGGAAGAGCGGCTTCGGGAACTCTCCCGAAAAGCCGAAAGCTGACCCGGTTTTTTCGAAAATTTATGGTAGGGGCGAGGCTCTTTCCCTGCCTTGATGTGCGGTAATTTGCCAAAGAAATCGGGCAAGATTTTGCTTTCCCTTCCAGCATGCTGGGCGGAACCCCGGTTTGCGTAAACATGCCATATACGGTATGTTGTGATCGTGAAGGAAGTGGTTCTTTGTGGTTTGTCGAATTTTATGAGCAAGAGAATGGACATGTCCCGGTGGAACAATTTTTGCAAAACCTTGATCCCAAAGCCAGGGCAAAAGCTGTACGGGAGATAGAACTCTTGCGGGAATTTGGCACGGAACTTCGAGAACCATACTCTAAGTTTCTCCAGAAAGGACTTTTTGAGCTGAGAATCCGCATCTCTCGAAGAATCTACCGTATCTTTTATTTTTTCTCTGCTGGCCGCATCATTGTACTGACAAACGGATTTATGAAAAAAACCACCAAGACCCCTTCGGAGGAACTGGAGAGGGCCCTCTTTTTCAAGGCTGATTACGAGAGGAGGAAGGGAAATGCGTGCATTTGAGGATTTCATCAAGAACCAAATGGAGGATCCGGAATTCCGAGAGGAATACGAAGCTCTTGCCCCCCGATATGCGGTAATACGCCAAATAATACGGGAAAGAATGGCGCGTAACATGTCTCAGAAGGAACTTGCTGAAAAAATTGGGGTTACCCAAAGCAACATCAGTCGCCTGGAAAGTGGGAGCTATAATCCATCCTTGGCGTTCTTGCAGAAAGTTGCCAAGGGACTTGAAAAAGAGTTGCACATAGATCTTCGATAAGGCGGAAGAAATGATAACCTACCTGGAAAAGGAAATCCGGAAAATAAAAAAAGAAGGTCGTGAAGAAGGCCTTCAAGAAGGCTGGCAGGAAAGAAATGCGAGCCTTGCGGTTGCCATGCTCCGCAAAGGCTTTGACATGGCCACCATTACGGAGCTCACGGGGCTATCGGAAGAACGGCTTCGGGAACTCTCCCGAAAAGCCGAAAGCTGACCCGGCGCTTTTTTTCGAAAATGTATGGTAGGGGCGAGGCTTTCTCCCTGCCTTAATATGCGGTAATTCGCCGCAGATGTTGGGAAAAAAGATCGTGTCCTTCGCCCTCTATTCCGAGGGGTTTTTCAAAAATATGCTATCCGGGAGGTTTGCGGCCTTTATGTTTTTCACAAAAATCCTCGAGAAAAAATTCCTCTTCCGAAAATGTCGCCTGCTCCCGGTTATTTTGCTCTTGCTATCCCTTTCATCCTCCCTCCCCGCCCTCTCTTTCGGGGCGGTACTCTACGTAAAGGAAAACGCTCCGGCTCCCGGAGACGGAACGACGTGGCAAACTGCCTTCCCCGACCTGCAGCAGGCCCTGGAGATTCCGGGGGCTAACGAAATATGGGTATCCCAGGGGAATTACAAACCCTCCAAGAGAACATATGAAGAAAACCCCCGTACTGCCACCTTCAGCCTGCGGAATGGCCAGACCCTCTACGGAGGATTTCAGGGCACCGAAACTTTCCGAAACCAGCGAAACTGGAAAAAATATCCCAGCGTACTGGAGGGGGATCTGGGAATCTCCGGGGATATCTCGGATAACTGCTATCACGTGGTGACGTTGAATGGAGCCAACGAAACGGTTCTTCTCGACGGCTTCGTTCTTACCCGGGGCAATGCGGACGGTACCGGAGAACTCTATCGTAACGGAGGAGGCCTTGCGACCACCGGGGGAGCTCCCGCCGTACGCAACTGCACCTTTATTGCTAACCGCGCCGCTTCCTGCGGCGGAGGCGTATACGCAAACAACAGCGATATTCTCCTGGAAAACTGTACCTTTCTCGAAAATTCCGCTTACAACGGAGGGGGAGTGTACAGCCTTCACAGCGCTTCCCGGATAGAGAAATCCACCTTCGCCTCCAACATCGTCCAGGGCAACGGAGGAGGCATGATGACCTTCACGAGCTTTTCCCGCATCACCAACTGCACCTTCTGGAAAAACCGGGCTCCCAACGGCTACGGCGGAGGATTCCACGGTTTCGATGACAATCCGGTGCTCTGCAACGTCACCTTTGCGGAAAATACCGCCAAATTAGGGGGAGGGGGCATGAGTTTCGCCGAAGGAACTTCCGTGGTGGTCAACTCCATTTCATGGGGAAATTCCGTAACTTCCGGAGCCCCCGAAGCGACGGAAATCTTTACACAGAACGTTCTTTTTCTCATTTCCTCCTGTGCCATTCGGGGCGGTTTTACCGAAAGCCTGAACACAATTCTCTCGGACCCCGAATTGGGAGAGCTTGGAAATAACGGCGGCGGTACCCAAACCTGCGCTTTCTCCAAGGATAGCTCCGCCCGGAAAGCGGGGCTGAAGCCGGGGGAGCACCTTCTTCTGGGCAAAATCATTTCCGTTCCCGAAGAAGATCAACGGGGAATGCCCCGGCCCCCACATATTGCAGCGGATATAGGGAGCTATCAATTCGTTCCTACTCCTACCGCCGTACCTACCCCGACTTCCGTGCCCACACCCACGAATATCCCCACTCCCACCCGTACTCCCCAGCCGGTCTCTCCCTCTCCAGCTTCGAAACCCACGGTTACCTCCGTTCCCGTGGCTTCCCCTTTTCCCACGGAAAACCCCTTTCCCTCTCAAACTCCCGCTCCCGAAGCGAAAAGCCGAAAGCAAACCGGAGGATGTGCCACCGCTTTTTTTCCCGGAGCTTTTCTTTTAGCCCTGCCCCTGGTGCTTCTCACAAAATAAGAGCTTTTACTCCCGCTCCCGGAAAGGCTTCGAACCTTTGCGACGGAAATGCTTGATACAAAGGAGTCCCCAAGAAAAAATCCTCCGCCACATCAAAATATCCAAAAGGAATCTTCAGGAACTGATACGATTCCGGCAGAACGATTGATCCAGTTACTGGAGTTAGTGATGATTCGATACGGTCACAAGCTACACTATGGAATTTCTGGCAAAATACCTGAAACTTTGCCTTGACAAGCCCTGTTTCGAGTAGTATTTTTACTCGAAACAGGGCTTGTCTTTTTTGGCATGTGCACTTTCATGCTCTGTGGTACCATCCGAGGATACCGAAAACAGGAGGTAACTCCCTTGTCTCTACCCACCGTCATCTCCCTCGTGGGAGCCCGGCCCCAATTCATCAAAGAAGCGGTTGTCAACGCCGCGGTGCGCCGCCGCAACTCCTGGCGCCATATTCTGGTGCACTCGGGGCAGCACTACGATGCCAACATGTCGGAAATCTTCTTTACCCAGCTCGGCATGCCCTCGCCGGATCACTTTCTTGGCATCGGCTCGGGAACCCACGCCGCCCAAACCGCGGAGGCCCTCGTCAAATTCGAGGCCCTGCTGCTCCAGGAAAAGCCGGAACTCGTGCTTCTCTACGGAGACACCAACACCACCGTGGCGGGAGCCCTGGCAGCGGCAAAGCTCAAAATTCCCGTGGCCCACGTGGAGGCGGGAATCCGCCAGAACCCCAAAACCATGCCCGAGGAGATCAACCGGGTGATAACGGATCATCTCGCCTCGCACCTCTTCTGCTGCTCCCAACTGGCGAAGGGCAACCTCGAAAGCGAGGGCATCACCCGGGGCGTAACCGTAACGGGGGATGTCATGTACGATCTCTACCGTACCCTGGAGCCCAGCTTCACCCCCCGGGAGGCCCGCCGTAAACTGGGCCTCGAAAAAGAAAGCTACCTCATGGCCACTATCCACCGGGATTTCAACACCGATAACCCCCAGGCCCTTCGGGGCATCCTCCAAGGGCTTCAGGCGGTTTCCGCCTCCCGGGGCTGCCAGATAGTGCTTCCTCTGCACCCCCGCACCCGCAAATGCATCGCCGCCCAGGGGCTGGAAACCTTTGCGGCCTCCCTTACCCTCGTCGACCCTTTGGGCTATCTGGACCTCATGTCCCTCACCCAGGACTGCGCCGGGGTAGTGACCGACAGCGGGGGCTATCAGAAAGAGGCCTACTATGCGGGCAAACGGGCGGTGGTCATCATGCCTGACACGGGGTGGCGGGAGCTCACCGAATGCGGCTGGAACATCCTCTGCCCTCCCCAAGCTCCAAACCTGGAAAAGGCTCTCGCCGCCCTGGAAGAACCCCGGGAATATCCTCGCAACCTCTTCGGAGAGGGCCATGCGGGGGAGAGGATTGTGGAGGAGTTGGAGAAAAACCTGGGTTGACAGCCTTGAAAAAGTATCGTTTCATGTTTCAGGAACCCCATTCAAGGAGGCGACCCTTTCGTGAAAATCCTTGTCACCGGCGGAGCCGGTTTCATCGGCAGCAACTTGGTTCACCGAGCTCTCTCCCAGGGGCATCACGTGGTGGTGCTGGATAAGCTCACCTATGCGGGAAATCTCGCCTCCCTGGCGGATCTCCAGGACTCTCCCGCCTTTACCTTTGTCCGGGGAGATATCGGGGATACCCCCCGGGTCTCCTCGCTCCTGCAGGAACATCAACCCCAGGCTATCATGAATTTGGCGGCGGAAAGCCATGTGGATCGCTCCATCGACGGCCCGGAAGAGTTCATTCAGACCAACGTGGTGGGCACCTTTCGGCTTCTGGAGGCCGTCCGAAACTACTGGAAGAGCCTCCCCAAGCCCCAAAAAGAGGCCTTTCGCTTTCTGCACGTCTCCACGGATGAGGTCTACGGTTCCCTGGGGCCGAAAGGGCACTTCACCGAAGCTACTCCTTACGCCCCCAACTCACCGTACTCCGCCTCCAAGGCCTCTTCGGATCATCTCGTGCGGGCCTACAACAAAACCTACGGTCTTCCCACCCTCATCACCAACTGCTCCAACAACTACGGCCCCTATCAGTTTCCGGAAAAGCTCATTCCCCTTATTCTCAACCGGGCTCTCGCCGGGAATCCCTTGCCGGTCTACGGGGATGGCCTCAACATTCGGGATTGGCTCTACGTGGAAGATCACTGCGCCGCCCTGCTCAAGGTGCTGCAAGAGGGGACTCCCGGCGAAATGTATGCCCTAGGCGGAGAATCCGAACGCACCAATATCGATATCGTCCGCACCCTTTGCACCCTCCTGGACGAACTCCGCCCCCGGGAGGATCGCCGCTCCTATCAAGAGCAGATCACCTTTGTGGAAGATCGTCCGGGGCATGACCGACGCTACGCCATCAACCCCGCCAAAATCCGTTCTTCCCTGGGGTGGCAGCCCAAAGAGAGCTTCGAAACGGGGATTCGTAAAACCGTGCTCTGGTATCTGGAAAACCAGCCCTGGGTAGAAAACATTCTCTCGGGAAGCTACCGCATGGAGCGGCTGGGCATAGAATTCGGGACAGCAAAGGAGGCATCTCCCCTATGATCACCAAAGGCATTGTCCTGGCGGGAGGCTCGGGAACCCGGCTCTATCCCCTCACCCTCTGCACCAGCAAACAGCTTCTTCCGGTGTACGACAAGCCCATGATCTACTATCCCCTCAGCGTTCTCATGCTCGGGGGCTTGCGGGACATTCTCATCATCACCACCCCCGAAGACAACCAGAACTTTCAACGCCTTCTCGGAGACGGTTCCCAGTGGGGAATCCGCATATCCTACGCCGTACAGCCCGCCCCGGAGGGGCTCGCCCAGGCCTTTCTCATCGGAGAGGACTTTCTGCAGGGAGAGCCCTGCGCTCTCATTCTGGGGGATAATCTCTTCTACGGCCACGGACTCACCACGCTTCTTCAGGAGGTGACAGCGAAAAAACAGGGGGCCACCATCTTCGGCTATCCCGTAAAAGATCCCGAACGGTACGGTGTGGTAGAATTCGATGCATCGAGGCGGGTGCTCTCTCTGGAGGAGAAGCCCCAAAAGCCCAAATCCCACTACGCCGTGGTGGGGCTCTACTTCTACGATGCCACGGTGGTGGAAAAGGCCAAAAGCCTCAAGCCTTCCCCCCGGGGAGAGCTGGAAATAACCGACCTCAACAAATGCTACCTGGAGGAAGGCTCTTTGGAGGTGCACATCTTCGGCCGGGGGTACGCCTGGCTCGACACGGGAACCCACGACAGCCTTCTGGAAGCCTCCAAGTTCGTAGGCACCATCCAGAACCGTCAGGGCTTCATGATATCCTGCCCCGAAGAGATCGCCTGGCGCCGGGGATACATCTCTCGAGAGGTTCTTCTTGACATGGCGGGATCCATGAAAAACGACTACGGCAGATATCTCGAAGAGATTGCACAATGGCCCCAATAACAGGGAGGAATGGCCTTGGAAAAGATTCCCTTTAACAAGCCCTACCTTACGGGCAAAGAAAACGAATACATGCAGCAGGTTCTCGCCTCGGGAAGCTTCGCCGGCAACGGAGCCTTCTCCAGACGCTGTGCCGCATGGCTGGAAGAAAAGACAGGGTGCAAAAAGGCGGTGCTGGTGCCCTCGGGAACCGCAGCCCTGGAGATGATGATGCTCCTCGCCAACATCGGCCCCGGGGATGAAGTTATTCTCCCCTCCTTCACCTTCAGCTCCACCGCCAACGCCATCGTGCTTCGGGGAGCCACCCCGGTCTTTGTGGATATCCGGGAAGACACCTTGAATCTGGATGAATCCCTGGTAGAGGCCGCCATCACCCCCCGCACAAAGGCCATCCTTCCGGTACACTACGCCGGAGTGGCCTGCGAAATGGATACCATCCTGGCCATGGCGGAAAAACACAACCTTCTCGTGCTGGAAGATGCTGCCCAGGGCATTCTGGCATCCTACAAAGGACGCCCCCTCGGCACACTAGGCCAGATGGGAGCCCTGAGCTTTCACGAAACCAAAAACATTCACTGCGGCGAAGGGGGAGCCCTGCTCATCAACGACCCCGCCCTGGTGGAACGGGCGGAAATCCTCATGGAAAAGGGCACGGATCGGAGCAAGTTCTTCCGGGGAGAGATCGACAAATACTCCTGGGTGGATATGGGCTCCTCCTACCTCATCAACGAAATAACCGCTGCCTTCCTCTGGGCTCAGCTGCAAGAGGCGGAACAGATCATTCAGGAGCGCCTCTCCCTCTGGAACCAGTACCACCGGGAGCTTGAACCCCTTGAGCAGAAGGGCACCCTTCGGCGTCCTATCATCCCCGAAGGATGCCAGCACAACGGGCATATCTACTATGTGCTCTTCCAGAATCAGGAGGCCCGGAACAGCGCCATGGACTGCCTGAAAAGCCAGGGCATCCATGCGGTATTCCACTATATTCCTCTGGATTCTGCCGAAGGGGGAAGGCGGTTTGGTGGAGGAGGCTCGCAAAATCTTCCAGTTACGGAAGATGTGTCGGCAAGGTTACTTCGGTTGCCGTTGTTTTGTGGGCTTGCAAAAACGTTTGAAATGGCATCGTTATTGAAATGAAAAATCCAAAAGTTCTTTTGATGGTATGTGGTTATAAAGGGCTGGGATTTTTTGAACATCTCGTGGAAAACATACCAATTCAAGAGGTCATTTCCTACCAGGACCACAACGTAACAGATACGGCTTTTGAGAAAATCCAAGAAATCTGCAATGTGAAAAACATTCGACATAAAGACTTAAAGCGTTTAAGCGCTGAAGACATTTCTTTTTTTGACTTGGTGTTTGTGGTAGGGTGGCAATATATGCTTCCTGTGTTAGATAACATCATCGTTTTTCATGATTCATTGTTGCCAAAGTATAGGGGTTTTGCTCCAACTGTGAATGCCTTAATCAATGGGGAAAAACAAATAGGTGTTACGGCTTTTTCTCCCCGAGAGGGAGTTGATACGGGGCCTATTTTAGGGCAAGCTGCAACACCTATAACGTATCCGATAAAAATAAGAGATGCTTTCGATATGCAAATAACTCTTGCTGGAAATTTGGCAATAGAGTTGTTCAAGCAAAAACAGGCGGAGGCTTTACGTTGCATCGAACAAGATGAAGATGAGGCTACGTATAGTATATGGAGAGATCAAGAGGATTTTTTTATTGATTGGACTCTACCTTCGGAGACAATAGTGAGAACGATAGATGCTTTGGGATGGCCCTACAATGGAGCACGATCCTACTGTGGTGATTCAGAAGTTGTTCTCCTTGGAGCAGAGAGTGTGTATCCCAAAAAAAAGTTTGAAAATCCAAATCCGGGAAAAATTTGGAACATATCTCCCTCGGGAATAGAAGTCCTAACAGGTACAGGTACCATTTGTCTTAATCATGTTCTTGATTGCAATGGAGAGAGGTTCCAACCTGAAAAACTTCGGCAACGATTTACTTCGAAAAGAGGAAGCTAGTGAAAATTTCCATTGTGTCCCCCTTCTATAAATCGAAAGAATCCATATTGCCTCTTTACCGACGTGTGCAGGAGGCTCTTTCGCAAATTTGCTCTCATGATGATATGGAGTTTATTTTTATTGAAGATGCAGGGGGTGACGGTTCCTGGGATGTTCTTGCGGATCTTGCTTCTCGTGATCCTCGGGTAAAAGCCGTACAGTTCAGCCGGAATTTTGGTCAGCATTACGCCATTACCGCCGGGCTGGAACTTTGCTCGGGGGATTGGGCAGTGGTTATGGATTGCGATTTGCAGGATCGGCCGGAAGAGATCCCCCGACTCTACGCAAAAGCCCTGGAGGGATATGACATGGTCTGCGCCCGCCGGGGTAAGCGTAAGGATCCTTTGTGGAAACGAATGGCTTCGAGGGTTTTCGTATTCCTTTTCAGATGGCTTTCGGGAATGAATTACGACCCTGAAGTGGCGAATTTTCGCATTGTCTCCCGCAAAGTAATTGATGTCTACTGTTCCATGCAGGAGAAGCTTCGTTTTTTCGGAGGACATTTGGAGTGGCTTGGTTTTTCCACTGCTTACATCAACGTGGAGCATGGAGCCCGTTACGAAGGAAAAAGTTCCTATAGCTTTCGAAAGCTTGTCAACCTCGCTGTGGACACCATTATCGCCTATTCGGACAAACCTCTCCGTATCTCTATAAAAATGGGGTTTTTGATAGCCCTGGGCTCTTTTTTCTACGCTATGTACCTCACCTTTCGAAAGTTCGCTCTGGATATTCCCGTGGCGGGATGGACGAGCATGATGGTTTCTCTCTGGTTCCTCGGGGGAATCATTATCGCAAATCTGGGTATCATTGGTATTTATTTGGGCAAGGTTTTCGACGAAACGAAAAAACGTCCCCTGTATGTTATCGACAAAAGGATAAACATTTGATGCTTCGGGAGTGGCGTGGTTTTCTGCTCCTTCAAGGAGGATATTTCATCTTCTCCCTGTGTGCCATCTTCCTGAAGTTTGCTTCACAAGAACCGTTTCTTTCGCCTCATTTTTTGTTGCTGTACGCCGCAAGCCTCGCCTGCGTCTTCATCTTCGCCCTCATCTGGCAACAGGTGTTGCGGAAGTACGAACTCATGGTGGCGTATGCCTGGCGGGGAACGCTTTTTCTCTGGACTTTCCTTTGGGCGGTGCTCTTTTTCGGCGAGACGGTGACCTTCAACAACCTTGTAGGGGCAGGCATCATCTTCAGCGGCATCCTTCTGGTGGTGGTGCGCAGTGAATAAATACTACCTCCTCTTTCTCACGGCGGTAACCATCGCCGCCTTCGGCCAGGTAGCCCTCAAGAAGGGAGCCGGGAAAACAGACTCTCTCCTGGGGCAATATCTGAACGTCTGGGTGCTTGGGGGATACTTCCTCTTCTTCTCCTCCATGGCCCTGAGTTCTTTGGCATACCGGGGGATTCCCTTAAAAAGCGGACCGGTGCTTGATTCTCTGGGGTTTGTTCTTGTGCCACTTTTAAGTAGAGTCTTCTTCGGCGAAAAAATGACCGCCTCCAAATTCTGGGGATTTACACTTATCCTTTTGGGAGTGGTTGTCTTCTCCGCATAATTTGTTTATGAGGCAGAAAGGAACAAAGGTAAATGGAAAGGGATGCCATCTTTCAAAATTTGCAAAAAGACGAGAACGGGGTCTTTCTTGCCCCCGAAAATGCGGCCCTCTCCTATCCCGAAGAGGGGAATGCCCTGTTTTTTGGTTTGGAAGACCGCTCTTTCTGGTTCCAGCATCGGAATGATGTGATAGCCGCAGCGGTGATGTCTTTTCCTCCCGCTCCCCAGGATTTTTTGTTGGATATAGGTGGAGGGAATGGCTTTGTTACGCGTAGACTTCTGGATGAGGGCTTTTCTGCGGTTCTTCTTGAGCCCGGCAGGACGGGAGCCCGAAATGCCAAGATGGAACGAAACATTCCCCGGGTACTCTGCGCCACCCTGGAGCAGAGCGGTATTCCCGAAGAATCTATGGGAGCCGTGGGGTGCTTCGATGTTCTCGAGCACGTGGAGGAGGACAAAGCTTTTTTGAGCAGCATGGCAAAAATATTGAAACCCGGAGGTATGTTCTATCTCACAGTGCCCGCAGGGCCGTGGCTCTGGTCGCACACGGATATCTATTCCGGACACTATCGCCGGTATGGAAAATTCTCTCTTCTGGCGGTCCTCGGAGAGGACTTCGAACCTCTCTACTACACATGCTTCTTCGGCTGGCTGGTGTTGCCCCTCTTCTTCCTCAAAGCCCTGCCTTCCCGACTGGGCCTCCTGAAAAGAGAGAACGTGTTCTCCCATGAAACGGAACATGGTGCGGACAGTAAAATAGTTTCGCCGCTCATGAGATTTTTGCTGCGGAAAGAAATTGCCATGATCCGCAAAGGAAAAAGCAAAAGCTGGGGGACAAGCTGCTTGCTGGTGGCGAGGAGACGGGGGTAGAAAAGCCTCATCCCTTATTTTTTTCGCATTTTTATCGAACGTAAAACGATTATGTGCCCTTTGCAGATTGTTTTGCATTTTAGAGCAATGGCAGGCAAGGAGGATGTCGTTATTGAATAACCTAAATATGCGCCAGTATTTTTTGGGGGGACTGCTTTTTCTTACCCCGCTCCTTTTTATTTTTCAAGGCTTGGATTTTACTGATATGGGGTACATGCTGGTCTCTTCTCGAGACGTTGTGGATAACCCCGACATGGTTTTTTCCGTTACATCCTCCACATTCCTCTCCATGTTTCTCAACGGCCTTTGGATGAAGCTTTCCGCTTCCTGGGGGCTTCTGGGAGCACGTTTCGGTGCCGTTTTGCTCTACTGGTGTATTTTTATCGTGCTCATCAAGACATTATCACCATACATGCCCCTTCAGCGGATATTCGTGTGGCTCTTGCTCCTCTTCCTGCTTACCCAGAGAGGCTTATGGATAAGCTATAACACAGTAACAGCACTGTTGGCGGTGCTTTCGCTCTGTGCCCTTCAAAAAGGATATGTTGCCAATAAAAAATGGCTTTTCCTCCTTTCCGGGGCCTTTTGTGCCTGCGCTTTTTTCGCCCGCCTTCCAAATATTCTCATGATAGCCTTTGGGTTTTTGCCTATGCTGCCTTCCTTTGTAGACGTGTCCAAAAATCCGTGGAGGCAATCTTTTCGCAATAGCGGGTTTTTCTTTCTCGGCTATTTTAGTGCCTTTGGGTGTGCCCTTTTCGCCATGTGGAGCTCCGGATATTTGAATTCTTTTTTGCAAGGTGTTATGGGCATAAAGTCAATGGCAACAAACAGTAGTTCACACCATTCTATCAAGTCTTTGATCGGTCTTTTTGTGAGAAATCACATTCTTGTCTTTGGTTTGGCAACACCTCTCTTGATCGTCGGCTTGGGAAGCGCTTTTGCCATGGGACGCATGACAAAATGGGTGCGAATAGCTTCTTTTGTACTTTTCATGGCATGTTCTTTCTTTTTAGGTTGGAAATTTTACCGTAATTGGACCGTTTTGCTGTACAGCCTTATCGGAGTGGTGTATCTTTTCCTTTTGATGAAGATGTGGATGTCCTGGTACCGAAAAGATACCGAAGAACTGCTTTTACATGCCACAGCATTTCTTATGTTAGTGACGGTTCCTTTGGGGTCAAATAACGGTGTTACAAATGCGCGGCATGGCTTGTGGCTTGCATTTCCCCTATTGCTCGAAAGCGTAGCAAACCTCAAAAATTTGGGTTTTGCTTTTGGGTGGCAAGGCCTTTTTCAAGGCAGGGAATCACGTTCTGCCTTCTGGTTTAAGCGTCTGGTGATTGTGGGTATCCTCATGCTGGCCTTGGCAAGTCGCTATCGGTATACCTACAGAGACACTTCAGATCGTCTTGCCATGCGTTACTCTGTAGATCATCCCATGTTACGGGGAATATATACCACAAAAGAGCGAGCTCAGGTGGTTCAGGAGCTTTTGAGTGAACTGGAGAAATACGTTGCCCCGGGAGATGTCCTTTTGGGGTATCACACCGTGACTACCCTTTACTATCTTACAGGGACAATTCCTTATCTTTACAACCCCTGGCCCTTTCTCTACGAACCGGAAGAGATGAAGTATTACCTCCAGAAGGCGGAAATGGAGTATACTTCGTTTCCCGTAGTGGTTCGGAGTAAGTATTCTCTGCAAAATTTTGAGTGGCCCATGGAGCTTACTTTAAATAGGTCGAAGAGGTACTATGAGAATTGGATGCTTTTAGAGAAATTTTTGAATCATCATTCTTATGTAAGGACATGGGGAAATAGTGTTTTTGAGATTTGGTTGCCGTCACTACAGGTGGAGAATTAGATTTTAGATTTCATGTAAATTTGCAGGGAGTATTTTTAAAGACGATAATAAAAAACCACGTGAAATCTGCGGTAGAAGAGGGTTTTTACCTTGTTTCGCTCATACTTACTCCTAAGAGTTAGATTTTTGTTTTGCGATTGTTTTGATCTCTTACGGTGTCTTGAACTCCCACTTGACAAGCCCTGTTTCGAGTAGTATTTTTACTCGAAACAGGGCTTGTCAAGTGGGGCATGGCTTTTCGATCCCTATTTTGGTTGTTTTCTGTTTCCGTTAGTAACTCGAAAAATCGAAGGTTTTCTCGAAAGGACGCGCCGTGAATCAAAAACGTAGAAGTTTTCGGCTTTTCGCTTTTGCAGACCGCATAAAATTGTTTGTGTCACGGCTTTTGCCCAAAGAATCTGCGGCGCATAGCATTTCTCTTATTGCAGGGACAACAGCCTTGGCCCAACTCTTGGGCATTCTTACGATGCCTGTATTTTCCCGCATCTATTCGCCTGCAGATTACGGTGTATTGGCTCTTTTTTCCTCTGTAACGGGAATTTTGGTGGAAGTGTCAGGGTTGCGTTATCATTTCGCAATTCCCCTGCCTAAAAAGGAAAGTTTTGCTCGAAGCCTGGTGGTTTTAAGTTTTTTTCTTCAATGCATTTTTATTGGTATGCTTAGTTTAATACTTTTTTTCGCCAAAGATTTTCTATTAGAACTTGTTTCAGCAGAGCTTTTAAAGCCTTACTGGTTTCTCATCCCGCTTGGTGTGGGGGGAATGGGGCTTTATGCCATCTTGACACAATGGGCAATAAGAGAAGGAGAATTTTCTCTCGTTGCCAAAACAAAAATAACCCAAAGCGTTGCCGGAATTCTTACAAAATTAGCTTTCGGCTTGTTGGGGCTCAAGCCTTTAGGACTTCTTTTTGCAAGTATTGCAAGCCAGGCGGGAGGCATTACAACTCTCGGAAAGAGGCTTATCAAAAAAAATGGTTGCCCAAAAGCGGATAAAGACCAGATAAAGAGGGTAGCTATCAGATACCGAAAGTTTCCTCTCTACAGCACTTGGGGGGGCTTGCTCAACACTTTTGGCAGGAGAGTTCCTCCCATCATGCTAGTAGCTTTTTTCGGAGCTGATACGGCAGGTTTTTTCGCTTTTGGCATGAGCATTCTCCAGCTTCCCATTACTTTTATAGGTCAAGCTATTGGGCAAGTTTTTGTGCAACGGGCGAGCCGGGCAAAATACGAGGGGAATCTTGCCCAGGTCTCGCTCAAAACCTTTGAAACTCTGATACAGATAGGGACATTTCCCATCCTTTGCATTTCCTTGCTTGCCCCAGAACTTTTTAGCTTTGTGTTTGGAGAGAGATGGCGCATGGCAGGGATTTTTTCGCAATTCCTGGGGCCGTGGATGGTGTTGGCTTTTACTTACTCGCCTCTTACAAGGCTTTTTGCAATACTCAACAAACAGGATGTGGCATTATTTTTTGAAGTTGGTTTTGTCATGAGTCGTATTGCAGTTCTTTATATTGGTTCTCAACTTGGCCAAGATTTGTTGACAATAGGGCTTTTTGGAGGAATAAGCTTTCTCTTTCTTTTTTTTGGAACTCTATGGTTACTTTGTGCAAGTGGCAATGTTTTGTCTAAAGTGATTTCCAGCATATTCAAACAGGGGAGAAATGCATTGGCTTTACTGCTACCTGTTTTTTTGGTTATGCGCTTTGATGCCCCCTTTCTTTTCTCTTTTGCAATAGCCACTGTTTCAGGGTTGGTGTTTCTAAAAATTTCATACGTTAAACTGCAAAGTTTGAATAAAAATTGATAAAAGGAGGGGGTTTCAGTATGGAAAAAGCTGCGTTTAATTTTGGAAACGATTGGTTTCGAAAAGAGAAATCTAGGGTTCGAGGCACGGCATTTTTGAACGGCATAAAAACGACCCAGGAAAACCTTGCTTCTTGGTCCTCTCAAATTCTCCGTGAAGATTTGCCGGAAAAATTTGGAAGTGCGAATGGGTTTTTCAGCGCCCTTTATTGGGACGGTGCCGAAGGCTGGATGGCGGTAGATAAAATCCGCAGCTTTCCTATTTTCTACGGACAAAAGAACGGCCAACTCTTTATCAGCGATGATGCCCATTGGGTAAAAGAACGTGTGGGGAACACCGAATATGACCCTCTTGCCAAAGCAGAATTTCTTCTTGCTGGCTATGTGACCGGGGCGGATACTCTCTATCCGAATGTGAAACAGGTTCAAGCGGGGGAGATCGTTTCCTTTAAGTTGGATGGGGATGGAACCTTTTGCTTTTCCCCTGTACGTTACTATCGTTACATACATAAAGACTATTTCCAGAAGACAGAAGAGGAGCTTTTACAAATTTTTGACCAAGTGCTTCTGGATGTCTTTAATCGTCTTATAGATTTTGCCGATGGAAGGACTATCGTGGTTCCCCTCAGTGGCGGTTATGATTCCAGGTTGATTGTTCTTATGCTCAAACGCCTTGGTTATGACAAGCTGATCGCCTTTAGCTATGGTAGAGAGGGAAACGAGGAAGCGCGAATCAGCAAAGAGGTTGCTGAAAGCCTTGACATACCTTGGGAATTTGTTCCCTACACAAATGAACAATGGTATGGATGGTATCACTCTGAGGAAATGAAAAGCTATGGAGACATGGCTGATGGGTGTTGCGCTTTGCCTCATATCCAGGATTGGCCCGCCGTAAAGAAGTTGAAGGAAACGGGAAGAATTCCCAAGGATAGTGTCTTTGTGCCGGGGCTTTCGGCAGATTTGCCTGCCGGAAGCAGGAGTAAGCGCCTTCCTCGACTCTATCAAGAGCAATCCCTAAATAGAGATCTTGTCCTTGATAGCATCCTTGAATATCATTACTCTCTCTTTGATTGGTCTAAGCAACGTAAAAAACTTGAGCCTGTTTTCAGAGAACGTATTCTGAGGACTCTCGGAAACCTTGACGATTTTTCTGAATCTGCGGGTGCCTTTGAATGTTGGGATATTGCAGAAAGACAGGTAAAATATATTAACAATTCAATTCGTGTATACGAATTTTTTGGATATGCTTGGTGGACTCCTTTTTGGGATGAACAATTTATGGCATATTGGAATAGGGTTTTGCCACGTTATCGCAAGAAACAACAAGCTTATATCAAGTTCGTTGTTTCTCTGGGAGAAGATATGGGGATTAAGGTCTTGGGGCAAGAAGCTAAAGATTTTTCGGCTATTAGAAAAAAAGATTTTTTAGATAAAGTAAAAAAATCTCTTCCTGTCGTTTTGAAAAAAACAATAAAAAGGGCTTTTAGCCAGTATTATTCCAAACGTCTTGTTCAAAAGTTCCTTCGAAATGATGTTCTTACAGTTATGGGCAGTTTTTATGTTAAGGAAATAGAGGCATTTCTTCTTGATGGTTACCAATACAATGGTATTTTGGCCAGTTATTACTTGTCTGGCTTTTAATGAATTTTTTCTCAGAAGTCTAATTTAAGAGAAGGGCTCTTCTTAGTCATGATAACAAAAAGTATAGTTTTTTCGCTAGAGAATTCTATGCATATACAGGCTTCGGTAAGAATAACTTCGGTAAGCAATAACAACATCAAGGATGTGCTTTCTTTCCAACCCTCCCGTTATGTTGCTATTTTCGAGCGTTTCCTCAGACAAGGGGATGTCGGATATTATGCGTATCTCGACGGCAAATGCTGTCACCGTTCATGGTTGCAAAAGGGTCCACAATGGGTTTCGATCAATCCCTTTATTCAAATGAAACTTGAAAAAAATGAGGGATATATCCATTATTGTGAAACCGCTCCGTGGGCTCGGGGCAAAGGGATTTATCCCGCCGTATTGAGTCGTATTGCTGAAGATCATGAAAATTTATGCAATCTTTTTATTTGTGTGAATAGCGAGAATAAGGCTTCTCTTCGGGGAGTGGAAAAAGTTGGCTTTAAAGAAAGAGAAAGAGTTGATCTCAGAATAATTTTGCGAATACCTTTTTATCACGTATCTGTATTATCCCCATTCTGCGGAGTGCCATGTCGGTCTTATCGAGTTTTTTGGCCTTTTATCATAAGATTGCTGGGAACATGCAAGGGAAAGCTCGTGAAAAAGGTTTTTCGAAAAAAAGGAAATGAAAATGCATAGAAAAAATGTTTTTGTTAAAAACGCAGCGTTCCCGAAGATGTTTACGAAAGGCTGTGCCAAGAAGTCGCAAAATATGATTGGGAAACCTATCGTTCTCATTGAGGCAGGAATGAAGAGGTCTTTATGAAAAAGGAATCTATTCAGGAAGTCAATTCCATATTTCAACAACCCTGGTGGCTTAATGCGGTTGCCCCGGGGGAATGGAGTGTCGTTGTTGCAGAGCATGGGGGGCGGGTTGTAGGGCGCCTTCCTTATGTAAAGAAGAGCCGCAGAGGGCTCGATTTTCTTCGTATGCCTGCATTGACCCAAACTCTGGGGCCATGGATTGAAAAAAAAGAGGCGAAGTATCCTAAAATTCTCGCTTGGCAAAAGGATGTTATGGCCGAGCTTATAGGTAAACTTCCCAAGTTCGATTCGTTTCAGCAAAATTTTCATTATGAAATAACGAATTGGCTCCCCTTTTATTGGCACGGATTTCGTCAGACTACACGTTATACCTACGTTCTTTCCGATATATCCGATGCCGATAAGGTATGGGCCGGCTTCTTGGAGAACATTCGAAGAGAGATAAAAAAGGCGGCAAAACAGGTTTGCCTACGCACCGATCTTGGAATACATCGCTTTCTTGAAGTTAACGAGAAAACCTTTTCCCGTCAGGGGATGGGGTTGCCTTATTCTCCGGATCTTGTCCACCGGATCGACAGGGCCTGCGGTGATGAAAATAGAAAGATTTTCTTTGCCGAAGACGCTTCCGGCAGAATTCACGCTGCCATATATATTATTTGGGATGAGCGTTCGGCGTATTATTTGATGGGGGGAGGGGATCCGGAGCTTCGAAACAGCGGAGCCACGAGTCTGCTCATGTGGGAGGCCATTCAATTCGCCTCTAGGGTTACCCAAAAATTCGACTTCGAAGGTTCCATGGTAGAGCCCATCGAGCGATTTTTCCGGGCTTTTGGAGGAGTTCAAATGCCTTATTTCAGCATATCCAAAATGACACCTTGGTTGAAGACTCTCCAAACAGTGAAGAGCGGAGTTAGGCTCTTTTTTCGGAAAGGATAGCTTTCCGCATGCTTCCATCTTTTAAATATGTTACTGCGTACCTCTTGCAGAATCTGTCAACCGAGAGCGTAGCCTTTGACCTTGATTCCCGGAGGCAGGTTTTTATGAGTTTGGAGGGCTCTGCCAAACAACTTTCCATGCTCTCCTTCCTCTCCGGTTTCCCCCTCCCGGAGCTTCTCAAAAAGCGTTCTCTGGAGCTGCGCATGGCTCCGGCGGATGATGTGGCGCAGAAGATTATAGGGGAAAAAAGAATCCCTGTGCTTTGCAAAAAAGGCGAACCTCTTCCATCCCGACTCGTTACCATGGAAAGTAACGCAGTGCAGATCCATTTCGATCTTTTGGGTACCATCTTTTACATTCTTATCCGGGCGGAGGAGATGCTGAACCCGATTCGGGACGAACACGGACGTTTCCCCGCTGCCGCTTCTCATGCGTACCGGGAGGGCTATCTGCATCGCCCCGTGGTGGATGAGCTTGTGGAAATCCTCTGGGGCTGCATGAAGCACCTCTGGCCGGGCTTGGAGCGTCAATCCCGGGAATTCAGAATGAAAGTGACTCACGATGTGGATGTGCCTTTTAACATCGCCTTTATACCCCCGCGTCAGATTCTCCGTTCTATGGGGGGAGACGTTATCAAACGCAAAAATCCGAAACAGGCCTTTTTGCGAGGGTTAAACTGGGCTTCCGTAAAACTGGGGAATAATGCACAAGATCCTTGTTACACCTTCGATTTTATTATGGATGTGGCGGAAAAAGATGGATTGCAGGATGATTTTTACTTTATCCCCAAAAACACCCATTCTTTTGACGGCGTGTATGATCTGGAGCATCCCCGTATCCGCAAGCTGATGAAATATATTTCCCGGCGAGGCCATAAGATCGGCTATCATGGAAGCTATATGACATACCAGGATCCGGGGAAGACGAAAGAAGAAGTGGCGCACCTGAAAAAAGTTGCCCGCTCTCTGGGAATAGAGCAGGAAGAGTGGGGAGGGCGGCAGCATTATTTGCGTTGGGAAGCTCCCACTACCTGGCGAAACTACGCCGAGGCGGGGTTGCACTACGACACCTCTTTATCCTATGCGGATTATGCAGGGTTCCGCTGCGGTACCTGCCATCCCTTTCCGGTGTTTGATCTGGAGCAGAACCGTGAGCTGAGCTTGATGGAGTATCCCCTCATCGTTATGGAGTGCTCCGTGCTCGGGGAAAAATACATGGGCCTCCCCCCTGATGAGGCTTACGACTATATGGTGCAGCTCAAGAATACCTGCAGGAAATATGGAGGGTGTTTTACCCTTCTCTGGCATAATAGCTATTTTGCGGGGGATGAGGAAAAAAGACTGTACCAAGAAATAGTGGCCCAATAATGATGAATGACTTGATAGCGTAAAGAAGGGGCTTCTCCGCCAATAGGTTTTGTCCAGAAACAATATTAACGAAAGTGTCCTGCTGTGGGCTACTCTTTTATCATTAAATCTTGGAAATCTTAGCCCCCGTTACATTTGTAGTTTACATCTAGCATATATCCTTTTGACCTGGAGAAGGTGATTTTATGACCCATGCAGCCCCCGCCAAGATAAGCCTTGTGGATTCGAGGATAGACCGACAGAATATTCTCAATAACTCCTTTGCGTTGCAAGAGATAGAAAAGGCTGCGGGAATAACGGGGATTCTCTACGAGGGAAAGGTTGTCCTGCTCAAGGAACAAGTGGCTTCCTTTCTTGAAATAGACGTGCGGACGGTTGAAAATTATCTTCAGCACCATTCTGAAGAGCTTCATGCCAACGGCTATGTGGTTTTACGTGGCGAAGCCTTGGTATCACTGAAAAAGGCAATTTTTGACATGCATGTTCCCGAAATAGATTTCGGGAACATCAAGAAGAGTCCTCAGCTTGGCATTTTCGACTTCAGAGCTTTTCTCAACCTTGTGATGCTAGTGGTGGAGAGCGATCGCGCCAGATTGCTTCGCCGTATGATACTTGATATCGTCATCGATACCATCAATTTTCGAGCCGGTGGAGGCACCAAGTACATAAATCAGCGGGACGAGGATTTCCTTCATTCTGCCTTTCACGGCGAGCACTACAGAAAAGAATTTACCCACGCTTTGAAGGAGTATGTTGCTGGAGGAAATTTTAAGTATGCCAACTATACGAACAAGATCTACGTAAGCATCTTCAAAGAGAGAGCCCAGGAATACAGCAAAATCCTCCGGTTGGCGGTAAAAGACAAACTCAGGGATACCATGTATGCCGAAGTCTTGGATCTCATCGCTTCCTACGAATGCGGATTTGCTGCGCTCCTTAAAGATGAGTTCCAGAAGAAACAACGACCTTTGAGCAATGCCGAGGTGGATAATCTCTTCAAAGATTTTGAATCCCAGCCACACTGGAAACCCCTCATCGAAAAGGCTCGGCGCAAGATGGCAAGTCGGGATTTGGCTTTCCGGGATGCACTTCACCTGCAGCTGGAGGAATATGTCGCTCCATTGGACCGGGAGGAGTTTGAGCGATTTCTGGGTGAAAAGAGCATGGAGCTTGCGGAAAGACTTCGTGAAACCAGCGATGTCATGAAGCGCCTGAAAGAACGAGAGTAAAATGCCCCAGATACTTTACCTTACCATAGACCGAGCTGTGGAGACCTACAAAAAGACCATTCGTATCAGTGGCGGGGGTACTTGCGGGTTTATCGGCGATGGAAGGGAACGGCTGGAAGGTGTGTTGGATTTTATTAAGGACGATCAGTATTATCCTACCATGGAAGAAAAACTGACACACCTCTTTTTCTGCGTCTGCAAGTTTCACATGCTTCAAGATGGAAATAAGCGAATGGCCATCGTTTTATGTACTCAGATGCTTCTGGAAAACGGGTATTTGCACTGTGCGGAAAGATTTATCCGTGAGATGGAAAATATCAGCGCTCACGTGGCGGCGGGAAAAATCGACAAAGAGTTGCTGCTGGCGATTATCACAGATTTTATTAACGACAATGAGGATGAATCTCTGAAGCTTCGGATCATCCATGCCCTTCAGGGTTGATAAAGGCACTTTTCAGGAGGGAAGACATTTTGACGGCGTGTTTGATCTGGAACAGAACCGGGAGCTGAGCTTGATGGAGTACCCCCTCATTGTTATGGAGTGCTCCGTACTGGGGGAAAAACACATGGGCCTCCCCCCTGATGAGGCTTACGACTATATGGTGTAGCTCAAGAATACCTGCAGGAAATATCGGGGATGTTTTACCCTTCTATGGCATAATAGTTATTTTATGGGGGATGAGGAAAAAAGACTGTGCCAAGAAATAGTGGCCCAGTAATGGCGAACCCCCTGATAACGAGAGGGAATGGCTTTTTGGCAAAGTCCTTTTGACGAAAAATGAAATGAGGCGGTTGTTTAATCATGGAGAGTGGGTATCCTAAAAAAATTCTTGTCATGTGCCTTGCGGACCCTGGCGGTAATCCTCGTCCTCGGCGTGCCATAGAGCTTTGCCGCTCCCTGGGCTTTCATGTTTCGGTGATGGGATATCCTACCAGGAAGGATTTGCAGGTTAAGGACTATTTCCCTTTATCCTTGCCTTCCCTGGCTTTGCGGAATAAATTTTACCGTAAAATCTCAGCCCTTCTTCTGGATTTTTTCCCGTTCAAGAAAAACGAAGGGCTTGCACGCAAGTTGTGGGCGTTTCGATATGACTTGATTGGTGCAGAAGAAAAGCTCCAAGGGCGAGAATTCGATTTGCTCATTGTGGAGGATCTGCAGTTTTTACCCTTGACCTTTGCCGTTAAGGGAAATGCGAAGATTCTTTTCGATGCCAGGGAGTATTACCCCCGCCAGAATGAGGGGGAATGGCGATTTCACCTTTTTGAAAAAAGAGGGCGCGTGCAGCTTTGTCGGGATTATCTGACACGCTGCGATGCGGTGCTTACGGTTTCCGAGGGGTTGCAGCGGGAATACCGTAAAGAGTTTGGAATCGAGGCCCATCTGTATCGCAGTACCCCCCCCTATGCGGATATGGCAGTACAACCGACGAATCCCGAAAAAATCCGTATGGTTTATCACGGAAAGGCTAACAGAAACCGCTGCCTTGAGAACCTGATTGACATTGTCTCCATGCTTGACGAGCGATTTTCTCTTGATTTGGTTTTAGTAGGCAATCCTCCTTATCAGAAAGAGCTTCGCCGTAAAGGGGCTTCCTCAAAACGGATCTCCTTTCCGGAGCCGATTCCCTTTGAGGAAATTATTCCAGCCATTGGACAATACGATATTGGGTTTTTTTATTGTGAACCTATAACGTTCAATCTTGAAAATTGTCTCCCGAACAAGTTTTTCGAGTACATCCAGGCAAGGCTCATGATCGCCATAGGGCCGTCCCTGGACATGGCGAAGCTTGTAAAGCAGTATGAATGTGGCGTGGTGGCGGAGGAGTTCTCCTTGCAATCCATGGCGAAGACTTTGAACGCTCTCTCCGCCTCGGATATCGACCGGGCGAAGCATCAAAGCCACAAGGCGGCTAAGGAGCTTTGCTTCGAAAAAGAACAGGAAAAACTGGTTGCTCTTTTGAATCGATTGCTGGAGGAAAGTAATCTTTTCTGTTAATGCAATGCTTGCTGGCATGGCATTGATTTTTCCACATGTAATTCGGATCCTTTCGTAGATGTGATTTGCCCCGGGCAGAGGGTATGGGATTCTTGGTAATTTCAGGGACATCTTTACTGTGCCGTGTTTGGAGAATCCAAGAAAAATTTTTTGTAAATATAGGTGTAAGAAAACCAAAGACAAGGATTGGATTATGAAAATATTGTATGTCGCAGGTGGATTGGCAATTCTTCCCGGAGTACGTAAAAAGGTAGTTGCCCAGGTAAAGGCCTTTAAAGAAAATAATTGCGAGCCCTTTCTTTTTCTCTATGATTTTAGCGGAGTGCGGGAGGTCTCCCGAACATATTCTTTTCTCGTAGGAGAGGGGATATCACAGTATAAAACCTTTTCGCCTCAAAAAACGAGAGGTATTGTAAATACCTTTATGCGACGGAAAAGGCTCTTTTACGAAGTTCTTCGCTGCGTTGAAGAATCTGCTTGTGATGTGGTCTTTTTTCGTTATCCCATGGGAGATCCTTTTTTCTGCAGTTTTTTGGATAAAGTAAAGAAACCTGTGGTGACGGAACACCAATGCAAGGAGCTTATAGAAATTTCCCTTTCCGGAAAGGGAATCATTTATTGGAGTGAACGTCTTTTTAGGGGGGCCATACGTAAAAAGCTTTCGGGTATGGTTGGGGTAACCCAAGAAATAACGGATTATCAACTTGCATTGGCGGGAGTTTCGTTACACCGGGATAAGGGGATTACCATAGGAAATGGCGTGGATGTGCAGTCTCTTCCCTTGCGTTGCATTCCGAAGGGCCTGGAAGAGGATTCAGAATTGCACCTTTTGTTTGTAGCCCATGTAAGCCTTTGGCATGGCGTGGATCGCCTTATCCGGGGTTTGGCAGGATTTTGTGCTGGAGACGTTGGTTGTAGTGGCCATAAAAAGATAGTGCTTCATATTGTCGGCCAAGGAAGTGCGGTGCCGGAGCTTGAAACGTTGGTCAAAAAACATGGACTTGAGAAGAGGGTTTTTTTCCATGGTCCTCTGTACGGCCCCGATCTTGATGCCATGTTTGACAGATGCCATATCGGGGTGGGAAGTTTGGGAGTCCACAGAAAAGGCTTGAGGGAAACTTCGGAGCTGAAAGCAAGAGAATATTGTGCTCGGGGCATTCCTTTTATTACCGCCTTTGGTGATCCGGATTTCGACGAAACCTTCCCGTACATAAAGAAATTTCCTGTTAGCGAAAAAGCCATCGATATGCTGGAGGTACGCTCTTTTGCCGAAAGGGTACTGCAAGATCCTGAGCATCCTCAAAAAATGCGGGAGTATGCGGAAAAAACCCTTAATTGGACACCCAAGATGAAAAAACTTGTCTCGTTTTTCGGAAAAATTTTAAAAAATGAATGAAGAAATTAAGGTGCCCAAGGTGATAAAAACACTCCACATCATCACCGGACTCAATGACGGAGGAGCTGAAGCGGTATTGTATCGCCTCTGTCTGAACGATACGGAGAGTCGGCACTGTGTGGTCTCTCTTATGGACGAAGGAAAGTACGGCCCTCTTCTGCGGCGCGCAGGAGTGAGGGTGCATGCTCTTGGAATGCCCCGGGGAAAGTGTTCTTTGAGGGGCCTTTGTGCCTTGTGGCGGATCCTTCGTGCCGAGAAGCCCCAGGTGGTGCAAACCTGGATGTACCATGCCGACCTTATAGGGGGCGTGGTGGCCCGGCTTGCGGGGATTCCCAGGGTTTACTGGGGCATTCGTAACAACCGTATCGATCAATGTCATGCCACAAGCTCCACCCCCCGGGTGGCCCGACTATGCGCCCGGTTATCCCGAATTATCCCCAAAAAGATTATCTGCTGTTCCCAAGAGGCTGCGGAAGCTCATAAGGCTTTGGGATATAGGGCGGGGAAGTTTATCGTTATTCCCAACGGGTACGATCTTTCTCGTTTTGCCCCGGATGGAGATGCCCGACAGAAGCTGCGGGTGCTTTGGGGAATCCCTCCAAAAGTGCCTCTTTTGGGAATGGTGGCCCGCTACGATTCCATGAAAGATCATGGGAACCTTTTGGACGCTCTGGAGAAGTTGCGGCGTTCGGGGCATTCTTTTCAGTGTTTGCTTGTCGGCACGGGTATGGAGAAAACGAATAAAGAGCTTTGCTTTCTGCTGGAAGAAAGACAGCTTGTTGAGAGCGTACGGCTTTTAGGGCAGCAGAACAATATCCCCCAAATTATGAATGCCTTGGATGTGCATGTGCTTTCCAGCTCCAGCGAAGCCTTTCCCAATGTTTTGGCGGAGGCCATGGCTTGCGGCACTCCTTGCGTAACCACGGATGTGGGAGATGCGGCTTTTATTGTAGGAGATACCGGATGGGTAGTTCTTTTTAAAAATTCCCAGGCCCTTTATGAGGGCATATGTCAAGCCCTGGAGGCTATGAAAGATCCCCATGCCTGGGAGCGGAGAAAGAAGCTTGCCCGGGAGCGGATCCAAAAAAACTTCAGTCTTTCCAGGATGATCGAAAAATATGAAGAAGCCTGGAGAGAATAGAGCTTCAAGGATATGTTTTGTAACATAAATTTTTGAGGGGGCCGAAAAATGCGTTTTGCAGCGGAATAAAGCGCATAAAGGATGGTGTCCCTTAGGAGGCTTTCTGCATGTACCGTTTTGCCCTGGCCGGATGTGGCCGCATCAGTAAAAATCATATCGAGGCGTTGAAAGAATTTCCCGAAGCTTCTCTCGTGGCCTGTTGCGACGTGGAGGAAGATCGGGCCCGGGCGGTGGCGGAGGCTGCGGGGTGCCCGGCTTTTACCCGGTACGAGGAGATGCTGGAATCCGTTCCCTGCGATATCGTTTCCATCTGCACTCCCTCGGGCCTGCATCCGGAACACGTGGTGCAGGCGGCGGAGCGGGGAATGCATACTCTCTGCGAGAAACCCCTGGGCACGTCTCTCGCCGAGGTGGATCGGGCCATTGCTGCCTGCGACCGCAACAAGACCAAGCTCTTCGTGGTGAAACAGAACCGGTTCAACCGCACCGTGGATCTGCTGCGCCGGGCTTTGGAAAAGGGGCGTTTCGGTCGCATCTACATGGTGCTCTCCAACGTGCTCTGGACCCGGCCCCAGGACTATTACGACATGGCCAAGTGGCGGGGTACCTGGGAGTTTGACGGGGGGTGCCTTTCCAACCAGGCGGCGCACTACGTGGATCTGGTGCAGTGGATGGGGGGTGCCGTGGAGAGCGTGCAGGCCTATAGCGCCACCCAGGGGAGGCGCATCGAGGCGGAGGATAGCATCGTGGTAAATCTGCGTTTCCGCAGCGGTGCCCTGGGGAGCATCAGCGTTACCACGCTGGCGTATCCCAAAAACCTCGAAGGAAGCCTTACGGTGCTGGGAGAGCGGGGAACCGTGAAGATCGGGGGTTTTGCCCTGAACAGCTTCGAGCGGTGGGAGTTCGACTCCCCGGATCCCATGGATGACGAAGTGCACCAGGCGGATACCGCCCCCCCTAACGTTTACGGTTTTGGCCACAGGGCCTATTATCGCCATGTGCTGGATGTGCTGCAGGGCAAAGAGCCTCTGCGGGTGGATGGCCGGGACGGCCGCAAAACCGTGGAGATCATCCAGGCCGCCTACGCTTCGGTACGTAACGGAGGAGCCCCGTCGCCTTTGCCGTTGTAATGGTAAACAGGGGAAGAAATAGATTTGGCGAATAGGGCCTCTCAGGGCAGGCACGGGGGCCTGCCCCTACCGTGAAATTATAATTTTGAAGAGGCGAACATGTCGCCGGTTTTGGTAGCCCTGGTGTGCGGGAATCTGTCTGTTCCATGGATTCGACAAGATTGTGCCTTCCGCCCCGACATGCTGTACAACCATAAATTTTCCGGAAGGGAGCCACCTATGATCTCCCGAAAACACAAGATTCTTAAAGAAAAATTCGGCTTCCACTCCTTTCGGGAGGGGCAGGCGGAGGTTATGGATGCCCTGCTTACGGGGCAGGATGCCCTGGCGGTGATGCCCACGGGGTCCGGAAAATCCCTCTGTTTTCAGATTCCCGCCCTCCTTTTCGGAGGGCTTTCCCTGGTAATCTCTCCTCTCATTTCCCTTATGAAAGATCAGGTAAGCGCTCTTCGGGCTGCGGGAATTCCCGCAGCCTTTTTGAACAGCGCCCTCGGGCCCTCCCAGATGTTCCGGGTGCTGGAGAGTGCCTGCCGGGGGGAGTATTCTTTGCTCTACGTGGCTCCCGAGCGTCTGGATACCGAGGCCTTTCAGAGGCTCGCCGCCCAGATTTCCATCCCCTTCGTGGCGGTGGATGAGGCGCACTGCGTCTCCCAATGGGGGCAGGATTTCCGCCCCAGCTATCTGCGGATAGAATCCTTTCTCCGCTCCCTTCCCTCTCGCCCCGTTCTCGGGGCCTTTACCGCCACCGCTACTCCAAGGGTTCGGGAGGATATCGTCCATCTTTTGGGGCTGGAGAAGCCCCGGATCATTACCACGGGGTTCGACCGGAGCAACCTCTATTTCGAGGTGCGCTCCCCGGAGGACAAGTTCCAGGCCCTTTCGGCCTTTCTCCGGGACCGCCCCCGGAAGAGCGGCATCATCTACTGCCTTACCCGGAAGACCGTGGATACCCTCTCTGAAAAGCTTTGTTCCCGGGGATATCAGGCGGTTTCCTATCATGCGGGGCTTACCCGGGAGGAGCGCCAGGCCAACCAGGACCGCTTTCAGCGGGACGATGCCCGGATTATGGTGGCCACCAACGCCTTCGGCATGGGAATCGACAAGTCCAACGTGCAGTACGTGCTGCACTACAACATGCCCAAGGATATGGAGAGCTACTATCAGGAGGCGGGGCGAGCGGGGCGGGACGGGCTTCCTGCGGAGTGCGTACTTCTGCACGATTTCCAGGATCTGCGGATCAATACCTTTCTTATCGAGAAGGGGCGGGAAAACGAGGAGCTGGATCCGCAAGATCTGGAGCGGCTTGAAAAGGCCCAGAAGAAGCGTCTCCGCCGGATGGTGGAGTACTGCCACAGCTCGGACTGTCTCCGCCGGGAGATCCTGAGCTATTTCGGCGAAAATCCCCCCGCATCATGCGGCAATTGCGGCAATTGTTTGCGCAGGGTGGACCGGGAGGATGTCACCATCGATGCCCAGAAAATTCTCTCCTGCCTAAAGCGCATGAAGGAGCGTTACGGCCTTACGCTGTTGATGCAGACCCTTCGGGGAAGCCGGAGCAAAAAAGTGCTGGAGCTGCAGTTTGACAAGCTTTCCACCTACGGTATCATGCGGCATGAGAGCGAGAGAAGCCTGCGGCGGAAGATCGACTTTCTTCTGGGGCGCGGCTATATGGAGCTTACCGAGGATGCCCGGCCGGTGCTGCAAACAACCCCCTCCGGGCGGGATGTGCTCTTTCGGGGAGCCCGGGTGTACATGCCCCGGGCGAAGGAAGAAGCTCTTTCCGTAGTGGGGCAAACCGAGGGCCTCCTTTCGGTGCCGCCGGATGCGGAGGAAGAGATTCTTTTCGAAAAGCTCCGGGGGCTTCGCAAGGTTCTGGCGAAGGAGGAGGGAGTGCCCGCCTTCGTGATCTTTTCGGATGCCACCCTGCGGGATCTCTGCACCAAGAGGCCCCGGAATGCGGAAGAGCTTCTCCACGTGGAGGGCGTAGGCTACTCCAAGCGGGCCAAGTACGGGGATGCCTTTCTGGAAGCCCTCCGGGAACACGCCAAAGCGGGATAGGCCAGGCAGGTTCGGCGAATAAGGCCCCTTAGGGCAGGCACGGGGGCCCGTCCTGATATGCGGCAATACACCACATATATTTGAAGAGAGGAACGAAGAACATTATCATGCATATCATGAATCGGATCGTTTCTGAAAAAGCCCTCATCGGAGAAAACGTGCAGATGGGGCATAACGTGATTGTGGAGGAGGATGTGGTTATCGGGGATAACTGCATTCTGGGGCATAACGTGATTATCCGTGCCGGAGTGCGGCTGGGCCGGGGGGTGCTGGTGGGGGATGGAGTTCTGCTGGGAAAGCTTCCCATGAAGGCCTCCCTGAGCGCCGTCACCACCGCCGGCCGGGTGCTCCCTCCTCTGGAAGTGGGGGATTACGTCACCCTCGGTGCGGGAGCTATCGTCTACCGGGGGGCGGTGCTGCAAAACCGGGTTTTCGTGGCGGATTACGCTACCATTCGGGAGGATGTTTCCATCGGGGAAGAGACCATCATCGGCCGGGGAGTGGCGGTGGAGAACAAAACCTCCATCGGCAGGCGCTGCAAGATAGAGACCAACGCCTACGTTACCGCCCTTTCGGAGATCGAAGACTACTGTTTCGTGGCTCCCGAAGTGGCCTTTACGAACGATAACTTTATGGGGCGTACCGAGGAGCGCAAAAAATATTTCAAGGGGCCCGTATTGCGCCGGGGAGCCCGCATAGGGGGCAACGCCACGCTGCTACCGGGGGTGGAGATCGGCCCGGATGGCGTGGTGGCGGCGGGCTCCGTGGTAACGAAAAACGTGCCTCCCCGAACCATCGTGGCGGGCAATCCCGCCCGGATTTTGCGGGAGGTTCCTCCGGAACAGCTTCTGGAGAACCAGGTGTTTTACGAGAAATCCTAGCGGACAGAACCGAGATGGTCCGGGTGCCGGATAAATAAAAAACGGGGCATGCGGATGTGAGACATTTGGAAGGAGCGAAATGCATATTCATGCCACATAACTTCCAAGCTGCACGAGAAAATGCGCCTCCATCAGCTCGACGGGGGGGCAGGAAAAAAATCTGTCTGGTGGTGGGAACCCGTCCCGAGGCCATTAAAATGGCTCCCCTAGCTCTGGCGGTGCGGGAGGATCCGCGCTTTGATCTGCATCTTCTCGCCACGGGGCAGCACCGGGAGATGCTGCTCGAACCTTTGCGATTCTTCGGCCTGGAGCCGGAGGATTTCCTGAACATCATGAAAACGGGGCAGACCCTCGATTACGTTACCGCCGCGGTGCTTCAGGAGACGGGAAATATTTTCGATCGCATCCGCCCGGATATGGCGCTGGTGCACGGAGACACCACCACCACCTTTGCCGCCGCCCTGGCGGCCTTCTACCGGGGAATTCCCCTGGGGCACGTGGAGGCGGGACTGCGGAGCGGCGATCTGCGGCAGCCCTTTCCCGAGGAGATGAACCGCCTTCTGGCGGATCGCATCTGTACCCTCTGGTTTCCTCCCACTCCGGGAGCCCGGAAGAATCTTCTCGCCGAGGGGTGCCCCGAGGAGAGAATTACCGTTACGGGCAACACCGTTATCGATGCCCTTCTTGCGGCCTCCCGGCGGGTGGAACGCCCGGAAGCGCCGGAGCTTGCGACTATCCCCGAAGACGTTCCCCTGGTGCTTCTCACGGCGCACCGCCGGGAGACCTGGGGGGAGGGGCTGGAACGCATCTGCCAAGGGGTGCTCGAACTGCTCCGTCTGGAGGAGCATCTCCGGTTTCTCATCCCCATGCATCTCAATCCCGTGGTGCGGCAGGTCTTTATGGAGCGCCTGGGGAATGAAGAGAGGGTCATTCTCTGCGATCCTCTCCGTTATCCCGATTTTGTCTGGGCCATGAAACGCAGCCGGGTGATTCTGAGCGATAGCGGGGGTGTGCAGGAGGAGGCTCCGGCGCTCTCCAAGCCCGTGCTGGTGATGCGGAACGTCACCGAGCGCCCCGAAGCGGTGGAGGCCGGTACGGCCCTGCTGGTGGGAACGGACCCGGAAAAAATCGTGGCGGAAACCCGCAAGCTTCTGGAGGATGCGTCCTACTACCGCAGTTTCCTCGCGAAAAACACCAAACCCTTCGGGGACGGCTCCGCCTCGGCGAAGATCCTGGAGGCCCTCCACGGGTATTTTGAAACAATGCGGGAGGTTGTGCAAAAGCAGTAACAACCAGGGAGCCTGGGCTCCCTTTTTTGGTAGAATATGCAGGAAAAGGAGGGAATAACATGGAGAGAGAGCAAACCTTTACGGCGGTACTCTGCAGAGAGGGAACATGGTATGTGGCACATTGTCCCGAAACGGGCACGGTAAGCCAGGGAGAGAGCATCGAGGAAGCGGTGCAGAACCTGAAAGAAGCCACGGAGCTCTATCTCGAGGAACAAGCTTCTCCCCGGGAATTTGCTGCAGAGCCTGCGATTCTTACCACCTTCCGGGCCATGCTTCATGCCTGATCTTCGAGGTTTTTCCGGGGAAGATGTTCTCCGAATCCCCGGTGCCATGGGTTTTGTCCTTCGCCGTATCAAAGGATCTCATGCGGTAATGCGGCGTGAGAATGCGGTGTGTGTGGTACCCCTTCACAAGGAACTCGCGGCGGGCACCCTTCGGTCTGTTCTGCGTCAGGCCCGGGTGTCTCCGGAAGAGTTTCTTTCGTCCAAATAGCGATATTCTCAGGAGAGAGATATCCTCCCGAGGAGCCTCCGGAAAGTTCCCCTTGACCGCATGGCTTTTTTTGTTATCATCGTTTATAGTTAGGCCGTCCCATGGAACACCGCAAGAGAGTCTTCGGAAGTGTGGCACAGCATCTTTCCGGAGCGCCGAAGGGGCAAGGCGGCAACCGCCGCTGAAACTCTCAGGCGAAAGGATTGCGGTGGGAGGGATCTCTGGAAAGGCGGCAGATGTCGTCTGCCTAGGGAGCAAGCTCGGAATAGGTTTTTCCGGGTGAATCTCCAGGGCACCAGGACAGAGTTGGCCAGAACCCGGGAGGGTACGGTCATGTCTGTTGTTTCTGTGCTCGTTACAAATAATCCGCAGCTGTATCATTACTGCACTTCAGTTCACAAGATTTCCGGAACATCCTGGGATGTCTTCCTTGAGGCAAGGAATAAAATCCATCAGGGCTGGAAACTTTTGACGCATCCCCTTTATGGTAATTTCCTTCCCTCGCAGCAGCCGTACCGTTCTCTTCTCCTCCAATCTCCGGAACCCTCCGAGAAAAGGGTTGTGGTGGATCTGGATTCATTCTCTCTCATCGAAGAAGCCCTCGGTGTATACCGTTCGTATAAAGATAGGGGCACTATCCGGCAGCTTGGTACGCATACTCCCGAAATCGAGGCGGATTACGCCACTCTTGATCTCCGGCTTCTCCAGCAGAGCCTCGAGCAGTATGGCCTGTGGAAAGAAGCCTCTCCCCCTGGGCGAATTTTCCCGGCATGATGTGTCTGCCGGGGAAATCGCAGTCTTTCCCGGCATGAATACATAGAGAATATTTTTAAAGAAAGGAGATGAGAGAATGGTAGAAGTCACAATGGAGAACTACGACGCAGAAGTGGTACAGAGCGATCTCCCCGTGGTGGTGGATATCTGGGGCCCCAAGTGCGGTCCCTGCCTTGCTTTGATGCCCAAGGTGGAAGAGCTGGCGGCGGAGTACGAGGGCAAGATCAAGTTCTGCAAGCTCAACTCTCAGGGCAATCGGAAGCAGCTTATCGCGCTGAAGGTTATGGCCCTGCCGGGGTTCCTTTTTTACAAGGGCGGCGAAGAGAAGGCCCGGATGACCGGTGCGGATGTAACCATCGAGAAGATCAAGGAGCAGGCGGAAGCGTTGCTTGCGTAAAACCCGTAAAGGGGGGATTTGGCGGTGAAACTCGAACTGCATAAAGTGCGAGTTTCGGGAATTCGGCTGGGAAGTGCCACCACCCTGGAAAAGGGTGTTCTTACCGTGGATGAGAAGGCTGTCCTTGAGATGCTGCGCAAGGATGACCGCTTTGCTTCGGTAAAGATCGATGTGGCCTCCCCCGGAGAGAAAACCCGAATTGTACCGGTAAAGGATGCGGTGGAACCCCGCTGCAAGCTCGAAGGCGAAGGCGGAATTTTCCCCGGCTTTATCGCGGATGTGGATACCGTGGGCTCCGGCAAGACTCTCGTTCTCGAGGGGGCCGCGGTGGTAACCTGCGGCAAGATCGTGGGATTTCAGGAGGGTATCGTGGATATGTCCGGTCCCGGTGCGGACTACACTCCCTTCTCGAAAACCTTCAACCTGGTGCTGGTCTTCGAGCCCGTGGAGGGCCTGGAGAAGCACTATTACGAAGCCGCATGCCGGGAGGCGGGGTTCAAGACCGCCCACTATCTGGCTACGGCGGTGAAGGATGCGGTAAAGGCGGATGCCGTGGAGAGCTACGAAATGCCGCCTCTCACGGAATCCATGAAGGCCTATCCGGAGCTTCCCAAGGTGGCCTATCTCTACATGCTTCAGACCCAGGGGCTGCTTCACGATACCTACGTCTACGGGGTGGATGCCAAGAAGATTCTTCCCACCCTCATCTCCGCCACGGAGATTATGGACGGGGCCATCGTATCGGGGAACTGCGTTTCCGCCTGCGATAAGAACAGCACCTACGTGCACCTCAACAATCCCGTGATCAAAGCCCTCTACGGCCGTCACGGCAAGGATTACAACTTCGTGGGAGTTATCATCACCAACGAAAACGTAACCCTGGCGGATAAAAAGCGGAGCTCCTCCTACGCCACCAAACTGGCCTCCATGCTGGGCGTGGACGGGCTTATCATCAGCGAAGAGGGCTTCGGCAATCCCGATGCGGACCTTATCATGAACTGCACCAAGGCGGAGAAGCTCGGCATGAAGACCGTGCTTATCACCGACGAATATGCGGGGCGTGACGGGGCCAGCCAGTCCCTGGCGGACGTGGCTCCCCAGGCGGATGCGGTGGTTACCGGGGGCAACGCCAACGAGACCATCCTGCTGCCTCCCATGGAGAAGGTTATCGGCTATCCGGACTTCGCCAACATCATCGCCGGAGGTTTCGACGGCTCCCTTCGGGGGGACGGCTCCATCGAGGTGGAAATCCAGGCCATCACCGGAGCCACCAACGAACTCGGTTTTTCCAAGATCAGCGCCATCATGCTGTAGCGATTTCGGAGCGTTCCGAAATCGGTGGAAGCCACAAGAGAAAACACACATCATAAAGGAGGTGCGCAGCATGGGTAAGCTTTCGGGCAAGAAATTGCTTCTTCTCGGCGAGCGGGACGGCGTGGCCGGCCCCGCCATGGAAGAGTGTCTGAAAGACTCCGGGGCGGAGATCGTCTTTTCCGTTACCGAATGCTTCGTCTGAACCGCCGCCGGAGCCATGGATCTGCAGAACCAGCAGCGCGTCAAGGACGCCGCTGAAAAGTACGGAGCTGAAAACGTCGTAGTCATTCTTGGTTCTTCCGATGCGGAAGGCGCCGAGATCTACGCGGAAACCGTCGCGAACGGTGATCCTACTTTTGCAGGTCCCCTGGCAGGAGCCCCGTTGGGGCTCGCGGTCTATCACGTGTTCGAACAGGATATTCGGGATGAGATCGACCCTGCAGTCTGGGAAGAGCAACTTGGCATGATGGAGATGGTGCTTGACGGGGATGCCCTCGCCCAAGCCACCAAGGGAATCCGCGAAGAGTTCAGTAAGTGGCAGATCTAGTTCGCGGAGACGATGACGTGAGGAGGGAAAGCATGTCCTTCCGTGTGGTGCATTACATCAACCAATTCTTCGCCGGAATAGGCGGCGAGGAAAAAGCGGACCACAAGCCGGAAATTCGTGAGGGCGTCGTCGGACCGGGCCAGGCGTTACAGGCCTCCCTTGGAGACGATGCCACCGTGGTAGCCACGGTGATTTGCGGCGATGGATATTTTGCGGAGAATATCGACAAGGCTCTTGAAGAGATTCTCGCACTGGTGACTCCCTACAAGCCGGATCTTCTCGTGGCGGGCCCCGCCTTCAACGCGGGCCGTTACGGTACCGCCAGCGGCGGCGTTTGCGCCATGGTGGGAGAAAAGTTGGGTATTCCTACTGTTACGGGGATGCACCCGGAAAATCCGGGTGTGGACATGTACCGTAAAAACACCTATATCGTGGAAACCGCCGACAGCGCCCGGGGGCTTCGCAAGGCCGTGCCTGTCATGGCGGAGCTGGGGCTGAAGCTTCTCAAGAAAGAGGCTCTCGGCACTCCCGCGGAAGAGGGATATCTCGAAAAAGGTGTGCGGCACAACGTCTTTCTTTCCCGCATCGGTGCGGAGCGTGCGGCGGAAATGCTGGCGAAGAAACTTCGGGGCGAAGAGTTCGTCACGGAGTATCCCATGCCCTCCTTCGATAGAGTGGCCCCTGCGGCGCCTCTGAAGGATCTGAAAAACGCTACCATAGCTTTGGTCACCTCCGGAGGCATCTGCCCCAAACACAATCCGGATCATATCGAAGCTTCCAGTGCCTCCAAGTACGGGGCATACAGCATCGAAGATTTCGACAAGCTTTCCTGTGAAGATTCCGAAACCGCTCACGGCGGCTACGATCCTACCTATGCCAATGACGACCCCAACCGGGTGCTCCCGGTGGACGTGCTGCGGGATATGGAAAAACAGGGAGTCTTCAAGAAACTCTACGGCACCTACTTCACCACCGTGGGTAACGGTACTCCCGTGGCCAACGCCAAGCGCTTCGGTGCGGAAATCGCGAAGAAGCTCAAGGCGGACGGAGTGGATGCGGTCATTCTCACATCCACCTGAGGAACCTGCACTCGTTGCGGCGCAACGATGGTCAAGGAAATCGAGCGCGAAGGCTTTCCGGTGGTTCATGTGTGCACCATCGTTCCTATCTCTCTTACCGTGGGAGCGAACCGTATCATTCCAGCCGTGGCCATTCCCTATCCTCTTGGCGATCCCGCCAAGACCCCTGCGGAGGAGTACGAAATCCGCAAGCATCTCGTGGAAAAGTCCCTCAAGGCCCTCCAGACCGAGGTGTCCGAACAGACCGTATTCAACGACTAGCACTCTTGTGGGGTGCCTCCGAGCCGGGGCTGCAAAGCTCCGGCTCCTTTTTCCCTTCAGCTTTTATGGGCGCCATAAGAGTCACAGCCTCCACGATCGTGTCATTCATTTCCCGAAAGGAGAGAGTACCTGCCCATGTCTAAAGTCGCCATCAAGGGGCACGCCTACTGCCTCAACCATACGCCGGAGTTGGCGCTTCACTACGGAATCACCCCCTACACGGAGCGCAAGGCCCGGGGAGAGACGGAGTTCCTCGCCAAGCTCCCCAAGCACGCCATGTCCTACGAGGATGCCACCAAGTATCCTGCCAATCAGGCCTATCTCGGAGGGCTTCACCTGGATCTTCTCGAAAACACCCCCTCCCCCTGGTACGAGAATCTCGTAGCCGACGCCTCCCGCTTCGCCCCCTACGGAGAGATCATGCCGGAGGACGAGTTTTTGGGACTTATGAACATCTGCGATGTCTTCGATCTCTTCTGGCTGGAAAGCTCCTTTGCGGAGTCCGTACGGGCCAAGCTGGAGAAACACCCCCTCCTGGAGGAAAAACACCTCAAGCGTTTTTCCAAGGGCCACGAGGCGGGGGAGATCGCGGAAGAGGTGGAAAAACATCACGCCCTGCCGGTGTACTTCGAGGGTAAGGTAGTAGGGTGCTGCCGCCAGGGACATGATGTGGACGAATGCCTGGAGGCCTACGTGCTTCTGGAAAACATCGCCTGCAAGGCCGGAGGCGTGTTGGTGTTGCTGCACCTTCTCAAAAACGCCTCCCTCGCTGCGGAAGAGGTGGATTTCGTCATCGAATGCTCCGAAGAGGCCGCGGGAGATATGAACCAGCGCGGCGGGGGCAACTTCGCCAAGGCGGTGGCGGAGATCGCGGGATGCCTCAACGCCAGCGGCTGCGACGTGCGGGGTTTCTGCGCGGGGCCGGTGAATGCGGTGATCGCCGGAGCCTCCCAGGTGGCCGCGGGGGCCCGGAAGAACTGCGTGGTTCTCGCAGGGGGAGCCATTCCCAAACTCTATATGAACGCTCGGGATCACGTGCGCAAGGATCTTCCCGCCCTGGAGGATTGCCTGGGAAACTTTGCGGTACTTCTCACTCCCGACGACGGTACCGCCCCGGTGATGCGGCTCGATGCCCTGGGCAAGCATACCGTAGGAGCCGGAGCCTCTCCTCAGGCGGTTACGGGAGCTCTGGTGCTGGATCCCCTGGAAAAGCTGGGACTCTCCTTCACGGACGTGGATAAATATGCGGCGGAGATGCACAATCCGGAAATCACGCTTCCCGCAGGAGCGGGAAACGTTCCCGAGGCGAACTACAAGATGATCGCCGCCCTGGCGGTAATGAAAAAACAGCTCGAAAAGAGCGACATGACCGCTTTCGTGAAACAGCGCGGCTATCCCGGCTTTGCCCACACCCAGGGACACATCCCCTCGGGAGTTCCCTTCATGGGCCATGCGGCGGATATGCTCCGACAGGGAAAAATCCAGCGGGCCATGATTATCGGCAAGGGGAGCCTCTTCCTCGCCCGGCTCACCAACCTTGCGGATGGAGCATCCTTTATCATGGAGAACTCCACGGGCGCCGAGAGCACCTCGGGAGTTACCAAAGACGACGTGAAGCGCATCGTCCTCGAGGCCCTGGAAGAACTTGCCGCAAACCTCTCGGGCAAGTAGAGCCAAAGGAGGCCGAAAGGAATGTCGGATACGAAAAAACTGGTAGGAGAAATACTCCATGAGATTCTGGACGCCGCCAAGAGCGGAGGCCCCCGGATTTCCGTGGGTCTCCTCGCCACGGGGAGCGAACTCGGCCCGGAGGAGATGATTCGGGGAGGGCTTCTGGCCCAGCAGGAGAATCCGGGAATCCGGGTGGTCATGATCGGCCCCAAACCTGCAAGCGCTCCGGATCTCGAGTGGATCGAAACCGAGGACTGCGAAAAGGATATCGCCGATGCCATGGAGGGTGCCCTTCGGAAAAAGCGCATCGCCGGAGCCGTGGCGCTGCACTATCCCTTTCCCCTGGGAGTGACCACCATCGGCCGGGTACTTACCCCCGCCAAGGGGAAGCCCATGATTCTGGCCTCCACCACCGGAACCAGCTCCTCCGTACGGGGGGAGAGCATGGTGCTCAACGCCATCTACGGCATTGCCACCGCCAAGGCTCTGGGAATCGAGGATCCCACCGTGGGAATCCTCAACGTGGAGAGCGCCCAGCCCGTTTTCCGGGCTCTCAACGCCCTGAAGGAGGGAGGATATCCCCTTTCCTTCGGTGCCAGCCTTCGGAAGGACGGAGGCTCCGTGCTCCGGGGTAACGACATCCTCGGAGGAGCCGTGGACGTTTGTGTGGCGGATTCCCTTACGGGGAACGTGCTCATCAAGATGTTCGCCTCCTACAGCACCGGAGGAGGCTACGAGGCTCTGGGATGGGGATACGGCCCCTCCTGCGGCGACAAATGGCCCCACGTGGTTTCCATTATCTCCCGGGCCAGCGGTGCCCCGGTCATCGCCAACGCCGTGGCCTTCACAGCCCGGGTGGCGGGAGCGGGATTGCCCGAGCTGGTGCAGGAAGAGCTTAAAAAGGCCCGCAAGGCGGGGCTCGATACGGTGTTGGAGGGGCTTCGCCCCAAGGCGGCGGCGGTGGAGGAGGCCGTGACCGCTCCTCCCGCGGAACCCACGGATGAAGAAATTCACGGGGTGGACGTGCTGGAGATGGAAAACGCCGCCAAAGAGCTCTGGAAGGCGGGAATCTACGCCGAGGCCGCCATGGGCTGTACCGGCCCGGTGGTGAAGCTCAACAAGAAGCACGAAGAACGGGCCCTGGAGATCCTCAAAAAAGCGGGGTATCTGTAAACGAACGAACCATTCCGGACAGGGCTCCGCTTTTTTCCGGAAAGCTTTCCTTGAGAGCTAGAGCGATTTCCCATGAAGCATCTCGGAGCGCTTTACTTGTAAAACCGCTCTCGAAAGATGGAGTGCCTTTGTCCCCCGGCTTCGCACAATCACGAGATGGCGCGTACCATTTTTTGCATACTCTGTGGCGAAAGGAGGGGAGCCGAAAGGTAGTATTCTCTGCGCAAATGCCCGGCGCAATGCGGATGTACGGTGTATCTTCAAGGAGAAAAAGGAGGTAGTTCGTTTTATGCGAAAGAATTGGTTACTGATTCTGACAGCTTTGTGTGTTCTCATGGCAGGAGTTTCCGGCGCCTTCGCCTGCACCCCCCTGGCGGCGGGTAAAGATGCCACGGTGGACGGATCCACCATGGTGGCCCATACGTGCGACGGCTGGTACGACCATCGTATTCAGATCGTTCCCGGCGGAACCTTCGAAGAGGGTGCCACAACTCCGGTATATCAGCGGGTATGTCAGCAGACCCGGCCGGACAAGCCCCTGGTGAAGGTTATGGATATTCCCCAGGCAAAAGAGACGTACACCTACTTCAACATCGGCTATCCCTTCATGAACGAGCACCAGCTCATCATGGGCGAAGATACCTGGAGCGGCCGGGACGAAAATTACACTCCCGAAGGCGCTTTCTGGATCGAAACCCTCCAGATTTTCGGGCTTCAGCGGGCCAAGACCGCCCGGGAAGCCATCACCGTGATGGGTGAGCTGGCGGAGAAATACGGCTACAGCGACGGCGGAGAGACTCTCCTCATCGCGGATCCCGAAGAGGTCTGGGTGTTCGATGTCTGCGGCGCCGGCCCCCTCTGGCAGCAGGGCAGCAGCGAGCCCGGAGCCATCTGGGCGGCCCGGCGGCTTCCGGACGATCACGTTATCGTCTGTGCCAACCGCTCCCGCATCGGGGTCATCGACTTCGACGACAAAGACAACTTCATGTATTCCTCCAACATGGTGTCCTTCGCCAAGCAGATGGGATGGTACAAAGAGGGAGATTTCAACTTCTCCGAGATCTACAACCCCAACCCCTACGGATCCGACTACTACCAGAGCCGCCGGGAGTGGAGGGCCTTCAGCCTTATGGCTCCTTCCCTCAATTTCGAGCCCCGGTCCCAGAAGGATCCTCACTATCCCTTCTCGGTGAAGCCCGACAAGAAGGTTTCCGTCCAGGATTTCATGGCCATCTATCGGGATCACATGGAAGGCACCGAGTTCGACCTCACCAAGGGTATGGCGGCGGGCCCCTTCGGCTGCCCCAACCGCTGGCCCACCCCCAAGAACGTGCGTCCCGAGGGAACCGAAGATTGTGACTGGGAGCGCGCCATCGCCATGTTCCGCTGCTCCTACAGCTTCGTGGCCCAGTGCAGAAGCTGGCTTCCCGCTTCCATCGGCGGCGTTCTCTGGTTCGGTCAGGATGCTCCGGACACCACCTGTTACGTCCCCGTCTATGCGGGAGTTACCGAGGTTCCTCTCTCCTGGAGCACCGGTGAACGCCACGTCTTCGACCGGGAATCCGCATGGTGGGCCTTCAACTTCGTGAACAACTGGGCCTCCCTCAAGTGGTCCTACATGATTCAGGATATCAACGCCCTTCAGGAGAAATTCGAAGGACTCTTCTTCGCCTCCCAGCCCGCAGTGGAAGAGAAGGCCCTGGCCCTTCACAAGGAAGATCCCGCCAAGGCGGTGGCCTATCTTACGGATTACACCTACGGCAATATGCTCATGGTGGAGACCGCCTGGTGGAATCTCGGCTGGCATCTGGTGGGCAAGTACCAGGACGGCTACGTGATGAACGAAAAAGGACAGCAGCAGCAGGTGGGCTATCCCACGGAATGGCTTAAGGAAGTCGGCTTCGGGGAGACCATGCTCAAGAAATAAACTTCTGGCTGCACCCCGAACGTCATAGCTGATGAGAAGGGGCCGCGCGCTTGGTGTGGCCCCTTTTTCTCGAAAAGGAGAGAGCGCCTTTGCGCCCTTTCGAACCTTCAAGGAGGTTGGCATATCCATGAAACGTTTTCTTGTTTTGGCGGGACTGCTCTGTTTCACCCTTCTGGGTTCCGCCGCTTGTGGAGCCGAAATGCCCGTAGTGGAGGGCCCCATCATCGTCACCACTTGCGGCCAGAGCCCCGGGGCGGTGATGATAAAAATGTCCGCTATGGCGGCGGGCTTTACGGCGGAGCATAACAACGATCTTACCGCAGCGGATCTGGAGGGTACGGAGTATAAAACCCTCATCATCACCACCGGCACCAGCATGAAGGGTATGGGTGCCGCGGGAACGGACGTGAAAAAAGAAATCGAACGCTGTGCCGCTCTTATGGAAGCGGCCCGGGAGAAGGGTATGCTGGTTATCGGCGCCCATATCGAAGGCATGGCCCGGAGAGCGGATCAGGCGGACCAGGAGTCCATCGAGGGCGTGGTGCCCCATGCGGATATGATTCTCGTGGTGGAGGAGAGCGATTCCGACGGGCTTTTCTCGGGATATGCCAAGGATAAGGATCTTCCCATTCTCATCGTGAAGGATGCTCTCGGCATAGGCCAGGGGTTGGCGGGAACGAAGCAATAGACTGAAGAAGGGTTGTTGCTCTTATGACCATGTACACCCATGCCGGCCTCGTGCTGGCAGCCATCGTTCTCGCCTTTCTGGCCGCCCGAAAGTTCCGGTTGAGTACGGAACTTTCCATGATGGTGGCCACTCTGGCGGGAGCGCTGGCGAACGGCCTGGTTCCCATGGGAGTGGATCCCCGCTCTCCCATATCGATTTTTCCCGTCCGCCACATGGTGGAGGGTATGTTTACCTATTTCGATGTTTGTCTTATCTTCATGACCGCCACCTTCTTCATGGCTCTTCTCAAGGAGGCGGGAGGAGTGGCTTTCATCGTCCGGGAGATCGTGGTCAGGTTTTCCAAAAAGCGGGGGCTCTGTCTCGCCTTTCTTACGATTCTCATGCTGGTTCCCGGAGCCCTTACAGGTTCCGGAGCCACCACGGTGCTCACAGTGGGGGGCCTGGTGGGGGCGGTTTTTGCAGCCATGGGGATTTCCGAAATGCGCCGGGTGGCGCTTATCTACGTGCTCGCGTGTATGAGCGCCGCGGCACCCCCCATCAATCTCTGGGCCATGATGGCCGCTGCGGGGGCCAACATGCCCTACGTGGGTTTTGCCAAACCTTTGCTGGTGCTCTCCCTGGCGGGGGCCTTCTTCGCCACCTTCTACCTTGCCCGGAAGGGGGATGCGGTGGATGCGGAAAAAGCCCTGGCGGAACTTCCCGAGGTGCCTCCTGGATGGAGCTGGTTCCGGGTGCTTCTTCCCTTCGGCGTACTGGTGGCCATCGTTCTGGCGGGACGCTTCGCACCTCATTCCTTTCCCGTGGTGGGACTGCCTCTCATCTTCATGATTTCTGCGGCGGTCACTCTTGCGGTGAGCCCCACCAGGCTTCCCGTTTTCGATATCGCGGGCAAGACCGTGAAAGATCTCCTTCCCCTGGTGGGAATCATGGTGGTGGTGGGAGCCCTCATCCAGATCATGGCCCTCAGCGGCGCCCGGGGGCTCATCTCTCTGGGAGTCGTCATTCTTCCCCTCTCGGTGCTCTTCGGAACCCTCTGGCTCATTCTTCCCATCTCCGAGGGCATGCTTCAGTATGCGGTGGCTCCTCTTCTGGGAGTGCCTCTCATCATGCTCTTCAACATGAAGGGACTCAACCCCGTTATCTGCCTCGCCGCCATGGGGGTTCTCTGGCCCCTGGGGGATTGCCTGCCTCCCACGGCGGTGGTGGGAAGAGCCACGGTGATGGAGCTGAACTATCAGGGCAAATACTACGGCGAATTCGTCCGCACCGCCCTGGTGCCTCTGCTCTTCGTGGCGGTTCTCTGTACGCTCTTTCTCGTTTACAGCAAAGAGCTCTCTTTCCTGGGGGTGTAGATTATGATGACCATCAATACGGCGATTTCCCTTCTCTATTACGGCATCAGCCTCTTCTTTCTCGCCATGGTGTTCCGTAATTTCCTTAAAACCAAGGATCCCCAGGAGGCGATACTCTACTGCCTTATTCTGATTCCCTTCGCCCTTCGGGTTTTGCGGATCAAGTAGGGGGCAGACATGAAACTATCTTTGAAAAACGTTAAAATTATCGCCTTCCTCGGAGCGGCGCTCTGTGCAGCCTTCGCGGGATGGCAGTTTTACGAGCACCGGGTGTACAAGGAGCCCGTGGTGCTCGGTCCTGGGGTGACGGAGGTTCGCAAGCTCAGCGACTACAGCCCTGCGGTAAAGGGTACGGTGAACGACTGCAACGTCTATATCCTGGACAGCGGCAAACCCGGAGGTACCGCCCTGCTCATCGGGGGAACGCACCCGGAAGAGCCTGCGGCGAACCTCAGTACCCTTCTTTTCGTGGAAAACGCGGTGCCCGAATCCGGACGGCTTCTGGTGATCAACCGGGCCAACACCAGTGCCTCGCTCTGCACCCGCATGGGAGAAGCCTATCCCCGGTTCTATTCCGTGGAAACTCCCTGGGGAAAGCGAACCTGGCGCATGGGAGACCGCTGCGCCTCGCCCCTGCACTCCTGGCCCGATCCCGAGGTGTACATCCACTATCCCAGCGGCCAGAATTTGGCCTACATGGATATCCGCAATCTCAACCGGGCCTGGCCCGGCCGGGAAAACGGGCTTATCGTGGAACGCACCACCTACGCCATGATGGAGCTTATCCGGAAGGAAAAGGTGGATCTCGTGCTGGATTACCACGAGGCGGAGCTGGAATATCCCGTGGAAAACACCATCGTGGTGCATGAAAATGCCCAGACCGTGGGAGCCATGACCTCCATGATGCTCACCTCCGCCACCTTCCCCGTGCCCATCGGCATGGAGTTCTCTCCCAAGATGCTCCACGGCCTTTCGCACCGGGAAATCGGAGATCACAGTCAGGCCATGTCCCTTCTGGCGGAAGTGGCGGAGCCCATGCTGGACCGCATCCGGGGAATTACGGACGAGGAACTTCTCATGTCCGGCAAGGACCGTTTCGTCATGAAGGCGGGGGAGCACAAGCTGCTCTACGCTCCCATGGATGAAAAGGGCTGGCCCATCGAAATCCGGGTGGGACGGCACGTCACCACCTTTATGACCATGCTCCAGGTGCTGGCCCAGATGGATCCCTCCAAGGCGATTGTTTTGAAGGATGTTCCGGATTACAATAGCATGGTGGAAAAGGGAATCGGCTCCTATTTCCGAAACCCCGGAGAGGCTCCGGAGAACAGAATCTATTACGACTAGCTCCCGGCGGCCTTTTCCCTGGGATTCTGCTGCAATGATTATGCATGGAAAGGCCGGAGCACATCCGGCCTTTCGTATACCTTCATGTTATGGAGAGGAGGAGTTGCCATGAGTGCTTCCGTTCGGGGAATGGATCTGCTGCTGCTTTTTACGGAGGAATATCCCTGCTGGAATGAATTCACGGCGGAACGTGCGGGGGAAAACCCCGAGGATCTCGCCTACCTGGAAGAATCGGGGCTGCTGATTTCCAAAGAGGGCATCTACCAGCTTACCGAGGCGGGAAGACAGCGCTTCCGGGAGGAGGCCGCCGCATCCTGGTACGAGGCGGAGCCTGCGGGAATTCCGGAGAATCCGAAACGGGCTCTGCGGCGTAATCGGCTGGTGCGCCTTCTGGATCGGGCCTTTCTCGGCCGGTGGGGGCTCAAAAAGGCTCTCCCCGGGACAAAACTTCCTCTCGTGGCGGACCTTGCGGAAGAGGAGATCGTGATTCCAGGAGAAAAAACGCTGTCATGGACCTTTCGGGAGCATCCTTTCATAGAGGCCTTTGTGGAAAAATATCCTCCCGGAAGGGTGGATACCCTTCCCCGGGATATGGAGGAATTTACGCAGTGGCGAAACTCCCAGGGGCAGCGGGAAGGAACGTGGGAGCTGGATCTTCTCATGCTCCATTACTGCGACTTTACGGAATACATGAGCTATCCCGCTCCGAAAAACGATATGCTGGGGCTCTTCTGTGCGGATCGCCTCTTCTGTGCCTTTCTCCCCGAAGGGGAGGAAAAAGAGGGATACCTGCTGAAAACTCTCGGAAAGTGGTATCTCTTCATGCTCGGCCAGCGGCGGCTCTACATGCCCTACTCCTACGACGTGGATCCCGAGGAGCAGAACTCCGTAAGCTGGTTCTTCTGGGTGGCCCGGACGGAGGAAGAAGCCCGGAAAGCCGTTCAGATCCTGAAGAGTTCCGGGGATATACTTGCGGAACCCGGTATGCCCTGCGACATCTGGATTATCAGCGAAGAGGCCCTGGAGCGGCAGCCCCGGCAGCAGGAAAGTTTCTGGGATCTCTTCGCGGAAATCGCCCATCCCGTGTCACGGTAAAATCAAAGGCCGAAAGAAAATTTTTCGGCCTTTTTATGTTTAACGTTATTTTTTGGAGTCTCCGGAAGAACACTCGTCCAAATATTTCTGTATTTTTTCCCCTAACCCTATCAGCTCGATCTGGAGCGTAGTGATCGTCGCCAGGGTTATGCCTTCCCGGGAGCTGTCTCTGACGAGTTAACGCCGGGCTTCTTCCATGCCGAGCTGCTCTTTGATGGCGTGCTGAAGCAGGGCGGAGTAATTCAGTTTTGCATGATCCGCCTGGCTTTTTAGCCAGAAGGGAATGGTGGTGGTTACCTTGGCAGCCCGGTTCTCTCTGGCATGACGGAAGGGAGGCATAAAGATATCTACCGAAACGACATATTCGTTCTCCTGAAGGTTTTTGGTAACGCTCTGGTGAGAGGACGGCTCGGGGATGGATTCTCCTTCTTTTTCGCTATCCCACAGGTACAGCGCAAGGGCCTCTCTGGCACATCTGATCGCCTGAGCTTCCGTATTCGCACAGGTAACGCAGCCGGGGAGATCGGGGAATTCCACGGCGTACCCGTCTTCATCGTGAGTAAAAATGGCGGGGAAAATATAGGTGTCCTGCATAAAGCGCACCTCCCTGTAAAGTGTTGTGGGGCTACTTGAGCCCCGCTTGCTTCAAAATACTTGAGGCTGTTTTCGGATGGACATCTTTTCTCGGATGAGGAACGGTAACCTTTCCTTTCTTCGTAGGGTGCCTGAATTGGTGGTGGTCCCCCTCGACGTTTACGAGGTTCCAGCCGTCCCGTCGAAGTATTTTCATGAGGTCTTTGGAGCTGTATCTTTTTCGGATAATCTAAAGATAATCTCCACCCCCGATCCTGATGGCCCCATCGTAGCACGTGTATATGCACGTATCAAAGGTGGTTTTGTAAAGTGTACCCGGAATGCATCCAAAAGGAAAGCAAAAGAGATGCCCCGAGGCCGATGGGCAGGCCCGGGGGCGTTTTCGGAAGCTCAATGGGGTTTTTGGGCGGGGGCTCAAGCCTTCAGGCTCCCCGCTTCTCCTGGGGGAGCTGTTCCACCTCCCCATGGATGAACTCGTAATCCATAAAGGCCAGATCCTCCCGGGCGGTTTCCACCCTGTCCAGGGGAATCGCTCGGGCAAAGAGATCCTTCGCTCGGGTGAGCATCATAAGACTTGGGGTATGTACCCCCTCCCCCGAGGGGTCTTCCAGAAGAAGGCTTCGGTAGGGGCTGCCGCAGAGCCGCTGGTTTGCCGGAAGAGGGTGGGTGTAGAGGGTGTATCCCCGGAGAATCAGATCTTCCGCCCGGTTGAATACTTCCAGGGGGGAGCCTTCGAGATATTCCGCGAAGCCGTACCGTTCGTGCACCTTGGGATTGTTCGTAAGAAGAAGCATGCTGTTCCGTCACCTCCGGCTTTGAAAAGGAGTGGGGCGAAGGAAGCACTTCCTTCGCCCCGGCAGGTGTGGTTGGAAAGAAAGGAGTTTTTCAGGGGCTATTCCGTAAAGACGGTTTGTTCCGAAATTTCCGTGGTAAGAGCCTTGAAGGCCCGTTCCAGAAGCTCCCGGCGGACTTTCTTGTCCTCCTCGGGGCCCTTGGCGGGATCTCCCGTGGGGTGGGGAATGGCCACTCCCGGAACGATCCGGTTTGCTCCCACGGTGAGCATGATGGGAACGATGGTGGCGATTTCGACCACCGGAATGCCCGCAACCCGTTCGATTTCCCGTACCATCGATGCGCCGCATCGAGTGCAGGTTCCTCAGGTGGCGGTGAGGATCGCCGCATCCACCCCGGCTTCCTTCAGTTGTTCCCCGATTTCCCGGCCGAAGCGCTCCGCATGGGCCACGGCGGTTCCCGTTCCGGTGGTGCAGAAGACCTTGGAGTAGAGCTTGCCGTAGACTCCCTCTTTCTCCATTTCCCGCATCACGTCCAGGGGGAGCACCACGTCGGGGTCTTCGTTCGCCCAGACCCGGTCGTATCCTCCATGAATGGATTCGTAGTTCGAGGCGTTCAGATCTTCCAGCTCGCCGATGTCGTATACTCCGTAGCTTTCCGCCGAGGATACCCGGATCTTGTCGGGATTTCCGAAGGGGACGATGCCTCCGGAGGTGCAGAGGGCGATGGTGGCCTTGGTAAGATCTTTTACCGGAGGAGCCGGAGGAATCTTGTTGAACACGGGCATTTCGTACTCCGTGGCAAAGGGTTCTCCCGCGATTTTCTGAAGCAGCATCCGGATTCCCCGAACCGCTCCGTTTTCCGCATGGAAGAAGTTTTTCCGGATGCCCCGGGAGAAGTAGCTTTCCTCTTCCGCAGTGCCCAGGGCTTCTTTTTTGAGGAGTTTCAGACCGAAGGCCGCCATGAGAGGCAGGCTTGTGCGCATTCCCCGGGCGCTGTCCGCGGCCTTGAGGATGTAGCACTTTTCCCGGTACATCTCCACGCCGGGGTTCTCTTCGAACATTCCCGTAATTCCGGGAATGCCGAGCTCTTGGGTCACCCCTGCGGCGATGTCTCCGCAGGCCACGCCGTAACGTCCCGCGTTGAAGGCGGGCCCCGCTATCACGAGGTCGGGCTTCGCTTTTTTGATGAGCTCCAGGCAGGTTTTCCGAGCCTCTTCCAGGTGCTCGCCGTAGTAGCTGTCACCGCAAACGATGGTGCCCACTACGGTGGCTTCTTCTCCCAGAAGCTGATCCAGCTGGGCCGCGGGGCCCACCGCTTCGGGTCGGAACTCCGGGGGAACGTGGGCGGTATCCTCGCCTCCCATGCCGGCAAAAAACTGGTTGATGTAACACACTACCCGATATGCCATAATGCTGCCTCCTCCCCTAGATCCATCTGCAGCCGATGCGGCTGAATCCCAGCTCGTTGGTGGAGCCGATCACCGATTGCAATTCCACGTACATGGAACCGTCCTTCCGAAGACTTTCGTCGGCCCCTCCCGAAAGATGGGCGATGGCTTCGGGATGTCCCAGCACCCGCTCCATGGGAGGAACCTCGATCATCTCGTTCACGTTTCCCGTGGAGATGAAGGCGGTCATTTCGGGAGTGGCGTCCGCCAGGCCCTGGCTCTTGCCGTCGGTTCCCGCGGCTTCGTCGGAGATCACCACCGTGGGAATCCCCAGGTCTTCCAGCTTTTTGGCGTTCATGCAGAGATCCGTATCGGGATTGCCGTAGCCCTCTTCGGAAACCACCGCTCCCCGGGCTCCCAGCTGGGCGGCGAGTTTGGCGTTGTACCAGGTGGCCCGCTCCTTCCCCGCCAGGGTGGTGGATTCGGGGGTCACGATGACCCCGAGGAAGTTGAGGTCCACCCCGTGCCGTCGGTAGAGTTCCGCCACCACGGGGTTGTTCACGTGGTGCCAGGTGGTATTTTTATCGCAGGCGGAGACGCAGTTTCCCGAAATAAGGGCGCCGTCCATAATTTCGTTGGGATGCACCAGGGCGGGAAGGGTCTGCTTTACGTCCGCTCCGTAGAGGTAGGTGTCATGGAGCAGCCCCTGGGTGATGCACATGAATATGTAGACGATTCCCGGAAGCTCCGGATGCGCCTTCTGAACCTCCCCCACCGAGGGAAGGTCGAAAACCTCCACCTTCTCCGCCGGGGTATCCTTGCACTCCCGGGCCAGGTGCAGAGCAAGCTTCAGCCCCGCCTCCCGAAGCGCCGCCTCGTACTCGTGCTGGTCCAGTCCCTCCCGGGGCTCCACCATAAGAACCACGTTCTGGGTCTCCGAAAAGGGGGTATACGCCGCTCCGGGACCGGACATATCCACGAATCCCTCCTGAAAGGCCACGATGGAACCGCAGGTAAGCACCGCCGCACCTTCGAGAACCAGGGTCTTTCCCTCTCCCACCGTGCGGGGAGCATGACCGAGAACGCCGGGAAATACTTCCCCCGGCCCTTCCAGTTTACAGCGGGGCTCCACCGCATCCTTCACGGGAATAATGCGTACGGATTCTCCCGGTCTCGCCAGCTCAAGAGAAGCCGAGGCAAAACGGGAATCTCCGGAAACCACGGCGAGAGCCTTCTCCCGATCTATTACCAGGGTGCGGTCCTTCACATGGGTGCGCTCTCCCCAGCAGACGTTTTCGATGGGGAGTTTGTGCAGTTCCAGGCGCATGGGATATCACCTTCCTTAGAAAGTATGAACTATGGGGTGCTTTTGAAGACCGAGAGCTGCATCGCTGCGGCATATTCCGGAGTGACGTAAGTCATGGCGTTGGTGCGGCGAAAGGTATATGGCGTGTGCTTCTGCGGTATGTCGAGAGTATGTTGAAGGAGAGTCGAAAAATTTTCCGCAGCCCCCTGTCTGATTCCAAGTATAGAGGCGGGGAAAGAGAAAAGCACTGTGCAGCAAAACAGGAATTGCCGGGTATAATGGGGACTATATTAGGCAGTTGCATAGAGGAGAGGGGATGCGGTTATGCTGCAGCAGTGGGCGGAGCAGGTAGTGCGGGATGCCTCGGAGATCATCGGTCACGACGTGCTGATTACGGATCGGGAGGGGAGTATCGTAGCCTCCAGCGAGCCTTCCCGGGTGGGAACCCTGCACACGCCTTCCGTCAAGGTGCTCCGCACTCGGCAGACCCTCTATACCACCCCCGAGGAGGCCGCGGTAATGATCGGGGTCTATCCGGGCATAACCCTTCCCATCGAGCACGGGGGCCGGGTGGTGGGAAGCATTGCCATCGCGGGCCCTCCCGAAGAGGTGGGAAAGTTCGGAGAGCTCGTGCGCCGTCAGGCGGAGCTCTATCTCCGGGAAAAAACCCTGGCGGAATCCCGGGTGCTTCTGGAACGGGCGGTGGAGGAACTGGTGCAGGAGGTGGCGTTCTTTGATTCCGAGGAACACAGCGAGGAGGCCCTTCTCTACCGGGCCCGGGAACTCGGCTTCGATCTGGAGGGAACCCGGGTTGCCCTGGCGATGCAGCTCGTATCGCCGCTTCGGGAAATGGCGGGGGAGGAGCGGCTTTCTCTGCTGCTCCGGGAACGGGGGTTTTCCTTTCAAAGCCTTCGGGAAAGATTGGTGGGTCTGGTGGAGCGGATCTTTTCCCCCGCCTTCGCTCCCGGAGCCTTCTGCGGCAAGGAGCGGTTTCTTCTCTTCAAACCCTTTCTCGCCGAGCGGGAGGAGCCCCTGGAATATGCCCGGCTTCTCCAGCAGTGCTCCTCTCTGGCGGAACTCTGCAGAGACAGGGACATCCCTCTTGCCATCGGGGTGGGCACTCCGGGACACGGTATAGGAAACCTCGCCCGGTCCAGCCGGGAGGCCCTCCGGGCCCTGCGGATCGCCGGAGGAAAGCCGGGAATTTTCGAATACCGCAAGCTCCTCCTGGAAGATCTGCTGAAAGGCATGCCTTCCAAAAGGCGTCAGGATTTCGTAAAACGCATTCTCGCCCCCCTGGAGGGGCGGGGGGATGCGGAGGAGCTTCGGGAAACCTTTCTTCTCTGGTGGAGCTATCCCAACCGCCCCGGAGAAGTGGCGAAGAAGATGCATCTTCACCGGAACACCGTATCCCTGCGGCTGGAAAAGCTTGGAAATCTGGTGGGGCTGGATTTGCGGGACTTCCGCCAGGGGGTGCTGCTCTATCTGGCGTATCTTGCGGCGGAAGAAGAGAGCCCGCGGTAAGCGCGGTAAGCGCGGTAAGGTGGAGGAACCTTTCCGGTGTGGGATTGAACGAAGCGGAAATATGCGAGAGAGCGGGGCGTAAGCCGGGTTCTGTCGTGCGCAGTCATTTATCTGGGATGCGATTTACACCGCACCTCGAGCGATCGTACCCGGGGGTCAGCGGGCCGCCTCATCCCCCCCTATTCGATCTTGCTCCGGACGGGGTTTGCCTAGCCCATGAGTCACCCCATGGCTGGTGAGCTCTTACCTCGCCTTTTCACCCTTACCCCGGCTCGGAGAGCCTGGGCGGTATGTTTCTGTGGCACTTTCCTTAGGCTTGCGCCCACTGGACGTTATCCAGCGTCCTGCCCTGTGGAGCCCGGACTTTCCTCCCCCCTCGCCAGGCGAAGGGAGCGACTGCGAGCCCCGCTCTCCGCGGAGCACAGTATACCGTATATGGCGGGGAGAATCCACGAGTTTCGGAAAGAATTTTTCCCGAAAGCTCCGGAGAAAAGAAGCAGGAGGGAAGAGGGGGAAATATTTTTCGGGAAAGTGCCTTTTTTCTTTGCTTTTTTCCGGGCATAGCGGGTATAATAAAAAAGGTCATCTTTTTCCCGACTGCGATTTCGGAGAACTCTTCGCAAATTCTCCGGAAAAACGGGAAAAAAAGAAAAAGTGGGGATTTTCAGATATTCCAAAAAAATTCTGCAAGGAGCGGGTTTTTCGTGGATCAGGCGGTAAAGAAATGCTGTATCTTCCGTCAGAAGCGTCGGAGTTTCCGGAAGGAGAGGGCTCTCTTCTTCGGAATTCCTTACCGTACCTGCATATTGCCGCAGCTTTTTTCCCTTTGTTCGTGTATCCACCCCGGGGCGTAAGCCCCGTTTTTTATTGCATGCAAAAAGGAGGCCCTTTCTTATGGAGTCTATTCTTGCCATCAATCCCGGTTCCACCAGCACCAAAATAGCCTGGTTCCAGGGGGAGCAGGAGTTTTGGAGAGAAACCCTCTCCCATGCCGCGGAAGATCTCGAACAGTATCTTTCCGTGGTGGATCAGTTTCCCTTCCGCATGCGGGAGGTGGAGCGCGTGGTCCGGGAGCGGGGGTACGATCTGGATAGCCTGGACTGCGTGGTGGGCCGGGGGGGCATCGTGGAGCCCATCGAAAGCGGCACCTATGCCGTGGGGGATCTTCTTCTGCGGCATCTCCAGCGGGGCAAGCCCTGGGAGCACGCTTCGAACCTCGGGGGGATCCTGGCCCGCTCCCTTGGAGAGCCCCGGAACATTCCCTTTTTCATCGTGGATCCCGTATCGGTGGACGAGCTGGACCCCGTAGCCCGCATCACGGGATTGCCCGAGCTTCCCAAGGGTTCCCTGGTGCACGCCCTCAACATCAAGGCCACCGCCCGCCGGGCCGCCAGAGATCTTGGCAAGCCCATGGAGGAATGCAACTTCGTGGTGGCTCATCTGGGAGGGGGCATCTCGGTCTGTGCCCATCGAAGGGGGCGCATCTGCGACGTGAACAATGCCAACGAAATGGGCTGTTTCTCCCCCGAACGAGCCGGAGGAGTCCCCGCGGGGGGGCTTGTGGAACTCTGCTTCCGGGAGGGGGCATCCCTGGGGGAGGTGCGGACCTCTCTGGTTCGAAGAGGGGGGCTGGTGGGCTATCTCGGCACCAGCGATCTCCGGGAGGTGAAAAAGCGCATTTCCCTGGGAGATTCCAAGGCTCTTGAAGCTTACCGGGCCATGGCCTGGCAGGTGGCCCGGGATATCGGAGCCTATGCGGTGCCTCTGGAAGGAAAAATTCACGCCATCCTCCTTACCGGAGGCATGGCTCACGACGAAGAATTCTGCCGAAGCATCATTCAGAAGGTGCAGTGGATTGCCCCGGTGCTGCTCTATCCGGGGGAGGACGAAATGCGGGCCCTTGCGGAGGGCGCTCTCCGGGTTCTCCGGGGAGAAGAGAAGGCGAAGCAATACGAAGATCAGATTGCATGGGAGGAATAGACGTGGGTTTTGCATCCCTGGATTTTCTTCTGGATCGTTCCCGCCGGGAGGGAGCCCCCAAGAGGCTCGCCCTGGCCTGTGCCAACGATGACGATGTGCTGATAGCTCTTGAAGAGGCCCGGAACCTGGGGCTGGTGGAGGCTATTCTGGTGGGGGATGGTGCCAAGATAGAAGCCTGCGCCGCCATGATCGGGGTGAATCTTTCCCCCTATCGGCTGGAGCACGCCCCTTCGGATGCCGCAGCTGCGGAGAGGGCGGTGCGCCTGGTTTCCTCGGGAGAGGCGGATCTCCTCATGAAGGGCATGGTGAAGACCGCGGTGCTTCTCAAGGCGGTGCTCAACAAGGAATGGGGCCTTCGGGGAAGCTCCATGCTCAGCCATCTCTTTCTCGTGGAAGTTCCCGGCATGAAGCGGGTCTTCGGCGTTACCGACGGAGGCATCAACATGTATCCGGACCTCAAGGGAAAGGCCACCATCCTCGAAAACGCCGTGGGGTGCTACCACAAGCTGGGAGAACCCTGCCCCAAGGTGGCCGTCCTGGCGGCGGTGGAGGTGGTGAACCCGGACATGCCCGCCACTCTCGATGCGGCGGCCCTGGCTCAGATGAACCGGCGGGGACAGATCAAGGGATGCCTGGTGGATGGTCCCCTGGCGCTGGATAACGCCGTAAGCCCCGAATCCGCCCGGCACAAGGGAATAGCCGGAGAGGTGCCGGGATATGCGGATATTCTTCTCGCTCCCAACATCGAAGCCTGCAACCTCTTCGCCAAGGCCATGTTCCACTATGCCGGGGCGGTGGGAGCGGGAACCATTCTCGGAGCCCGGAAGCCCCTGGTGCTTACCAGCCGCACGGACTCCGCCCGGACAAAGCTTCTCTCCATAGCCCTCGGGGCGGCTCTCTCGGAATAGCTGAAGCGGATGCCCCGGTTTTGCCGCGGCCTTCCATGCGAAGGAGCGGACCTTTTCGGCGGAACACGAGAACATGTGACACCCGGAAGGTTCCGGTACGAAAAAGCGATTTCGGTTGCGGCGCCCCGCCAGAGGGGAGCTTTTCGCTAGCTTTTTCTCCTTTCCGGTTGTATAGTGTACGTGGTGTAAATGACATGCGGTATCTTTCACAAGCTCAAGGAGGTTTTTATTGATGGAACAGATTCGTACCCTGACACAGTTGCTGGAATACGCTCAGAAAGTTGGTCCCCGGAAAATCAGCGTGGCTCTCGCGGAGGATGCGGAGGTTCTCGAAGCGGTGGAAAACGCCCGAAAGAACCGTATCGCCGACGCCTTTCTGGTGGGAAACGCCACCAAGCTCAAGGCGGTGGCGGAAGAGATCGGAGTGGACCTCGGCAACTACGAAGTGGTGGACGAGCAGGGGGGCGAAGCTGCCACGGCTCTCACCGCGGTGAAACTCGTTTCCGAGGGCAAGGCGGATATCTACATGAAGGGTATGATCAAAACCGCCAACTTTCTCCGGGGGCTTCTCAACAAGGAAGTGGGGCTTCGCTCGGGCTCCCTGGTATCTCACACCTACTTCCACGAAATCGACGACCGGATTCTCTTCATCTGCGATCCCGCTTTCAACATGTATCCGGATCTCAACGACAAGGTGAAGATCGTCAATAACACGGTGCAGCTCGCCCATGCCTTCGGGGTGACCTGCCCCAAGGTGGCCGCCCTGGCGGCGGTGGAAGTGGTGAACCCGGATATGCCTGCCACTCTGGAGGCTGCCGCCATCTCCCAGATGAGCCGCCGGGGACAGATCAAGGGATGTGTGGTGGATGGTCCCTTTGCGCTGGATAACGCCATCAGCGAAGAGTCCGCCAAGCACAAGGGCGTTACCGGAGAAGTGGCGGGAAGGGCGGACATTCTTCTGGTGCCGAACATCGACGCGGGGAATATGCTTGCCAAAGCCATGGTTTACTTCGCCAAGCTCAAAACCGCAGGCCTGGTGCTCGGCGCCAAGGCTCCGGTAATTCTCACCAGCCGCTCGGACTCCGCGGAGACCAAGCTCTACTCCATCGCCTCCGCCGTAGCCCTGGCGGCCCATCTGGGCAAGTAGCCGGATTCTCCTGGTTTACCTCGGGACCGCCTTCGGGCGGTCCTTTTTTCCCCTCTTCTCCGAAAATTCAAGGTTTTGTTATCGGAACTGCCCGAAAGGTTTTTGTGATAAAGCTGAAGGAGGACTTTCATGGATTCCCATACCATTCTTGCGGTCAATCCCGGATCCACCAGCACCAAAATCGCGGTCTTCCGGGATAACGACGAGATCATGACCGACACCCAGCGGTACGACACCTCGGTGATTCAGCAGTTCAAGGGCATTATGGATCAGGAGGATTTCCGGTACGAGGAAATTCTCAAGGCCCTCCGGGCTCATGATATCTCCCTGGATGACCTGGATTGCGTGGTGGGCCGGGGAGGGCTTCTCAGGCCCATTCCCGGAGGCACCTACGCCGTGGGGGAGGCCATGCTGGACGATCTGCGGAGCTGCCGCTACGGAGCTCATGCGAGCAATCTCGGAGCTCCCCTGGCGCTTCGCCTTGGCGGGGGCAAGCCCGCCTACATCGTGGATCCCGTGGTGGTGGACGAAATGGTTCCCGAAGCGCGTCTTTCAGGGCATCCGGACATCCCCCGGATCTCCATTTTTCACGCCCTCAATCAGAAGGCCGTGGGATATCGGGCCGCCCGGGAGGTGGGCATTCCTTACGAAGAGGCCCATTTCGTCATCGCCCACATGGGAGGCGGCATCTCCGTGGGGGCCCACCGCAAGGGACGGGTGGTGGACGTGAACAATGCCCTGGACGGAGACGGCCCCTTCTCTCCCGAGCGGGCGGGGTCTCTCCCCTCGGGAGAGCTTGCAAAGCTCTGCTTTAGCGGCACCTGCACCTACGAGGAGCTTCGGAAAAAACTCGTGGGCCAAGGGGGCATGGTGGCCCATCTCGGCACCAACGACCTCCGGGAGGCGGGAAAGCGCGTGGCCCAAGGAGATGCGAAGGCGGAACTCGTGGTGGATGCCATGGCCTATCAGGTGGCCAAGGAGATCGGCTCTCGGGCGGTGGCCCTGGAGGGGCGCATGGACGCCATTGTTCTTACGGGAGGCCTCGCCTACGGTGAGGACTTCGTGCGGCGCATCCGCCGCCGCATCGACTGGATGGGAAAGGTTCTCGTCTATCCCGGAGAGGATGAAATGCGGGCCCTCGCCGAGGGAGGTCTGCGGGTTCTCCGGGGAGAGGAAGAACCCCGGAGCTACGGAGGTTAGATCATGAAAATAGCCCTTCTCGAACCTCTCGGAGTGGATGCGCCCACCCTCGAAAACCTTCTGGAGCCCCTCCGGAAGCGGGGGCACCAAGTGGAAAGCTGGAATGTTGCTCCCGGGGATACCGGAGAAATTCTCCGGCGTGCCCGGGGAGCCCGGGCTCTCATTATCGCCAATATGCCCCTCCCCGAGGAGGTTATCCGGGAGCTTCCGGATCTGGAAATGCTTTCCGTGGCCTTTACCGGGGTGGATCACGTGGGGCTGGGAGCCTGTAAAGACCGGCATATCCGGGTCTGCAACGCTGCGGGATACGCCACGGAAGCCACCGCGGAGATGGCCCTGCTGCTCATATTAGGCTCCCTGCGCCTTGCAGGGGCATGCCACCATGCGGTGCTGCAGGGGCAAACCCGGCAGGGCCTTCTGGGGAGGGAACTCACCGGAAAGACCGTGGGCATTCTCGGTACCGGAGCCATCGGGCTCCGGCTGGCGGAGCTGCTCCTTTCCTTCGGCTGCACCCTTCTCGGCTATAGCCGCAGCGAGCACCTTCACGCCCGGGAGCTCGGCATCACCTACGTACCTCTGGAAAAACTCCTTCGGGAAAGCTCCGTAGTTTCCGTACATCTTCCCCTTACGGAAGAAACCCGGGGGCTTCTGGGGGAGAAGGAAATCGCCCTCATGAAGCCCGAGGCGGTGCTGGTGAACGCCGCCCGGGGCCCCGTGGTGGATTCCCGGGCCCTGGCGAAGGCTCTGGAGGATGGGCGCCTGGGGGCGGCGGGAATCGACGTCTTCGAAACGGAGCCCCCCATAGACGCAAACCATCCTCTTCTTGGGGCTCCCCGGGTCTTTCTGGCCCCCCACGTGGGATTCTTCACCCGAGAGGCTCTGGCGAGCCGGGCCCGGATGGTGGTGGAAAACATTCTCGCCTGGGAGGACGGCATTCCCCGCAACGTGATTCTCTAGGAGTGGAAAGGCACGCCTCGGTACAACCGAACTGCTCGGCCCGGATCCATGCGTGTCGAGTCGATTTTTGAGATTTCCGGAGGTTGTCTTGTCGCGCTTCTTCATGCATGGCGGGATTTTTCCGGATATGTCCGCTCTCGGCAATGCCGGGGTATTCCGGTGACATGGTTGTTACAAAGAGGAGGTTCTCCGAAGAGGAAAACCTCCTCTTTTGGTGTATTATTTCCCTATGCCTTTCTCTCTTCTTCGCTCCCGGGCGAAGGGGCGGGAAAGCTCGCAAAACCTTCGAAGGATTTTCACGAACTCTTCGAATTCTTCACAACTCTTTGGGAGGTGACAGCCATGGCACAGTGCATCATAGGGCATAGGCGGCACGGAGGAAAAAGAGCCTGTTCCTGGATCGTTATTCTTGGAATTCTCGTCGGGGGAAACCTTCTTCTTCTAGGGAGAGAAGGAAATGCGGCCCCCCAGAGGATACCTCTCGCCACGGGGGATGTACTGATTCTCGGAGAACTTTCGGGCAACCCCCTTCAACCCTCGGCGAATCTCTTCCGGCGCTCCGGGCTTCCTTCCATGGGAAATCCTCAGGGAGCATCCTCGGGGGGGCTTCCCGGCTTTTCCGCGGCATCTCCTCCGGCATCTTCCGGATTGCCCGCCTTCGGCGGTGGGGGAACTGCTCCCGTCCAGCCCGGAGGGGCTCCCGTATCCACCAATCCTCTGGTTCCCCCCGCTCAGCCCGGAGGGGGCGCCCAAACGCTTCCCCTCATGGGATGGAAGCAGTACAACCTCACTCAGGCTTTCGGATACGACCGCACCATTACGGGATCCCTCGAATATCCCTCTTCCTGGCAGGCGAACCTGGACGTGTACAACCGGATGGTGGAGTTTTCGGATCCCCGGGGAACCGGGTTCTCCTGCACGGTGCTTCCCGGCATTATAGGGCAGTTCATGGCCGCCCAGGATCTGGCGGGGCAGCTTCTTTCGGTGCTGCAGCAATCCATGCCCAACCTCCAGATACTGCAGCAGCAGTTCAATGAAGATCCCACGGCGGCTCAATCCGGCATGATGGTAACCAAGGGACGGGTGATTCTCTCGGGGTATCTCGGCAATCTTCCCGTACAGGGTATGCTCATGACCTACGCCATGGCGGTGCCGGGTTCTCTCTTCGGTGCCGGGGCGGCGGTGCTCTGCCTTGCGCCGCATCAGCAGTTTCCCCAGGCGGTGCAAGAGTATTTCAACCGCATCATAGCCTCTTACGAAAAATCTCTGGGCATGGCCCGGTTCGGCGCGGGGACCGAGCAGGGGCTTTCCCAGGCGCTTCAGTCCGTTCTGGGGCAGCAGTAGCGCGAAAGATTTTCTCGGAAAGACCATGAAGAGCCTTTGGTTTTTTCGCCCCTTTGCCGGTCCTCTTCCCCCTCTTCGGAGGGCCGTGCTTGGCGGGATACGTCTCCTTCTCCTTCTGGGGCTCTCCCTGGGCCTCCCCCTCTCCGTTTCGGGGGAGGAAAAGCCCTTCGAGACTTTTCGGAAAGGGCTTCTCCGGGAGCTTTCGGAAGAGTTCGCCTCTCTGGAAGCCCTCTTCTGGCGGGGAGAGTACGGGGAGGTTCTCGAAAGGGCCCCCGGCCTGCCTCTTCGTGTTGCGGGGTCTTCCCCGGCCCTCGCTCTCGCCCGGGGATATCGAAGCCTTCTCGAATCTCAGGTGGCATCCCGGCGGGGTTTTGACGAAGAGGCCCTTGGAAAGGCCCTGGAGGCCCGGAGCTTCTTCAAAAAAACCGCCTCTTCCGACGAGGAACTTCTCGCTCTGGAGGTCATTCTGCGAAGCCTCCACGCCCTGGGGCTTGAGCACGAGCGCCGGGTTCTGGAGGAGGAGCTCGCCGCATCTTTCGAGGCCTTTCCCGGGGAGTACGCCGCCCCGCTGCTTCTCCTGCACCGGGGAATCCGGGCCTTCGAAGCCCGAAACTGCTCCGAGGCCCGGGAGCTCTGGAGAGCCTGCGCCGAGGAATCCCGCAATCTGGACAATCCGGAAATTCATGGCCTCGCCCTCAAACACGCCGCCCGGTGTGCCTGGCTGGAAGGTCGGGGGGCCTCCGCCCTGGAGGAGTACGCCGAAGCTCTGGAGTTCGCCCGGCACCGGGGCTCTCCCTGGCTGGAATGCGTGATCGCCCTGGAGTATGCCGAGGTGCTGGTACGTTTTCGGGGGGCCTATGCCGAGGCGGAAGCTCTTCTTCTGGATGCGCTGAACCATGCGGAGCGTCTGGAGCTTGGATCGCCCCTTCTCTGGATATGCAACAACCTGGGAGCCCTCTATCTGGATATCGGCAGTTTCTCCCGGGGAGAGGAAGTTCTCGAAAAGGCCCGAGTTCTGGAGCGGCGGCCGGGAATTCCCCGGGATGTGGGGCTTCTCGTCAACCTCGGATCCGCCGCCCTGGGGGTGGGGGATTTTCACAAAAGCCGGGAATACTGGCTCGAAGCCCGAAAGCTCGCCCTGGAAACAGGGGAGGAGGATGCCCTTCCGGGAATCGCCCTCAATGTGGGAATTCTCGCGGCAAAGCAGGGGGCCTATGCCGAGGCGGGAGATCTTTTTGCCGAGGCCCTGGCGGGATTTCACGCCCTGGGAGCGGAGCGGGATGCCGCGGGGGTTATGCTGCAGCTCGGAGGGCTTCTCATAACCCTGAGAGAACCCCGACAGGCCCGGGAGGCCCTGGGAGAGGCCAAGCGAGCCTACGCCTCCCTGAAAGATGCCTCGGGCTCCGCCTACGTGCAGCTCCAGGAGGGAAAACTCGCCCTTCTCGAAAAAAAATTTTCCCGGGGAAGCCGGATTTTTGAGGATCTCCTTCAAAGGGCGGCAACTCTGGGATCCCTGGAGCTTCAGCTCGGAGCTCTGGAAGGGCTCGGGCTCTCCCGCCTGGGGGAGCGAAACTTTCCGGAGGCTCTTCTGGCCCTGGAAAAAGGAGTGGCCCTCCTCGAGGAGGAGCGCCGGGGGTACGACTTCGTGGATCGCCGGGTAGCCTACCTGGATTACGCCGCCTCGCTGTACGAATTGCTTTTCGAAACCCGGCTGGATCTTCAGGATCTTCCCGGAGCCCTGGAAGTTCTGGAGCATCTCAAGGCCCGATCCTTTCTCGACCTCATGAACCCCCGGGAAATCACTCTCCATCCCCGGGAGGAGATGCTTCTCCGGGCTCTGGAGGCCCTGGAAGTCGAAAGAGGGCTCCTGGAAAAACGGCGGGCCTATCTGCTGAAAAAAGAACTCTCTCCGGAAAACCCCGAGGCCGGCGGAAATGCCGAGATACAAGCCCTTGGAGAGGCTCTGGAGAGAAATCGGGAAAAGGCGGTGCTTCTCGAAAAAGAGCTTGCCGGGATCTCTCCCCAAATCGCCGCCCTGGCTCCCGGAGCTCCGAAAACCCCCGAAGAGATCCGGGAAAGCCTTCCGGAAAACTGCACCTTTCTTCATTACTACTATTCCCCCCGCCGGGGTGGGGTTCTTCTGGTGCGCCGGGATTCTCTGCGCTGGATCCCTCTGGAAGGAACCTCGGAGAGCCTGAAAAACCGCATTCTCTCGGTGATTCCCTTTCTTTCGGATGCCGACGCTCCCATACCCCGGGAGGAGCTTCGGGAGCTCCATGCGGTGCTCATGGGGCCCCTGGAGGAATTTCTGCCCCAGGGGGATGCGGTGGTGGTGATACCCCACGGCGCCCTGGGATATCTTCCTCTGGAAACCCTTCTCCGGGGGGATAGCTATCTGGTAGAGACGTATACCCTTTCCTATGCTCCCTCGCTCTCCACATCCCTGGCCCTCCTCGAAGCCCGGAAAGGAACGGGAGCCTTTCCCCGGTCCGCTCTCTTTGCGGGCAATCCCACCTACCCCGATCCTGCCCTTCCCCCGCTTCCCGCGGCGGAGGAGGAGGCCCGGCTTATGGGGCAATTTTTCCCCCGCTCCCTGGTGCTTACGGGAGGAAAGGCCACCGAAACCGCCATAAAGAGAGAAGCCCCCTTCTGGGAGCTTCTCCACTGGGCCACTCACGCCCGGGCGGATCCCGAGGCTTCCCTGAAGGGCGAAATTCTCTTCGCTCCCGATGAGAACAACGACGGATCTCTTCGGGCCTGGGAAATTTTCTCCATGACCTTTCAGGCGGAGTGCGTGATTCTGAGCGCCTGCGAAACCGGCCTGGGAAAGCTCAGCCCCCAGGAGGGGCTCCTCGGATTCGTGCGCTCCTTCGTGGCTGCGGGGGTTCCCTCTCTGGTGGCGAGTCTCTGGAGCGTGTACGATCTTTCCACCCGGGATTTCTTTCTCGCCTTTTATACCTACTGGAAAGGAGGCGCATCCAAGGCCGAAGCCCTGCAGAAGGCGAAAATCCGCCTTCGCACAACCTACGAACACCCCGCCTTCTGGGCTCCCTTTATTCTCTACGGCTGGTAATGCGGGGCGCACGCGCTCCGGAGCGGCATATTCCGAAACTTGGACAGGCATGTGGATCTGCCTTTATTCTTGGCAATAGGAGGTGTGTATCATGAAAAAGTGTGCGGTTTTGCTGGGAGGCATTCTTGTGATACTCTGGGGCATTCCTTCGCTCTCCGGAGCGGCGGTGCCTCTGGTGCCGGACTTTCCCGGCTGGGAGCGGGAAATCCCCGAGGGGGATCACCTGGCTCAGCTCAGCCTTCCCGGAGAGGACGGAAAAACCAAGGCGGCGTTCTTCCTCTCTCGTATGGAGTATCCCAACGAGGAGGAGGCCGGGGCCTTCGAGGAAACCCTCAAGGAAGCTCCTCTGGGAGAGGGAAACATTAAAATTCTGGATGTACAGCAGGATACCTTTCGAGATCGTTTGTGGATAGTCCATCATCTTCTCGGGGAAATTCCCGGAGCGGAGGGAGAAGACCCCGAGGTTTTCGAGGTTCAGAAATTCTTTTCCCGGGAAGGAAAGGATATCTATTCCTTCGAGTTCATCTCCTACCCCAAGTACTTCGAGGAGCTTCGCCCCCACTTTGCCGAGTGCATGGCGCTGATCTCCTTCGAAGAGGAGGAAAAAGCCCCCGGAGCTCCCGCTCAGACGGTGTCGGAAATCCCCACCGCCTCGGAGGAGGATGACGAATTCGTGGGCAAGCTGACCTCTAAAAAACCTTCTTCCGAGGTGCCCAAAATGCCCGCTCAGGAGCCCTCTCCGGCTTCCCAGGCTCCTCTCGGTCTTCCCCCCCAGCCATCGGTTCAGGTTCCTCCGGTGCTCCCCGCCGCTCCCGCTCCGGGGCTTCCGGCGGCTTCCCCCGGAACGTCTTCCATTCTGCCGCCCGCTTCTCCCGCCGCTCCCGCTCCGGCCTCTCCCATGGTGCCCCAGGGCTTCGGTGCCGCAGTGCCCCCTCCGGCGGCTCCTTCCCGGCTTGATCTGGAGATCTCTCCCGGCCCCGAATGGACTCCCACCCCGCCTCTGGATCCCTCCATATCCCGGTACTATCTCCTCGCCCAGCAGGGAATCAACATGGCGGAGATGATGGTCTTCGAAGAGGATTTCGATGCTCCCACCACGCTGCAAAGCTATGCCCAGATCATCCTGAGCCAGGCTCCCCAGCTTTTCGCCGGCTACGGAGTGGGGCAGAACTGGGATACGGTCATCAACGGGGTTTCCATGAAGGTGCACGAGTTTTTCTTTAGTGCCCAGGGAAATCCCAACCGCCTCATCGGCCGGGCCTACGTCTTTCTGGGAGGCCCCCAGCGGGGATACGTGGTGCTCTTCGATACCACCGACCAGAGCTATCCCTATCTGGCTCCGAAATTCGACGCGGTCATGCGGACCCTGAACCTTCTCTCCGGAACCCCCGCCCCCTCCCTGGGGCAGCCTTCCCAGCCCCTTCCCGGAACCGGAGGGCTTCCCTCCTTCGGAGCTTCTTCGGACCCCGGAACATATCAGGATCCCGCCAAGGGGCTCCGGGTACCTCTTCCCTCGGGGGCAAGGCTTACGGAACAGCTCCCCCAGGGAGGACGCTACGCCCTGGCGGACGGAGTGGAGCTGGTGCTCCTCAACCTCGGCTCTTCCCAGGAGATGGAAAGCCTGGCGGCCCAGGTGGCCCAGGGAAAGACCTTTCAGGGAGAATCTCTCGTTCAGGCCCGGGGAACCTCGGGACAGGCGGGGCTCTACGCCTCGGTGCATCCTCAGACCTCGGTTCCCTACGCCACCCTGGTGGCCCGGTATCCCCAGGCATCCCTCCTGATGATCCTCACCCTTCCCCGGGAAAACTATCAGAGAGCGGGAGTCTGGATGCTTCCCTTCCTCGAATCCGTCTCTCTGGGAAGGTAGCCCATAGGGAAAGGCGGGGCGCTCCGGCCCCGTGTCGCCGCGATACTTCGAAGTGCCGGTCCGGAGCCCTCCGCCGCGAGGCCCAAGGGAACTCTCCGTTAGAAAAGGTTCCAAACTCCATGAGGGGCGGGTTTGCGTTTCTTGCGCACCACGCCCCTCTCGTTTTGTACTATAATGGAGAGGATGTTCCGTACATAAAACGTACCTAGCCATACGATAGCCATAAGGAGGAAGAACATCTATGCAGTCCATGAACAACCGCAGACGTAAAGGCTTTACCCTGGTGGAAATCATGGTGGTGGTGGTCATCATCGGCCTTCTCGCCGCCCTCGTCATGCCCCGCATCATGGGGCAGAGCGACCAGGCTCGGCGTACCGCCGCATCCGTGCAGATCCGGGAGCTGGAACAGACTTTGGATCTCTACTACCTGGATAACGGCTTCTATCCCACCACGGAGCAGGGCATCGAGGCGCTTCTCAAAAAACCCGACACCGCTCCGGAGCCCACCAACTACCGTGCCGGGGGCTATCTCCGGAAAATGCCCGTGGATCCCTGGGGGCGCCCCTACGAATACCGCTGCCCCGGCGAACACGGAGACTTCGACCTCTTCTCCTTCGGCCCCGACGGCCGCGAAAGCGGAGAGGGCAAAAACGCGGATATCGTGAACTGGCAGGAGTAGGGCCCTGAAAAGGCTTTTCCCCCGCCGGGGGTTTACCTTGGTGGAGCTCGTTCTCGTGGTGGCCCTTCTGGGGCTTCTCGCCACCCTGGGAATCTCCCGGATGCAGTTCTTTACCCCCCCTCCCGAGGGGGCTCTGCAGAAAGCTCTGCTCCATGCCCAGGGGGAGGCCCGGAAAACTCTTTGCCCCCACCGCATCCGGGCAGAGGAGGGAGCCCTGGTGCTGGAGAGCTCCACGGGCCTGCTCTGGGAGCCCCGGAGCTTTCCCTGGAAAATCCCCCGCCCCTGGGCCCTGAAAGAAACTGCCTGCTACGCCTACCCCGACGGCAGCTTTTCTCCGGCGATTTTCGTCTTCGGGGAGGAGAGCGCCGTGGTTACCTTCTTCGTGGCCGTCACCGGCCAGGTGGTGACGGGAAACTGAAGAAAAATCGGGTCGGAAATGAGTTTCCGGGGGCGGGCCTTGGTGTCCGTCCCTGGCCGTTTCCTCGGTCATTGACACCCCGGCATGATGCCGTACAATAAACCCAAAGGCCATCTTTACGGAGGAAATCTCATGCCCGCACCCCGAACCATCCGTTTCGACAACTCTCCGATGCAAAAACTTTTTCATGAGATCCTTCGTTTTCATGCTCCATGCGGTGCTTCCGGAAATGCTGCCGCCTCCGCATAGAAAAGGCCGCAATGCTTTTTGTATCGTCCTTCCGGAATAGGGCGAATTTTCTGAAATGCCGCCTTGGGAATGCCTCGGGGGCTTTCGGAAAGAGCAAAACAAGGGTAAAACGAAAAATTTTCGAAAAAGATTTTTCCTGGGGGGAGCGAAAAAAGAGGGTTTTCCGGAAAAACTCGTGGGAAATCCGCACTAAAAGGGGTTGATCCCCCCTATCCAAAGGGGTATAATCCTTTCCGAGTGGTGTTATGATGAAAATGTGGAAAAATGGGCTTATGAAATAAGGAACTATTCTGGGGGGGTGGTGTGTGACGTAGGGCAACTTTTCGCGGCTATGGTGTCTTTGTAGATTATTTTATGTTTGGAAGGAGTGGTGGTAAGCGTGAATAAAAGAAAATTCCTTACGGGATTTCTTGTGGCGGCCTTAGTGTTCGTTGCATGTGTTGCTTTTGCAGCAGATGTGGAGCCGTATAACACGAAGAATCTTACTGATGCGGTAAAGTTTTTGAGCGGCCAGCTGAATGGTGAAAGTATCACCTACGCCGATAACTGGGTGGCCAGCGTCGATGCTGACGAAGTCTATGCCCGCCGTTTCGGATATGACGGCAACACCGGAGAAACAGTGACGGATGCCACACAGTGGGAGATTCAGGGCGGAGTGTTGGGGGTCGACCTTAACGGAACCTTTACTGCCTTTGATCTCGCCTTTTTCCGTGGCGGCCAGGGCCTGAACGACAAGATCGTTGCTGTCAGTGCTGATTCGGATGCTGCGATGACTTTCGTGAAGGGGCTTGATAATTCCGGCTTCGAGTTCGACGCTCCGGACGCCACCTTTATCGCCACGGGCGTTTCTACGGACGATCTCGGCACGATTATCTTCGCGCCTTGCTGCAAGAAGCTTGATTGGTGCTGCCTTGACGTAAATGAGGATACCCTCTTTGTGGCAGAGACCTCCGCAGATCTCGGTCCTCTTAGTGCGGACAGCAGCCCGGACGTAATGGTTTATATCCCTTGCTACGAGGCTGAAAAGCGTTGGCAGATCACTCCTTACGACAAGCGCGTGCATTTCGAGGACATGGTGCTTGTGAATCCTGCGCAGCTCAAGGAAGTGGATCGGCATTCAACGGACCTTTGCAAGATTAGTTATCTTGGCAATACTGTAGAGACGCTCTTCTCGAACCACTACCTCTATGTAGGCCCCTACGTGGTTGAGTCCGTTTTGGACGATCCTCATTGGGCATACAATGAGGATGTCATTAGCGCCGACAAGCTTTACGAAAACTGGGTGCAGGTTGCTTCCAGCGATTTTCTCGCCGAGCGGGTGCTTAATTTCAGCCCCTACGGATTGCTTCCCAGAACCAACACTTCGGATTTCCACTGGCGTGCGATTGTAGAGACCTCGGTCGATATCGCGGTAGCTCAGATTGCGGCGAACGAAGCTCAGGTTCTGGCGGAGGTCTGTGATGAGCCTGTGTGGACTAAGTTCAACCAGAAATACCCTGCAAGTCCTTCTAGCACCATCACCCCCGACGAGTGGCCCTCTTTCCTGCTTGCTAGCGACGATGTTCCCTCGAGCCTTGCTTTCCGTGCCCGGAGAATCGAAGATGGCGTTGAGAGCATCGGCACTTTCGCCCAGTACTTCCTTTACGAAGACGACCTCTTGACCGATACGGCGGCGAAGCATACTCATACTGGCTGGCTCAGTTATCTTGAGAACGATCCCCAGTTTGCTCTTTCTCCGGGATTCGCTCAGTATCTGGCCGTGTTCCCCGAGTACGACGGATGTGTGTGGAATGACACCTTCGCTTCTCCCCAGCTTCCCGGCGACCTTGATGGCCAGGCTTCCCGGTATCACATGTTCTATCGGCTGAAAGACCGCTTTGGCGACTACGGTGATTTCTGCGAGTTTACGGAGATTACCTATCGCCGCTGGAACGAGCAGCCTGTTTGTGCGCAGATCTGCGAGGATGATCAGTTCTTCGACGATGACGAGTGCTGGATTTACACCCCCATGTCCGTGGATGCCGCAACGTGGGTCGAGGTCCAGGCAGCCGCTTCCGAGATCGATTGGGACGATGTCGATACCTTCGGATTGGCCAGTGAGGATTGCGACTATGTCTGTGGCGGAACTCTCGGCTGGTTCCATAACGAAGAGTCCAACAAAATCAAGGAGAAGCTCGCTGCAATCGGGGATCCCGGCGATGTTTGCCTTGAGACGGAATTCGGTCTGCAGTTGACGGATTTCAGAAACTGCAACCCCGCAGATGGTGTGCTTCCCATCAAGGTGGAATTCCTTTTGAGGAAGGATCAGGTTTGCTGCGATACTGCGGAAATCGAAGATATCCTTGACCGTTTGGGAGCCCACAGGATCTGTGGTGAGAACAATCAGGATGTTTACGTAGATGACCGTGGTCGCGAATGGACCATGGATCAGATTAACGAAATTGCTAACCTCGGCCCCGTGGATGCATTCTTGAGCAAGAGCGGGGTAGATCGGCTGCAGGTTCTCTTTATGGCTGAAGACGGTAGCCTTTTCAACCTCGTGGATCTTGCGGAAGAATACGCTTTCCCGTTTAACGGAGACCACGAGAAGGCAGACTTCCCCTGGCTTGGCGTGAAGAACTTCTTCCGTGTATGGCCTCAGACTCTGTCCGATAAAACACCTAAGCCTGTCCGCGAAATGCTTTCCGTGAAGGAAGCCTGGAGAAACAATGAACAGCTCGAATTCTCCTTCTATGCGGTCTTTGTGGATGAAACTCCCGATGATGGGCAGTGGGTCAAGGCGAGCAACGGTTACTTCGTGATTTACACCGGAGAACCTAATGGCAGCGATAAGCTCCTTGATGCTCGGGTTGCGGTGGCTTGCGGCTACGGCGGCAGCCAGCCCACCCCCGAACCCAAGGATCCCGAGATCCTCAGCATCACTTCGGATCCTCAGGGCACTGAGACGGATGCGGATTGTGCCAGCGACGACGAGCTTACCGAGGATAGCTTCAGCGATGCAGCCTGGACCGAAATCCTCAAGGCTCTCAACATTTCCGCCGATGACGAAGGCGACTATGAGTACACCGTAACCTGCAAGGATTGCGATGACTACGTGGTCAGCCTCGATGCGGGACTTTCCTTGGACGTGAAGGTAACCTACGAAGAGGGCGAGCCTGCCCCCGCCGCGGGAACCTACCGGAGCGTCTTCGTGAAGGACGTGGTGAACAGCCTTTACGACGTGCTGGCAGCCGAAGAACTTACCATTGCGGTGGAGAAGGATGTCCAGGGTGTTATCTACGAGGGCGGCGCTTATGATGCGGATGCCTCCGGAGATACCCTGAAGGCCGGCTTCTGCCTGTTGGAAGTTGTCGCAACGCCTAAGACCGTAACTCCCACCACGACTCCTTCCAGTGGCGGCGGCAGCGGTTGCTCCTTCGGATTCGCTCCTCTGGCCCTTCTGCTCCTCGCTCCTCTGGCGCTTCTCAAGAAGTAGCAGCACCGCTTTTTGAGAGCAGGAACGAATAACCGGTAACATAAGAAGCTGTACCGAGCGGGGGTTCTTCGGAACCCCCGCTTTTTTGCACCCTTTCCGTTGTGGTATCATAGGGTGAAGTGTGAATTCTTTCCGGTTCCGACAGAAGCAGAGCTTTGTCTCTCCGATATGCGTGCGACGCCCAATCCGCCGCATGGTCTGGGCCAACAACCGGTAATGGCAATCCGTACCGCCACATTATACAAAGCAGGTGATGTTCGTGGCTTCATGCGTACTTTTCGATTTCGATATGACCCTGGTGGATAGCAGCTACGCCATTACCCGGTGCCTCAACCTGGTGGGGGAGCACTTCGGCCTGGATCCTCTCTCCCGGGAGGCGGTGCTGGCGGGCATCGGGCTTCCCATGGAGGATGCCTGCCGCGGCTATTGGGGGCGTTACGACGAGGCGTGGCTGGAGTATTACCGCGCCGAGCTTCGGCAAGAGGAGTACGATCATCTCCGCCCCTATGCTTCCACGGTGCCCCTGCTGGAAAGGCTTCGGAGCCTTTCCGTGCGTACGGGAATCGTGACGAACCGCAGGTATGCCTCCAGGGCCGCCGCTGCGGCGGGGGTGGAGCATCTGGTGGATTGTCTGGTGGGGCTGGAGAACGTTGCCCGGGGGAAACCCTTTCCGGATCCTCTCCTCTATGCCCTGAAAGCGTTGGGATGTTCTCCCCGCAAAGCCCTCTACGTGGGAGATACCGCCGAGGATATGACCGCCGCCGAGGCGGCGGGGATGACCGGTGTGGGAGTGCTCTCGGGAGGGCGTTCCGAAGAGCTCCTTCGGAGTGCCGGAGCCCGATGGGTGCTGTCTTCCATTGCCGAGTTCGAAAGCTTCTATACCTCCCCCGGCGTTGCTGGGGGGGATGATTGTCGGAGTGGAGAGCCTCGGTGACGAAAAACCTTCGGCGGGAGATATCTCCGGAGCCTTCCGGAACGAAGGAGAAACCGGATCCCCCGGCATCCCGGGGAAAGCTGGTCTTTCACTGGATTCTTGTCTTTCTCTGCGTGGGGACGGGCATCTTCGTCTATTCCCGATGGCGGGCTTCCTTCGAGCTTGCCCGGCCCGGTCTTGCGGCGGCGCATCCCTTCGTGTATGCTCCCATCATGGAAGTGGTGGCCCTCAAGCTCTGGTGGGAGGAGCCTCTTTCGGGAGCCCCCGGAGTGCCCCCGGAGGAGCGGGAGGTTCCTCTCATTCGGCGGGTGAAGAAGGGAGATTCTCTTTCTTCCCGGGTGCGGGCCCCTTTTCCGGGGTTTTTCGTCCCCTGGCAGGACGGTCTTGAAGAGGAGTGGAACTTTTCCTCTCTCTGGAGGCACGAGGTAGCCATGGGGCGTACCTATCTGCTCCAGCAGAAGGACGGCTTTCCCCGGGCCTCCCTGGAGGGAAAGCTGGTAAAGATCCCCCAGGATCTGCGGCTTCTCTTTCGGCTTCCCCGAACTCCCGAGGTGGAACGCATTCTTCAGTCCGGCACATTGGCTCTTTCCCTGTATCGGGAAGGGCGTCCCGTGGAGGGAGTCATCCAGGCGGAGCGCTTCGAGGGAAGCTACGTATGCCTGCTTCTTTCGTTTCCCAACTTTCCCCGGGAGGCTCTGCTCTCCCGAGTGGAGAAGGTCTATATCTTTTTTCCCGAAGAGTCGGGAGTGCTCATTCCCCAGGGCGCGGTGGCTTTCCGAAACCGCCGGGAGGGAGTTTTTCTCATCACCGGGGGAGAGGTTCGCTTTCGGCCGGTGGAGGGAAAGCCCGTGGATGCCTTCCGGTATCTCGTTACCAAGGGACTTCAGCCGGGAGATTTGGTTATGGAAAATGCGCAGATTGCAGAGGAAGGGCGTTTGCGAATATGGTAGAATTTATACGGCATAATGTGCAGAGAGTTCTGGAAGAGATTGCCCGGGCCGCCGAGGCGGCGGGGCGCTCCCCCCTGGAGGTGCACCTGGTGGGGGTTTCCAAGTTTCATCCTCTGGAGGCCATGAGAGCCGCGGAAGATACGGGGCTTTTCGCCTTCGGAGAGAGCCGGGTTCAGGAGGCTCGGGAAAAGTGGGATCTCTGGGAGGGAGAAAAAAAACTCCCCTGGCATCTTATCGGGCATCTCCAGCGCAACAAGGTGCGTTCCGCCCTGGAGATGTTCGGCTGCATCCACAGTCTGGATTCCCTGCGACTCGCCCGGGAGCTGCAGCGGCAGTGTTCCGAGCTTGGCCGAAGCATTTCGGTGCTTCTGGAGGTGAATCTCTCCGGCGAGGAGGCCAAATACGGTTTTGCTCCTTCGGAGCTTCCCGGGGCCGTGGAAGTTCTGCTTCGAGAGGGCACCGCCCTTTCCCTGGACGGATTGATGACCATGGCTCCCTTCGGAGCCTCCGAGAAGGATGCCCGGAGGATTTTTCAAGATCTCCGGAGTCTCCGGGAGCGCATGAACCGGGATTTTTCCCTGCATATGAAGGAGCTTTCCATGGGTATGAGCGACGATTATCCCTGGGCGGTACGCGAGGGAAGCACTCTTGTGCGGGTAGGAACTGCTATTTTTGGAAATCGGGAATAATCTTTGCTATAGTAGAAGGGCATACCGCAGATATCCTTTCTTGGCTCCCCGGAGACGGAGAGGTGGCTGGAGCGACGGCGGTACTGCGGAGGGGGCGGAGAACGGGTGTTTGAAAAACTTCTTGTAAAGCTGGGGATCCTCGAAGAGATCATCGAAGAATACGACGTGGAGGATGACGAAGTCCATCTCGAACGCCGAAGGCGGGTGCTGGATCCGGTTCCCCCGGATGCGGTGCTTTCCATCGTGCGGGGAAGCCTTTGCGTGGAGCAGCGGGAGCGGATTGCGGAAGCTCTGCACCAGGGAATGCTGATTATCGTGGATCTCCGCAAGGTGGACCGTGACGTGGGGCAGAGCGCCCTGGATTTTATCTGCGGCGTGGCCTATGCCACCAAGGGTGCGGTGATGCGCATCGCTCCGGGGGTCTTCCTCGCCATACCCGATCAGAGCTTGGTGGAAGAGTGGCACAGCGAGGAATCTGAGAAGAAGGGGCAGATTTTATGACGCAAGAGCTTCTTTCGGCGTTGGACGTAACGAACCGGATATTTCGCCGTTCCCTCCGGGGATACGATATTGCGGAGGTGGACGAGTTTCTGGATGCGGTTTCGGATACCATCCATATCTATGCGGAGCGGGTGCGGGAGTGTGAAAGCACCATCGCGGGGCTTCGGGAGCAGATGCAGGAGTACCAGAATCTTCGGGATTCCATGCAGGAGGCCCTGATTATGGCCCAGAAAAGCGCGGAAGAGCGTATCGCCGCGGCGGAACAGCAGGCCCAGGCCCTTATCGGAGATGCCCGTTCCAGGGCGGAGAACATCGTGCAGCAGGCCAACGGGGATGCCGAGGGAATTCGCCGGGAGATGAAGGTTTTACGGGAGAAGAAAAGCACCATGCTGGCGGAGCTTCGGGGCTTTCTCGCCCGGTTCGAGGCCCTTCTGGAAAACCAGGGAGAGGACGAAGAGCCTGTTCAGCCCGCTGCCCGGACGGAGGATTCTCTCTTTTCCTCCCTTCCGGCCTCCTCGGAGCCTGCCGCTTCCGATGCGGGGGATTCTCTCAAAATTCCTCCCCGCTACTGAGCTGCCGAGCCGAAAGGCGGGACTGTCTCGTATAGCTTCTCTGCAAAATCTCCCCGAAAGAGCCTTATGACAGGGCGGAGCTTGAAGAGGGCAGCGGGGATTTCGAATTTCTTCGGGCGGACCTGTGGTGTCCGCCCCTTGTTGTGCCGAAAGGGTGCGGCGGAGAAGGATTTTTACGCCGTTCTGCCGGGGCAGAGGCGGAACGTGCGAGTATGAATACGGTTTGGGAGGTTTTTCGTTATGTGTCTTGCGGTACCCCATAGAATTATTCGTCTTCTCGGCCCCGGTGAGGCCCTTGCGGAGGTCCGGGGAGTGCGCCGGCACATCCGCACGGAGTGCCTTCCCTCGGTGGAAGAAGGGGATACGGTGCTGGTTCATGCGGGATTCGCCATCGAGAAGGTGCTTCCCCGACAGGAGGAGGAACTCGCCTCTCTCTGGGAGGAGATCTACGCCTTGTCGGAAGGAAACCCCTCGTGACCTCCCTCTCCCGGGCCCAGGCCTGCCTCGGGGCCATCCGGGAGCGTCAGGCATCTCTGAAAGAGCCGGTGCTTCTCATGGAGGTCTGCGGCACCCACACCATGGCCATCGCCCGGCATGCCCTCAAGCAGCTTCTTCCCCGGGAACTCTCCCTCGTTTCCGGGCCGGGATGTCCGGTCTGCGTCACCCATCAGAGGGATCTGGAACAGGCCCTCGCCCTGGCCCGGCAGAAGGGGGTGCTTCTTGCTACCTACGGGGATATGCTCCGGGTGCCGGGATATGCCTCCTCTCTTCAGGAGGAAAAGGCCCGGGGGGCTTCGGTACGGGTGGTTACCTCCGCCATGGAGGCTCTGGAGCTTGCCCGAAACAATGGGGCTCAGAAGACGGTCTTTCTCGGCATTGGCTTCGAAACCACCGCTCCCGCCACTGCGGCGGCCCTCCTCCGGGCGAGAGAAGAAAAAATCTCCAATTTTTTCGTTCATTCCCTCCACAAGCGGGTGCCTCCGGTGCTCCGCTTTCTGGCTTCCCAAAAGGATATCCCCCTCCGGGGCTTTCTGCTTCCGGGGCATGTGGCCACCATTCTCGGAGAGGCTCCCTTTGCGTTTCTCGGGGAGGAGTATTCCCTGGCCTCGGTCATTGCGGGGTTTGAGCGGGAGGAGATTCTCCTGGGCATAGCGGCTCTTCTGGGGCAGATCCTCCGGAAGGAGTTCCGGGTTCAGAACGTTTACCCCCAAAGCGTCCGATCCGGCGGAAACCCCGAAGCCCGAAAGCTCATGGATGAGGTTTTCCGGCCCGCCCGGGCTCTCTGGCGGGGATTGGGAGAGCTCGACGATTCGGGGCTCGTTCTTGGAGAAGCCTACGAAGCTTTCGACGCCTCTTTTCTGGTGCCCCCTCTTTCGGAGGAGCTTGAAGAAGAGCATGTCCAAGCCCGGAATCTCTGCCGCTGCGGCGACATTCTTTTGGGGCGCCTCGCCCCCCGGGAGTGCCCTCTCTTCGGCTCTTCCTGCACACCGGTGCACCCCCTGGGGCCCTGCATGGTCTCCGGCGAGGGGAGCTGCGCCGCCGCATGGCGGTACGAAAAGACCTTCAAAGGAGCGAACTGAATCTATGGCTATACTGCAATCGGGACACGGCGGAGGAGGGCGGCTCTCGTCGGAGCTCGTAGGAGCTCTGGCGGAGCGGTTTACCTCCCGGAACCTTCCCTCTCCGGAGATGGAGGACTGCGCTCTCCTTTCGGCAAACCAGGGCATCACCCTGGACGGATTTACCGTCACTCCCCGGTTCTTTCCCGGGGGCTCCCTGGGAAAGCTGGCGGTCTGCGGAAGCATCAACGATCTTGCGGTGCGGGGCATGCGGCCGGAACATATTCTGCTGGGGGTCATAGCCGAAGAAGGGCTGGAGCGGGAGGAGCTTCTGGAGCATATGGGTCAGGCCGCGGCGGTCTGTGCCGCCGAAGGGGTGACGCTTTTGGGAGGAGATACCAAGGTGGTTCCCCGGGGAGCTCTGGACGGGCTCTTTCTTACCACCTGCGCCGTGGGAAGCCTGGCCCTTTCTCGGGTTCCCGGCATGGCCCGGATGCAGCCCGGAGACGTGCTGTTTCTTACGGGGCCTCCGGGACGCCATGGAGCCTGCATCGCCGCCTGCCGGTACGATTTGGAGATTCCCGGCCTGGAGAGCGACTGCGCCTCTCTCTGGGGGCTTCTGGAGCCTCTTTTCGCCCTTCCGGGGTTCCGCTGCGCCCGGGATGCCACCCGAGGCGGCGTGGGAACGGTGCTCTGCGAGTGGGCGGAGGGACGTCACCTGGGGCTTCTTCTGGAGGAGGAAGCCCTTCCCGAGGATTCACGGGTGGCCTCTCTGGGAGATCTTCTGGGGCTGGAGCCTCTCTACCTGGCCTGTGAAGGCACCGCGGTGGTGGCGGTGGCTCCCGAGGATGCCGAGGAGTGTCTGAAAAAGCTGCGCGCCCATCCTCTGGGAAAGGATGCCGCCCGGATCGGATACGTTACGGAGGAGCATCCCGGAACGGTGGGGCTCAGAACATCCCTGGGAGGCGTCCGGGTGCTGGACATGCCCGTGGGGGATCCCCTGCCGAGAATATGCTGAAAGGCGAGTGACGGGGCGAGAGTGGCTGTGCAAAGGATGTGCCATGAGGCGCGGAGAGCTGGAATCGTTTCTTTCGGAAAAGGAAGAGAAAGCCTTTCATAAAAAGCCACAAAAAAAGAGGGGGTGCGTTTTCCCCCTCTTTCGCGTTTCGCATATCTTTTTCATATCTTCTGCGTTTTGCCCGTATTTCGATGTTTCTCAGGCCTTTTCCAGCGGCAGAGCGATGCGCTCCACCGAAAGGGCCCGGCCTGTTTCGTCATCCACTTCCGTCAAAAGCCCCCGAAGTTCCACCTGCCGGGCGCAGACCTCGAACTTGGAAGGCAATCCGTCGAGAAACCGGGACAAGGTGCCTTCCACCTCCATGCCGATAACGCCTCCCTGGCCGCCGGTCATTCCCGCATCGGTGATCACCGCAGTGCCTCCGGGCAGAATCTCCTCGTCCGCCGTCTGGATGTGGGTGTGGGTTCCCACGATGCAGGAGACCCGGCCGTCCAGATAGTGGAAGAAGGCCCGCTTTTCCGAGGTCGCCTCGGCGTGGAAATCCACGAAGACGCAGAGAACGTCGTTGTGTTCCAGCAGGGCGTCCGCCTTGCGAAAGGGACAGTCCAGGGGGGGCATGTAGACCCGCCCCTGAAGGTTGATTACCCGGAGGCGTTTGCCCTTTTTCTCCAGCACCACCGTTCCCGATCCGGGTACTCCCAGGGGATAGTTGGCGGGCCGGAGAACCCGGGGTTCCTCGTCCAGCACGGGGAGAAACTCTTTTTTATCCCAGATGTGGTTTCCTCCGGTAATGCAGTCCACTCCGAGGTGAAAAAGCTCGTCCATCACCTTTTGGGTAAGGCCGAACCCCCCTGCGGCGTTTTCGCCGTTCACCACGATAAAATCCAGGGGGCCCCGTTCCTCTTTAAGCCGGGGAAGCAGGGATACCAGGGCCTCCCTGCCGCTCCGTCCCATAACGTCGCCGATAAAAAGAATGCGCATATTTGAAAGGATCTTTCTATTTGGCGTAGTCCACAGCCCGGGTTTCCCGAACCACGGTAATCTTGATCTGCCCGGGGTATTTCATTTCTTCCTCCACCTTCCGAGCCATGTCGTAGGCAAGTTTGGTGATGGCCGCATCGTCCGCCACGTTGGGAGATACCATGACCCGTACCTCCCGCCCCGCCTGGATGGCGTAGGCCTTGCTCACTCCGTGGAAGGATTTGGCGATTCCTTCGAGTTTTTCCAGACGCTTGATGTAGGCATCCAGGCTTTCCCTCCGGGCTCCCGGCCGGGAAGCGCTCACCGCATCCGCCGCGGCTACCAGTACGGCGTACACTGTCTGGGGCTCCTCGTCCTCGTGATGCGAGGCGATGGCGTTGACGATATCCGGAACCTCGCCGTACCGCTTGGCGAGATCCGCTCCGATGGTGGCGTGGGGGCCTTCGATCTTGTGATCCACCGCCTTGCCGATGTCGTGAAGCAGTCCCGCCCGGCGGGCGAAACTTTCGTCCAGTCCCAGCTCCGCCGCCATGATGCCCGTGATATGGGCCACTTCCAGGCTGTGAAGCAGAGAATTCTGCCCGTAGCTGGTGCGGAACTGAAGCTGTCCCACCAGTTTGACGAGCTCTCCGTGCAGGTTCTTGATTCCCGCTTCGAGAAGGGCCTCTTCTCCGGCGTTGAGAATTTCCTCGTCCACTTCGTTCCATGCCTTGGTGACGAGTTCTTCGATTCGGGCGGGATGAATGCGTCCATCCACGATGAGCCGCTCCAGAGAGCGCCGGGCCACTTCCCGGCGCACGGGATCGAAACTGCTTACCGTTACCGCCTCGGGGGTGTCGTCCACGATAAGATCCACCCCGGTGATGGTTTCGAAGGCCCGGATGTTCCGGCCTTCCCGGCCGATAACCCGGCCCTTCATTTCGTCCGAAGGCAGGGGAACCACGCTCACCGCCACCTCCGAGGTGTGTTCCACCGCACAGCGCTGAATGGCGGTGGAGAGAATTTCCTGGGCCTTGCGGTCCGCTTCTCGTTTGGTCTGTTCTTCCATCTCCTTGAGCCGGAGGCCGATGCGATGATTCGCCTCTTCCTCCGCCGCGGCGAGAAGGGTCTGCTGAGCCTCTTCCCGGGTCATATGCCCGATTTCTTCCAGCCGCTGAAGTTGCTGCTCCCGAATTTCCTCTACCTCTTCGGTGCGCTTCTTGAGCTTGTCCTGACCGTTCCGCAGGTCTTCCTCCCGGCGGGTGAGGGAATCCAGCTTTTTGTCCAGATTTTCCTCTTTCTGCTCCAGACGGCGTTCCGCCCGCTGCAGTTCTCCCCGACGTTCCTTGACCTCTTTCTCGATCTCCGATCGAAGCCGGTGGACTTCTTCCCGAGCCTCCGCAAGAAGTTCCTTCTTCTGACGCTCCGCCTCCTGTTTGTAAGAACGAAGCAATTCCTCCGCCTGAACCCGGGCACTGGAAAGCCCCCGCTGTTCAAGCACTTTGTGCGCGAGCAAACCTCCAGCCAAGCCGAGGGCCAGCCCGAACACAAGCCACAATACACTCATGAGTGCTCTCACCCCTTATAGAGTTGTCAATGTACGGCTTCCTCTATGAACAAATATTCTCCCTTGGTACAGGGAAGGGAAGAATTTCCATGTGAAGCCAGTCAAAAGCTATTGTAACGGTAAGAGCCTCTTCCTACAAGGGAGAAGCTTCTTTTTTAAAAAAGTTTCGGGTATGAGAGCCTGGGGATCATGTTTCCGGCATGAGATTTTCGGGAAAAATATTTTTTCTCCCTCCGCACCGTGTGGGAGTGAAAGTCTGTTTGAGAGCCTGTAAAAACCTTTGGAGATATGTCGTCATGGGGCGAGCCGATGAGTCGTGATCCGGAAAAATCTTACTGTTTCGTGACGTTTTTTTCTCTAATCCCTTGGACAAAAACCATGTTTTATTTTGTTGTTCAAATTTTTCCCGTATTCCGAAAATATAAAAATATGAGCCGAACATTGTGTACTTGTTGATCCCTTGAGGACACTGTAATAGAATAGGTGTTATGGGAAGTGTGCGCGAAACTGGTCGTAAGTTTGCGAGGATATTTTCCCATCAAGAAAAGAGAGGAGGTGCGAAAAAGAGAAAAAATCCGGATTTTTTCGGAGAAGTGTATGTCCGTGGTGGTGCACAGTTATGGCGTACAGATTTTCGTTTCCTTGATTCTCATTTTTTATTTCGTAGAGGAGGGGCACTATGAGTAATGATGTCCAGCAACGGGAGCAGTGGGGGAGCAAGATAGGATTTATTCTCGCCGCTGCAGGTTCCGCCGTGGGATTGGGGAATATTTGGAAGTTTCCCTACATCACGGGGCAGAATGGTGGCGGCGCCTTTGTGGTACTGTACATTCTTCTCGTCTTTGTTATCGGCGCTTCGGTAATGCTCGCGGAGTTCGCCATCGGGCGTTCCGCAGGTTCCAATGCGGTGGGATCCTTCAAAAAACTCAAGGGCGGCGCATGGCCTCTCGTGGGTTGGATGGGCGTGGCTGCAGGGTTCATTATCCTCTCGTTTTACGGCGTCATCGGGGGATGGACCATCGCCTATATGGGCAAGTCCTTTACGGGACTCATGGCCCTTGCGGCTGAGGGCAAGGCGGGGGATATCTTCGGGGCCTTCATTACCAACCCCGTGCAGGTGGTGCTCTACCAGGCTGTTTTCATGGCCCTTACCATCTACGTGGTTATGCGGGGCATTGGTGAGGGCATCGAGAAGTGGTGCAAATTCCTTATGCCGGGACTGTTCATCATCCTTCTTCTTCTCATCGGTCGTTCCATGACTCTCGAAGGAGCCAAGGCGGGGCTGGATTTCTACCTCAAGCCGGATTTCTCCAAGCTCACCGGAGGCACCTTCCTCGCCGCCCTGGGACAGGCCTTCTTCTCCCTCTCCCTCGGTATGGGCTGTATGATCACCTATGGTAGCTACCTTTCCAAGAAGGAATCCCTTACCAGCTCCACCGTACAGGTTTGTTTCCTGGATACCCTGGTGGCCTTCCTGGCGGGGCTCGCCATCTTCCCCGCGGTTTTCGCTTTCGGCATCGAGCCCGGAGCGGGACCGGGGCTTACCTTCATCACCCTTCCCAATTGCTTTGCCAAGATGCCCGGAGGCATGTTCTGGTCCGCTCTCTTCTTCCTGCTTCTCTTCATCGCCGCCCTTACCTCGGCGATCTCCCTGCTCGAAGTGGTGGTGGCGTACTTCAAGGATCAGATGGGCTGGGGACGTCCCAAGTCGGCTCTCGCCATGGGAATCGTGATCTTCCTCATCGGGGTTCCTTCGGCTCTTTCCCTGGGGAACGAAAGCATCGCCATCTCGGGAAAATCCTTCCTGGATGCCATGGATTTCATCTCCTCCAATGTGCTGCTTCCCCTGGGAGGACTCTTTATCTCTCTCTTCGTGGGCTGGGTATGGCTCGATGGAGCCAAAAAGGAGACCACCAACGACGGAAGCCTTTCCTTCGGTCTTATGGAAGTCTGGGTTTGGATCTGCCGGGTAGTGGCCCCCGTGGCCATTGCATGGATCTTCGTTTCCGGCCTCAAGTGGTAGCGCTTCTTCTGTAGTTCCGAACTGGGGGGCTTGAAAAACTCCCCCCAGTTCGGGTGTGTCGGTGCGGCGGTTATGGGGGCATGTCTTTTTCGGAGGCGTGCAAAGGGATTTCTTGAACCGTACGGTAAGGAGGGAGAAGTAGAGCATGGAAAAAGTAATGGAAATTAACGGTATTATCAACGGTATTGTGTGGGGCCCCTGGATGCTCACGCTTCTGGTGGGAACCGGTGTGTATCTGACCTTCATTCTCGGATTTCCTCAGCTTCGCTATTTTGGACTCATGTTTAAAGAAGTCTTCGGTAAACTGGGAAAGAAGAGTTCCAGCGAAGAGGGAAGCATTTCTTCCTTTGCGGCTCTTTCCACGGCCCTGGCTTCCACGGTGGGAACCGGCAATATCGCCGGAGTGGCCACGGCCCTTCATCTCGGCGGCCCCGGAGCTCTCTTCTGGATGCTGATTTCCGCCGTTTTCGGCATGACCACCAAATTCGCCGAAGTTGCTCTGGCGGTGCAGTTCCGTGAAAAAGATGCTCTCGGCAACTGGCGTGGCGGCACCATGTACATCCTTGAAAAGGGTACCGGCCAGAAATGGCTCGCCTGGCTCTTCGCCTTTTTCACCACCTTCGCGGCCTTCGGCATCGGGAACGCCATTCAGGCGAACTCCACCGCCGAGGGATTGAGCATGGCTTTCGGAGTGCCTCACCTCGCCACCGGTATTGCCGTGGCCATTCTTACGGGGCTCGTCATCTGGGGAGGTCTGAAGCGGATTTCCGACGTCACCACCTATTTGGTTCCCATCATGGCTCTCTTCTACATCGTGGGTGCGGTTATCGTGCTCAGCAAGAACGCCGGGGCCATTCCCGGAGCTCTCAAGGATGCGGTGTACTACGCCTTCCACGATCCCATGGCTATTCCGGGAGCCGTGGCAGGGTGGAGCATCAAGATCGCCCTTACCAAGGGTATCGCCCGGGGAGTCTTCTCCAACGAGGCGGGGCTCGGCTCCGCTCCTCTGGTGCACGCCACGGCAGTGGTGGATCACCCCATCCGTCAGGGCGTGTACGGGCTTTTCGAGGTCTTTACGGACACCATCGTGATCTGTACTCTCACGGCCCTCACCATCATGACCACCGGAGTGCTGACGAGCCATCCGGAGCTTACGGGAGCCCAGCTTACCCTTACGGGGTTCAGCCAGGTTCTGGGAGATGTGGGAACCATGATCCTCTCCACGGGGCTCTCCATGTTCGCCTTCTCCACCATTCTCGGCTGGTACTGGTACGGTGAGACGGGCTTCACCTACATTGCCGGAGCCAACAAGGGCACCATCGGGCTCTACAAGCTCCTCTGGCTCGTGGTGATCGTGCTCGGCGCCTCCGGCGGCGGCGGTGCCTTCCTCAAGAATATCTGGGATATGTCGGACACCATGAACGGCCTCATGGCGGCTCCCAACCTGGTGGCCCTTCTCCTGCTTTCCGGAAAGCTCCGGGAGATGGTGAAGGATTTCGACGCCAAGCGCAAATCCGGAGAGCTGCTCTAGTACGTACCGGATTTTTCAAAAAGCCCGGCGGCTCTGCCGCCGGGCTTTTTCCATACCCTTCCGCAGTTTGGAAACATGCCGGAACGGGGTGTGGAAAAACCTGAAGAAGTGAGTATGGAGGCAGGAAAAGGGGGAAGAAGCATGCTTCGACAGACGCGGATGGAAGTGGATCTCGGGGCCCTGGAGGAAAATTACCGGAATTTCCGGAAACACGTGGGATCTTCCTGCCAGGTTATAGGGGTGGTGAAGGCCGATGGATACGGCATGGGAATGCTCCCGGTGGTGCAGGCCCTGAGCCGGGGAGGATGCCAGCGTTTTGCCGTGGCCACTCCGGATGAGGCGGTGTTTTTGAGAGAGTCCGGTATGCCGGATCCTCTTCTGGTGCTCGGCCCCTCCCCAGGGGACGCCGCGGGGGTGTACGTGGAAAAGGGTATCGCCGCGGCTCTGGTGGAGCCCTCTTTCGCGGAACACCTTTCCCGGGAGGCGGTGCAGCAGGGGAAACCCGCACGGATACACGTGAAGGTGGATACCGGCATGGGCCGGGTGGGGATGCTTCTCCGGGAGCTTCCCAAGCTTCTGGATCTTCTGGACAAACTTCCGGGTATCGAACTGGAAGGGCTCTTTACGCATTTTGCCACGGCGGACGAGCGGAACCGCAGCTATACGGAGGAGCAGTTCCGGCGGTATCAGCAGGCCTGGGAGCTCTTCCGATCCCGCCAGAAGAGAATAGCCCTCCGGCATGTCTGCAATACTGCGGGAACCCTGAATTTTCCTTCCATGCACCTCGATGCGGTGCGGGCGGGAATCGGCCTCTACGGTATGCGCCCCTCGGTGTTCTGCGAAGAGCCCTTTCCGCTTCGCCCGGTCTTTCGGGTGGTTACCGCGGTGGGCCAGCTTCGGCATCTGCCTCCCCAATGGGGGGTTGGTTACGGCCTGCGGTACATGACCCGGGGAGAGGACCGCATAGCGGTGCTTCCTCTGGGGTACCACGACGGATATTCCCGAAACTTTTCCGGCAAGGCTCAGGTGCTGATCCGGGGAGAACGGGCTCCCCTGGTGGGGAGCGTCTGCATGGACCAGATCATGGCGGATGTGAGCCACATTCCTCATGTTCAGGAGGGAGACGAGGTGGTGCTCATCGGTTCCCAGGGAAAGGAGTGCATCACCCCCGAAGAGATGGCGGCCCATCTCGGAACCATCAATTACGAGATATCCCACTTCTTCTCTCCCCGGGTTCCCAAGGTCTATCTGTAAAGCTCCGGAACTTTTTGTAAAAAAATGCTTCGAAATGTCCGGAAAAGTGATTGAAGCAATACGGTTTTTTCTGACAACAGAGAGCAAAGCCACTTTATTTTTTTGAAAATACCATGTATTCCATGTATTCCCGCTTGTCTTTTCAAAAGCTTTTGGTATGATCTTCTGGGAACGATTTGATATATTTTACGTTGGTTGCAAGTGATGTACGATAAGGAGGGAATGGGTTATGAAAATAGGTTGTCCCAAGGAAGTCAAGAATCACGAATATCGGGTGGGTCTTATTCCCGCTGCGGTAAAAGCCTATGTGGATGCGGGGCATCAGGTGTTTGTGCAGAAGGACGGAGGGCTCGGTTCGGGAATTACCGACGAGGAATACATCGCCGCGGGAGCCAAGGTTCTTGCCGCCGCCGAGGATGTATGGGCCGAATCGGATATGATCGTGAAGGTGAAGGAACCCCTTCCCCAGGAATATCCCCTTATGAAGCCCGGCCAGCTTCTGTACACCTATTTCCATTTTGCCGCGGACGAGGAACTTACCAAGGCATGCATGGAAAAAGAAATCATCGCCCTGGCCTACGAGACGGTGCAGGAGTGCGATAATTCGCTTCCTCTGCTCAAACCCATGAGCGAAGTGGCGGGACGTATGGCTTCCCTTATGGGGGCCTTCTATCTCGGCAAGGCTCACGGAGGCCGGGGATTGCTCCCCACGGGAGTTCCCGGAGTGGCCCCCGCGAATATTCTCGTTATCGGAGGAGGCGTGGTGGGTGCCAACGCCGCCAAGGTGGCGGCGGGATTGGGAGCTAAGGTGACCATTCTCGACATCAACCACAACCGGCTCGAATATCTGGGTCATGTGCTTCCCGCCAACGTGTTCCCCGTGTTCAGCGACAGCCATACCCTGGAAGAGGGTATCCGGGAGGCGGATATCGTGGTGGGAGCGGTGCTGATTCCCGGCGCCAAGGCCCCCAAGCTTCTCAAGAGGGAGCATCTCAAGATCATGAAGCCCGGCTCGGTCTTCGTGGACGTGGCCATCGACCAGGGCGGCGTGGCGGATACCTCCAAGCCCACCACCCACAGCGATCCCATCTTCGTGGTGGATAACGTGGTGCACTACTGCGTGGCAAACATGCCCGGAGCCTATGCCCGGACTTCCACCTTCGCTCTGAACAACTGTACTATCCGGTACGGTCTCCAGCTCGCCAACAAGGGATGCGAAGAGGCGTGCAAGAATAACGCCGCCCTTCGCAAAGGACTGAACATGTACAAGGGAATCATTACCTACGCTTCCGTGGCGGATGCCTTCGTGGCCTTCCGGGGCAAGTATCGCCCCGTGGAGGAAGTTCTCGGCTAACAAGGCCCGGGCCGGAGAATCCGGCAGGCGGTAAATCGAACACCACTCACGTATAAACGAGGGAGGCACGGCATGCCGTGCCTCCCTGCGTATTGTCGTGGTTCCTGCCGCACCGTCGGTTTGGGGCCTTACTCCGGAGGAATTCCTGTTTTTTTCACCGAGATGCAAAAAACCTTTGGAAAAATTCCCCGAATCTTTATTTACAGGAACTCTCTATAGGCTCCTGCCTTGGCTCCGCAAATGGGGCAGGCTTCGGGAGGAGATCCTTCCGCCACGTGGCCGCATACGGGACAGAGATAGACCGGAGGGTTGTCCTGGCGCTGGAGGTTTTCCAGGGCATTCTTGAAGAGATCTCCGTGAATCTTTTCGGCCTCGTTGGCGAGATGGAAGGAGCGTTCCGCCGCGCTGTTCCCCTCTTCTTTGGCGTGTTCGATAAACTCGGGGTACATGGTGGTGAATTCGTAGGTCTCCCCGTCGAGAGCGGTCTGGAGATTTTCCGCGGTGCTCTTGATGCCTCCCATGGTGCGGAGGTGGTAATGAGCGTGAAGGGTTTCCGCCTCGGCGATGGCGGTGAAGAGCTTCGCCACGAAGGGATATCCCTCCTTCTTCGCCTGTTCCGCAAAGGCCAGGTACTTTCGATTTGCCTGAGACTCTCCCGCAAAACCTTCTTTAAGATCCTTCATAACTTTCGACTCGTTCACTTCTCGGCACTCCCTTCAGGTTCAAATTGAAATTGATTCAAATTATACCTATACGAAAGAGAAAGTCAAGAGGAGTTTCCCGGTTTGTTCACGGTTTTTTTCGGTCTTCATGTATAATCAGGGTGGTTTTTCCTTTCAATTATCGACAGGAGGTGCTGGGAAGGATGAATAAAAAGAGCGCTGGTTACGCGGGCCTTTTGAAAAAACGTCCTCTCAATGTTCAGGCTTTGTACGGGGAGACCCAACTCGGTCTCGTGAGCGGAAGGGATATTTTCGAGGCTGCCAAAAGAAAGAAGGCCATCATTCTGGCGGCGAATGCCCGGAACCCCCTGGTTCTTCAGGGGGTTATGCGGGCCGCCAAGCGGCTGAAGGGGGCGGTGCTTTTCGAGCTGGCCAAGTCCGAAAGCACTTACTGTGGCTGTACTTTCGACAACATTCCCGACTATGCTCTGAAATACTCCGAGGAGTTGGGGCACGGGGTGATTTTCGGACTTCACGTGGATCACTACGCCATTAAATCCCGGGAGGATCTTCTGAAATCCGTGGCCCATCTTCGGGATATCATCGGCCGGGGATGGACCTCCGTGGCGGTGGATGCCTCTCACTGTCCCGATTGGGAGAATCTCTGCTATACCAGGGATGTGGCCATGTCCATTCCTCCCTATCTCGGCCTGGAGGCGGAGGTGGGAGAGATCAAGGGCCCCGGAGAGGTAACCACCCCCGAAGAGGCCCGGTATTTCGTGGGAGGTCTCAATGCCTGGGGGATTTTCCCGGATGTGCTGGCCATTTCCAACGGAAGCCTTCATGGCACCTACGATCCCTCTCTTGGCCAGGTGGAGGGAATCGATCTTCCCGGTACCGCCGCAGTGGCCGAGGCGGTGGCCCCCTACGGCGTTTCCATAGCCCAGCACGGTATTTCCGGAACTCCCCTGGACAAGGCGGCCCGGTTCGTGGACTACGGCATCAACAAGGGAAATGTGGCCACTCTCTGGCAGAATATCGTTTTCGGTCTCAAGATGGATCCCGAGACGGGAAATGCGGTCATCGAAGATGGAAGCTACGTAAAGGAACCTGGCCGGGGTATTACCGAAGATCTGTGGCATTCCATGGTTTCCTGGGCGGACGATCAGGGGTACTCCCGAAAGAGCGGGGATTACAAAAAGGCCAACAAGGCTTTTCATCAGGCCATTATGGATCTTCCTCCGGAGATCCATGCCCGAATCGTGGAGGAAGTGGAGTCCTGGGCGGAGCGTTTTATCCGGGCCTTCAACGCCGAGGGATTGGCGGAGGTGGTGCAGGAGGTTATGGGAGAGCGGGAGGACTGGAACGCCGCTCCTCTGCGGGCGGTACTGGAGCGCCGGGATTCCTTCCGTCGGGAGAACGCTCCGGATTCGGGAGCGAAAAGCGCTTCCGCGGGGGTTTTCGATGAGTAGAACTCCCGGGGGAATCTTTCGGGGAGAAATGCTATAATCTGAAGTTGTCTGGGGGTGGCCCGGAGCCACCCCCTTTGTAATGAGAGAGCAAAGGCCCCCGAAGGGGCTTTGAGGTTTTGTGCGCACCAAGGTATTCTAAGGGCACCACCAACGACGTTGAAGGAGATCGATAGGGTTATGGCAGAACCAAAGGGAACGACCCGTTCTTCCCGAAGCAGAAAGCGCCGGTCGAGGCGGCAGAGCGGCGGGGAGAAGGAGCTTCGTTTTATTCCCCTGGGAGGCGTGGGAGAGATAGGAAAGAATATGTATGTCCTGGAGTACGGCGAGGACATACTTGTGGTGGATTCGGGGCTTATGTTCCCCGATGAGGATATGCTGGGCATCGATTTCGTCATTCCCGACATTACCTGGCTGGAGCAGAACAAGAGTCGGGTGCGGGGAATCGTCCTCACCCACGGTCATGAGGATCACATCGGAGCGCTTCCCTTCGTGCTTCCCAAGCTGGATTGTCCTCTCTATGGAACCCGGCTTACCCTGGGGCTTGTGCGGCACAAGCTGGGAGAGGCGGTGCCGGATTATACGCTTCGGGATCAGGAGATAAAGGCGGGAGAGACCATCTCCCTGGGAGTTTTCGAGATTACTTTCTTTTCCGTGTGCCACTCCATTCCCGACGGAGTGGGGCTCATTATCCGGACTCCCCTGGGGAACGTGGTGCATACGGGAGATTTCAAGCTCGATCCTACCCCCATCGACGGACGCATTACGGATTACAACGCTTTTTCCCGGATTGGCGAGGAGGGAACGCTGCTTCTTCTCTCGGATTCCACCAACGTGGAACGGGGAGGATTTACCCGGTCCGAGCGGGTGGTGGGGCGTACCCTGGAACAGGTTTTTCGGCTCCATCGCACCAAGCGCATCATCATGGCGGCTTTCGCGAGCAATCTTCACCGGGTGCAGCAGATGTGCGACGTGGCGGCCCGGTTCAATCGCAAGGTGGCCCTCATGGGACGGAGCATGGTGAACAACGTGGAGCTCGCCCGGAAGCTCGGATATCTTACGGCGGAGGATGACCTCTTTCTTCCTCCGGGGGAGGTGGATTCCCATCCTCCGAACCGCACCACCGTGATAACCACCGGAAGTCAGGGAGAACCCTTTTCCGGATTGGTGCTCATGAGCAAGGGGGAGCATCGGTATCTCAATCTTGGGGCCAAGGATTTGGTGGTGGTGAACGCCACACCCATTCCGGGGAACGAAAAACTCGTGAGCCATACCATCAACCGTCTTTTTGCCCGAGGATGCGAAGTGATCTACGAAGCGGATAAGGATGTGCACGTGTCGGGACACGCTTCCCGGGAAGAGCTGAAGATCGTTCTCAGCATGGTGCGCCCCAAATACTTCGTTCCCATCCACGGGGAGTACCGCATGCTGGTACGGCATGCCCAGCTCGCGGAAGAGGTGGGAGTGGCATCGAAAAATGCCTTCGTACTCCAGGCGGGAGAAGTGCTCTCCATCTCCGCTTCAGGAGCCCGGCAGAAGGAGACCGTGCCTTCCGGGGCGGTTCTCGTGGACGGCATGGCCCTGGGAGAGATGGAGGGAAGCCTTCTCCGGGAACGGCACGATCTTTCGGAGGACGGTATTTTCATGATCTCCCTGGTGGTGGATCGCCGTTTTCGCCTGGTCGCCCCTCCTCTGGTGGAGAGTCAGGGGACCATCCATCTCCAGGATGCCCGGGAGCTTCGGCAGGATGTGGAAAATGCCGTGATGGCGGCGGTGGAGAGCGTGGCTCAAAACCGGGACCGCTCGGTGGAGAGTCTCTCCCAGCAGGTTCGCAACCGGGTGCGTTCCGCCATGCGCAACCACGTGCGAAGCACCCCGGTGATCGTTCCCCTGGTATCGGTGCTTTCCGAAGGAGATGCCTAGGCGATGAATAGCGCCACGGTCTTTCAGCTTCTCGGAGGGTTGGGGCTCTTTCTCTACGGTATCAAGATCATGGGGGAGTCCCTTCAGGATCTTGCGGGAGACCGGATGCGGCAGCTCATCGGTTCCCTTACCCGCACTCCTCTGAGGGGGGTGCTGGTGGGAACTCTGGTGACCATGCTGCTCCAGAGCAGCAGTGGCACCACGGTGATGACCGTGAGCTTCGTCCACGTGGGACTCATGACTCTCAAGCAGGCTTTGGGGGTTATCATGGGGGCCAACGTGGGAACCACCGTTACCGCCCAGCTCATAGCCTTCAAGATCAAGGACTATGCCCTGCCCATCATCGGCCTGGGCATGATGCTGGCGGTTTTCGGGCGGAGCAAGAAGCAGAAATACGTGGGAAACGGCATGGTGGGTTTCGGGCTTCTCTTTCTGGGAATGCAGAATATGGAAGGATCCATGAATTTCCTTCGGGAACATCAGGATCTTTTCCTCGCCTTCGCCCACAATCCCCTCCTGGGGGTTCTGGCGGGGGCCCTTCTCACCATGGTGGTGCAGTCCAGTTCCGCCACGGTGGGACTTACCATCGCCATGGCCTCCCAGGGACTTCTTTCGCTTCCTGCGGCGATTCCCATTCTCATCGGAGACAATCTGGGAACCACCATCACTGCGGTGCTCGCTTCTCTGGGATCGGGGCGGGCGGCGAAGCAGGCCGCCCTGGGGCACGTGCTGTTCAACTTTTTCGGAGGCATCTTCGCCCTTCTGGTGCTTCCCCTCTTCACTCATGTGGTTTCCCTGAGTTCCGACAACATCGCGCGGCAGCTCGCCAACGCACACACCCTTTTCAACGTGGGAAATACCCTGATCTTTCTTCCCTTTACGAATTATTTCGTAAAGCTCATTCAGAAAATCCTTCCTCCGGACGAATCGAGCATTCTTCGAGGGCCCCTCTATCTGGATCCGCTCCTCATCAAGGCGGCTCCTGCGGCGGCGGTGGATGCGGTGCGGAAAGAGGTGGTTCTCATGGGACGATCCACCCAGAGCATGCTGCGGGATGTGCATACCGCTTTCGTGGAGAACGACCTCCGCATGATCGTCCAGGTGAACGGTACCGAGAAGGTGGTGAACGATCTCAACCACGAGATCAACCGTTATGCCGGAGAGCTTTGGCAGGCCAATCTTTCGGAGGATCTTTCCACGGTGCTTGCCTCCTACGTGAACGGTGTGGGAGATCTGGAACGGGTGGGAGACCACGCCCAGAACCTCATCGAGCTCTACGAGTACAAACGGGAGAACCGCATAGTCTTTTCCGAAAAGGCCATGGCGGAATTCGAGGACATGATGGGATGTGCCACCAAGGCCCTGGATCTCGCGGTGGAGGCCATGGAGGAGGAGAACGAGGAAAAGGCCCGGATCGTCATCGACCGCCTGGAGGCGGAGATCGACATGAAAGAGAAGGATCTCCGGCGGCGGCATATCCGGCGGCTTAACGAGGGGCGCTGCGAACCCGGTGCTGGAGTGGTCTTCATCGACATTCTGAGCAATTTGGAGCGCGTCGGTGACCACGCCCACAACCTTTCGTATATCGTTATCGACGTTATGCGGGTTCGCCGGGGAGAGAAACGATAATGCTCGAATCCTTGCTGCTGGGTATGGTCCAGGGGCTTACGGAGTTTCTTCCCGTGAGCAGCTCCGGGCATCTGGCCCTTTTCCAACATGCCCTGGGGTGGAAGGATCCCGTTCTGGCCTTCGATCTTCTGCTTCATCTGGCCACCTTGGGGGCAGTGCTGCTCTTTTTCGCTTCGGATATTCTCAACCTCGGAGGAGAGTGGTTCCGAGGGTTGTGGAGCCGGGAGTTCCGCCGTCGCCCCGGCTGGATTTACGGCTGGGCCCTTCTGGGAGGAACGGTGCTCACGGTTTGCGTGGCTCTTCCTCTCAAAAAGAGCGTGGAACAGGCTTTTTCCTCTCCGTTTTTAGTGGGGGGAGCTCTCGTGGTTACGGGGATGGTGCTCTTTCTTCCCCGCTTTTTTCCTCGCCGGGAGAAAAAGCTCTCTCTCGGGGCGGGATGTTTCATAGGTCTCGTCCAGGGAATGGCGGCGTTTCCGGGAATTTCCAGATCCGGCTCCACCATCGTGGCGGGGCTCGGCCTGGGGCTTTCCCGAGAGGAAGCCTTTCGCTTTTCCTTCCTCCTTTCCGTGCCCGCCATTGTGGGGGGAACGATGCTGGAGCTTCTGGAGGGAGGAGGCGTGGGGAGCGTGGCGACCCGGCTCCCCGCTGGGGCCTGGATCGGGGCTCTGGCGGCTTTTGCGAGCGGCTACGGAGCTCTGATGTTTCTGCGGCGGGTGGTTCTTTTCGGAAAGTGGCATTGGTTCGGCATCTATTGTATTATTCTGGGTCTTGGAACCTTGGTATGGAGTTGGAGTGGTTTTTGAGGGGAGGAGATGGGGCTGTATGGAAATTCGCATGTGGAGTGATCCTCCCTGTTTGGTGCTTGCTTCGGGAAGTCCGAGAAGAAGAGATCTGCTCCGGGATTTGGGCTGGAAATTTCAGGTGATTCCCGCCGATGTGGAGGAAACGGTTTTTCCCGGAGAGGATCCCGAAACTGCCGCCTGCCGTCTGGCGGAGGTCAAGGCCCGGGCTGTGGCTGCCCGGATGCCCGAGTGCCTGGTGATCGGAGCGGATACCCTGGTGATTCTGGATGGCCAGTTTCTCGGAAAGCCCCGGAATCGCGTGCAGGGGCTGGAAATGCTCCGAATGCTTAACGGCCGGGAACATATAGTGCTTACGGGAATAGCCCTGGTGGAAGGAACGAGAAGCTGCGTGGCGGTGGAGCGCACGACGGTGCGCTTTCGCTTCGTCACCGAATCCGCTCTTCAGGCCTACGTGGATACCGGTGAAGGAGACGATAAGGCCGGAGGATATGCCATCCAGGGGCAGGGAGCTCTTCTGGTGGAGTCCATTTCGGGGTGCTTTTACAATGTCATGGGACTTCCCCTGGGACGCCTCAGCATCCTTCTGGCTCAATGGGGATGGGGACTTGCGTCCCAATGGAGGGGAAAGGAATAAATGCGACGGCGAACTCTTTTTTACGGCGTTCTTTGCATGGCGGCAGTATTGGCGGTTCTGGGGGTATCCTTTCGGTGGCGCCAGGAGATGGACCATCGCTTCGTGGCCCCTCTGGCGCAGTACGGAGATGTCCGGGCTCTGGCTTCCGAGGAGGGCATGCCCTTTGCCGAGGCCTGGTCCTGGCTCAAGGAACAGGGACTGGTGGGGCTTGTGGCGGAAGAGTGTACCGGAGAGAAGCTGGCTCTGGGGGCTCTTCCTCTCTGGTACGGTCCGGTTTCGGGGCTTCCTGAAAAGAGCGGCCTTTCGGGGGGGGAGAAGAGCTCCTTCGGGGCGGTGCGCATTTCTTCGAAATCTCCCCTGCTCCCTCTGGTGGAAGAGGCCCTGAAAATCAAGTTTCCCAAGCACGAGAAACACCTGGAAGAGACTTCGGTGATCTTCGTGCTGCCCCAGCGGGCGGAGGATCTTTTCGATGCGGGAGTGCTGCCGGATTTCGAAGCCCTGGAAAGAACCGCCGCGGGGAATATTCCTCTGCTCTATCGCCCGGCTCCTTCTCCGGGGCTCCCCCCGGAAGCTGGGGCGGCGCTTCTCCGAATGGTGGCGGAAAAATATCCTCACATTCTCGGCATAGCTCCCTCGGGAGCTGTGGTGACGGGACATCCCGATACGGCAGCTTTGGCGGAGGTGGCGAAGGAAAAAAAGCTTCCCCTGGCCCAGGTGGAATTCTCCCGCCAGATAGGGGCGGTTTCCCTCAACTGGCGCCTTTTCCCTCTTCTTCTTTCCCTGCACAGCGTGACCCAGGACGAGGTGCTGAGCAAGCGTCTGGATCGTTCCGCCATGGTGGACCGCATGCTCCGGGCGGTGAAGGAGCGTTCTCTCCGGCTTCTTCTTCTGCGCCCGTACACGGTGGAATCCGGGAGCCGGCTCAAGAAGTTCGGCGAAGACATCTACGCCATCCGGAGAGGAGTGGAGTCTGCGGGATATCGGGTGGAGTGGCCCCGGTGCTATCCTCTCTGGAAGACGAGCATCTTCGGGGCTCTTGCCTTGGGACTGGTGTTCCTCTTTACGCTGCTCCAGTATCTTTGGCGCTGTGGGGATACCGAGGAAAACCCCTTGGGAATGCCGGGGTTCGCCTTTCTCTGTGCTCTTGGCATCGGCGCGGGGCTTTTGGGGTATCTTTCCGGAGGATTTGCGAAGTATCTCGGAGCCCTGGGGGCAGTGTTCATCACCACCGAGGCGGCACTGAGCGCCCTGGAGGGATGGAAGCGCCCCCTTCCGGGAATTCTTTCGGGAATCTTCATACTGGTGGTGGGGGGCCTGAGCATCGCCGCCTTCTTCGGAACCCCGCTCTACATGCTCCGGCTGAAGACCTTTTCGGGAGTAAAGGCCACGCTTCTTCTTCCTCCGCTGCTGGTGCTGCTCCATGACCTGCGGCGCCGGGTGCATCCCGAATCTTTGGGAGAAATTCTGGAGCGTCCCTCTCTCTGGGGAGAACTCATGCTTCTGGGGGTGGCCCTGGGAGGCATGGCACTTCTCGCCCTTCGGAGCGACAACGTCGCTTTCGTGCCCCAGTGGGAGATTCTGCTTCGGGATTCCCTGGAGCAGTTCCTGGTGGCTCGTCCCCGGAACAAGGAGATCTTTGTGGGGTATCCCGCTCTGGTTCTCTGGTATTATCTGCGGCGCCGGGATCTCTGGATTCGGTACCGGGAGGTTTTCCGGGTAGGGGCGGTTTTTGCCTTCGCTTCAGCTTTGAACAGCTTCTGCCACTTTCACACGCCTCTTTACTTTACCCTTTTCCGGGTATTCAACGGCCTCTGGACGGGACTTCTTCTGGGGGCGCTCTGTGCGGCGGTTCTGGCTTTTCTGCTGCGCTTCTCCGGAGGGAGCAGGAAATTTCTGCTTTCCTGAGGCGTTCCGGCGGAAGCTTCCGAAAAAGGCTCCCTAAATCGGCGTCAAAGGAGTTTGAGCATGCATAAGGAATGGGATGTGCTCCTCTTCGGCTACTACGGATTCGGCAATCTGGGGGACGAACTGCTGGCGAAGGTTCTTGTGGAGGGCCTCGAAGTTTTGGGGGTTCCCAGAAGCCGCATGGCCATTCTTTCGGCGGATCCCGAACGAAGCTCTCTCGATCTGGGGATTGCCGGGGTGAATCGGTGGCGTCTTGCTGCCCTTCTGCAGGGCCTTTGCAAGAGCCGAAGCCTCCTTTTCGGCGGGGGAGGGCTTTTTCAGGACACCACGAGCTGGCGCTCCAACCTCTACTACTGGGGGGTGGTGCGGCTGGCCCGGATGCTGGGGTGCCTTCCCTGGGCCTTCGGCCAGTCTCTGGGGCCCCTGAACAGAAAAACCACCCGCTTCTTTGCGGCGGATGCCTTTCGATCCTGCGCATCCCGGGTCTGCCGGGATCGATCTTCCATAGAATTTCTCGCGGATCGGGGAATGGAGGCCCGGTGCTGTCCGGATCCCGTACTTGCCCTGGAACCCTGGGAAAAATATGTCCGAGGGGAGTACCTTCTGGTGAATGTTCGCCCGTGGAAGGGAGATCTTCCTCGAAGAGTGGCGGAGGAGGCCCGGAAGATGGGAGAAAAATACGGTCTTCCTCTTCTGGGGGTAGGATTTGCTCCGGAGGATCTGGCTCTTCTGGAAAGTTTTCAGGAGGAGGGGCTTCTGCACTGCCAGACCATGCTCCAGGTTCGTACCCTGGAGGACGTGTATACTCTGGCCTCCCAGGCGTGCTGGGCCTTGGGCATGCGCTTTCATTTCGCCATTCTCTGTTTCATGCTGCATATCCCCATAACCTGCGTTCCCTACGCTCCCAAGGTGCGATCCTTCGCGGAGGAGTGGGGGCTTCCTCTCTGGGAAGGCGAGGGCGAGGTGCCTGTTCCCGAGGAATCTCCCCAGGGGGAGCATAATCTGAGACAGGAGATTTTGCACGAGCTCCGTTCTTCCTGGCTGGAGGTTTGTCAGGCGGTGCTCTCCCGGGAAGGACGTGCTTCCCATGCGTGAGTGTTCCCCGAGAGCTTTGGAGGATCGGGCTCTCAATATCCGTAAAGACGTGCTTCGAATGATCTCTCTCAGCCCCGGAGGAGGGCTCCTGGAGTCCTTTGCCCTGGTGGAGATCCTGGTCTATCTCTACTGGAATTTCCTGCGGACGAACCCCTCGTCTCCTCTGGATCCCGATCAGGATCGTTTTCTTCTCGGCTGCGTTCATGCCAGCCCGGTGCACTATGCGGTGCTGGCCCACGCGGGATTCTTCCCCCGGGAAGACCTTTGGAGCTACGGAAAGCTCGGAGCCATGCTCCAGGGATCTCCGGATATCCGGAGAACTCCGGGAATACGCTATCCCGTCTCTTCGAACGGGCATATCCTGGGTATCGCTTCGGGCATGGCCCTGGGGCTCCGGGCTTCCCGAAAGGGGAGATCTTCGGAAAATCCCCGGATCGTGGCGTGTCTTGACGTTCGGGAGCTTCAGGAGGGAGTGGCCTGGGAGGCTCTCCGGATTGCCCGGGAGTTCTCTCTGGAAAATCTCGTGGTGGTGGTGAACTGCTCCGAAAGGACGGGGGAAAAACTTCCCTCCATATGGCTCGATGTGAACCGCATCCGGTCTCGCATGGACCTTCTGGGGTGGGAGACCCTGGAGGGGGAGGGGCACGACTACTCGTCCATTCGTGAAGCTTTCTGCAATCCCGGAAAAGCTTCCGGGCTTCCCCGATGCATCTTTCTTCATACCCGGATAGGCCGGGGGATTCCTTCGCTGGAAGAGTCCGGTGCGAGCCCCGATTTCTCGGACCGCTCCTGGCTTGCGGGAGCGCTTCACGAGATGGAGTCCTTTTTCGCAAAGCTTCGGGAGGAGAGGACGGAATGAACCGCTCCATAGTGTTTCAGGACGAGCTCCTGCTTTCGGTGCTCCGCAAGGTTCCCCGCTCCGTGGTGGTGGACGGAGGAGAGCCGGTCTCTCCGGAGATGCGGGAGTTCGCTTTAGAGAACCCCCATCGTCATATCAACGTGGGGCTTTCGGAGCAGAGCCTTCTTCTCGTAGCGGCGGGAATGGCTCTGGAGGGAGCGGTGGTACTCGCAGGATCCCGGACGCCTCTTCTGCTCCCCCGAGGGTATGAACAGATTCGTAACTGCATCGCTCTCCCCCGGCTTCCGGTGATGATTCTCGGCCCCTCCGGAGGGTTCTCCTACGGTCACGAAGGGGCTCCCTTTCAGCTCGTGGAGGATCTGGGGCTTATGCGGCTCATGCCGGAGATGCACGTTCTCGTCCCCTCGGATAGAGAAGTCTGCGAGAAGCTTCTGCTGGAGTGCTGTCTTCGGAGGGTGCCGGCCTACATACGGCTGCAGCCTTCCTTTCCGGAAGAGGCGGCACCCCGCTATCGTTCCACCGAGTGGAGCGGCCCCGTGAAAATAGGGGGAGCCCGGGTACTTCGGGAAGGGGACGGGGTGACTCTCTGCTCCTATGGTATGATGATTTCCCAGGTTCTTGCGGCGGCGGCAATTCTTTCCCGCCAGGGAATCGAGGCGGAGGTGCTCGACTGCTATTGCATCAAGCCCCTTCCCGAGGATGTGCTTCTCTCTTCGGTGCGCCGCACCGGATGCTGCGTGGTGGTGGAGGAGCACGCCCAGAGCGGATCTTTAGGGGAGGCTCTCGGAGCTCTCCTGGGAAAACACTTCCCGGTTCCTCTTCTTTCTGTTAATATCGGATGCTCCTTCGGACAGAGCGGAACTCCCGAGGAGCTTACGTCGTATTATTCCCTTCATAGCCAGGACGTGGTGGGAGCCGCCACGAGAGCATGGGGTATGCGAAGGAGGTTATGATGGATATTCGCATTTCAGGGGTGGCCAAGGTTTTTCCCCCGGACATCGTAGCGTTGGAAGATATCTACCTTACCGTATCCCGAGGAGAGTTCGTCTATCTTGTGGGTACTACGGGCTCCGGAAAGACCACGCTTCTGCGGCTTATTTCCCGAGAGGTGGAGGCCACCCGGGGGCATCTCACGGTGGGAGATTTCGTGCTTCGCAAGATGAAATCCCTGGATCTGGCCTTCTACCGCCGGGATGTGGGAGTGGTTTTTCAGGATTTCAAACTCCTCTCCCACCTTACGGTGGTGGAGAATGTGGCCTTTGTGCTTGAAGTGCTGGGCATGCCTCCCAAGGAAATCCGGGAGCGGGTGGGCGAAGTTTTGGAGCGGGTAGGCATGTGGCGCCGTCGTTTTCTTTATCCCGACCAGCTTTCGGGAGGAGAGAAGCAACGGGTGGCCATCGCCCGGGCGGTGGTGAATTCTCCCTCCATTCTTCTGGCGGACGAGCCCACGGGAAATCTCGATACCCATACGGCGGAGGATGTCATGCAGCTTCTGCTTTCCATCAACGCCTCGGGAACCACCGTGATCATGGCCACGCACAACAAATACATCGTGGATGCCTATCGTCAGCGAGTGGTGGAGCTCCGGGGCGGGCGGATGATCCGGGACGAAAAACGGGGGAGGTACGAAGAAGATGAGAATTTTTAAATGCCTTCTGCGGGACACCCTTCGTCTTCTGCTGCGGCATTGGGGGGTGAGTCTCCTTACTCTTCTCACGGCGGCATCGGTATTCTTTCTCGTGGGAGCCAGCGCCCTTCTTCTGGTCAATCTCCGCACCATGGTACAGCGGGTGGAGGAGGGGCTCGTGGTGCAGGCCTACGTGAAAAAAGTGGAGGATCTTCAGGCTTTGGAGGGCATGGTGGCCTCCATTCCGGGAGTGGCCCGGGTGGAAAAGGTGCTTCCCCAGCAGGCTCTTCAGAGGCTTGGAGCCACCCTTGAGGGGCATGCCCAGGCCCTGGAAATTCTCGGAGAAAACCCCCTGCCGCCGAGTTTCGAAATTCGTCTTGTCCGGGCGGCCTTCGCTTCGGGAGTGGTACGGGAGCTTCTGGGATATCCCCAGGTGGAGGACGTGGTCTATGCGGGAAAACTGGCGGAGCGCATGGCCCGGATTTCCTCCTTCGCCAACCGCTTCTCCTTCGGAGTGCTTCTCGTGGCGGTGGTGGCAAGCAGTCTGGTACTATACAACACCATACGCATTTCCATATACTCCCGGCGGGAGGAGATCTCCGTTATGCTTCTCGTGGGGGCCACTCCCACTTTCGTCTCTCTTCCCTTCGTTCTTCAGGGAATGATTTTGGGGGTGCTCGGTTCTCTGGGGGCAAGCCTTCTTCTGGGAGGGGCCTATGCCTCCTTTACGGATTTTATCCGCGAGACCATTCCCTTCATTTCCGTAATCAAGGATCCCCGGGTCTTTTTTCAGCTCGGGCTCATTCTTGTCGGGGGAGGCGTCACTCTCGGATGGATCAGCAGTTGGCTTGCGGTGGGACGCTACGTGCGCCGAGCCATGCGTCCCCTGTAAAGGCATCAAGGCAGTGTCGGTGCCTTGCAGGGAAGACACGGAAGAAAGAAACGACGGCAAAAACCCTTGGGGGGTGGTTCGGGTGAAGGATATACGAAAAGGTTTGGGAAGGCGGTGCCTCCTCCTCCTCTTTCCTCTTCTTTTGGTGTGGACAGGAGCCGCCTCGGGGACTACCATGGAGGAGATCGACCTGCGGATCAAGGCGGAACAGAGCCGGCTCGCCACCATCGAAAAACAGATCGATTATCACAAGAAACAGATATCCGTGAGTCAGCAGAAGGAACAGCGAATTCTCGAAGAGCTTTCGAAGCTTACCGAGGAGATCAACCTCTCTCACCAGAGGATATCGCTTTTGGAGCTCCAGAACGAAAAAACCCAGCTCCGGCTGGAGGAGCTGAGCCGGCAGATTGCGGAAACCGAATCCCGGCTCTCGTTCATTCGGGACCATCTTCGGGAGCGGGTGATAGCTCTCTACAAGTACGGAGGAACGGCGGAAATGGAGATGCTTCTCGCCTGCGACAACCTTTATGCCGCCATGGAGGCCTCGTATCTTCTGAACAGAATGACCCAGATGGATAGAGAGCTTTTTCAGGAGGCGGCGGAGCGTAAGCGTATTCTCGATGCCTCCCGGGAAGAGACCTTGGTGCGAAAACGGGAGCTTTCGGAGAGGCTTCTCCGTCTCAAGGACGCCGCCCGGGATCTCCAGAAAAGCGTAAAAAACCGTAACGGCTATCTCGAAGCCCTTCGGCAGCAGCGACAGGATCACCGTGCCACCGCCACCGCCCTGGAGAAAATGCAGGCCCAGCAGGAACGCGAGCTGGCGGAGCTGCTCAAGCAGAGACAGCAGCTGGCGGAGGAGAAGCGCCGGGTGCAGGAACAGAAGCCCGAAAACGAACTTCCTCCGCTCCGCAAGCCCGGACGTCTGGCCTGGCCTCACCGGGGCAAGATCACCAGCTCCTTCGGCGTGCGGGTGCATCCGATTTTCAAAACCAAGATGCGGCATACGGGGATCGATATCGACGGTGATATCGGAGATTCCGTGGGGGCTGCCGGAGTGGGCGAGGTGATCTTTGCGGGAGTTCTCCGGGGATACGGACAGATCATCATTCTCGATCACGGAGGAGGACTTTCCACGGTGTATGCTCACCTCTCTCGGATTCTCGTCCGGGAAGGACAGCGGGTACAGCAGGGACACATCATCGGCAAGGTGGGAAACACCGGAACCTCCACGGGGCCGCATCTTCATTTCGAGGTGCGGGAAAAGGGAGATGCCAAAAACCCCATGAACTATCTCGGAAGCTAATACCTTCGGGATATGGAAAAAACTTGGAATAGCCGCAGAATCCGCGGTTATCCGTGATCCAGCGCAGCAGAACACTTGAGGAAGGACGTGGATTGCCATGAAATGGAAAAAACTACGGGAAATCGGCTTGGGGGTATGCATAGGGGCCCTTGTGGCATGGACATTTATGGCCCAGGCGAACGATGCGAACAATCTGCGCCAGATCCTTCCCTTCGAAGCCAAGTCCCTCTGGCTCATGAAACAGGCGAGAGCCATTCTGGAGACCTATCATGTGGATGGAGATGCGCCTCTTTCGGAGGATATCATGGTGCAGGGGGCTCTCCGGGGAATGGTTTCCGCCTGGGATGATCCCTATACCCGCTATGCCGATCCGGACCAGCTTAAAGAAGAGGAGATCGACATGGAGGGAGAGTACGGAGGCCTGGGAATCTATATCGGCCGCAGAGAAGGACGTACCGTGGTCATCAGCCCCATCGAGGATACTCCGGCGGATCGGGTGGGCCTGAAGCCGGAAGACGTGATCGTCAAGATAGGGGAAGAAAATATTGCCGACTGGGATCAGAACCGGGTGGTGAAAGCACTTCGGGGCGAGCCGGGAACCTCCGTGACGGTCTGGATTTTCCGGGAAGGTGAATCGGATCTTCTCCGGTTCGATATCGTGCGCGAAAAGATCGAAATCAAGGCGGTACGGTACGAGCTCCTTTCGGGGGATGTGGGATACGTCCGCCTCGCTCATTTCAATCAGAAATCCGCCGAGGAGGTTTCTCGGGCCTTCGGAGATCTTCGGAATCAGGGAGCTCGAGGGTATATTCTGGATCTGCGCAACAATCCCGGAGGGCTTCTCCAGGCGGCGGTGGATATTTCGGACATGTTCCTGGACGAGGGGCTCATCGTGGGAATGAGAGGCCGGGTGGCCCGGGCGAACGAAGAAATTTATGCGGAACCGGGCTCTCTTCCCAGGGATCCGCTCAACGTGCTGATCAACGAGGGAAGCGCCAGCGCTTCGGAGATCGTGGCGGGGGCTCTGAAGGACCATGACCGGGGAAAGACCATGGGAAAAAAGAGCTTCGGCAAGGGTTCCGTGCAGACCCTCTTTCCTCTTCCCGATGGTTCCGGGGTATATGTGACCATTGCCCGATACTACACTCCTTCGGGGGTGTTGATCGACCATGTGGGATTGGAGCCCGAGGTGCTTCTTTCGGGGGATATCAGCAGGGTATACAGTGAAGATCTTCAGCTTCAGGAGGCCCATAAGGATATGCGGAGCACCCTGCTTATCCCTGCTTCGAAACCCTAGGAGGAGTACGCCGATTGAATCGAAAAAAAAGATTCCTTGTGCGGGGGATCCTGGGAGGAGTTTTCTTTTGTGCCGGAGCGCTGTTTTTCCTGCTTCTTTCGGGGAATCTCCTCTCTTCTCCTCCCGGTCCGGAAAAGAAGGCCCTGCCGGAGACTTCGGTGCTTTTCCCGCAAACCTTCTTTCCCGTCTTCTTCGGATCTCTTCCAAAGGATGAATTCTGCACCCTTTCCGGAGAGGAACTGCCGGGGCTCTTTCCGGAGTTCCTCCGGAAAGAGGTTTTTCTCTGGGAACGCTACCTCTGGCTCTCTCCGGATGTTCGAGTGCCGAGAGAGCCTTTGGACGAGAAAATCCCCCTTCTTCTCCCTCCGGAGGGGAGGGTGGTGATTCTCCTGGATGACGTAGGAAACAGCGGTGCTCTGGGAGCCTCCTTCGCTTCTCTCGAGATACCCCTTACCTGGGCCATTCTTCCGGGAGAAAGCCAGACCGAAAAATGCCGGAATCTTGCGGAGGCTCGGGGAATTCCCTACATGGTGCATATGCCCATGCAGGCTTTGGGTGATACTCCGGGAAGCTACTGGTACCGCCAGAACTGGATCGTGGAAGGCATGTCCCGGGAGGAAATCGCCCTGCGGGTGCATGAGGCTCTGGAAAAGCTCCCAAAGGCTCTGGGCATGAATAACCATCGGGGATCCCTTGCCACCGAGGATCCTCGTATCATGGAGCCCTTTCTGGATATTCTCGCGGAGAAGGGACTCTTCTTTCTCGACAGCCGAACCACTTCGAAAAGCCTGGGGGCTGTCATGGCGGCGGAGAAAGGTCTTCCGAGACTGGAAAATCACGTTTTTCTGGATCACAAAAAGGAACCTGAATTTTTCCGTTCTCAAATGAAGCGGCTTCTGGAGCTCGGAGCTCGGAGAGGATGGGCGGTGGGCATATGCCATGCCCGGTCCTCCACGTATGAGATTCTCAAGGAAATGGAGACCGAGCTTGGGGAGGATCCCCGGCTGATCACCCTTCCCGAGCTGGTGCATTTTCTCGGAGCCCAGGAAATTGCGGAGAAGGGGCAAACTCGTTGAACCAATAAAGAAAAAAGGTTCCGGGGTCTTCCGGGAGAGGACTCTGGTTCACGCGGGGGAACGGGGATGTTGCTCTGCCCCCGGCAGAGACGGCTTGGCAGTCATGTTTTGGAAAAGAACGGGAGGAAAAGTCCGTGAGGGGATGTACGGAGATTCTTATAGGCGCTCAGTGGGGCGATGAGGGTAAAGGGCGTGTGGTGGATGCCCTGGCGGGAAAAACTGACGTGATCGTGCGCTATCAGGGAGGAGCCAATGCGGGGCATACGGTTATCGTGGGCTCCGAGAAGCACGTCTTTCACCTTCTCCCCTCGGGAATGCTCTATACCGGAAAGCTTTGCATCATCGGCAACGGAGTGGTGGTGGATCCCGAGCAGCTTCTGCTGGAGCTCGGCGAGCTCCAGGCCAAGGGAAAGGATCGGGCCCGGCTGGTGGTGAGCCGGGATGCCCACGTGGTTCTTCCTTATCACAAGGTGTTGGACGGAGCGGATGAGGCTTTCCGCGGCAAAGAGCGTGCCATCGGGACCACCAAGCGCGGCATAGGCCCCTGCTATGTGGATAAGTACAACCGCATGGGAATTACCATGGGAGATCTTGCGAACCCCGAGATCCTCCGGGAGAAGCTTTCGCAGAACGTGAACGTGAAGAACATGCTTCTCACTCGGATTTACGGCATGACTCCCCTTCCCTTCGACAGCATGTACCAGGAGGCTCTGGAGTGGGGGGCCAAGCTCACCCCCTATCTGGGGGATGCCTCCCTTGAAGTTCACAAGGCCCTGGAGGAGGGTAAGGGAGTACTTCTCGAAGGAGCCCAGGGAACGCTCCTGGATGTGGATTTCGGCACCTACCCCTATGTGACGAGTTCCAACCCTACCGCTGCGGGAGGATGCATCGGTGCCGGAGTGGGCCCCACCAGAATAAGCCGGGTTATCGGAGTGGTGAAAGCCTACTGCACCCGAGTGGGGGAGGGCCCCTTTCCCACCGAAGATTTTGGAGAGCAGGGAGAACGCCTCCGGGTGACCGGAGGCGAGTTTGGAGCCACCACGGGACGCCCCCGTCGGTGCGGATGGCTTGATATGGTAGCCCTTCGGTACGCAGTGCGGATTAACGGACTCGGTGTACTCGCCCTGACGAAACTCGATGTCCTTTCGGGATTGGAAGAAATTCAGGTGGCTCTGGAATACTCCATGGAGGGCAAGAGATACCGGGAGTTTAGTCCCTCCGCTTCCTTCCTCGAAAAGGTGGAGCCCGTGTATACTTCCCTTCCGGGATGGAAGGAAGATATCACGGCATGCCGGAGCTTCGAAGAGCTTCCCCGGGAGGCTCGGGACTACGTGCGTTTTATCGAGGAACATTCGGGAGTGCCCGTGGGGTTGATAGGAGTGGGCCCCGGCCGGGAGGAAACCATCCTGAGGAATTTTTAACGAAAGCATGGAGTTTTGCGGTTTGGAGAGGGCAGGACAACGAGAAAAGCCCGTGCCGGTGAAAGCGGCCTGGGGTTTTCGACGAAAACCCCAGGATTGTCTGAAAGAAACCGGGAGGCACAGCCCTAGAAAAATCTTCCTTCCGGGAGGAAAAAAGCATGTTGATTCCGGAAATTGATTTTTGCAGATCCCGACATCTCGAAGCGCTGGATCTTCTGGAAAAGCACTGCTTTCCTGATTCTCCCTGGCCTTTCCGGATCATGGAGAGGGATCTTGCGGATGTTTCCCGGGAGGCTCTCTTTTACCTGGGGGCCTTCTGGAAGGGTTTTCTCGTAGGCTATGCGGTCTTCCGGCCTCGCAAAAAGGAGTTTGCCCTTCTGCGGATCGGAGTATACCGGGAGTATCGGCGTCAGAAGATAGGGGCCCAGCTTTTGGATGCGGGAGAGGTTCTTGCGGAGGAGATCCGGGAAGAGCATATCTTTCTGGAGGTGCGCCAGGAAAACCGAAATGCCCGGGAGTTCTACGAACGTATGGGGTATGTCCTCCAGGGAATTTCGACACGAAATCCCGGGGATCCGGAGAAGGCCCCTCTGGTATACCGAAAGAGTCTTTCCAAAGAAGATTTCCGAGAGGAGGCTCTTGAGGAAAATGGAGCCTGAAAAAGCCGTAAATCCTTGATGATTTCCGGCTTTTCCCCGTTTGAGGGAGATAGGACGGAGTTTTTCCCGGAAACCTCTTCCGGGGTTTTATGACGGCGGAGAAAAGCCGTTTCTTCCGGTGTTATGAAGAGACAGAGAATGCGGGATATATCCGAGAAGAGGATATATCCCATATCCGAAGGGAGCGAAGCCTATGCTTCTCGATACGGTGATCGTGTTAGATTATGGTTCCCAGTATACCCAGCTTATTGCCCGGCGCATCCGGGAGCAGAAGGTATACAGCGAAATTCTTCCCTGGGATACCCCCACGGAGAAGATTCTTGAAAAAAATCCCCGGGGGATCGTGCTTTCCGGAGGCCCCAACAGCGTTCATGCTCCGGGAGCTCCGGGAATTGCGGAGAGCCTTCTTGGTTCGGGGGTGCCTATTCTTGGAATATGCTATGGCATGCAGGTACTTGCCAAGGTTCTGGGAGGCCGGGTGGAACGGGGTGCCACGGCGGAGTACGGGCGATCTTCGGTGCGTTTTTACCGGGAGAATGCCCTTCTTCAGGGATTGAGCGAAACCTCCACGGTCTGGATGAGCCATTGGGATCACGTGGCGGAACTCCCCGAAGGGGCAACCCTTCTGGCGGAAAGCCTCGACGGAGTGCTTGCGGGATTTGCCGCAGGGGGGGGCAACATCTGGGCCCTTCAGTTTCATCCCGAAGTGGTGCATACCCGGGAGGGTTCCGCCATTCTTCGGAATTTTCTTTTCTCGGTGTGCTCCTGCAACCCCACCTGGGATCTGGGAGAATTTGTGGAATCCATGAAGGAGGATATCCGGCACAAAGTCGGAAAAGATCGGGTCATCTGCGGTCTTTCCGGTGGTGTGGATTCCTCGGTGGCGGCGGTGCTCACCGCTCAGGCCGTGGGAGATCAGCTGGAGTGCATTTTCGTGAACAACGGCCTTCTCCGGCAGAACGAGGCGGAGGAGGTACTCCGCGCCTATGCCTCTCTGGATCTCAAGGTGCATTACGTGGATGCGGGAGAGCGTTTTCTTTCGGCTCTTCACGGAGTAACGGAGCCCGAAAAAAAACGCAAGATCATCGGGGGAACCTTTATCCGGGTCTTCGAAGACGCCGCGAAGGAGTTGGGAGGCGCCGCATGGCTTCTCCAGGGAACGCTCTATCCCGATGTAATCGAGAGCGGTCACCAGGGCAAGGGAGCGGCGGTGATCAAAACGCATCATAACGTGGGGGGGCTTCCCGAGGATATGCAGTTCCAACTTCTGGAACCTTTGCGGGATCTCTTCAAGGATGAGGTTCGGGGAATAGGAAAAATTCTGGGAGTTCCCGAGAACATTCTCGGACGGCATCCCTTTCCCGGCCCGGGGCTTGGTGTGCGCTGTCTCGGAGAGATCCGGGAAGAGCGGCTGGAAACCCTGCGGAGGGCGGACGCCATCTTTATCCAGACTCTTCGGGACGAGGGGATTTACGACTCCATATGGCAGGCCTTCTGCGTGCTTCTTCCGGTAAATACCGTGGGAGTTATGGGAGACATCCGGACGTATGCCGAGGCGGTGGTGCTCCGGGCGGTGGAGGCCCAGGACGGCATGACCGCGGATTGGGCCCGAATAGATCCCGCCATCCTTGACCGAGTGGCGAGGCGTATCTGTAACGAGGTGCCCGGAGTTAACCGAGTGGTGCTGGATATTACGGGAAAGCCTCCGGGAACCATCGAGTGGGAATAGTGCGGCGGCGGGGATCTCTGAGAATCTTTCCGGAAGGGAGAGAATGCCTTTTCCGGATGCATGAGAAGCGAATTTCGATGTTGAAGTAGCCGAGGAAAAAGGGCGAAGAAAGGAGGAGTTCTTGTGGAAAAGGACGACCGGGAATATCTTCGGCGATTCCGGGGCACCATGATTCCCTTTCTGTTGGTGCTGGGCCTCTTCGGCCTTCTGAGCTATCGGGTGACCCGTCCGGTGATGGCCCCTATTCTATGGGCCTCCCTGCTCTCCGCCTTTTCCTATCCTCTCTATCAATGGCTGCATATCCGGATTTTTCGGGGAAAGGACCGGAATATCGCCGCCTTCATAAACACCTGCGTGGTGGTGCTCGTGCTGGTGCTTCCCACCATCTTTCTGGGGAGCGTGCTTATCCGTGAAGGGGTCTATCTCTACGGCATCGTAACGGATTATCTGGCGGCGAATCCGAGCATCAATTTCCATCTGGGGGACTATCTTCCCGAGTGGCTTACCCGGGAAAACGCCGCCCTGGATGAATATGTCATCTCCCTTCAAAACTCCTTGCGCCACGGATTGCGATGGGCCGCCTCCTACATAGGGGCCATTTCCCGGGATCTTCTGGGAAACGCCTTCAGTATCATCTACCAGGCGGTCTTTGCGGTGGTGGCTACGTTCTTTCTTACCCGGGACGGCCATGTGATACTTGAATATCTCAAGGATATCACTCCCCTGGGGGAGGAAGAGCGGGAGCTTTTTTTCGCCCGGGCGAAGAAACTTCTCCGCTCCATCGTATACGGAGTCATCTTTACCGCGGGAATCCAGGCTTTCTTGGGAACCCTGGGATGGTCCTACTTCGAACTTCCGGCTCCCCTCATTTTTGGAGCGGTCATGTTCCTCCTCGCCATGATTCCCATCGTGGGCACCTCGTTGGTTCTTATCCCCGGAGCGGCGTATCTCTTCTTTCTCGGACATCACATCCAGGGGGTGGTACTGGCGGTATACAGCGTGGTGGCGGTAAGTTCCATCGAATCCTTCGTGCGCCCTCTCTTCATTTCCGAGGGAAGCCAGGTACACGCTCTTATCGTTATCGTGGGTATTCTGGGAGGTCTCGCCTCGTGGGGATTTCTCGGACTCTTCCTGGGGCCCCTGGTGGTTTCCCTGTTCATCTTTTTCCTGGATGGTTACCGTCGGATCGAGATCATCCGGCGGGGAAAAAATACGGATATTTCCTGACGAAAGGCGAGGAGGCGAAGAAATGCCCTATGTCCTTGCAGTAAGCGGTCTCAAAAATTCCGGAAAGACCACCCTCTGCGGAGAGCTTCTTGAAAGGCTTCGGAGAAGGGGCTATGCGGTGGGATATGCCAAGCACAGCTCCCACTCTCTGGAGAGTTCCGAGAACACCGATACCGGAAAGATCCGGGCTCTCCAGATTTCCACGGTGCATTTCTCTCCCCGGGCGGTGCTCCTGGAGCTCGGAGAAGATCCCCCGGTGCAGTACACCCTTTCTCTGTGCTTTCCCCGGGAGGATCTGGTGCTTCTGGAAGGGGGCAAACATCTGCCCTTTCCCCGGATATGGGTGGGAGCTCCCGAAACGGTGCCTCCGGATGTAAAGGGCATCATCGCTTTCTGGAACCGATCTGCGGCGGAGAATCCCGACGATTCCCCGGAGTACGCTCCGGGGGAGGAAGAGCGGCTGACGGATCGTATCGAAAAACTTCTGCTCCCCCGGGAAAAAGAAACTCTGGAGGTGTTTCTCGAAAATCGGAAACTCCCCGTGAAGAGCTTCGTGGGAGAGTTTATCGCCGGAGGTATCCGGGGAATGCTGGGATCTCTCAAGGGATACGCTCCGAATTTTTGCGGCAACATCTCTCTTCTTCTCAAAAATGACGAACCCTCGGAAAAATCCTGACGAAGCCCCGAGGTGTTTCCGGAATTTTTCAGGATGCAAGGGTACTTTTTTCAAAAAACAGACTCTTCGAGGCGGAGCGTTTTTTTCACCGAAGATGCTTGTTTCTTCCTGCGGAGCTGTCTATAATGAATACCGCTTTTCATGGAGTCCCTCTTATGTAATGGGGACATGGGCTTTTTTGTTGTGCACTTTAAAGGGAGGTTGTGGTACGGATGTTTTTGCAGCTGTTGCTTGTGGCTCTTATAGGAGCCCTGTCCTTGGGATTCGCTTATTATTCCCTCGCCAAGATTAATGCTTTTGAGGTGAAAAACGATCGAGTAAACGAGCTTTCCGGCATTATTCACAGCGGAGCGATGACGTTTCTCTTCCGGGAATATCGCTGGCTGGCTCCTTTCGTGGTGCTGGTGGCTCTTTTCCTGGCCTTTAAAATCAGCATTCCCACGGCGATTTCCTTCGTTTTCGGTGCTCTCTGCAGTGGTGTGGCGGGCTTTATCGGCATGAAGGTGGCCACCAGATCCAACGGAAAAACCGCCTTTGCGGCTACCGAAGGAATGAACAAAGCCCTGGGAGTGGCCTTTACCGGAGGCATCGTGATGGGCATGTCCGTGGTAGGCATCGGTGTGCTGGGTGTGGTGATCTGCTACTTCCTCTTCGGGGATCCCAACGTCATTACGGGCTTTGGCTTCGGCGCCAGCTCCATCGCTCTCTTCGCCCGCGTGGGCGGCGGCATCTATACCAAGGCTGCGGATGTGGGAGCGGACCTGGTGGGTAAAGTCGAGGCGGGCATTCCCGAGGACGATCCCCGGAATCCTGCAGTCATCGCGGACAACGTGGGAGATAACGTGGGAGACATCGCCGGCATGGGAGCGGACCTCTTCGAATCCTACGTAAACTCCATCATCGCCGCCATGGCCATCGGCCTCGTGGTGGCGGGAGACCGGGGAGTCGTCTATCCTCTTTTCCTCGCGGCCCTCGGCATCGTGGCGGCCATTCTGGGCACCTTCTTCGTGCGGGTCAGGGAAGGGGGCAATCCCCAGCTGGCTTTGCGCATGGGCACCATGTCCACGGGCTTTTTCATGATTCTGGGAACCTGGCTTGTCACCTCCAAGGTCTTCGATGGCGACATCACGCTCTTTTACGCCGTGGTAGCGGGAGTCCTTGCGGGAGTTCTCGTGGGATACGTCACGGAGATCTACACTTCCGCGACCTACAAGTCCGTTAAGGATATCGCCAAGGCCTCCGAAACCGGTCCCGCCACGAACATCCTCGCGGGAATAGGAGTGGGAATGAAATCCACCGCCATTCCGGTGATCATCATCTGTGCCGCCATTCTCGTGGGAGTGAAGTTCGGAGGGCTCTACGGCATTGCCTGCGCTGCGGTGGGCATGCTTTCCATTACCGGTATGACCCTGAGCGTGGATGCCTACGGCCCCATTGCGGATAACGCTGGCGGCATCGCCGAAATGGCCCACCTTCCCGCAGAGGTTCGGAAGATTACGGATAAGCTCGATGCGGTGGGTAATACCACTGCCGCCATCGGCAAGGGGCTTGCCATCGGCTCCGCCGCCCTCACCGCCCTGGCCCTCTTCTCGGCCTACGGTACTGCGGTGGGGCTCTCCAGCATCGACCTTCAGAATCCCAAGGTCATGGTGGGACTCTTCATCGGGGGCATGCTGCCCTTCCTTTTCAGTGCTCTCACCATTCAGGCGGTGGGCCGGGCGGCTCAGGCCATGATCGAAGAGGTTCGCCGGCAGTTCAAGGAGATTCCCGGCATCATGGAGGGCACGGGGCGTCCCGAGTACGAGCGCTGTGTGGATATCTCCACTGCCGCCTCCCTCCGGGAAATGATCATTCCCGGAATTCTCGCGGTGGTCACGCCTCTGGCGGTAGGGCTGCTTCTGGGAGCGGAAGCCCTGGGAGGACTTCTGGGTGGTTCCATCGTTACGGGGGTCATGATGGCCATCTTCATGTCCAATTCCGGAGGCGCCTGGGATAACGCCAAGAAGTACATCGAAGAGGGAAATCACGGCGGCAAGGGATCCGAGCCCCATGCGGCGGCGGTCACCGGAGACACTGTGGGAGATCCCTTCAAGGATACCTCCGGGCCGAGCCTGAACATCCTCATCAAACTTATGTCCGTGGTGGCTCTCGTACTGGCACCTCTCTTCCTCTAAGGCTTTTACTGCAGAGGTATTATGGCGGAAGAAAGGGAATGTTCCCCCAAGACGGGGCCGTTCCCCTCAAGAAGAACAGCAGGGGGAGGCATGCCTCCCCCTGCTGTTCTCTCGTTGATTGGTGCGCCCGGAGCCGAATCTCCCGGGAGGGGGCTGGAATGTATCGGGATAACGTGAAAAAAGTGAAGGAAGCTCTGGACATCGTGGAGCTCATTTCCGAAAGAGTACCTCTCCGGAAGGTGGGGCAGAACTATCGGGGACTCTGTCCCTTTCATTCGGAGAAAACCCCCTCCTTTTACGTCTCTCCGGAACGGCAGAGCTACCACTGCTTTGGCTGTGGTGCGGGGGGAGATATTTTCACCTTTGTCATGGAGACCGAAGGAATTCCTTTCAAGGAGGCTCTGGAGGTTCTTGCTTCCCGTGGGGGAGTTTCTCTGGAGAAAGCTCTCGGAACGGAGGCGAGGAAAGACCTTAGAGCCCTTCTGGAGGCGGCCCGGGAACATTACGAAAGAAACCTGGAGGGCCCCCAGGGAAAGATGGCCCGGGACTATCTTGCCCAGCGGAAAATTTCTCCGGAAGCCCGGAAGGCCTACAATCTTGGCTGGGCCTGTCAAAGCTGGAACGATCTGGGAGAATATCTGCGAAGAGAGGGCTTTGCCCGGGAGGATGCCCTGGATGCGGGGCTTCTTATCCCGGGAGATCGGGGAGCCTACGACCGTTTTCGGGGACGGGTCATCTTTCCCATCCGGGATGTGGCGGGGCGTACCATCGCCTTCGGAGGGCGTCTCGTTTCGGGGGAGGGGGCCAAGTACGTGAACAGCCCCGAGGGCTCTCTCTTCTCCAAACGCCGAAACCTCTATCTCTTTTCCCGAGCCAAGAAAGCCATGAGAGAAAAGGGCGAGGCCCTTTTGGTGGAGGGGTACATGGATGCTCTGCGGCTTCACCTCGCGGGTTTTCAGGAGGCCGTGGCCTCTCTGGGGACGGCTCTCTCCGAGGAGCAGGGGGATCTCATACGTCGTTTCGCCGGCCGGGCCTGGGTTTGTTACGATGCGGATGCGGCGGGACAGGAGGCGGCGCTCCGGGGGATGTACATTCTTCAATCCCGGGGGCTCGACGTGAGGGTTATGCTGCTTCCTCCGGGGGAAGATCCGGACTCTCTCGTGGCGGCTCCCGGAGGGGCGGAACTTTTTCGGGAGCTCCGGAAAAAAGCTCTTCCCCTGGTCTCCTACCACCTTCGCCTTCGGGAGCCTCTTTTGCGGGATCCCCGCACCCGAACTGCGGGAGTGGAGGAGATCCTCGAAAAAACCGGAGCCCTTCCCTCTTTCGAAGTGGCCCCCTATCTTTCGGAGATCGCCTCGGCCTTCGGCATGTTCTCTCACGAAGTGGCGAAACTCCTGGAGGAATATCGCAAGAGAGAGCATGTCCGGGAAAAAAGAATGTTCTCCGAAAAAGAGGATTCCCCCTCTTCCTGCGTATATATACATAGGGAGGAGCGAGAGGAGCGGGGGCGCCGCCTGGAGAAGGTCCACGTTCTCGAAGCGGGGCTCATTTATCTTCTGAGCCGGGGAAAACATCCCTCTCCCCTGGATTTGGAAAAAATTCTCCCCCTCTTTTCCGAGGATCTTCTTCGGAATCTTGCGGTGGCGTTTCTTCAGGAGAGGAATCCCGATGTTCTCCGAGCCCGATGGCTTGAAATGGGGGATACCTTTCCCTTTCAGGTCGTCGAGAAGGGGGCGGTTTTCTGCGAGCAGATTTCCGATGAGGATCCCTGGAACAAAGTGCTCTCTTCTCTGCTGGAACATGCGGAAAAGAGAGAGTACCTCCGGTGGAAGGAAAAAATTGCCCGAAACGAGGCGACCCCCGAAGAATTGCAGCGCTTCCTCGAATTGGGAAAACGGCTTAAAAAAGGGAGGACGTTACATGGCAAAGAAGAATAGCACTCCGTCGAAATCCAAGAAAAAGACCCCCCCGAAGATACAGATGCCTCCGGAAGAATCCCGGGAGGAGGGACTTGCCGGAGAGGAACAGCTTGCCGAGGAGCCCCGGGAGGTGAAACAGGAATTTACCCGAGAGGAAAAGCTTGGTTTCATCGATAAAATTCGGGTGTTGCTCCAGGAAGGACAGGAGAAGGGATATCTTACCTACGAGGATATCGAAAAACAGATTCCCGAAGAGTATCTGAATGCGGAAACCCTGGATAATCTTTATTCCAATTTGCTGGAGCTCGGAATTCAGGTTCAGGAGGAGGTCAAAAAGGCCAAAGCCGAAGAGAAGGAGGACGATCTCCTCGAATCCACCGAGGAGATGGGAGATCTCGAAGATCTGCCCCTGTCCGATCCCGTGCGCATGTATCTCCGGGAAATCGGCAAGATCTCTCTTCTCACTCCGGATCAGGAGGTGCAGCTCGCCATGAGGGTGGAGGCGGGAGATCCCGTGGCAAAGGCCGCCCTGGTGGAGGCGAATTTGCGGCTTGTGGTGAGTATTGCGAAAAAATATATCGGCCGGGGAATGCTTTTTCTCGATCTCATTCAGGAAGGAAACCTGGGGCTTATCCGGGCGGTGGAGAAGTTCGATTACCGCAAGGGATACAAGTTCAGCACCTATGCTACCTGGTGGATACGCCAGGCCATAACCCGAGCCATTGCGGACCAGGCCCGGACCATCCGGATTCCCGTACACATGGTGGAGACCATCAACAAGCTCATTCGCATCTCCCGGCAGCTGGTGCAGCGCCTGGGGCGGGAACCCACCGCGGAGGAAGTGGCGGCGGAGATGGATATTCTTCCCACCAAGGTGGAGGAGATCCAGAAGATTGCCCAGGAGCCGGTCTCTCTGGAGACTCCCATAGGAGAAGAAGAGGACAGCCAGCTCGGGGACTTCCTGGAGGACAAGGATATTCCCAGCCCCGAAGAAGCCGCGTCGAGCCAGCTTTTGCGCGAACAATTGGAGACCATGCTGGAGGATCTCACGGATCGGGAGAAGGAGGTGCTGCGCCTTCGGTTCGGCCTGGAGGACGGACATCCCTATACTCTCGAAGAGGTGGGCAAACGCTTCGGGGTGACCCGGGAGCGAATTCGGCAGATCGAAGCCAAGGCGCTGCGAAAACTGCGGCATCCCAGCCGAAGTAAAAAACTTCGGGATTTCCTGGACTGATGCGGGTTGTTCCTGTTTTTCTCCAGTGTTGCGATCCTCTCGCTCTCTGATATACTTATGGGTGCTTTGTGCATGGAGGCACAAAAATGCGACTTGATCTCTTTCTCAAACTTGCCCGCCTGGTAAAAAGGCGGAGCGTGGCCCAGGACATGATCCGTATCGGGGCGGTGCGCATTAACGAAAGGCAGGGGAAGCCCTCCTCTTCGGTTCGCCTGGGAGACGTGGTGGAAATTGCTTATCCCCGGAGGGTCTTGAAGGTAAAAGTCCTGGAGGATGATGAAAAACAGCTTCGCCGGAAGATCGAAGCCTATGAGTTGCTGGAAGAACGCAGAGTGGACCCCGAAGAAGTTCCGTGGTAGTTCGTGCTCTTGAGTGGAAGCGCTCTCCCCGGAGCGGCTTTTCCCTTTCTCAAAGACCCCCTTGCTCCTCCGGAGAATTTTATGACATATTACGTGAAACAAGGAGGTGCCAAACATGGCATATATAGTCGGCGTGCACGGAAGAGAGATTCTCGATTCCCGGGGTAACCCTACCGTGGAGGCGGAGGTATGGCTTGATACGGGCGTGATTGCCCGGGCGGCGGTTCCTTCGGGAGCTTCCACGGGAAGTTTCGAAGCCGTGGAGCTTCGAGACGGAGAGTCCCGTTACGGAGGCAAGGGAGTGCTCCGGGCAGTGAAAAACATCAACGACGTCCTGGCTCCGGAGATTGTGGGAATGGATCCCGCAGACCAGGAGGAACTGGATGCTCTTCTCTGTTCCCTGGATGCGACGGACAACAAGGGAAACCTCGGAGCCAACGCCATTCTGGGTATCTCCATGGCTGCAGCGAGAGCTGCCGCAGAAGAGCACGGCCTTCCCCTCTGGGCGTACCTGGGCGGCCTGGGCCCCCATTGCCTTCCCACTCCCATGATGAACGTCATCAACGGCGGGGCTCATGCGGATAACACCCTGGATATTCAGGAATTCATGATCATGCCCTACGGAGCACCCTCCTTCGGCGAGGGCCTGCGGATGGGAGCCGAAATCTACCATACCCTGCGGAAAATTCTCAAATCCAAGGGATATTCCGTGGCCCTGGGAGATGAGGGAGGGTTTGCGCCGAACCTGAAGACCAATGCGGAGGCTCTGGATCTTTTGGTGGAAGCCATCGAAAAGGCGGGATACGTTCCCGGCAAGGAAGTGGGGCTTGCTCTGGATGCGGCCATCACGGACCTTTTCCGGGAAGGTGCCTACCATTTCGAGGGAGAAAAAAAAGTCTTCTCTCCCCAGGAGCTGACGGATTACTATGCGGAGCTCTGCCGTACCTATCCCATCGTCTCTCTGGAGGATGGCATGGCGGAAGATGACTGGGAGGGATGGCAGCTCCTCACGAAGGCTTTGGGGAACAAAGTGCAGCTTGTGGGAGACGACGTCTTTGTCACCAACCCCGAACGCTTCCGCCGGGGAATGGAGCTCGGAGTGGCCAACGCCATACTCATCAAACTCAATCAGATCGGCACGGTGAGTGAAACTCTGGAGGTTATCAACACCGCTCGATGGAACGGATACGGAGCGGTGATCTCACACCGTTCCGGAGAAACTGCGGACAGCTTTATCGCGGATCTTGCCGTGGCCACGGGAGTGGGGCAGATTAAGACCGGAGCTCCCGCCCGAACGGATCGGGTAGAGAAGTACAATCAGCTTCTGCGGATTGCCGAGGAGCTTCCCGAAGAGGCCTATGCGGGGAAAAAGCGGATTCGCTGTTCCTGGTAGAAAAAAGGCCCCGTATATTTTATAGATGGAGGAGGAAGAAACGTATGAAGAAAGTTGTGGTTACGGATAAGGCTCCTGCGGCCATCGGACCTTACAGTCAAGGAGTCTGGGCGGGTAGTTTCCTGTTTCTCTCGGGGCAGATCCCTCTGGATCCCGTCAAGGGAGCTCTGGTGGGCACCACTGCGGCGGAGCAGGCTGAACAGGTTTTTCGAAACATCGAGGGAGCTCTGGAATCTCAGGGGCTTACCTTCGGGAACGTGGTGAAAGCCACGGTGTTTGCCAAGAACATGGAGGATTTCGGAGCGATAAACGAGGTGTATGCCACCCGCTTTTCCGCAGAACCTCCCGCACGGTCCTTTGTGGAGGTGGCCCGGCTTCCCAAGGATGTGCTCGTGGAAATTGAAGTCATCGCGTACAGGCCATAACCTCAGGACGAGCCTCTTCCCTGAAGGGACTTTTTCCGGGAAGAAAGGATGAGCTCTATGAGGGTTGCGGAACCTACGGTAGAACGCCTGGTTCAGTACTATAGATTTTTGAGGCAGCTTCACGAAGAGGGAAGAAGAGTCATTTCTTCTCAGGATATCGGGCTTACCCTGGGTCTCAAAGCGAGCCAGGTACGGAAGGATCTTTCGTATTTCGGAGAGATCGGTAAGCGTGGTGTGGGGTACCATGTGGAGCGGCTTTACGATCATATACGGAACATTCTCTCTTCTCCCCGGGTGTGGAAGATGGGTTTGGTAGGCGTGGGGCATTTGGGAACCGCTCTCTTGGGATACAACTCCCTTCGGAGCGACAAGTTCGGTATCGAGGCCCTCTTTGACGTGGATCCTCAGAAGGTGGGTACCTCTCTGGGAGGGATTTCCTGCCATCACGTGGAAGATATGCCTCGAATCATGCAGGAGAAGGACATACGGGTCATTATCCTTACGGTGCCCGCTCATGCGGCGCAGTACTGTGTGGACAAGGCTCTGGAAAGCGGCAGACTTAGAGGCATACTCACCTTTACGCCCGTCCCCGTGGTGGTTCCCCGGGATGTTTTGGTGTATGGGGTGGACATCTCGGTGGAGATGGAAAAACTGCTTTTTTATCTTAAACAGGAAGAGGTTTCCTGAAGAAAACTTCTCCTCATCCTTTGAAGGATGGAAAAAGCTTGGTACAATAACGGGCAGTTCTGCACGTACCCGGATAGAGGATGTACGGATATTTTAAGGGAGGCGATGTATTTGCATTTGCGGGGTAGTTTTTTGGGTGTGGCAATGCCGTTGCTGGTTGCGTCTGTAGCGTGGGCGGAGGCTGGGGGAACCCAGGGTAATCTTTTGGGCATGTTGATGCCCCTGGGGCTCTTCGTAGTAATTTTTTATTTTCTTATCATTCGTCCTCAGAAGAAGAAGCAGCGGAAGCATGACGACATGCTCGGCTCTATCCGCAGGGGGGATCAGGTGGTTTCTGCGGGAGGCTTCTTCGGAACGGTGAAGGAAGTCAAGGACGACAGTTTTATCGTGGAGATCGCCGAGGGTGTGAAGGTTCGCATTCTCAAAGGATCCATCTCCATGAAGCGCTCCTCCGAGGATGAAGCTCCTCAGGCAAAGAATGCCAAAACTGCCGGTTCCGAGGAGAAACCCGAGGCCGGAGAGGCTTCCGCCAAGGGTGCGGATGAAGAGAACAAATAGGGTCAGCCCTTTTGTCGCATGCTCTCAGGCGGAGCAGGATTCCCTGCTCCGCTTATGCTGTTTTTTTTGAGAGCCCTCATGCGGAGGATTTCTCGAAATTATTGCATAACCGTGGCATATAAAATTTAGGAGGTCGTATGTATGCTTAGACGCGAGCGGTGGCGGCTCTTGCTGGTGCTTGTAGTAGTGTTGGCCGCCCTGATTACGGTATTTCCGATAAAGGGGCGTATCCGTCTCGGATTGGATCTCAAGGGAGGAGCCCATATCGTCCTCCAGGCGAAGGGAACCGAGGAAAATCCGCTTACTGGCGATAGTGTGGAACGTTTGCTTGCGGTTCTTCGGAACCGGGTAGACCAGTACGGTGTAACGGAGCCCGTCATTCAAAGAGTCGGAGGGGATCGCATCATCGTGGACCTCCCCGGAGTGGAAGATCCTCAGGCGGCGCTGGAGCTTATCGGCAAGACCGCCCTTCTGGAGTTCCGGCCGGTTCTTTCGGTTTCCTCTCAGGTGCCTGCGGCGCCTCACCGGGAGAATTACGACAGTGACGAGACTTTCCAGAGAGCCCAGGATCGCTGGCAGGAGGCAAAGGACGAAATTGACGCTCTGGCGGTGTCCATGGAAGAGCGTCAGAAAGATGATTCCTCCCTCTACGTGGGCCGGGATGAACGGGGAACGGTTTATCTTCTCGGTTCTCCCGCGGTAACGGGAAGAGATCTTCAGGATGCCAAAACCAGCTACGACAACTTGGGACGTTCCGTGGTAACCCTCAAGTTCAACAGCGAGGGAACCAAACTTTTCGATGCCGCCACAAGGGACGGCGTGGGCAAACAGCTCGCCATCGTCCTTGACGGCGCAGTGATCTCCGCCCCGGTGGTGCAGGAACGGATCAGCGGCGGAGAAGCCCAGATTTCCGGAAAATTCTCCCCCGCCGAGGCACAGCGTCTTTCCATTATGCTCCGGGCGGGAGCTCTGCCGGTACCCGTGGAAATTCTCGAAAATCGTTCCGTGGGGCCCACCCTGGGATCCGACTCCATCGCCTCGGGAATGCGGGCGGGGCTTATCGGAGCGGGACTTGTGGTGCTCTTCATGCTCGTCTACTATCGTATCCTCGGCGTGGCGGCGGACCTTGCCCTGGGAGTGAGCATGCTTCTCCTCTTTGCGGGGCTCGTGAGCCTTCATGCCACCCTTACCCTTCCGGGCATTGCGGGTATCATCCTCACCATCGGTATGGCGGTGGATGGCAATATCCTCATCTTCGAGCGCATCCGGGAGGAACGCCGGTCGGGGAAAACTCCCCTGGCGGCTATTGATTCGGGATTCCGCAAGGCTCTTACCACAATTCTCGATGCCAACATCACCACCCTTATCGCCGCAGCGGTGCTTTACTACTTCGGCAGCGGCCCCATCCGGGGATTTGCGGTGACCCTGAGCATTGGTATCGTTACGAGCGTTTTCAGCGCCATAGTCGTTACCAGGGTGCTTGTTTCCGTTTTCGCCGGAACCAGACGCGGCTCCTGGCTGGCATAGGAGGGTGGAGCGTATGTTCGCGAAAAAAACGTTTAACATTAATTTTATGCGGTATAAAAAGGTGGCCATGCTCCTGAGCGCGGTGCTTCTGATACTCAGCCTGGCATTACTTGTGGTACGGGGGTTGAATCTGGGTATCGATTTCAGCGGAGGAGTGCTCGTACAGGTGGAGCTTTCCCAACCCCTGCCTGTGGGAGATCTGCGGGAAGTGCTTCGGAACGAGGGTTTTTCGGGATCCACCATTCAGGGGTATGACGAAAAGGGAATCATCATCCGGGTGGCAGCGGATACCGACGAGGCTCAGGTGCAGGTTCTTCAAGCTCTCAAGCAGAAGGATCCGGATCTCAAGCTTCTTCGTCTCGAAAAGGTGGGCCCCGTGGTGGGCCGCCAGCTTCGGCAGGAGGCGATTTTCGCTACCGCCATCGCTTTGGTGGGCATTCTCGCCTACATCACCTTCCGTTTCCGTTTCCGCTTCGCCCTGGTGAGCGTGGCAGCCCTGGTGCACGATACCCTGATCACCCTCGGATTTTTCAGTCTTCTCGGAAGGGAAATCTCTCTTCCCTTCGTGGCGGCCATTCTTACCCTGGTAGGGTATTCTCTGAACGATACCATCGTGGTGCTCGACCGGGTACGGGAAAACTGGAAGGAATACCGCTCTCTCGGGCTGGACAACATGCTCGACAAGTCCGTGAACCAAACGTTATCCCGGACCATCAACACCTCCCTTACCACGTTTCTCCCCGTCTGCGCTCTCTTCCTTTTCGGGGGTCCGGTGATTGCGGACTTTTCTCTGGCGCTTCTCGTGGGAATTCTCGTGGGAACCTATAGCTCCATCTACGTGGCCGCAGCGCTTCTCTCGGAGTGGTATACCCGATATCCCGCCAAATCGTAGCACCGCCTTTACGGAAGCTTGAGCGGCAAGGGCCGGGGAGATCGTTTCCGGACGCTCTCCGGAAAGAAAGCCGAGCGATTCGGCCCGGAGTGTTTGCGGAAACGAAAAACTTCGGCCCTTTACGGGAGCTTTTCCGGACGTTCTTCCGGGGATTGTGCAAGCCCCGGAACTGCGGTGTAGCCATCGAAGGATGGGTGTTTTTTTGAAGGAGTGTATTCCGGAACCGTGCTTTCCCCATTGACCTTTAAGGATCTGCATATATGGAACACCGATGACGCCGCTCTCTCCATAGCTCAGTCTCTGGGCTGCAGCAGCGTGGTAGCCACCCTCATGCGCATGCGGGGAGTGGAGGATCATCTCCAGGCCCGGGATTTTCTCCGCCCGGGCCTGGCGGACATTTGCAGCGCCTTTTTCCTGGGAGATCATGTGCCTTCGGGAAAGGACTTCTTGCAGCATCTGGGTCCGGAAAGCCGGGTGGTGGTGTACGGGGATTACGATGTGGACGGCGTTACCGCCACGGCCTTGGCGGCGGAGCTGTGTCTCTTTCTCGGCGCTTCGGTGCGATACTTCATTCCCGATCGTCACCGCCAGGGATACGGGCTTCACGAGGATATGGTGCGGCGCATAGCTCAGGCGGGATGCGATTTTCTCATCGTGGTGGATTGCGGCACCAAAAGCCGGGAGGCCAAGGAAGCCGCCCGGGAGGCGGGAGTGCCGGTTTTCGTCTTCGATCATCATCTTCCCGACGAAGAAGGCGGGGAGGAGGATCATTGGGGGCATCTCGTGAATCCGCATGTTTCCGGGGGCAATCTTGCCGCTCAGAGGCTCAGCGCTGCAGGAGTTCTGTGGGTCTGGATTCTCCAGAACGACCTTGTTCCCCTTTCCTGGCTGGCGGAACGGCTGGATCTCGTGGCCCTCTCCACCATCGCGGATTGCATGGAATTGGGGGTTCCCAACCGGACGCTGGTGCACGAGGGGCTCCAGGTACTCGGCCGAAGTCTTCGGCCGGGTATGCAGATTCTCAAGGAGAGCCTGGGATTGAACGAGGGATTCGTTACCGAAGAGGATGTGGCCATGCGCATCGCTCCGTGCATCAACGCCGCGGGGCGTCTGGATCTTGCGGAGATTGCGGTGAAGGTGCTCCTCTCGGAAGAGGGATATCCCGAGTGGGTAGATCGTCTGGTCTCTCTGAACCGGCAGAGGCAGAGCGTGTCGGCAAAAATTTTCGAAGAGGTTCTTTCTCCTGTTCAGGAAGGAAAGCGGGTTTTTCTTGATCCTAACTGGCCTCCGGGGGTTTTGAGCGGCGTGGCGAGCCGTATCTGCGCCCGGTTTTCCTGCCCCGTGGTTCTGGGGGCCCCCGTGGGCCCAGGCATTCGAGGAACCGTGCGCTTTCCCCGGGGAGGCGATGCGGTGGAGTTTCTCCAAAAGCGGGCGTCCCTCTTCACTGCCTGGGGAGGACATCCCTATGCAGCGGGGTTTTCCGTTCCCCGAGAGGTTTGGGAAACCTTGGCGGCGGAGATGGAGGAAGACCTCCGGAGCTTTGTCCCCGAAGAAGAAAAAATTCATGTCTGTTCCTGCCCTCCCGCGATTTTTTCTCTTCCCCTCTGGAATCAGATGACCCGGCTCGGTCCCTTCGGCAAGGGAAACCCTCACCCTCTCCTTTTCTGTGAACAGGAACCCCGTATTTCTAAAAGGCGTTTCGGGGCAGAGGGAAAGCATCTCGCCTTCCTTCATGGAGATATGGAAATTATAGCCTGGAACGGCACGGCCTTTTTCGAACGTTACGGATTCCCCTCGGGGGTGGTCTATCGTCCCAGGCTCAATCTCTGGAAGGGGCGTTCTCGGGTACAGCTTATTCTGGAGCATGCGATCTACGAAGAGGGTATACTGTAGAAAGAATCTCTCCGGGGGGTTCCCCCCGAGTTTGATAGCCCGGTTTTTCCACGAGCCGCCTTCTGAGAGATTCGAGGGTGTGCATGGGCGTATTCCGGGATACGTGAGTTTTCTCGGTGAGCTTCTGGAATTCCTGCGAAAGAAAGGTGCAGCATGCCGGAAAAGAAAAAAATCCAGAAAAAGGCCGAAGAGCCCAAATTGACCGCCCCGGTGGAGGAGCGCAGCCAGGGCAAGAGAGACGTGCGTATTCTCGGAGACAGCTTTATCGGAAGGATCGATCCTCTCCAGAGAGTGAGTGCGGTTCGCATGGGCTGGCAGGATCTCTGGCGTAAGGTCTCTTCGTATCTTTCCAGGGATGAGCTCATTCTCCTGGGAGAAAGTTTCGTCTTTTCCTCGGGGGCCCATGGCGAGCAGGTACGTCAATCCGGAGAGCCCTATATCGTACACCCTCTTTCGGTGGCAGCGGTACTGGCGGATATGGGGCTGGACGTGGAAACCCTCATGGCCTCGCTGCTGCACGATGTCCTGGAGGATACGTCTCTCAAAGAGGAGGAACTTGCGGGGCGTTTCGGCAAGGATGTGGCCTTTCTTGTCAATGGAGTGACCAAGCTCGGGCGAATCCACTTTCAGACCCTCGAAGATTATCAGGCGGAAAATTTACGGAAGATGTTCCTGGTGATGGCGAAGGATATCCGGGTGGTACTCATCAAGCTCGCGGACCGTTTGCACAATATGCGCACCCTCCGGGTGCTCCCTCGGGAGAAACAGGTCCGCATCGCCCGGGAGACTCAGGAGATCTACGCTCCCCTGGCGCACCGCCTGGGAATCTACCATATCAAACGGGAGCTCGAAGATCTTTCGTACCGCACCCTCGATCCCGATACCTACTACGAAATCCGTCGCCGGGTAAAAAAGAAGCTCCCCGAACGGGAGGCCATCGTCAAGAAGGCCATCGACATCCTTCAAAAAGAAATTTCCGGAGCGGGGATACAGCTCAACATTACCGGCCGGGCAAAACATTTCTACAGCATCTACGAAAAAATGTGCCGTAAGAATCTTTCGGTGGATCAGCTCTACGATCTTCTGGCGGTGCGGGTTATCGTAGATACCGTGGTGGAATGTTATACCGTGCTCGGTATCGTGCACACTCTCTGGAAACCCATTCCCGGGCAGTTCGACGACTACATCGCGAATCCCAAGAACAACATGTATCAATCTCTGCACACCACCGTGGTGGGCCCCAGCGCGGAGCCTCTGGAGGTGCAGATACGAACGTGGGAGATGCACGAACTGGCGGAATACGGTGTGGCGGCCCACTGGCGGTACAAGGAAAAGAGAGAGGGCACCGTAGATTCTCTGGATCAGAAACTCGTCTGGATCCGTCAGGCTTTGGAGGAACAGGGCGAAGACGCCCAGCCCACGGATTTTCTGGAGCATCTCAAGGAAGATGTGCTTACCTCGGAGGTCTTCGTTTTTACCCCCAAGGGAGACGTGATCAACCTTCCCCACGGATCGACCCCCATCGACTTCGCCTACACCGTACACACCGAAGTGGGGCATAAATGTGTGGGAGCCATGATCAACGGACGTATCGTTCCCATCGACTATACCCTTCAGAACGGTGATATCGTGCGGGTTCACACCTCTCCCCAGGGACATCCCTCCCGGGATTGGCTCAAGATCGCCCGGAGCAACCGGGCCCGTTCCAAGATCCGCTCCTGGTTCCGGCAGCAGGAGAAGGCGGTACGGGAAAAGAACCACCTTCGAGGGCAGGAGATCCTGGAAAAGGAAATCCGCCGGCGTTTGGGAGATCCTCTCTGGAATGCCGAACGAGGAGAGGCTCTTCTGAATCGGAGTGCCAAGAGCCTTGGCCATCCAAGCTGGGAAGAGCTTGTCACCGAAGTGGGGGCGGGCAGCCAGAACTCTTCCAAGGTGGCTGCCCGGGTGGTGCAGCATATCCGGGAAAAGGAAGGGGCGGGGAATGCGCCTCTTCCCCTTCTCGAGGAAGCTCCCAAGGATCGTAAGGGAGATTCGGAGATCGTCGTGGAGGGGGCCGAGGGAGTTCTCGTGGGCCTTGCAAACTGTTGCGCTCCCATCCCCGGAGATCTTCTGGCGGGATTGGTTACCAAAAGTCGCGGTATTATGGTTCATCGAGAGGACTGTCCTAACGTGCGCTCCTTTCCGGAGGATCGTAGAATAGACGTGTCCTGGGGAAACCGGGTAAGCTCTCATTACAATACCCGCCTCAAGGTGGAGGGAGTGGATCGCCCGGGACTTTTCGGAGACGTTTCCCAAGGAGTGAATGCCTCCGAGGCTTCTCTGGTGGGAGTCAAGGCGGCCATACGGGGAAGAAATCAGGCGATGATGACCCTGGAAATTCAAGTGCGTGACATCGAGCATCTTTATAAGGTGATGGCCATGCTCAACGCTCTTCCGGGGATTCAAAGAGTTTTTCGGGGGTGACCTAATGCGGGCAGTGGTACAGCGGGTGCGGTATGCCAAGGTTACGGTGGAGGGCGCTCTCCGGGGAGCGGTGGAAGAGGGATTCTGCGTTCTTCTCGGAGTTACCCATGGGGATACCTCCGAGGATGCCCGGTGGCTTGCGGAAAAAATAGCCCATCTTCGGGTATTTTCCGACGATCAGGGGAAGATGAATCGCTCTCTTCTCGATATTCAGGGAGGGGTGCTCGTGATCTCCCAGTTCACCCTTTACGGAGATTGCCGCAAGGGACGGCGTCCCTCCTTCGTGGAAGCTGCGCCTCCCGAGGAGGCGGAAAGGCTTTACGAAGAGTTCGTGGCGAACCTTCGTAATTGCAATGTCCCCGTGGAAACCGGGTCTTTTGGGGCTGAAATGGACGTGTCCTTGTGCAATAATGGACCTGTTACCCTTATTATAGAAACTTCTGGAGGCTGTGGCATATGAATATCCGTCGTTTTCCTCTTGGTGCCCTGTGGACCAATGCGTATCTTTTCTGGGATGCCGAAGGCAAGGCCTTTTTCGTGGATCCCGGCGGGGATCCTCGGGAACCCCTGGACTTCATAAAGGAAAAGGGGCTTCTTCTCGAACGAATTCTCCTTACCCATGGACATGCGGACCACATGTTCGGACTGGAGACTCTGCGGACCGAAACGGGAGCTTCCGTGGCGGTGCACGAGGAGGATGCGTTCATGCTCGGACATCCGGAGCATAATCTCTCTCAGTTCATGGGAAATCCTTGCAGTGCGGAGACTGCGGAAGTTCTCCTTTCCGAAGGAGATGCCTTTTCCGTGGGAACCATGCAAATACGGGTTCTTCACACTCCGGGACATACTCCCGGAAGCTGTGTTTTTTACGTGATTCAGGGGGAGGAAACCGCCCTTCTTTCGGGGGATACCCTCTTCGCCCAGAGTGTGGGGCGTACGGATCTTCCCGGAGGGAGCGGTGCCGCTCTGGAGCATTCGCTTCTTCGCTTTACGGATTTTCCCGAAACTCTGCGGATATTGCCGGGGCACGGCCCCGAAACGACCATCGGGGAAGAAAAGAAACACAATCCCTATTGGCCTCGTTAAGGGGTTGCCGTGCGGTGCTCCTCACTTCCTGAAAGAGAACGTCCCCGGGAACGGCTTTTTCGCCTGGGGCCTGAGTCCCTGGGGCTCCCGGAACTTCTCGCCATCCTTCTCCGAACCGGCACGAAAGAACGGGACGTTCTTGAGTTAAGCGGTTTTATGGTGGAGCAGTTCGGGGGACTTCCCGGGCTCCTTCGGGCTCATCCCGGAGAGTTTCTCGGTATTTCCGGCTGTGGGGAAGCCAAGGCGGCACTTCTTGCGGCGGCTCTGGAAATTGCCCGGCGGGCGATGGCGGAGCTTTCCTCTTCTTCCGTTGCCGCGGAATCCTGGGAGGATCGCATAGCATCCCTTGCCCGGGGTGTCCGCTACGAAGAGCGGGAGTTTCTCTGGGCGCTCTTTCTGGACGGAGCGGAACGGATTCTCGGAGAAGATCGCCTTTCCTACGGAGGACTCGAAGGAGCATCTCTCGATGTTCCTCTCTTTCTTCGGAAGGCGGTGCGTCTTGGGGCGGAGGACGTGGTGCTCCTGCACAACCACCCCCGGGGAACTACGGAACCGAGCCGGGAGGACATGGAGCTTACCAAATATGTGAAGGAACGACTTCAGGTGCTGGGAATGCGCTTGAAGGCTCATTATATCCTGGGGAACGGAAACTATGAACGTATCAAACGGCTTGAGGCATAAAGAGAGGGTGGGGGAAAAGCGTGTTCAGGTGGATTAGCGGACTTTTCTGCCGGGATGTGGGCATTGATCTCGGCACGGCAAACGTGGTGATCTACGTCAAGGGCCAGGGAATCGTAGGAAATGAACCCTCGGTGGTGGCGTTGAAGAGAATGGGCCAGAAGGGAAACGAGAAGATCATCGCCGTGGGAGCTTCCGCCAAGGCCATGATAGGAAAAACCCCTCACGGAGTGGAAACGGTGCGTCCTCTTCAGCATGGAGTCATTGCGGACTATGACATGACCGAGGCCATGATTTCGCACTTTCTTACGGTGGCTAACGGGGGACGGAGCTTTTTCGCCCACCCCCGGGTGGTTATCTGCGTTCCCGCATGCGTTACCGAGGTGGAGCGCCGGGCGGTGATCGACGCCACTCTCGGAGCGGGAGCTCGGGAGGCCTACGTGGTGGAAGAGCCCGTGGCGGCTGCCATCGGGGCGGGGCTGCCCATAGCGGAGCCCCGGGGCAATATGGTGGTGGACATCGGGGGGGGCACCAGTGAGGTGGCGGTGCTTTCTCTGGGAGGTATCGTGGTGCACGAGGCCCTCCGTTCCGCGGGGGATGAAATGGATCAGGCCATTATCGCCATGCTCCGTCAAAACTATACTCTCCATGTGGGGGAAGTCACTGCGGAGGAGATCAAACTCTGCATCGGTTCCGCCATGCCCTACGATGGAGAAGAGGAAGAAATGGAAGTCAAGGGAAGAGATCTTATGGATGGTCTTCCCAAGGCGGTGCGTATCCGGGCCGCAGAGGTTCGGGACGCCCTGAATCCCAGCGTCTCCAGAATAGAGGACATGATCCGGGATTCTCTGGAGGAAACTCCTCCCGAGCTGGCCCGGGATATTGTGGACCAGGGACTGGTTCTTACCGGCGGAGGTGCTTTGCTGCGAGGTCTTTCCTCGTATCTTCAGGAAAACCTGAAGGTGCCGGTGATCACTGCGGAAAAACCCCTCTTTTCCGTGGCCCTGGGGGTGGGGAAAATTCTCGAGGATATCGATGCCATGAAAAAGGTGCTCATTTCCGTAGATAAGGGAATGCAGTAGTTTCATGGGTAGATTTGCGGAAATCCGGGGAAGGATTGCGGCATGATCTCTCGGCGGGGCAGAAAAAACATATCTCCGGTTCGCTTTTTCCATGCCAAGACGATCTCGTGAAATAGAGAACCCCTGGATTCATGGGGGACTGGCGGTGGTTGTGGCGTGCCTTCTTCTGATCCTCTCTTTTCACCTTACGTTTATGCGGTATATGGTGGATGGAGTGGGGCTCGTTCTTCGTGTCCCCGAATATCCCGCCCTTTATCTTCGGGCCAAAACCATGGCCCTCTTCCGCTGGATCGATGCGGGGGAGGAAATGCGGCACCGGATCAACGCCCTCGAAAAGGAGAACCTTCTGCTGCGTACCACTCTCGCCAGGAGTTCTCTTCTCGAAGAGGATCTTCCCTCTTCGCCCTCCCTTCTTTCTGCGAAGGTGCTCCTGCGCCATCCCGCATACTGGTGGGACGAGATAAAAATTGATGCGGGATCTTCCCGAGGAGTCCAGCCCGGAGCTCCCGTTCTCTTTCGGGGATATCTGATAGGAAGGGTGCAGCGAGTCTCTTCCTTCGATGCCTGGATTCGCCTTATCACATCGAAAAGCTTTTCCATTCCTGCGGCGGTGGAGGATACCCGGGATCTCGGGGTGCTTACCGGGAGCGGGGAGGGAGAAATCCTTCTCCGATACGTTCCGGAGGAACGCTCGCTACCTTTAGGATCTTCAGTGATCACTGCTCTTCTCGACGAAGATTTTCCCCCGGGCATTCCCATCGGGATTCTTGCCGACAAGGGAGCCGCCGCCTTTGGAGGATTTCGCTCCTATACGGTGCGTTCCGGGGTTCCTCTCTCCAAACTTTATTCGGTGCAGGTTATGATTAGAGACCGAGAGTAGAGAGAGTGTCCGGGGAACAGGAAAAAGCTTTCAATTGCTCTTCCCCGGCGATGGCAAAAAGCGACCGCTGCTCTGTACAAGGAGGTGCTCTTCCGTGAAATGGTGCTTTCTCTTGTGGTATTTTCAGGATCTTCTCCAGATTTTCGGGGAGGGTTACCTCTATGCACCGGAACTTTTCCTGGCGGCGGTACTCCTCCTCATGTCTTCGGGGAACTACGATCATCCCGGGCTTATCTGGTTCAGCTTTCTCGGAGGGGTTCTCTGGGATGCCCGATGGACCGGCCTTATCGGTATGACTGCGGGAACCTATGCGGTGCTTACCACCTTTTTTAGTTTTCTCTGGAGCTCCATGCCCGATACGGGGAGAAACAAGCTTGCCTTTTTCGCCTTTCTCGGCGGAGCTCATGTAGCTGTGGGCATGGTGCGCTGCCTTCTCGTGATGTCTCTCCAGGATATGAGCTGGATTTTCTTTCTCCGGCAGCAGATCCTGGGAATTCCTCTCATGTACATGATTACTCGAATGGCCTTCCCTAGGGAGGGAATGTACGGTGCCCCATAAAAGGCTGGCCCGCCAGAAAAAGACGGATTTCCGCCTTCACGTATGGCGATTTTTTGTGATAACCCTTTTTCTCGCCCTTTTGGGAGGGCTGTTCTTCTTTCAGATCACCCAGGGGGACCGATATATTCGACTGGCCGCGAGCAATCGGTTTCGTCTTCTCCGGATGTCCCCGCCCCGAGGTATCATTTATGATGCCCAGGGGATTCCCCTGGCAAAGAACGTGCGTACCTTCGACATCAAGGGATACCCTTCGGATCTCTACAAAGAGGGTGCCCTGGAGAGGGTGGCGGAGCTTTTTCGTGAGCATGGCATTCCCGTGATCCAGGAGGATCTTCGTAAAAAGGTGCAGGCCCAGTATTGGGCGCCGTATCGGGCGGTTTCCCTGGCTTCGAACCTTACCCTCATACAGATCATGGATCTCATGGGGGACATGGATTTTCCTCCCTGGCTTTTTCCTCTTCCCCTCTGGAAGCGGGTCTATCCTGCGGGGAGCCTGGGAGTTCACGTTACGGGATATGTGGGGGAGATCACGGAAGAGGAACTTCGGACCCGGCAGGGCGAAGGATACAGCGTGGGAGAACAGATCGGCAAGACCGGAGTGGAGGCCTTTTACGACGATTATCTTCGAGGTTCCGTAGGAGAAGAGGCCATCGAGGTGGATGCCCGGGGACGTCGGCTTCATCTCCTTGCCCGACGGGAACCTCTCCGGGGAAAGGATCTGCATCTTACCCTCGATTTGGGAGCCCAGAAGATAGCGGAGAACCTCCTGGGAGGGGGGGCCGGGATCATCTTTGCCATGGATGTCCATGAAGGAGATGTGCTGGTGCTTTACAGCGCTCCCACCTACGATCCCAACCTGTTCAGTTGGGGAGCCACTTCGGGAGAGTGGCGGAAACTCCGGACCGATCCGGGACGTCCCATGCTCAACCGGGCCATCGGAGGTCATTATCCTCCGGGATCCATCTTCAAGGTGGTTCCCGCCATTGCAGGCCTTATGTCGGGGGTCATCACTCCCCAGTCCACCTCCTTCTGCAGCGGCTCCTATCAGGTGGGAAACCGTGCCTTTCGGTGCTGGAACCGGTGGGGGCACGGCAGAGAAAACCTCAAGGAGGCTTTGCGGGATTCCTGTGACGTCTTCTTCTACACCTATGGTCTCGCCATGGGAGTGGATCTCATGGCGGAGTGGGCCTCCCGGCTCGGTATGGGGAAACCCACGGGAATAGATCTTCCCGGAGAGATTTCGGGTACCGTGGCGGGAAGAGAGTGGAAGCAGCTTCATCGAAAGGAATCCTGGTATCCCGGTGATACGGCGAACTATTCCATAGGCCAGGGCTTTTTGCTCACCACTCCCGTTCAAGCGGGAGTGCTCTATGCGGTTCTGGCAAACGGGGGATATTTGGTGGAACCCCGGGTGACCTTCGAGAAGGAGCCCGTTTCTCGGGACGTTCATATTTCTCCGAAGGTTCTCGAAAGCGTTCGGGAGGGTATCGTGGCGGTTTGCAAACCCGGAGGTACGGGATATCGGGCGGGAGAGTTCGGGGTCTCCGTGGCGGGAAAAACCGGTACCGCCCAAAATGTTCATGGGGAAGATCACGCCTGGTTTGTGGGGTATGCTCCCGTGGAGGCTCCCCGGTATGTGGCGGTGGCTCTCGTTCCGGGAGGAGGTCATGGAAGCTCCACGGCGGCTCCCCTGGCGGGAGAAATTCTTTCCTATCTCTGCAAGGGATATCTTGAAGACAAGGAGGAGTAGGGTATGGGCCAGGAGACGTGTGAATTGCGTACCATACACCTGAAGGGAGAAGTCTACGGCCTTCGCATGGTGGTGCACGAACAGGCGGATCTCAAAGCCCTGGGTTCGGATCTGCAGCGCCTCGGAGAGGAGGGAGAGCATATCCTTTCAGGGGCCAAGGTGGTGGTGGATTTCCAGGAACGGGAAATCGGCCTTCAGGAGGTCAGCCTTTTTCTGGAGTACTTTTCCAGAAAGGGAGAAAGGGGGGAACCCCGGATCCTTTCCTGGATCAGCAATAACAGCACCACCTTGGGAATGCTCAAGAACCTGGGCTTCGTCACGGGAATTCCCGAGACGGGAAGCTCTTCCGAGAGGGAGCGAAACCGGAAATCTCTTCTCTACGATCATTCCATCCGCTCGGGACAACGCATCGAGCACGGGGGAGACGTGGTGGTTCTCGGAAACGTGCATGACGGGGGCGAAGTGGTCTCCCGGGGAAATATTCTGGTCCTTGGAAAATTGCAGGGAGTGGCTCATGCGGGCTCCGGAGGAGATGTGGGAGCCACCATATTTGCACGGATTTTCGAGGCTCCTCAGGTGCGCATCGCTCATAAAGTGAGCTATGTGGATCAAAGTTCCTCCTGGTGGGGAAAGGGATCCCTCGTGATGCTCGAAGATGGAGTTTTTGTGGTTCAGGAAATGGATATTTAGGAATTTACTTTGTGGAAATACCGAATAGGGGGGGCAAAGATGCCTGGTCGTGTGGTTGTCGTTACATCTGGAAAGGGTGGGGTGGGAAAAACCACCACCACTGCCAACGTCTCCGCATCCCTCGCGGGGAAGGGATACAAAGTAATCGCTCTGGATGCGGACATAGGGCTCCGCAATCTCGATGTGGTACTGGGGCTTGAAAATCGTATCGTCTATACGCTGGTGGACGTTATCGAGGGAGTCTGTCGTCTTCCCCAGGCCATGGTGCGGGACAAGAGGGTGCCGAACCTCTTCTTTCTTCCCGCCGCTCAGACACGTACGAAAGATGCGGTTTCCTCGGAGCAAATGGCGGATCTCTGCAAGGAACTGCAGCAGGATTTCGATTTCGTTTTTGTGGATAGCCCTGCGGGAATCGAAGCGGGGTTCCGTAATGCCGCCGCAGGGGCCACCGAGGCCCTGGTGGTGACAACCCCCGAGGTTTCGGCGGTACGGGATGCGGACCGTATTATCGGTATGTTGGAATCCCTGGAGGTTACCCCCATACGCCTGGTAATCAATCGGGTGCGTCCGGATCTGGTGCAGCGGGGAGATATGCTGAGCGTGGCGGACGTGCTCGATATCCTTGCCATCGATCTTGTGGGGGTGGTTCCCAACGATGATTCCGTGGTGGTCTCCACCAACCGGGGAGAGCCCCTTACCTTGGGAACACAGTCTCTCGCCTGTAAGGCCTTTGACAACATAGGACTTCGTATGACGGGAGAGGAGGTTCCCTTCCTTGACATAGAACACTGCGGACAAAAGGGCTTGGTGGGAACCCTCCGGAAGATGTTCGGTTTTTAAACGGAGGCGATACGATGGGTTTTTTTACACGTTTTTTTCAGGGCGAGACGGCCCGGGAAACTGCAAAACGCCGTTTGCAGCTTGTACTTATTCACGATCGGAGCGATCTTTCCGTGGAAACCATGGAGGCTTTGCGGAAGGATCTTATCGAAGTCATTAACCGGTATCTCGAAATCGACGAGCAGCATATCGAGCTCGAACTCGAGCGGGAACAATCCTCGGTGGTGCTGGTGGCAAATATCCCGGTACGGACGGTGAAGCGCCAGCCGAGCCTCCCGGGTAACAGGGCGTGACATCCCGAGAAGAGAGAGAAGAGCTTTCTTTGGGAGAGATTTTTCGCCGTACCGACAAGATCACTCTTTTCTGTACTGCGGGGGTGTTTTTTCTCGGTCTTCTCTCCATCTACGGAGCTACTTATTCGAGGGGAACGGGGCATCTTCTGAAGCAGATTGTCTGGGGAGGAGTGGCGATTACCGCTTATGTGGCGGTACTCCTCACGGGATACCGAAGGCTTCTGCATTATGCCTACCATCTTTACTGGATAGCCCTGGTGCCCCTGGTGCTGGTGCTCATTATGGGAGTGGTCGCCAAGGGGGCGGTGAGCTGGTTTGCCCTGGGGCCCATGCGATTCCAGCCTTCGGAGCTCGTCAAAGTAGCTCTGGCTCTGCTTTTGGGAAAACACCTCTGCCGATATCCTCCCACCACGGTGCGCTCCTTTTGCAGTGCCCTGGGGCTGGCGGGTATCGCTTCGCTGCTGGTGCTCCTTCAGCCGGATCTCGGAAGCGTACTGGTATACGCCAGCATGATTATGGTGGCCTTTTTCGTGGCAGGGGCTCCCCTGCGTTTTCTCGGGGGGCTCCTGGCGGTGACCGGGGCCCTTGCGCCGTTGGGGTGGATCTACTTTCTCAAGGACTACCAAAAAATGCGAATCCTCGTCTTTCTCGATCCCTATGCGGATCCTCTGGGAGCGGGATATAACGTAATCCAGTCGAGAATTGCCGTGGGTTCCGGAGGGCTTTTCGGAAAGGGTTTCCTTGAGGGAACCCAGGCGTCGCTGCGTTTTCTTCCGGAGCCCCACACGGATTTTATCTTTAGTGTTTTTGCGGAGGAATTCGGCTTTCTCGGTTCCTTTCTTCTTCTCACCTTTTTCATAGTCCTTTTCTGGAGGCTTATCCGAGGAGGGCTGATCTCCAAGGATCTTCGAGCGAAGGTGCTCCTGGCGGCCCTTACGGGATGGCTTGCCTTTCAGGTGATCGAGTGCGTCGCCATGAGTATCGGCTGGGCTCCCGTGACGGGGCTTCCTCTTCCGCTTTTCAGCTACGGAGGAAGTGCCCTCCTTTCCATGGGGATTGCTTTGGGGATTGCCCAGAGCGTTTACGTGGAAAGTCCGAGAAGTTTTTCTTGACTACCGTATGTACAGACGAGGGGTTGAATCTACGTGGCTCGTAAGGAATATCGAGAAGCGGCGGATGCCTATCTGCCGCTTCTGTCGAATATGAAATCTCCGCAACGCTACCTGGGAGGAGAACTCGGAGTGAGCGATTCCGAGATGCCCGGGCAGCTCTCCATATGCCTGGCCTTTCCCGATGTCTACGAAATGGGCATGAGCTACCTGGGATTCCAGATTCTCTACGGTCTTCTCCGGGAAGATCCCCGGTTTCACGTGGAGCGAGCCTACTGTCCCTGGCCGGACATGGAGGGGGCCTTGCGGGAGAAGGGGCGCCCTCTGGAATCTCTGGAAAGCTCCCGGCCCCTCAAGGATTTCGACGTGCTGGGATTTACCCTTCAGTACGAGCTTACGTATACGAACATCCTTACCATGCTCGATCTCGGAAAGGTGCCCCTCCGAAGCGCGGACCGGAGCGAGGAGGATCCTCTGGTTATCGGGGGAGGGCCCGGCGCCTTCGTGCCGGAACCTCTGGCTCTCTTTTTCGATGCTTTTTGCGTGGGCGAGGGAGAGGAGATGCTTCCGGAGCTTCTGGAATGTCTTCGGAATACCCGGGGCATGCCTCGGGAGAAACGGCTTCGGGAGTGTGCCGCCATAGCCGGAGTGTACGTGCCCTCTTTGGGCAGGGTAACTTCTTCCGGGGCGGTGGAGCCTCGGGAGGAGGGAATATCCTTTCCCGTGGTGCGCCGGCATCTTGAGGATCTTGACAAGGCCTACTATCCTCGGGAGCTGGTGGTTCCGCTTTCGGGAATTATCCACGACAGGGCGGGGGTGGAAATCTTTCGGGGATGTACCCGGGGGTGTCGTTTCTGTCAGGCGGGAATGCTCGGCCGCCCCGTGCGGGAGCGATCTCCCGAAAAGATCTTCGAGCTCTCCCGGAGCCTGGTGGAAAGCTCGGGATACGATGAGGTGGGGTTCGTCTCTCTGGCTACCTGCGACTACTCGTCTCTTACGAAACTCATCGAAACCATGCAGCCCTGGCTGGAGGAGGAACACGTGACCCTTAGCCTGCCGAGCCTGCGGATCGACGCATTTTCGGTGGATCTGGCGGAACGGCTTTCGGGGTTACGCAAGGGAGGGCTTACCTTCGCTCCCGAGGCGGGAAGCCAGCGGCTTCGTGACGTCATCAATAAGGGAGTGCGGGAGGAGGATATCTATACCGCGGCGGACCGTGCCTTTCAGGGCGGCTGGGATAGAATAAAGCTCTACTTTATGATGGGACTTCCCACGGAAACGGAAGAAGATCTTCGGGGAATTCTCCATATCGCCCACAAAGTAGCCTCTCTCGGAAAAAAATATTCCCGGAGATCCAGCGTGGCGGTATCCGTGGCGGGATTCGTTCCCAAGGCGCATACTCCGTTTCAATGGGAGCCTCAAAACTCTCTGGAAGAACTTCGGGAGAAGGGAAGTCTCTTGCGGAAAAATCTCAGAAATCGTTCCATAGCCTTGAGCTACCACGATCCGGAACAGACCTTTCTCGAAGGAGTCTTTGCCCGGGGAGACCGCTCTCTGGGAGAGGTTCTCCAGGAGGCCTGGCGGCGGGGAGCCCGGTTCGACGGATGGGGAGAAACCTTTTCGCTTGCCCGATGGATGGAGGCCTTCGAGGCCACGGGAATAGATCCGCAGCCCTTTTTGCGTTCCCGGAAAGAGAGCGAAGCCTTTCCCTGGGATCATATCGCTGTGGGAGTCTCCCGGGAATTTCTCTGGAGAGAACGGACCAAGGCCTATGCGGGAGAACTTACCCGGGATTGCACTCAATTTGGATGCGTGGCATGCGGTCTTGAAAAGAAGCGGTGCCCCGTGGCGGAAGGAGGCCCTTTCCGTGGATAAGCGCATTCGCTTTCACTTCGCCAAGCGAGACCGGGCCATCTTTCTTCCCCACGTGGAGCTTCCCGCGGTCTTTGCCAGGGCTGCCCGGCGGGCAAAGATCCCCCTGCTCTATTCCGAGGGGTTTCATCCCCGTCCCCGGGTAAGCCTGGGGCCGCCTCTTCCCATGGGAGTCGTGGCCCTGAGCGAACCCGGAGATCTCCGGGTTCGGGAGTGGAATTCCGCCATGGGAACCATGCTCCGGGAAGAATGTCCCCCCGGTATCGACCTGTTGGATGCGGTTCCCTCGGAGGAAAAAGACCTGGGCAAAATCTGTTCCGCCGGATCCTATCTTCTTCGGGAAAGAACTCCCGGGGTGCTCGAACGAATCCGGGAATATCTCCGGGAAAAGGAACATCGGGAGGAATGCCGGATGCTGGATTTCCGAGAGAATTCCGACGAGCTGACCTTTATTCTCGATGAGCGCCGTACCGGTCTGGGAAGCCTGGTAAAGAAGTGCATTGCTCAGGAACTGTGCGCGGGATGGGGAGATCTTTTTCTTCTGCGGGAGGCGGTGGGTTTTATTGAGGAGGGTTGCTTTTGCCGTGTCTAGCCCTGGAAGGGCGATGGATGGCCCCAGTGACCGGCGGAGATGGGCCCCGCCGCCTCTCTTCGCTGCCCGCCGTCTTCCGGATTTTGGTTTTCACTGCTCGCTAATTACTGGTGTAAGGAGATATCCATGGGCTCAGATATCAAAATAGTAGCGAATCTTATGGATCCCGAAGAATGCCGGGTGGCCATTCTCGAAGAGGGACGGCTGGCGGAGCTTTTCTCCGAGAAGATGTGGGAACGCCACGCTCCCGGAGAAATTTACAAGGCCCGGGTGGACAGCGTTCTGCCGGGAATGCATTCCGCCTTCGTGAACCTCGGGGATGGGCGTAACGGGTTTCTCTATCTGGCGGATGCCCGGAACGTACTGGTGGAGCCGAACCGGGAGATTCTGGTTCAGGTCATCAAGTCTGCCCGGAAAAGCAAGGGGGCTCGGGTAACCACCCGGCTCTCTCTTCCCGGAAGATTTCTGGTGCTTGTTCCCGGGGGAAAAGAGGTGGGCATATCCCGAAGGATTACCCAGGAGGATGAGCGTAGACGGCTTCGGCGGCTCGTTCGAGGCCTGCGTCCCGAAGGATGCGGGGTCATCGTCCGTACCGTGGCGGAGGGACTGGATGCCTGGATTATCGAAAAGGATTTGGGGGAGCTTCTGGAGCTTTGGGAGCGAATCCGGCACGACGGAGAGGTACAGAAAGCTCCCTGCCTGCTTTACCGCAATCTCGGCCTTCTCGAACGGGTGCTCCGGGACGAATTGAACGAGCGGGTGGATGAGATTATTCTCGACTCTCCCGAGGAGGAACCCCACGTGCGCACCATCCTCTCCCGGTTCTGTGAAGGAACGGAAAAACCTGAAATCAACCTCTACCGGGGCAAGGCTCCTCTCTTCGACGCCCTGGGTATCGAGAAGGAAATAGCCGGGGCTTTGGAACGCAAACAGTGGCTTCCCTCGGGAGCCTACCTCATCATCGATCAAACCGAAGCTCTTACGGTGATCGACGTGAACACGGGAAAATTCGTGGGCACCTCCACACTTCGGGAGACCATCCGCAAGACCAACCTCGAGGCGGCCCGGGAGATTCCCCGACAGCTCCGGCTTCGAGCCATCGGGGGAATCGTGGTGGTGGACTTCATCGACATGGACGTTCCCGAGGATAGGGATGTTCTCCTGGGAGAGCTGGAAGAACATCTCCGGAAGGATCGTTCTTCCGCCCGGGTCTTTGCGGTTACCCGGCTGGGCCTGGTGGAGATGACCCGAAAGCGGAGCCGGCAGGATCTTAAAACCGCCCTTACCCGGGGATGTCCCTTCTGCAAGGGAAACGGATGGGTTCTCAAGGAGGAGGAGGTGGCCTTTTCCATCAAGCGGTTTATCCGCAAGGTGGCCCAATCCAGCCGGGCGGAGGCCTACATGGTGGAGGCCCATCCCGAAATATGCCGTCATATGGCGGAAAACTATCTCGTTTCCTGGGAAGAGGAGTTCGAGGCCCGGTTTTTCCTGGTGGAGGTGCCGGAGTTCGCCTGGGACAAGTTCCGCATGGGGGGTCAGGGATCTCTCGAACAGATCCGCCATGTATGTTCTCTTCTGGAACAGAAGGAGATGCATCCCGTTGTTCATAGCACAACTGCATCTTCGTAACTTCAAGAGCTTCGGCAGATCTCACGACCTGGAGCTGCACCCGGGGTTTACGGGAATTGTGGGGCCCAACGGAAGCGGCAAGAGCAACCTTCTCGATGCGCTGCGGTGGGTTTTGGGAGAGAACAACCCCTCCCGTCTCCGAATTACCCGGCAGAGTGATCTCATCTTCCAGGGCAGCCTCTCGCTTCCTCCGGGAAACCGGGCCATGGCGCGGATACGTCTTCAGGGGGAGGAGGAGAACTGTTTCCTCTCCCGAACGGTGGACGAGAGCGGAGGCACCGTGGAAATCGACGGGGACCGGAGCCGTTTGGGAGATCTCGACGAGGTGAAACGGGAGTGGCACCTCGAAGGAGAGCGGTTTGCCTTCATCGGCCAGGGAGAAGTGGCGGAGATCGTGCGTCAGCGCCCCAAGGAACGCCGCCTTCATCTGGAATCCCTTTTCGGCATCGACCTCTACCGCAAACGCCGGGACGAAGCGGCGGGGCGTCTCGAAGAAGCCCTGGGAGAGCTCAGAAATCTCGATATGCTTCTGGGGGAGCTTTCCGCCAGAAGGGAGCTCCTTCTTCCCGAAGCCGAAGTGGCCCGGAGGGCCCGGGAATTTACCGAGGAGCTGCTTTCCTGGCGCCGTCGCTTTTACTGGGTTCGCCGGCGGGATCTGGAGAGCTCCCTGGAACGCATGGAAAACCTCGGCGCTTTCCAGGAGGGACGGAAAAAACTTCTGCAAAGCTGGATTTCCCGTTGGGAATCCTACCTCAAACTTCAGCAGGATCAGCTCGGAGAGCTTCGCAGGCGTTTCGGCCATCGGGAGCTTCTCCTCGGAAGCCGGGGGAGCGATCTCGAAGGAGTGAAACGCCGTATCGCCGGAGTGGGGGCGGGATTTTCCCGAAGCCGGGAAACCCTGAAAAACCTCGACGGGGAGCTCCGGTCCGCCCTTGAGGAGAGAGCCGGACTGGAGGAGGAGATGCACCTCCAGGAGGAAAATCTCAGGAGCCTCCAGGGGCAGGAAGAAAACCTTCGGCGAGAGTACGAAGAGGCCAAAGAGGCTCTCCAGGGGCGCATGCTTTCCACCAATGCGGTGCTCCAGGAATCCGAAGAAATCCGGCGGTCTCTGGGGGCGTGCGAGGCCGAAGAGAGCACCCTGAAGGGGCGTCTCCAGGGGCTTGGAAAGCGCTTTCGCAAGCTCGGGGAATCCCTGGGGGCAGAACATGCGGCTCGGGAGGAAAAGCACGAAATCTTTTCGAAACTCTCCCTCAAGGTAGAGCGGCTGCGAAAGGATGCCCAGGAGGCGGTGGTGCGTCATGGAGACGCCTACGCCCTCTGTCAGGGAGCTTTGGGGGATCTGCGCCGGGAGGAACGTCTTCTCCGGGATGTGGAGGGGCGCCTGGAGGATCTTCGGGATCGTCTCCAGGGGGGCATCTATCCCTCCCCGGTACAGCATATTCTCGGAGCCTGCAAGCTCGGCCGCCTTCGGGCGAATCCCGTGGTGGCAGCGGAAACCTTCGAAGTTCCCCCGGAGTATCTTCAGGGAATCGAATCCTACCTCGGAGGAAGGCTCTTCTGGCTTTTCGTGGGAGATCTCGAAGAGGCCCGGCTCTGCATAGAGCAGCTTCGAAAGAGCAACAAGGGACGGGCCACCTTTCTTCCCCTGGAACAGGCCCGGAAAAGAAGCCCTTTGCGAAACCTTTCGCTTCCCTCCCGGGGAATCTGCGGATGGGCGGCGGATCTCATCACTCCCAACCCCGCATGGGAGCCCTGCGTGATGCACCTTCTGGGAGATTTGCTCCTGGTGGAGGATTACGCCACCGGAAGCGCTCTCGCCCGGGGGCGTTCCTCCTTTCCCCTGGCCACTCTGGAGGGAGATGTCTTTCTTCCCTCGGGAACCGTAAGCGGCGGAAGCACCCGATCCAAAGAGGGGGCCATGGCTCTGCGGCATGCCTTGAAGGAGGCGGAAAAAGATCGGGAAGAGCACGCCCGAGCTGTGCAGGAACTTACCTGGAGTGCCCGGGAGGCGGAAGACCGGGAGCGGCATGCGGCGGAAAAGAGAGATTCCCTGGGAGAGGAACTGCGGACTTTGGAGGCCCGGTTCGCCTTGGCGGAGCAGGAATATCAGGGATGCTGCCGCCGTCATGCCCAGGTGGAGGCGGAACATGGGGAAGTCCGGGAACTTCTTGGGGAAAGCGGAAAAAGAATAGGCCGCCTGGCCTCGGAAGAGAAAATCCTCCGGGAGCGTCTGGAAAACCTTCCTCCCATCGCGGAGGAGCTCGAAGAGGAGCGCAAGGTGCTGGAGCTTCAGAATGCCCTCGCCCTGGGGGAGGAACGCCGGAAAAACGGAGAAACCCTCGTGGAGGGACAACGGAAAAAAATCCGGGATTTCCGGAACCACCTCGAAAAAATCCGGCAACAGCGGGAGGCCATGGAAAATCAGGTGCGGAAGGAATACCTTCAGCTTCAGGAGCTCGGCCGGGAGTACCGAACGTTCTGGGAGGAGCGGAAAAAGCACGCCCTCTCCCGGGAGGAGGAACGAACCGCCATGGAGCTTCTCGAAAGCCGCATGGACCGGGGCAAGGAAAAGAGAGAATCCGCCCGGGGACGGTATGGAGAGCTTGAACGGAGCATGCTGCAACTCGAAAACCAGAAGAGAGAGATGCAGCGGGAGCTGGAAGATCTGATTTCTCTCTGGGAGGAGGAGTTTCCCTACGAGGAAAGAGCCTCTCTTGGGGAAGAGGATCCGGAAGAAGAGAAGGATCACGAGGTTCTTCGCCGAAAAATCCGGTCTTTGGAACGGGAGATTCGCAATCTGGGAGATGTGAATCTCGGGGCTCTCTCGGAGGTGGAATCCCTGGAAGAGCGTATCGGTTTTCTGGAGGAACAGATCGAGGACGTCCGGAAGGGCTCCGAAGAGATGCGCACCTTTATCCGGGAGACGGATCGTCATGCGGGAGCTCTCTTTGCCAAGGCCCTGGAGGATATCGACCTTCGCTTCAACGGGCTTTTTCAGCGCCTTTTCGGAGGCGGAGAGGCCCGGCTTTCCTTCGGAGGATACTCCGGGGGCGAACTGCCTCCGGAAGAGGAGATCTGGGATGCGGGGGTGGAGGTCGTGGCCCGGCCTCCGGGAAAACAGCCTCAGCACCTGGGGCAGCTCTCGGGGGGAGAGCAGTCCCTTACGGGAATATCGCTGCTCTTTGCGGCCATGGAAATTGCCGGGGTGCCTCTGGCGGTGCTGGATGAAGTGGATGCCGCCCTGGACGAGGTAAACCTGCAGCGTTTCGCCCGGCTTGCCCGGGAGTATTCCGAGAGGCTTCAGATGATCGTCATGACCCACCGGCGCTACACCATGGAGAAGGCGGATCTTCTCTACGGCGTTACCATGTCCGAGCCTGGGCTTTCCCAGGTAGTGGGGGTACGTTTGGAGGATTGGGAATGATACGAAGCGGGGTGGACGATTTTCTGTACGGAGCTCTCCGGCTGGAGCAACCTCTCCGGGGATACCGGGTGAACATGGACTCGGTGCTTCTGGCCTCCTTCGCCAGAATTCGCCGGGGAGACCGGGTTTTCGAGCTCGGCTGCGGCAGCGGAGCGATCCTTCTCATTCTCGGCTGGCGGCATCCGGAAATAGCCTCTCTGGAGGGTATCGAAATTCAGGAGGAGATGGCGGAAATGGCCCGGAGAAATGCCCGGATCAACGGAATGGAGGAGCGCATTTCCATCACCTCCGGGGATCTTCGGAGCCTCCGCCCCCGGGGCGACGGAGGGAGCTACTCCGTGGTGGTGGGCAACCCTCCCTACGACGAAAAACACCGAAGCCGCCCCTCCCCCGTATCGGGCCAGGCGGTATCCCGTCACGGAGCGGCCTGTACCCTGGAGGATGTTCTTGCCGGGGCCTCCCGGAGCCTTACCCGAAAAGGGCGGTTCTACACGGTTTTCCGGGCCCGCCGGCTGGGGGAGCTCCTGGTAGGGCTTCTCAAGGTGCAGCTTCAGCCGAAACGGCTTCGGATGGTACACCCCGATCCGGCTTCGGAAGCCACGGTGGTACTGGTAGAATCTCTCAAGGAGGGGGGGCCGGGTATGGTGGTGGAACCCCCTCTCTGGATTCGCGACCGCCGGGGAGCCTTCTCTCCGGAGTATCTCTTTGCCTACACCAAGGAGGGATGGACATGCCCCTGACGGTGGTGCCCACTCCCATCGGCAACCTGGAGGACATTACGCTTCGGAGCTTGCGCGCCCTGCGTTCTGCGGATATCATCGCCTGTGAGGATACCCGGAGAACCCGGATCCTCTGTACCCGGTACGCCATAAAAAAACCTCTTCTCTCCTACCACGAACACAACGAACGGGGGCGAACGGAACAGATCCTCGAATATCTCCGGGAAGGAAAGCACGTGGCCCTCGTCTCGGATGCGGGCACTCCCGGAATTTCGGATCCCGGGGAGGTTCTTCTTCATGCGGTGATCCACCAGGGCTTTCCCCTGGAAATTCTTCCGGGAGCCACCGCCCTCATTCCCGGGCTACTCTACTCGGGGCTTTCGTCGCGGCCCTTTCTCTTTGCGGGATTTCTGAGCGACAAAAGCTCGGCGAGAAAAAAAGAGATCCAGGATCTGGAGCCTCTGGAAGCCACGCTTCTCCTCTACCTTTCTCCCCACAAGGCCCTGGCCCATCTTACGGATCTGGAAGCTCTTCTGGGAAATCGTCCCGCCGCCCTGGTGCGGGAAATCAGCAAGATCCACGAGGAAGTACGGCGCTCCACCCTGGGAGAACTTCGGAAGGAGGCGGAACAAGCCCCCTTTCGAGGAGAGCTGGTTCTCGCGGTGGAAGGCAAAAAGAAGGAAGAAACCTCCCCGGACCTTTGGCAGCGGAGAATGGAGGAGCTTCTTTCGGAAGAAATCTCCCCCAAGGAAATTGTCCGGGAAATTTCCGAAGTCTACGGAATTCCTAAAAACGCCATAAAAAACGCGCTTTTCGCAAGAAAGAGCCGTTAAAGGAGGATTTTTGCAATGAGCGAGAGATTCTATATCACCACCCCCATCTATTACGTGAACGACGTTCCCCATATCGGTCACGCCTACACCACCGTGGCGGCGGACGTTATCGCCCGGTATCATGCCCTGCGGGGGGAGGATTCGTACTTCCTCACGGGTACCGACGAACACGGGCAGAAGATTCTTCGTTCCGCCGAAGCCAAGGGGATGACCGCCCAGGAGCTGGCGGACAAAACGGTGGTGAATTTTCAGGAACTCTGGAAAGTTCTGGGAATCCGGCACGACGACTTTATCCGCACCACCGAGAAACGCCATGAAAAAGTGGTGCAGGCCATCTTCTCCCGGCTCCTGGAACAGGGGGACATCTACAAGGGAACCTACGAGGGACTCTACTGCGTACCCTGCGAAACCTACGTTCCCGAGGCCCAGATGGGAGAGGGGCAGACCTGCCCCGATTGCGGGCGCAAGCTGGAGAAAATGACCGAGGAAAGCTACTTCTTCCGGCTCTCCAAATATGCGGAGCCCCTTCTGGAATACTACGAGAACAACCCCGAGGCCATTCTTCCCAAGGGGCGGCGGAACGAAATCGTGAGCTTTCTCCGGGGAGGCCTTCTGGATCAGTCCATTTCACGCACCACCATCCGCTGGGGGGTTCCCGTTCCCGGAGACGATCGCCACGTGGTCTACGTATGGTTCGATGCCCTCATCAATTACCTCTCCGCCCTGGACTATCCCGAGGAAGGCGGAAAGTGGCAGACCTACTGGCCCGAAGTGCACCACCTGGTAGGAAAGGACATCATCCGGTTCCACTGCGTCATCTGGCCCGCCATGCTCCTCGCCCTGGGGCTCAATCCCCCCCGGCGGGTCTTCGCCCACGGCTGGTGGACCGTGGAGGGAGAAAAAATGTCCAAGTCCAAGGGAAACGTGGTGGACCCCTTCGAAATGGTGGATCTCTACGGAGCGGACGCCTTCCGGTACTTCCTCCTTCGGGAGGTACCCTTCGGCGTGGATGGAGATTTCTCCGAAAAGGCCCTGGTACAGCGTATGAACAGCGACCTCGCCAACGATCTGGGGAACCTGCTCAACCGTACTCTTCAGATGATCGAAAAGAACTGCGGGGGAACGATTCCTCCGGTGGATCGGGAGGAGCCTCTGGACGAAGAACTGCGGAAGGTGCTGGAGGAGACCGTCACCGCTCTGGACGGGCACATGGAGCTTTTCGCCTTCGACGAGGCCCTCAAGGATCTTTGGAGCCTGGTGCGCCGGGGCAATAAATACATCGACGAAACCATGCCCTGGAAGCTCGGCAAGGACGGGGATCTCCCCCGGCTGAATACGGTGCTGCATCACCTCTGCCAGGTGCTCCGAACCGCGGCGATTCTGGTATCTCCCTTTATGCCCGAAACGGCCCGGAAGATGGAAGAACAGCTGGGTCTTCAGAATATTTTCGAGGCGGAAAAATCCCGTTTCCGCTGGGACCAGAATATTACGGGGGCTTCGGTGAACAAGGGAGAGGTTCTCTTTCCCCGGGTGGATCTCAAACTCTGGGAAGAAGAAAAGGCCGCCCGGGACATGAAAAAGGGACTTCTTCCCGATCCGGGAGACCACGAAGACGAAATCTCCATCGAGGACTTCAAGAAGGTGGAAATGCGGGTGGCCAAAATTCTCCAGGTGGAGGCGGTGAAGAAGGCGGACCGGCTCTACAAGCTTCTGGTGGATCTCGGGTACGAGCGCCGCACCATCGTCTCCAGCATCCGGGAGTTCTTCACTCCCGAGGAGCTGGAGGGAAAAACCATCATTCTCATCTGCAATCTCAAGCCCGCCAAATTCCGGGGCATCGAGAGCCACGGTATGCTCTGCGCCACCGAGAGCGAAGACGGCAAAATTCTTTCGCTCCTTACCCTGGATACGGAGTTGCCTCCGGGAAGACGGGTGCATTAAAGCGAAGGAGGGAGCCCTTTTTGTTGTAAAGCGGTTTCACCAATGATGTGTCATGTGCTGTTTCACGGAGCCTCCGCGTATGTGTCCCCTCTGCGACGCGAGTGGTCGAAACGCTCCCTTGCTTTGCTGCTCCGGTCCGTCGCCTCAGATGCGCCATCCGTGGCGCAGCTGAGGCTTACCGGCACGTCCTGTGCCGGCACCGGCCCTCCGGGACGCAAAGCCGCCCTCGCCGACCACTATGGTCGCTGCCGGGAACACACAAGCTCCGGCTCCTGGAGTTCATAGAGTGCCATAGAGCAACGAGAACCGCTCTATGGTCGCACCTCCGGACACATCGCTCCGGCTCTTGGAGTCCGTGCAGTACCGCATGTCGGCGAAAACCGCTCTCATAACGAATTTCCGGGGGGTTGAACATGACTGAACAGCAGATCGAGCAAATCCTGATCGAAAAACTGACCGACCTCAAGTACACCTACCGCCAGGATATACGAGACCGGGCGACGCTGGAAGAGAACTTTCGCCGGCACTTCGAGGAGTTGAACCGCGTGCATCTCACCGATGGCGAATTCGGCAGACTCCTGGAGGCCGTGGTTACCCCGGATGTCTTCGCCGCTGCCCGCCATCTGCGGGAACGCAACACCTTCGAGCGCGACGACGGCACGCCGCTCCATTACACCCTGGTGAACATCAAGGACTGGTGCAAGAACAGCTTCGAGGTGGTCAACCAGCTGCGCATCAGCACCGACTACAGCCATCACCGGTACGACGTGGTCCTGCTGATAAACGGCGTTCCCGTGGTGCAGATCGAGCTGAAGACCCTGGGGATAAGCCCCCGCAAGGCCATGCAGCAGATCGTGGATTACAAGAACGACCCCGGAAACGGCTACGGGAAAACCCTGCTCTGTTTCATGCAGCTCTTTCTCGTCAGCAACCGCAGCGATACCTGGTATTTCGCCAATAACAACAGCCGTCACTTCAGCTTCAACGCGGACGAGCGCTTTTTGCCGTTCTATCAGTACGCGGACGAGAGCAACAAGAAGATCACCCATCTGGAGAGCTTCGCCGACGCCTTTCTGGCCAAGTGTACCCTGGGAGAGATGATCAGCCGCTATATGGTGCTCGTGGCCAGCGAACGGAAGCTCATGATGATGCGCCCCTACCAGATATACGCCGTGAAGGCCATAGTGGAGTGTATTCACCAGCACTGCGGCAACGGCTACATCTGGCATACCACCGGCAGCGGAAAGACCCTTACATCTTTCAAGGCATCCACCCTCCTCAAGGACAATCCCGACATCGACAAATGTCTGTTCGTGGTGGACCGCAAGGATCTCGACCGGCAGACCCGAGACGAATTTAATAAATTTCAGGAAGGCTGCGTGGAAGAGAACACTAACACCGAAACCCTGGTGCGGCGCCTCCTCTCCGACGACTACGCCGATAAAGTCATTGTCACCACCATCCAGAAGCTCGGCCTCGCCCTGGACGACGGTAACAAGCGCAACTACGTGGAACGGCTGGAACCCCTGCGGGACAAGCGCATGGTTTTCATCTTCGATGAATGCCATCGGTCGCAGTTCGGCGAAAACCACAAGGCCATCAAGGAGTTTTTTCCCAAGGCCCAGCTATTCGGTTTCACCGGCACCCCCATCTTCGAGGAAAATGCGGGGTATCAGCAGATCGAGGGGCGTCAGGCCAGTTATCAGACCACGAAGGATCTCTTTCAGAAGCAACTCCACGCCTACACCATTACTCACGCCATCGAAGACCGTAACGTTCTGCGCTTTCATGTGGATTACTTCAAACCGGAAGGCACGGAACTCCCCAAGCCAAAGGAACCCATTGCCAAGAAAGCCGTGGTGGAAGCCATTCTTTCCAAGCACCATGCCGCCACCAACGGGCGCAAGTTCAATGCCTTGCTGGCTACCGCATCCATCAACGACGCCATGGAATATTACGAAATCTTCCAGAAAGTACAGGCGGAAAAATCGGGGGAGGATGAGAACTTTCAGCCCCTGAACATAGCCTGCGTCTTCTCCCCCCCTGCGGAGGGCAACAAGGATGTGCAGCAGATTCAGGAAGAACTGCCCCAGGAAAAAGCGGATAACGAACAGGAGCCCGACAGAAAGAAAGAAGCCCTCAAGGCCATCATGGCGGATTATAACCGGCGCTACGGCACCAATCACGGACTGGGAGAGTTCGACCTCTATTATCAGGACGTGCAGAAGCGCATCAAGGATCAGCAGTACCCGAACGGCGATTTTCCCCAGGATCGGAAGATCGACATTACCATCGTGGTGGACATGCTGCTTACGGGCTTCGATTCCAAGTTTCTGAACACCCTCTACGTGGACAAGAATCTCAAGCACCACGGTCTTATTCAGGCCTTTTCCCGCACCAACCGCGTGCTCAACGACACCAAGCCCTACGGCAACATTCTCGACTTCCGCCAGCAGCAGAATGCGGTGGATGTCGCCATAAGCCTTTTTTCCGGCGAAGCCGCCAAGCCCGCCAGGGAAATATGGCTGGTGGACGAGGCTCCGGTGGTTATCGAAAAACTGCACGATGCCGTGCAGCATTTGGGCCGGTTTCTGGAATTCCATGGGCTGGAAAACAAGCCCGAAGAGGTGCCCAACCTCAAGGGCGACGACGCACGAGTGGAGTTTATCAACCTTTTCAAAGAGGTGCAGCGCCTCAAAACCCAGCTGGATCAGTACACCGATCTGACGGAAGAGCACAAGGAGACCATAGAGCGGATACTGCCCAAAGACGATCTGCAGGGCTTTCGGGGTGCCTATCTGGAAACCGCCCTGCGCCTGAAGAATGAACGGGGCAAGGGCGGTGACGGGACGGACCGGCAGACTGATGATATGGTGCAGCAGCTCGATTTCGAATTCGTCCTTTTTGCCTCCGCGGTGATCGACTACGATTACATCATGAGCCTGATTGCGAAGTATTCCCAGCAGGAGCCGGGAAAGCAGAAGATGAACCGGGAGCAGCTCATCGGTCTGATCCAGGCGGATGCCAAGTTCATGGACGAGCGGGAGGACATAGCGTCGTACATCGAAACCCTGGAAGTGGGCAAGGGTTTGGACGAACAAACCGTCCGGGCGGGTTACGAGCGCTTCAAGGAGCGAAAAACCGCCCGGGAGCTTGCGGCCATGGCGGAAAAACACGGACTGGAGCCTGAGACCCTGCAAAATTTTGTGGATACCGTTCTGCGGCGCATGGTTTTCGACGGGGAACTCCTCGGGGATCTGCTGGCTCCGCAAGAGCTGGGCTGGAAGGCGCGCACCCGAAAGGAACTGGCGTTGATGGCGGACATGATACCCCTGTTCAAAAAACTCGCCCAGGGGCGGGAGATTTCGGGGTTGAGCGCCTATGAGCAATAAGACGGAAGAAGCGAGGACGAAGCCCACGGCAAAGCCCGCCCTGGTGCCCAAACTTCGTTTTCCAGAGTTTCGGGATGCGGAGGAGTGGGAAGGGAAGAAACTTGATGATATCACCGTTTTGTTCAAAGGGAGAGGTATTTCAAAATCAGAAATAGACCCGGAAGGCGAAACACCTTGTATTCGTTATGGTGAGCTTTATACGATCTATGGCGAAGTCATCAGAAGCGTAGTCTCAAAGACAAAGATTCCTTCAACCGAACTTTTTCTTAGCCAAAAGAATGATGTGCTGATTCCATCATCTGGTGAAACGAAGCTGGATATTGCAAAAGCATCGTGTGTTTTGATTGGTGACGTTGCATTGGGTGGCGACTTGAATGTGGTGAGATCAGAAACAAACGGAATTTTTCTGAGTTACTTGTTGAATGGTGCATGCAAGAGTCAGATTGCAAGCAAGGCACAAGGCGATACAGTTGTTCATCTATATGCGAATCAGTTAAAATTAATTGATGTAATGGTTCCAAGTAAACCGGAGCAACAAAAAATTGCCGATTGCCTTTCCTCCGTGGACGAACTGATTACCCTAGAAGCCCGGAAGATTGACGCACTCAAGGCCCATAAAAAGGGACTAATGCAGCAGCTTTTCCCCGCCGAAGGCGAAACCCTCCCCAAACTGCGCTTTCCCGAGTTCCGGGATGCAGGAGAGTGGGAGGGGAAAAAGTTAATAGATGTCATCACGCCAGTCATTCGTGCAGTTGCAAAGCCTGCTTCAGATTATCTGGCTTTAGGACTTCGCAGTCATGGAAAAGGTACTTTTCATAAACCTGATCAATCTCCTGGAAAGAACTCAATGGATAAGCTCTATTTAGTTAATCACGATGACTTGATTGTCAATATCACTTTTGCTTGGGAAGGAGCAATAGCTATTGCGGATAAACAAGATCACGGTTGTTATGTTTCGCACAGGTTTCCAACTTACGTTTTCAAGGAAATGGTTTCTACTTCAGCTTTCTTTCGATACGTCATTATCAATAAAACATTTGTGTATAAATTAGGGTTGATATCGCCTGGCGGCGCAGGGCGTAATAGGGTGATGAATAAAAAAGACTTTCTACAATTAACGGTTTTACTCCCAGATACGAAGGAACAACAAAAAATAGCCGACTGCCTCTCCTCACTAGACGACCTGATCACCTTGCAGGCCAAAAAACTCGATGCGCTCAAGGCCCATAAAAAAGGGCTGATGCAGCAGCTTTTTCCGGCGTCGGGAGAGGTGCGGAAATGACCCAGCTCATTCTCTATACCAGCGAAGACGGCGAAAGCCGGGTGCAGCTGCGGGCCGACCGGGGCACGGTGTGGCTCAGCCAGCTGGAAATGGCGGAGCTTTTTCTTACCACGAAGCAGAATATTGCCAAGCATCTGAAGGCCATTTTCACCGAGAACGAATTGAGCGAGGAGTCAGTTGTCAACCAATGGTTGACAACTGCCGAGGAATCCTCGGTAGTTCAAACCGAGGGGGGACGCGAGAACGTTGTGCAGATTCTGGCCGCCAACGGCTTTCCCCTGCTGACGGGAGCGGGATCGGTCAGCCATACCAGCATGGAGCGGCAGATTACCCCGCTGTTTCTGGAGTACGAGCAACGCCGTACATCCCGGGAAGCCCAGGCTGCGGACGCCCAGGACGAGGCGGAGCTGAAGGCGCTGGAAAACAGAATAAAGGATCGCAAGGGAGCGGGAGCATGACCGAACAGGATAAAAGACAGCTTGGCACCATCCTCTGGAGTATTGCGGATAAACTGCGGGGGGCCATGAATGCGGACGACTTCCGGGACTACATGCTCTCTTTTCTCTTTCTGCGCTATCTTTCGGATAACTACGAGGCGGCGGCGGAGAAGGAGCTGGGGCCGGATTATCCGAAACTGCAATCCGATGACCGCCGTTCTCCCCTGGCGGTGTGGTACGAAGAGAACCGGGACGATACCGGGGAGTTCGAAAAGCAGATGCGCCGCAAGACGCACTATGTGATAAAACCGGAATATCTCTGGAGCAGCATCGCCGAGATGGCCCGCATCCAGGACGGGGAGCTGCTGCGCACCCTGGAAGGGGGATTCAAGTACATCGAGAACGAATCCTTCGCCAGCACCTTCTCCGGGCTGTTCTCGGAGATCAACCTGAATTCGGAGAAGCTGGGCAAGGATTACCCGCCGCGCAACGCCAAGCTCTGCACCATCATCAAGGCCCTTGCGGAGGGGCTGGCGCAGTTCTCCACCGATAAAGACACTCTTGGAGATGCCTACGAGTACCTCATCGGTCAGTTCGCCGCCGGTTCGGGAAAGAAGGCGGGGGAGTTCTACACGCCCCAGCAGATATCCACCATCCTTTCGGGTATCGTCACCCTGGATGGTCAGGAGCCCGCCACGGGGCGCCGGAAGAATCTTGAAAGCCTGTTCGATTTCGCCTGCGGTTCGGGGTCTCTGCTGCTCAACGTGCGTCATCGCATGGGGGCGAACGGCATCGGCAAGATTTACGGGCAGGAAAAGAATATCACCACCTACAACCTGGCACGCATGAACATGCTGCTGCACGGGGTGAAGGATTCGGAGTTCCAAATCTATCACGGGGACACCCTCACCAACGACTGGGACTGGCTGCGCGAGATGAACCCGGCGAAGATGCCGAAGTTCGATGCGGTGGTGGCCAATCCCCCCTTCAGCTACCGATGGGAGCCCACCGAAGCCATGGGAGATGACGTGCGGTTCAAGAACTACGGTCTTGCTCCCAAATCCGCCGCGGATTTCGCCTTTCTGCTGCACGGCTTCCACTATTTGAAGCCCGAGGGCGTGATGGCCATCATTCTGCCTCACGGGGTGCTGTTCCGGGGAGGCGCGGAAGAACGCATCCGCACGAAGCTGCTCAAGGACGGCAACATCGACACGGTCATCGGTCTGCCCGCGAACCTTTTCTTTTCCACGGGCATTCCGGTCTGTATCCTGGTGCTGAAAAAGTGCAAGAAACCGGACGACCTGCTTTTCATCAACGCCGCGGAACACTTCGAGAAGGGCAAGCGCCAGAACCGCCTGCTGCCGGAGCATATCCACAAGATTCTCGACACCTACCAGTTCCGCAGGGAAGAGGAGCGTTATTCCCGCCGGGTATCCATGGAGGAGATCGAGGAAAACGGGTACAATCTGAATATAACCCGCTACATCAGCACCCAGGAGCCGGAGGAGCTCATAGATCTGCACGCGGTGAATGCCGAGCTTGCGGCGCTGGCGAAAAACATCGAGACCGCTCGGGAGAAACACAATCGGTTCCTCGAAGAACTCGGTTTGCCTCCCTTAGAGCGGTTTCCGTTGACAGGCGACACTGTATGAACTGTAGAGCCGGAGTTTGTGTGTTCCCGGCAGCGACATGGTGGTCGGCGATGGCAGCTTTGCGTCGCGAAGGGCCGGTGTCGGCACAGGACGTGCCGACAAGCCTCAGCCGTGCCAGGGAGGGCACGTCTGAGGCGACGGGCCGAAGCAGTAAAGCAAGGGAACGGTTCGACCACTGGAGGAGCAGAGGGGATACATAAACGGAGGCTCCCATTACATATATTGCGACACATCATTTGTAAAATCGCTCTAAGGTAATCCGAATTGAACCTGTTTCCGTTTCCGTTTTCGCGTTGCTTTTTGCTTTGCTCGTGAACTCAAGAAAATTTTAATCGATTGTTTTCTCAGGAAGGATTGTTTTTTATGAAATATTCTCCGCTTTTCTACGCGGATACCCATTGTCATCTTGATATGTCCCAGTTCGAAGAGGATCGGAAAGAGGTGCTGGAGCGGGCTCGGGAGGCGGAGGTTGCCTTTCTCCTCACCCTCGGCTCGGATCTCGAAAGCTGCCCCAAAGCGGTGGAGATGGCCACACAATACGCCTCGTACGGAGTGTATGCCGCGGTGGGAATTCATCCTCACGACGCCAGGGAGATCTATCCCGACATTCCCGAATCTCTCCGAACCCTCGCGGAAGATCCCCGGGTCATCGCCATCGGCGAAACCGGCCTGGATTACTATTACGATCACTCTCCCCGCCAGATGCAGACCGCCATGTTCCGGGAGCATATTCTCTGGGCCCGGGAGACGGATAAGCCCGTGGTGGTGCACGTTCGGGATGCCTACGAGGATGCTTTGACCATTTTGGAAGAACACTTCGCCCCCTCCCAGAGGGGAATTCTGCACTGCTTTTCCGGCACCCGGGAGGATGCGGAACGGGTGCTGAACCTGGGAATGCACATCTCCCTGGGAGGGCCTCTTACCTGGAAGAAGAACGAGGATCTCCGCAAACTGGCGGCCTCTCTTCCGCCGGATCGGCTTCTCTGCGAGACCGATTCTCCCTATCTCGCTCCGGCGCCGAAGCGGGGAAAGCGAAACGAGCCCGCCTATGTGCGGTACGTCCATGCCGCTCTGGGGGAGATCTGGAACTGTTCCGAGGAGGATGTGGCCCGTCAGATAGCCCGGAATCTCGGGAACCTTTTTCCCTCCCTTTTTCCGGAAGAGGCCGCTCGCTGATGTTTCATTTCGAGCTGGAACGGGAGTGTCCCTCCACGGGAGCCCGGGCGGGAACCTTGTATACTCCTCACGGGGCCATCCGGACCCCGGTCTTCATGCCCGTGGGAACCCAGGCCACGGTAAAGGCCATGGCTCCCTTCGAGCTGGAGTGGATGGGGGCGGAGATTATTCTGGGAAACACCTATCACCTGGCCCTTCGTCCCGGAGCGGAGCTGGTGGCGGAGGCGGGAGGGCTGCACTCCTTCATGGGGTGGAAGCGCCCGATCCTGACGGACAGTGGCGGGTTCCAGGTTTTTTCTCTGGGAGAACTCCGGAAGATTTCCGAAGAGGGGGTTTCCTTTCGGTCTCATCTGGACGGAAGCAAGTGGTTCTTCTCTCCCGAGGAAGCCATGCGCATTCAGGAGAATCTGGGGGCGGATATTATCATGGCTTTCGACGAGTGCGTTTCCTGGCCCACTTCCGAGGAGTATTCCCGAGAGGCCATGCACCGCACCCTGCGATGGGCGGAGCGGTGCAAGGCCGCTCATACCCGGAAGGATCAGGCTCTTTTCGGTATCGTTCAGGGGGCTTTCTTTCCGGAGCAGCGCGTGGCCTGTGCCCGTGCCCTGGGGGATATGGATTTTCCGGGTTACGGCATCGGGGGGCTTTCCGTGGGGGAGCCCCATGAAGTGATGTACCGCATGCTGGATTACACCCTTCCGGAAATGCCCAGAGGCAAGCCCCGGTATCTCATGGGAGTGGGATGGCCCGCGAACCTGGTGGAGGGCGTTGCCCGGGGCGTGGATATGTTCGATTGCGTTCTTCCTACCCGGAACGGCCGAAACGGCACTCTTCTCACCTCCCGGGGGCGGATGAACATCAAGCGTGCCGAGTATACCCGGGATTTTTCGCCCCCGGATCCCGAGTGCGATTGCTATGTCTGCACTCACTATTCCCGGGCCTATCTGCGGCATCTCTACCGGGCGGGGGAGATTCTCGCCGCCCGGCTTTGTTCCTGGCACAATCTGCACTTCCTCATTTCCCTTCTGCGCAGGGCCCGGCAGGCCATCCTGGAGGATCGCTTTCCCGAGTTCCGCCGGGATTTCTGGAGCCGCTTCGAGGAGGGAGAGGGAGAATGACCCGGATTTACCGGGTTTCTCCGGAGCATCCCGAGCCGGAACCCCTGGAAGATGCGGCCCGGGCTCTGCGCCGGGGAGAGCTGGTCACCTTTCCCACGGAAACCGTTTACGGCCTGGGAGCTAACGGTCTGGATCCCGCGGCGGTGCGGCGTATTTTCGCCGCCAAGGGGCGTCCCGGAGACAACCCTCTCATTCTCCACGTGGAGAGCATCGAGAAAGCCCGGGAGATCGCCCTGGTGGATGTCCGGGCGGAAACCCTCTTCCGGCGCTATTCTCCGGGGCCTCTTACGCTGGTCCTGCCCGCCCGGGAGCATGTGCCCCCGGTAACCCGGGGAGGGCTTGCCACGGTGGGAGTGCGTATTCCGGATTCTTCCATCGCCCTGGAGCTCATCCGCCGCGCCCGGTTGCCCGTGGCGGCTCCCAGCGCCAACTCCAGCGGAAGGCCGAGCCCCACCGACGTGGCTACGGTGATGGAAGATTTGGGGGCCTCCGTGGCGGTGGCCCTGGACGGCGGCCCTACCCGGGTGGGGCTCGAATCCACGGTTTTGGACGTGAGCACTTCCGTGCCGGTGCTCCTTCGGCCGGGAGACGTCACTCTGGAGGAGCTTCGGGAATATCTGGGGGAAGTCCGGATTTCCGGGGAGGCCGAGGAGCTTCGCAAGTCTCCGGGAACCCGCTACCGGCATTATGCTCCTCGGATTCCTCTTCATCTCTGGAATCCCCGGGAGGGGGAGGCGCTTTTTTCCCTTCTGGAATCCCGGGGAGAAGAGCCGGGCTATATGGGAATTGCCTCTCCCTCGTATCCCGTGAAGCGGCGGGTTCTCTTCGCTGATATCCCTCAATATGCCCGGGAGCTCTATCGATGCCTGAGGTATTTTGAGGTTCAGGGGGTTTCCTGCATCGTGGCGGAACTTCCCGAAAAGACGGCTCTTGGAAGGGCTCTGGAGGATCGACTCCGGCGGGCTGCGGGGGAGGAGAGGAAAAAAAGCATTTGAGGGCTTGCAAAAAGGGTTTGAGATTGCTACAATCATCGCCGTTACGGATTCATCGAGTCGGGGTGGCGGAATTGGTAGACGCGCTAGATTCAGGTTCTAGTGGGTGCAAGCCTGTGGGGGTTCGAGTCCCCCCCTCGACACCATTGCGTTCAGATCCGGGGCAAGAGCCCCGAATTCTTTTTCGAAAAAGAGGAACTCTCCATGTCGATAGATTTGGTTGACATGGAGGGTTCCTCTTGTTATTATACGCTTTCGTCACCACATTTTTTTCTCAGCACAAAAATCCTATAACTAGGGAGGGATTGCTCCCATGCCCGAAACCGCCCTTTCCGGCATGCACCAAAAAAGGCTAGCCTTTGGAAGAGAGCGCGATCTGGTGGAATTGCCCGACCTCATTGAGGTGCAGCGGGATTCGTATCAGTGGTTCTTTCAGTTCAATCGAGAACCGGGAATGCGAAAATCCATGGGATTGCAGGAGCTTTTTGAAGAGGTCTTTCCCATAGAGAGCTACGACGGAACCTTCGCTCTCAAATTCGTGCAGTACTTTGTGGATTCTCCCAATACCTCCGAAGAGGAGGCCCGGCGCAGGGATCTCACCTGGTCCATGCCGGTGAAGGCTACCATCCAACTGGAAAATCGCAAGACCGGAGAAATCAAGGAAGAAGATATCTTCGTGGGCGATTTCCCCGTGATGACCGAAAAGGGAACCTTCATCATCAACGGCACCGAGCGAGTGGTGGTCAACCAGCTTGCCCGTTCCGCCGGGGTTTACTACACCTCGGATGATGCCATTCCCGGACATGAATCCTATTCGGCCAAGATCATCCCCGATCGGGGAGCCTGGCTCGAATTCGACCTCTCCCAGGGAGATCTCCTTTCGGTGAACATCGACAGCCGGAAGAAGATACCCGTTACCATCCTTCTCAAAGCCTTCGGCGTTCCCAATAACGAGGAGCTTCTCAAACTTTTCGATGCCCGAGAGGAAGAGGTGGACCTCCTGGAGGAGGCCGCCAAGGGATTTCTCGCGGCGGAGGACGTGTATACCGAAGAAGGGCGGGAAGTTCTCCGGAAGAGCGAGCGCATCAGCAAGGAGCATCTGGAAGAGCTCTGGAAGATGGGGCGTACGAAGATACGCATCTGGGCGGTGGATCATGCCCTGGCGGTTACCCTGGAACGGGATACCACCAAGGGTACCGACGATGCCATTCTCGATCTTTTCCGGCGGCTTCGTCCTAACGAGCCAGCCCGGATGGAGAATGCCCGGGAGTACGTGAGCAGTCTCTTTTTCGACAACCGCCGATATAATCTGGGGCGGGTGGGGCGCTATAAAATAAATCGCCGTTTGGGGCTGGACCTTCCGGAATCTCAGAAACTGCTTACTCTGGAGGATCTCGTGGCTATTCTCAAGGGGCTTTCTTCCAGTCGGGACGGAGCGAGGCGGCACGATGACATCGACCATCTCGGAAACCGGCGGGTCCGGGCGGTGGGAGAACTTCTCCTCAACCAGATCCGCATCGGTCTTCTTCGCATGGAACGCATCGCCAAGGAGCGGATGACCACCATTCCCGATCTTTCCGCGGCTACCGCCCGGGAACTGATCAACGTGCGTCCCATCTCCGCTGCGCTTCGGGAGTTCTTCGGATCCGGCCAGCTTTCCCAGTTCATGGACCAGACCAATCCCCTGGCGGAGCTTACGCATCGACGACGGCTCTCCGCTTTGGGGCCCGGAGGTCTGAGCCGGGAACGGGCAGGTTTCGAGGCCCGGGACGTGCACTATACCCATTACGGCCGGGTCTGCCCCATTGAAACCCCCGAAGGCCCGAATATCGGCCTCGTGACCTCTCTGGCCACCTATGCCAGGGTGAACGAGTACGGTTTTCTCGTGACTCCCCGCCGGGTAGTGCGGGAAGGCCTGGTTACCGATGAGGTGGTATATCTCCCCGCAGACGAGGAGGACGTGTCCTACGTGGGCCGGGCGAATACTCCGCTGGACGAAAAGGGCCGGGTTCTCGGCCCCGAAGTCCACTGCCGTTACCAGAATGAAATCGTTCCGGTGGTGCCGGAACGTCTTCAGTATCTCGATATATCTCCCAAGCAGATCGTGTCGGTTTCCACGGCCCTCATTCCCTTCCTCGAACATGATGACGCGAACCGGGCTCTCATGGGATCCAACATGCAGCGCCAGGCGGTTCCCCTTATCAATGCGGAGGCCCCCATTGTGGGAACCGGTATCGAGGGGCGCCTTGCGAGAGATTCCGGGGTGTGCATCGTCGCCCGGGAAGCGGGGCATGTGATTTATGCGGATGCCGATGAAATCCGAATCGACGAGGGAGATTTCGTCCGCACCTATCGACTTACCAAGTTCCGCCGCTCCAACCAGGGAACGGTGATTCACCAGAAGGTTCGGGTGCATACCGGAGAGAGCGTGGAGAAGGGCCAGATCATCGCGGATGGTCAGTCCGTGGATTCCGGAGAGCTCGCCCTGGGCCGGAACGTCGTGGTGGCTTTCGTTTCCTGGGAGGGATACAACTACGAGGATGCCATTCTTCTGAATGAGCGTCTCGTTCGGGAGGATGTCTATTCCTCCATTCATATCGAGGAGTACGAGACCGAGGCTCGGGATACCAAGCTCGGCCCCGAGGAAATTACCCGGGATATTCCCAACGTGGGAGAGGATGCTCTGAAGAACCTCGAAGAGGACGGAGTTATCCGGATCGGAGCGGAGGTCAAGGCGGGGGATATCCTGGTGGGAAAGGTCACTCCCAAGGGAGAGTCCGACCAATCCCCGGAGGAAAAGCTTCTTCGGGCCATTTTCGGCGAGAAAGCCCGGGAGGTTCGGGATACCTCCCTGCGAGTGCCCCACGGAGAGGGCGGCAAGATCGTGGACGTGAAGCGCCTCTGCCGGGAGGAGAATGCGGAAGATCTCAGTCCCGGAGTGAACGAGGTGGTGAAGATCTACGTGGCCCAGCTCCGGAAGATTACCGTGGGTGACAAGATGGCGGGGCGCCACGGAAACAAGGGCGTGGTCTCCCGGATTCTGCCGGAGGAGGATATGCCCTTTCTCTCGGACGGAACTCCCGTGGACGTGGCTCTGAACCCTCTGGGGGTGCCCAGCCGAATGAACCTCGGCCAGGTGCTGGAAACCATCATGGGTTTCGTGGGATACATGGGGCTCAAGGAAGAGGGAGGACGCTTCCTCGTGCAGACCCCGGTTTTCGAAGGAGCCAAGGAGACGGATATCCTGGAGCGCATCGAACTGCTCCGGGCGGAGAGGTACCCGGAGCTTCAGAAGGACGGCCGTATCGTTCTCTACGACGGACGAACCGGGGAGCCCATGGAGCATTTCGTTACGGTGGGGTGCATGTATATGCTCAAGCTCATCCACCTGGTGGACGATAAAATTCATGCCCGTTCCATAGGGCCCTACAGTTTGATAACCCAGCAGCCTCTGGGAGGCAAGGCCCAGTTCGGAGGACAGCGTTTCGGAGAGATGGAAGTCTGGGCCCTGGAAGGCTACGGGGCGGCCCATATCCTTCAGGAGATGCTTACGGTGAAATCCGACGATATCCGGGGGCGCCTGAAGACCTACGAGCGGATCGTGAAGGGGCAGAATCTTTCGGAGCCCGGGGTTCCCGAGAGCTTCCGGGTTCTTGTAAAAGAGCTCCAGGGGCTTGGCCTGGACGTGGAGATTGCCTACGACGACGGCAGCGTGGGGGAACTTGTGCTGGAAGAAGAGGATTATGCGGGAACCCGCCTCGGAAGAGCTTCTTCCTATGGCGGGGAGGACGATGACGTGCGGTCCCGGCAGGAAGATTCCGGGAGCCAGGAAGAGAAGGAAGCAGCCTCTACCGAGGCCTTTCTCTTCGGGGGAGCGGGGCAGGTCGAAGACCATACTCCGGGAGGTGACGAGTGATGCTGCACCAGGAGAATGCCGCCAAACGGCATCGCAAGGAAATTACGGGAGTACGGATCAAACTTTCCAGTCCCGACCGGATTCGGGAACTCTCCAGCGGAGAGGTGAAAAAGCCGGAAACCATCAACTATCGTACCCTTCGTCCCGAAAAGGACGGGCTTTTCTGCGAGCGCATTTTCGGCCCCACCCGGAGCTTCGAATGCGCCTGCGGCAAATACAAGAGAAGCGGCCCCAAGTTCAAGGGGGTCGTCTGTGATCGCTGCGGTGTGGAAGTTACGGACAACCGGGTTCGCCGGGAGCGGATGGGGCATATCGAGCTCGCCGCTCCGGTGGTGCATATCTGGTACCTCCGGGGCATCCCCAGCCGGCTGAGCCTTCTTTTGGGAACCACCACCAAGGATCTCGAAAAGGTGGTCTACTTCGCCCCTGCCCGCCGGCGGGAGCCGGTGTACAAGGTGGTGGTGGAGGGCCGCAAATCCGGGATGGTGCGTAAGGGAGAGATCATCTCCGCCAGCGAGGAGCGGGTGCACGCCCATTACGACAAAACCTTCAAGGCCGAAGAGGCCTACCGGGTGGTGCAGATCGACGATGTTCCCGTGGAGCCCGGCGATGTGCTCTCCTCTTCTCAGGTGGCCCGCTACAAGGGGACTTACGGAGACGACGCTTTCCGGGTAGAGCCCGCTTTCCGGGTTCTCGAAGACGATCCCGGAGGGAACTTCGAGGCGGGAAAAGTTTTTTCCCGGTCCGAACTCGATGCCCTGAAGGAAAGGGGTATCGAGCCCTCGATGGAGCGGGAGACCTCGGGAAACCAGGAGGCCTTCAAGGTGGTTCAGGCCACTCATATGCCCTTCGGCAAGGGAGATCTCATTTCCATAAGCGAATACCAGCTTTACCACGAAAAATATGCGGGGCGCTTCGTGGCGCAGGTAGAGACCATTACCCTGGAAGATCCCTGCTATATCGTGATCCACAAGGGGGACTCTCCCTTTGAGGATTGCGGCATCATCATGGAGCGGGAATACCGTCTCTGTGCCTCCTACGACAAGAAATTCTCCGCCGGTATCGGTGCCGAGGGGGTTCAGGAGCTTCTGGGAACTCTCGATATGGACGAGCTCGCCCTGGCGCTGCGGGAGGAAATTACCGATGCTTCGGGGCAGAAGAAACGCAAGCTCGTGAAGCGTCTCAACGTGGCGGAGGACTTTCGCAAGAGCCGGAGCAACCCCGGGTGGATGGTGCTCAAGGTTCTTCCTGTGATTCCTCCGGATCTCCGTCCCATGGTGCAGCTCGACGGAGGCCGCTTTGCCACGTCGGACCTCAATGATCTCTATCGCCGGGTGATCAATCGGAACAACCGGCTTAAAAAGCTCCAGGAGCTTCACGCTCCGGAGATTATCGTGCGCAACGAAAAACGCATGCTTCAGGAATCCGTGGATGCTCTCATCGACAACGGTCGGGTGGGAAAGGCGGTCCTTGGAGCGGGCAATCGGCCTCTCAAGAGCCTTTCGGACCTTCTTCGGGGCAAGAAAGGCCGGTTCCGGCAGAACCTTCTGGGAAAACGGGTGGACTATTCGGGCCGTTCTGTCATCGTTATCGGTCCCAACCTCAAGCTGCACCAGTGCGGACTTCCCAAGCAGATGGCCCTGGAACTTTTCAAGCCCTTCGTCATGCAGAAGCTTGTGGATCGGGGAAATGCTCCCAACGTAAAGAGCGCCCGGCGACTTATCGAGCGGGGACGCGAGGAAGTCTGGGGCATTCTCGAAGAGATCATCCGGGATCATCCTGTGCTTCTCAACCGAGCTCCCACGCTCCACCGGCTCGGTATCCAGGCCTTCGAACCGGTGCTTATGGAGGGTAAGGCCATACGGCTCCATCCCCTGGTATGTACCGCCTTCAATGCGGATTTCGACGGCGACCAGATGGCGGTGCACGTGCCTCTCTCCCTGGAGGCTCAGGCGGAGGCCCGGCTTCTCATGCTTTCGTCGCACAACATTCTTTCTCCCGCCAGCGGGCGCTCCATCGTCACTCCCACCCAGGACATCGTTCTCGGAATATACTATCTTACGGGAATGCGGGAAAGGTCTCAAAAGGAGAAGGAAGCAGGGTTTTCCTATTTCCGGGATATCGAGGACTGTCTCGTGGCCCTGAGCCATGGAGTGGTGCACGTAAACAGCCCGGTGAAGCTGAAGTGGGAGGGCCAGTGGATCGAAACGAGCCCCGGAAGGGCTCTCTTCAATAGCGTGCTTCCCGAAGAGATACGCTACGTGAATAAGCAGATGGGCAAGAAAGAGGTTTCCAGGCTTCTTGATGAAGCTTACGACAAGGTTTCCCGAGAATCTCTGGTGCGGGCTCTGGACGACATAAAGGCCCTGGGATACCGTTGGGCCACGAAAAGCGGCATCAGCATGGGGTTCGGGGATGTGGTGATTCCCGAAGAGAAAAATCTTATCGTGCAGAAAACCATGGAACAGGAAGAAGATCTCAGTATGCAGTACGAGATGGGGATTCTCACGGAAGAAGAATATCTTTGGCAGAAGGAAATCCTCTGGACTGGCGCGGCTCGGGATATTGCGGATCATATCGTGAACAGCATGTCCGACGAGAACTCCCTCCGCATGATGGTGGACTCCGGAGCCCGAGGATCTCGGGGACAGGTGGCCCAGATGGCGGGTATCCGGGGACTCATGGCGGATCCCTCGGGACGCATCATCGACTATCCCATTACGGCAAACTTCAAAGAGGGCCTGAACATGCTGGAGTACTTCATCTCCACCCACGGAGCCCGAAAGGGACTTGCGGATACCGCCCTGCGAACCGCCAAGTCCGGATATCTTACCCGGCGCCTCGTGGACGTGGCCCAAGATATCATCGTTACCGAAGAGGATTGCGGTACCGTCCGGGGCGTTACCATACGGCCCCTTACCCAGGATGGCAAGACCGTCATCGGCCTGGGTGAGCGTATCGTGGGAAGAGTTCCCGCCAGGGATATTCTGCATCCTGAAACGGGGGAGGTTCTTGCGGTGGCGGGGAGTGAAATATCTCCCGCATCGGCGAAGAGAATCGAGGGAAGCGGCTTGGAAGAAGTGGTGGTTCGGAGCCCCCTTACCTGCGAACTCCGCAACGGGGTCTGCCGGGCCTGCTACGGCCTGGATTTGGCCACCCGGAAACGGGTAGCCATCGGTGAGGCCGTGGGAGTAGTGGCGGCCCAGTCCATCGGAGAGCCCGGAACCCAGCTTACCATGCGTACCTTCCATACCGGAGGAGTGCGTATTACCGGAGAAGACATCACCCAGGGGCTTCCGAGAATCGAACAGCTCTTCGAGGTCCGCCGTCCCAAAAAAGTGGCCTTTCTCTCCAAGATCGACGGAGTGGTGGCGGAAATCCGGGAGATGGAGGGTAAACGAAAGGTCATCGTTACCTCCAACGAAGAGGGAAAAGAGCAGAAGGTGCAGTATAACATCCCCCTCTCTCAGAACCTTCTCGTGGAAGAAGGGCAGGCCCTGCGACGGGGAGACCGCCTTACGGAGGGACACGAAGATCCTCAGGACATTCTGGAATGCCGGGATATGAACGAGGTTCAGCGCTATCTGGTGGATAACATTCAGGATGTCTACAAATCTCAGGGAGTTTCCATCAACAACAAGCACATCGAGGTGATCCTTCGGAAGGTGGCTCCGGAAAACCGGGTGCGTATCACCGAAGAGGGAAGCAGCTCCTACGTAGCCAACGATCTGGTGTGGAAGGACGACCTGGAAGGGGAAATCCTCGCCATGCGGCAGGAAAACGAACGCTTCCTCCAGGAAGCGGAACACCTTCTCTGCGGAGCCTTTTTAGTGGATGTGGAGGGCTCGGGAAATCTCGAACAGAGCCTGGCTTTCAAAGGAGAACACCTGGAGGCCAAGGGTGTCCGCCGCCTTCTCATGCCGGGGAACGCTCTCTCCTCCCTCTTCGTGCGCATGGGAACCGAAGAAATGCGTATCGTGGTGGGCGAAGCGGCCTTCCGGAGAGAAATGGAGGGTAGGGAGCTTCTCGAAGCCTTCCACGGAGAGGAGAACGTGGTGGTGGAGCCCACGGAATCACTTACTTCGGGGCAGCTGGCACATATCGTCAAGGGAGATCCCCGGACGATTCGGGTGCGAAATTCCGGGGTTCTTGCAAAAATGTGCGATGCCGCCTGGCTGGCGGAAGAGATCCGGGATGCCGAGGGAAATACACTCCTCTCCAAAGACGCCAAAATAAACGAAGAAACGATCTCTCTTCTTCGGGAGCACCATGTGGAAACTATCAAGGTATGGAAGAACCCCCAGGAAATTCTGGTGGATAACGAGATACAAAAACACCTCATATCGTATTACGAGGCCCCTCTGCATCAGGTCATCGACGCCGAGGGAGCGGCTCAGGAGGATCTTCCCGCCCGCGTGGACGCCCGGATTGTCCGGGGCCTTGCGGAGGGAGAGCTTGCGGGGGTGGAAATTACCCTGAACGGCGAGCGGGTGGTGCTTACCCGGGAAAAGGCCCTTCGGGAGGTGCTCGAAGAATCCGTCCGCGGCAAGGTGGTCCTCGATGCCCTTTCCGACGTTCATGGAGAGGTTCTCGTCATGTCCGGAACCGAGGTGAACAAAGACGTTCTGGAAACCCTGCTGGGGCTTTCCCCCGCCCGCATGGTGATCCGTTCTCCGCACGCCTCGGGAGAGGATCGGCGGCTTATCGAAAAGGTTTCCTTCGTACGCCGTCTCGGAGAAGAACCCACCTACATGCCCCTTCTTCATGGAATCACCAAGGCTGCCCTTGCCACGGAAAGCTTCCTCAGCGCCGCATCCTTTCAGCAGACCGCCCAGATTCTCGCCCGGGCAGCGGTGCGCAGCGAAGAGGATACCCTCAAGGGGCTCAAGGAAAACGTTATCATCGGGCACCTTATGCCTGCGGGAACCGGAGTGGATCGGTATCGAAAGATCATGGTAGGCTCCGCTCCCATGGATTGTACGGCCCCGGAACATTGCGGGGGTGCCTCCGATTCCGGAGAAAAATCGCCCTCGCTGTAGAAGGATTTCCCGGGAAACTTCAGAAAAATCAGGGATCTTCTTTTTAAGAAATATGAAAAGAAGATCCCTCTCCTGGAAAGAACAAAATTTATATTTTATTATCTTGACATGCTCTGCGGGGGCTGTTAAGATTCTTCGGTGCTTTTTGCACTCGGGAGGGTTTTTTGTGCCGTTAGAAGAGTTGGCCGTAACAGGCCGCATTGTGGGAGCCGCAGAAGTCCGAAGAGCTTTGGCGGAAGACCGGATATCCAAGCTCTTCATCGCCTCGGATGCGGGGGATGCTTTCGTGGCCCCCTTTCTGAAAGAAGCGGCATGCAAAAAAATCCCCGTGGAAATTGCGGAAAGCAGAAAAAAACTGGGCAGGGCTTGTGCCATCGGCTGCGGGACAGCAGTTGCAGCTATAGCAAAAAACAAAACTACTTGTTTTTCGTGATGGTGAAAAATATATATTTTAGAAAGTGAGAGGAGGGTGTTTTTTGCCGACAATCAGCCAGTTGATTAAACATGGGCGGAAGGAAAAGCGGCGTACCTCGGATGCTCCGGCGCTTCATCAGAATCCTCAGCGGCGCGGCGTGTGCACCAGGGTCTACACGGTAACCCCCAAGAAGCCGAACTCGGCTTTGCGCAAGGTTGCCCGTGTGCGCCTGACCAACGGAATCGAAGTTACCGCCTACATCCCCGGAGTCGGACACAATCTGCAGGAGCACTCGGTAGTTCTCGTGCGCGGAGGCCGTGTAAAGGATCTTCCCGGAGTTCGTTATCACATCGTCCGCGGAACTCTTGACTGCGGCGGTGTGGAAAATCGTATGCAGGCCCGTTCCAAATACGGTGCCCGGCGTCCGAAAAAGTAGTATCTGAAGAAGGAGGAACGTCCATGCCGAGAAAAGGGCATGTGCGGAAGCGAGAAGTTCGTCCCGATCCCGTCTATGGGAGCAAGGAGATTACCGCTTTCGTCAACTGTCTCATGTGGGACGGTAAGAAGAGTGTGGCGGAGAAAATCATTTACGGGGCTCTCGAGCGGGCAGCGGAAAAGCTGGACGCGGAGCCCATGGATGTCTTTCAGAAAGCCATGGAGAACGTGCGGCCTCTGGTGGAGGTGCGTCCTCGCCGGGTGGGAGGCGCCACTTATCAGGTGCCTGTGGAAGTCGCCCCTGCAAGAGCCTGGGCTCTCGCTACCCGATGGGTTATCGCTTTTGCGAGAAACAAAAAGGGTATACCCATGAAGGAGCGCTTGGCTCGGGAGTTTATAGACGCCTTCAAGGGTGAGGGCAGTTCCGTGAAAAAACGTGAAGATACCCACCGAATGGCGGAGGCGAACCGGGCTTTTGCACATTACCGCTGGTAGTGTAGAAATTGTGGATGGTGATTGAGACATGGCGCAGACAACGGCGCTTCAGCATATTCGAAATATAGGCATCGCAGCTCACATTGACGCCGGGAAAACCACCACCACCGAGCGCATCTTGTACTACACAGGACGAAGCTACAAGATGGGCGAGGTTCATGAGGGTGGGGCCACCATGGACTGGATGGAGCAGGAGCGGGAGAGGGGCATTACCATTACCTCTGCCGCGACTACCTGCGAGTGGCGAGATTGTCTTATCAACATTATTGATACACCCGGTCACGTGGACTTTACGGTGGAAGTGGAGCGGTCTATGCGTGTGCTTGACGGTGCCGTGGCCGTATTCTGTGCCGTGGGTGGCGTGGAGCCCCAGTCGGAAACCGTTTGGCGTCAGGCGGATCGCTATCGGGTTCCCCGAATTGCCTTCGTGAACAAAATGGACCGAATCGGCGCGGATTTCAGTGTCGTGGTTCGGGACATAAAAGAGAAGCTCGGAGCATCTCCCGTGGCGCTGCAAGTGCCTATCGGGGTGGAGGATGCTTTCGCGGGAATGATCGACCTCGTTACCATGCAGGCGATCACCTTTTCCGATGCCCTTGGAGCGGAGCCCCGGACGGGACAGATTCCCGAGGAGCTTCTGGACGAGGCGGAGCTTGCCCGGGAAGCCATGATCGAAGCTTTGGCGGACTACTCCGAAGAGGTGATGAGCCTTTTCCTTGAAGGGGAGTCCGTTTCTGCGGAGATTCTCAAAAAGGCCATCCGGGAAAACACGGTGGCCATGAAAATCGTTCCCGTTCTCTGCGGGTCCGCCTTTAAAAACAAGGGGGTCCAGCTTCTTCTGGATGCGGTGGTGGATTATCTGCCGAGTCCGAAGGATATTCCCGCCTTTCCGGGAGCGGATCCCTCCACGGGAGAGCTGGTGGAGCGGCACAGCGATATCGCCGAGCCCTTTTCGGCTCTGGTGTTCAAAATCATGGTGGATCCCTATGTGGGGCGCCTCGCCTTCTGCCGGGTTTACTCGGGAAGTCTCAAGAGCGGGGATGCGGTCCTTAACGTGGGAAGCAACAGAAAAGAACGGGTAGGCCGTATCCTTCGGATGCATGCCAATAAACGGGAGGAGCTTCAGGAGACCCATGCGGGGCTCATCGTGGCTCTGCCGGGGCTTAAGTCCGTACGCACCGGAGACACCATCTGCGATCTGGATAATCCGGTGGTGCTGGAAAACCTCAATTTCCCCGATCCCGTCATCGACCTCTTTGCGGAGCCCGCAAGCAAGGCGGATCAGGTCAAGCTTACCAAGGGCCTGAGTTCTCTCGCCGAAGAGGATCCCACCTTCCGGGTGGCGGTAAATCACGAGACGGGGCAGACCATCATCTCCGGCATGGGAGAGCTTCACCTGGAGATCATCGTAGATCGTCTCCGCCGGGAATACAACGTGGAGGTTCGTATCGGCAAGCCCCAGGTGGCGTACCGAGAGACCATCACGAAGCCCGGAAGGGCGGAAGGACGTTTTATCCGCCAGTCCGGAGGGCGTGGACAGTTCGGTCACGTCTGGCTCGAGGCGGAGCCTCTTCCCGAGCGAAAGGGCTTCGAGTTCGAAAACCGCATCGTCGGTGGCGTTGTTCCTCGGGAATATGTTCCTGCGGTAGAAAAGGGGCTTCTGGAAGCCATTAACAACGGCATCCTCGGAGGGTTCCCCGTGATCGGCGTTAAGGTGGCTCTCGTGGACGGGAGTTATCACGAGGTGGACAGCTCGGAGATGGCCTTTAAGATCGCTGCGTCCATGGCCTTCAAGGAGCTTATGCGGACTTGCGGCTCGGTTCTTATGGAGCCGGTCATGAGCGTTGAAGTGGTGGCCCCGGAAGAGTACGTGGGAGACGTCATCGGAGATCTCTCGGGTCGGCGGGGACGTGTGGAGGGAATGGAAGTTCGGGCCAATGCGAGAATCGTGAAATCCATGGTGCCTCTTTCCGAAATGTTCGGATATGCCACGGATCTCAGGAGCAAAACCTCTGGCCGGGCAACCTACTCCATGACGTTCAGTCACTATGAAGAGGTTCCCAAGGACGTAGCGGAAAAGCTGATCGAGCGATAGGTTTCTCGACAGCATTCTGAAGTGTTTTATTTTTTAAGGAGGTTTACGGAGTAATGGCAAAAGAAAAATTTGAGCGATCGAAACCGCATTTGAACATCGGCACCATTGGTCACATCGACCATGGCAAGACCACGCTCACTGCGGCGATCACCAAGACCCTGGCGCGTCACGGCATGGCGG